>SDGW01001231.1_pt1 | contig 10641 bp, 13 predicted proteins | sample 2873831 | NCBI WGS metagenome assembly SDGW01 (sample SAMN08132700, study PRJNA421101) | hypersaline lake metagenome | isolation source: celular fraction 0.22 microns magnesium sulfate-rich crust from ephemeral... | place: Spain: Penahueca Lagoon, Toledo | collected 2011-07
AAGAGTTCAACGAATATAAAAAGCTCTACCAACATTAAAGGCCCTAAAGATGTAAAACCCCCTTCAAATACAAAAAATCTACATTCTTAACAATTAGAAAGGAGAATGGATATGGCAGTTCAAAAGTCTACAGACAGTTCCAGTTTAGCAGAGGTTATTGACCGTATTCTTGATAAAGGTGTTGTCATTGATGCTTTTGCCCGTGTTTCTGTTGTCGGTATTGAACTGGTTACAGTTGAAGCACGCGTAGTTATTGCAAGCGTCGACACATGGTTGCGCTATGCGGAAGCTGTTGGTTTGCTAAGAGATGAAGTAGAAGAGGAAGGTTTGGCCAATCTCTCCGGGCAACAAAATGAGCGCAGTCAATTTAGTAATTAAATTCACGGAGCCAGAGGTGGTTCTGGCTCCTCCAATAAAAAGTTAAAAGGTGAGGATGATCGTGAAGAAGATCATGGATACAGTAACCCAATTCTTCAATGAACATGTAGCTCCTCCTCACAAAATCATTTCAGTTGAAAAGCAATCTGAAGAAAACGGATGGAGAGTTACATTAGAAGTCATAGAAGAAAAGGATTATATGAAAAAATATGCCCATGACGAAATGGTTGGGTTATATGAGGTATATATGGATGAGGGTATGGAAATTACCGGTTTTTCTAGGTTGAGCTTACGTTATCGAAGTGACCTTGAAGAACAAGCATAGTGCACTTTTGATTTGGAGGACCAAAAATGACTGAATTGAAACAAGTCCAACAGCAGAAGAGCCAGGAGAGTTTACGGGCTTCCATCATGATTGCCGAAATGGCCAAACAATATGACCTTCCTGTAGACGGAGATGATAAGGAGTTCCAGATGGTCTGTTTCGATATAACATGGTTCCCCCTTCAGTCCTGTGTGAAAAAAGCAAACCATGAAAAGATGAAGAACAAATTGATTGCTGAATGTAAGAAGGTTAGAACGGAGTGAATAAGATGAGCGAAGAAACAGGAATTTATATATTTTGTGGTATTCAAACTAAGCAAGAACCCGACTTTGGTACGTTTCACTTTGAAGGAGAGGACCGCTCCATTTTTACCATTCATTATGAGGATGCAGCCATGGTTGCGGCTGAAGTGCCGATGAAGATTTATCATCCAAATAAGGATAACTTAATGATGCACCAACAAGTCATTTCTTCTGTAATGGAAAAAGAAAACGTCGTGATTCCAATAAGCTTTGGTAACGTTTTTCATTCGAAATCCGATGTCTTGAAGCTACTCGAAAGTCTTTATCCTCAGTTCAGCCAGTTATTCCCTAAGGTGAAAGGAAAAATAGAAGTGGGGTTGAAGGTTGTCGGGAAGAAAGATTGGTTAGAGCATGAAATTCATAAAAATCCACAGGTGCAAGGAAAGAAACAAATGGTCCAAGAAAAGTCAAAAAATGCTGGTTTTTATGATCGAATTCAGCTTGGAGAAATGGCGCAAAAGTTTTTCAAATCCATACAAGAGGATGTTCAATCCGACATTTATGAGCCATTAGCTGGTATGGCTGAATCCGCGCAGGTAAACGAACCAATTGGCGAAAAAATGTTATTAAATGCAGCCTATTTAATCGATCAGGATCAGGAAGAGCAGTTTGATGAAAAAGTAAACGAGCTCCATGAGAAATGGAAGGATAAAGTTGATTTTAAATATACGGGACCTTGGCCAGCTTACAATTTCATCAATATTCAATTAAAAGTGGAGGAAAGTTCATGATTCATAAACTGTTCACTTCACCTTTGCATTTAGTTGTCAAAGTCGGAGAGCAAGTGAAAGAAGAAGTGGATAAAGAGTTTTATGATCTAGACCAAATTCAAAAAAAGCTTATCCATCTGCAAATGATGTATGAACTTGAGGAAGTATCAGAAGAGGTCTATAAAGCTCAAGAAAGTGAATTATTAGCAAGATATGAAATGGCCAAGAAACGTGAAATGGAACAATGGGAAGAACTAACCAAACGTTAAAAGTGAGGAAGAAAACATGTCGAAGCTAATGTATTTATATGGAATTATTCCTAGTCATGATCAGAACGAAGCACATTTACCTTCTTTTAAAGGTTTGGATGATCAACATGACGTGTACATGCTGTCGTATGGAGATGTAGCAGCTGTCGTTTGTAACTTAGATGAGCATGAGTACGGTGAAGATCAGATTCACCAGAAAACAAATCAAATGGAATGGGTTCAGGAGAAGGCCTATCATCACCACGAAGTACTACTGACCATTCGAGGGCATTTCACTGTTATACCAATGAAGTTTTGTACGATTTACTCTAGTGAGAAAAGCTTAGAGCAGATGCTACAAAACCAACATGACAATTTGGTTGACCAGTTGTTCAGATTGGCAAATAAAGAGGAATGGAACCTGAAAATCTACTGTGACTCTGACAAGTTGAAAGAACAAGTAGAGGCTCACAATTCCAATATAGAGACCAAAAAAGAAGAAATATCTCAAATGTCACCCGGAAGGCAGTATCTAGAGAAAAGAAAACTAGACAAGCTGATAAATGAAGAAGTTGAAAAAGAGCAGCAGACATTTTGTTCAGAGCTTCATCAACAACTGGAGGGTTTTTGTAAGGACAGTACGGTGAAGAAAAATTGGAACAAAGATGTTACAGGTAAAACGGAAGAGATGTGTTGGAATAGCGCTTATCTATTATCGGTCGATAATGTAGAAGCTGCATTGGAGAAAATAACAGAAATGAAATCCAAAGCAGCTGAAGACGGATGGCAAATTGAAGCGACCGGTCCTTGGCCTGCCTATCACTTTGCAAATCTATCATAAAGCGAGGCGAATCCAATGTCGCAAAGAGAAAACTATGAAAATAGAGATATTGCTTTGATAGATATTCTAGATACCGTGTTAGATAAAGGTGTGGCTATCAAGGGAGATATTTTGATCTCGATTGCAGGTATAGACCTGGTCTATTTAGATTTGCGCGTGCTGATCTCAGCTGTAGAAACCCTTATTCAGTCAAATGAGGAGGTGCGCGGCCAGTTATCTTCTGAGCAATTTGATCATGAAAAGGAGGAGTTAATCCATGCCACCGAGCGATCTTGAGCAAGAGTCTTCAACAAACGGCAAAATAAACCTGGATCCAGAAGGAGCAGAACAGGGGCTTGCCCAGCTCGTTCTTACTGTTATTGAACTTTTAAGGCAATTAGTTGAGCGCCAAGCCATTCGACGAGTGGATGGTGGAACTCTTACAGAAGAAGAGATTGAAAAGCTAGGTGTAGCTTTAATGAATTTAGAGGTTAAGATGGATGAACTGAAAGAGATCTTTGAGTTAAATGATGAAGATTTAAATATTGACCTTGGTCCTTTAGGGAATTTGCTTTAAAAGGAGTGAAACGAGCATGGCTATTGAACACCCCACTCAATCAAGTAGTATTGTGGACGTTTTAGAAACCGTTTTGGACAAAGGGGTTGTCATCGCTGGTGACGTAAAAGTCAACTTAGCAGATGTTGAATTGTTGACGATCAAAATAAGATTGATCGTCGCTTCAGTAGATAAAGCGAAAGAGATCGGTATGGATTGGTGGGAAACGGACCCTTATTTAAATTCAAAGGCAGCTTCTCAAAACCAAAAAGGATTGGAAGAGGAAAACAAGCAGCTCCAGAAACGTATCGAGCAACTTGAAGAAAGAATGGGCTAAATAACTAAACCATATAAATCATGAAGGGAGAAATATAAAATGACAACACAACAAAAAGCGGTAACAAAAGCAGCGAAGTCTATGAACAAAAAAAGTGTTTTAACGGGGACACTTGTTGGAAGTGTCGTTGGGGCTACGACAAGCCTTCTTCTAGCACCAAAAGGCGGTAAAGAACTTCGCCAAGATCTATCACAGCAATCTAAAACCGTAGTAGACAAAAGTAAAGATTTGAAGGATCGTACAAGCAAAAAATCGAAGCAGCTACTGAATCCATGCACCAAAACAGATAGCACAACTGGGGAAGAAGTTAATAAGCACCAAATCTCAACCCAAGTCCAAGATCCCTTACCAGCAGAACAGAGTGAAGACCCTTCTGCAAGCCAAAAGGGGTTTGATACGACAGGCAATGAAAGTGAAGACAAGACAAAATAATTGTGGTAAAGAGAAGCATACTCAACCGCTAGGTGCTTCTCTTTTTTTGATATTTGGCTATGTTAAAGCATAATGTTGGTATTATCTTTCTATTTCATTTCAGGGAAAATTTACATATTTTTTCCTAAGCAATCTATTGCGTTTTGACCCTAATCTTGTAGTATAGTTAAAATAGACAAAATTTTTCAATAATAGTTGAAGGCATGTTTTGATAGGAGGAATTGAAACGAATGGCCCAGCAAACGTTTATTTACAATTCAAAGTTGCAAGATTTGTTTCAGAATATCCAAAAAGTCATGATCGGAAAAAGTGAAGTAACAACCCTTAGTATCGTAGCTTTATTAGCCAGGGGACACGTTCTCCTTGAAGATGTTCCCGGTGTGGGGAAGACGATGCTCGTTAAAGCGTTGTCTAAATCCGTAGATTCTGATTTTAAGCGCATTCAATTTACACCAGACTTACTTCCGTCAGATGTAACTGGTGTATCCATATACAACCCGAAAGAATTGGAGTTTGAATTTCGACCTGGCCCCATTTTAGGCAATATTGTGCTGGCCGATGAAATCAACCGCACATCCCCTAAAACACAATCTTCATTACTTGAAGGAATGGAGGAAGGGAGTATTACGGTAGATGGGCTAACCGTTTCCTTGAAAAATCCATTCTTTGTTATGGCAACTCAAAACCCAATCGAATATGAAGGTACATATCCATTGCCAGAGGCACAGTTAGATCGTTTTCTATTAAAGTTAAGTATGGGCTATCCGACAGCGAAGGAAGAAATGCAAATGTTGGATAATGTCTCAAGAAGTCACCCTATTCATACGTTAGAACCTGTGATGTCACAAGAAGATCTCATTGACTGCCAACAGCAAGTGGATGAGGTGTATGTTGACCCGAATATCCAACGCTATATTATTGATATCGTGACGGAAACGAGAAACCATGCTTCCGCCTATTTAGGTGTAAGTCCACGTGGTTCGATTGCGTTAATGAAAGCTGCAAAAGCCTACGCATTTATTCATGACCGTGATTATGTATTACCAGATGATGTGAAATATTTAGCGCCATTTGTGTTAGTGCATCGAATCATTTTGACGTCAGAGGCAAAATTTGAAGGGGTAACAGCTTTAGGACTAATCAATGAACTCTTGGAGAAAGTCTCAATACCTGTTCGCAGGGAAAAATAATATGAAAAAATCCTTGTTGCTCATCGGAAAGCTGTTATTCATTGGTGTATTATTTGGCGTTCTTTATGCTTACGCCATGTTTCAGGGGGGATTTGTGAGCTGGTTCCTATTTTATGCCATGCTTCCTTTTATCCTTTACATGATCTGCATCATATTCTATCCCCTTTCAAGATGGAAAATTTCAAGGTCCATGTCCAAACCGATTTTACAATCAGGTGATTCCGTGACAGCCTATCTGACGGTTCAAAGAAAAATTCCATTTCCGTTGTATTACTGCATTATTGAGGAATATGTTCCGGAGTCTCTAGAAAGAAAAGGGAGCAGTTCGGAAACATATCAGTATATGAGCAATCCGAGTGCTCTCGTGAACAAAAGACAGGTGAAGCTGGTTGTCTTTCCGTGGTTCAAGCGAAAAATTCACTTCCAATATAAATTTGCACAGGTACCAAGAGGTGAACATCATTTTCATACTGTCCGCGTTCGCACAGGTGACTTATTAGGTTTTGTGAAAAAACAAGCCTACTTTACTGTACCAGGTACAATTTTGGTGTATCCGCATCGTCGTAAATTCCAAATTAGCAAGCGCGTGAATAGTTTTGAAGAGGGAGCTGCTCCTTCTTTTTCACCTACGAAACGAGATACTACGGTTGTGACTGGTGTACGTGAATACATGCCTGGTGATAAATTTTCCTGGATTGATTGGAAAACTACGGCCAAGAAAAATGCCGTTATGACAAAGGAGTTTGAACAGCAAAAGAGCTCAGATGTACTGCTCGTTTTAGATGCTGGAGAAGACCAACAGGAGAAGTGGCTTGCATTTGAAGGGGGCATCGAACTTTGTGCTTCTTTAATACATGCTTATAAAGGGATGTCTTCTCAACTAGGTTTTTTGACATTGGGAAAAGAGCCTCGCTACTTTCCATTTACGAAACATCAAGACCAACAGGAGTTTATGAATCAGCATTTAGCTCGCATTGAACCGGATGGAAAGGTTCCTTTTTCAGATGCGATTTTAAGGCAGCAACAATCTATGCCAAATAATGTGATTGTGATGCTTGTGACACGGTCAGTAACCGTTCCTTTAAAAGAATCCATAATACGTTTGAAGCAAAATAATGCTAGAGTCGTATTGTTTTTCATTGATTCTAGTGAACGGATCAGTGAAGCAGAGGAACAACTTCTACGAAATTTAACCATAAGTGGCATTGTCGTTAATGTTTTAACAGAGCGACAAATGCGACAGCAACAATTTGAGGTGAACACATAATGGCGAATACCTCACAGAATAATCGACAGATGTTTTATAAAGGAATTAGTTATCTATGTGCCTTTTTGTTGTTTTGGGAATGGCTAAGGCCGCTAGAGGAAGTGACTGATACATCTGGTATTTCGATTTTTGTCATCTATGCAGCCTTTTGTTTCTTTTTATCCTTTATTCAGCTTCCTTGGCATTTTTCAACACCGCTGAAATTAGCTGGCCTCGCCTTTATTTTGGACGGGCTCTTTATGCCGCAGGCTTTCTTAACGAAGTCTTGGTTTGGGTTTATTTATGAACACATTAAGTATAACTTTAGTATAATGATTGATCTTCAGTGGTGGGAAATGACCCCATTGTTTAGAAGTATGCTATTCTTGCTGCTTCTTTGGTTGATGAGTTATCTGCTTTATTATTGGTTTGTTGTAGCGAAGCGGATAAGTTTCTTTGTTATCTTAACGATGATTTACTTAACGGTTCTCGATACCTTTACGGTGTATGAGGCTAAGGTTCCGATCATCCGTGCATTCCTTGTTTCCATGATCATTATGGGTGTATCAAGCTTTATGAAGGAAATGGAGAAAGAATCCATTGATTTCGGTAAGCGAAGAGCCTCTCATGTTTGGTTACTCCCACTTATTTTCGTTGTTCTAGCATCGAGTGTTGTGGGATATGCGGCTCCAAAACAGGTTTCACAGTGGCCTGATCCGGTACCATTTATTAAGTCTACTGCAAATGGTTTTGGTAGCGGTGATGCTGAAGGAGGTATGCAAAAGGTTGGATACGGTACAAATGATGAACGTCTGGGTGGATCTTTTGTGCAAGATGATACCACTGTATTCCAGGCAGTAGCGAAAGATGATCATTATTGGCGTATTGAAACGAAAGAAATTTACACAGGAAAAGGTTGGGTTCGTGAAGGTCAAGGGTTCTCTCGTGAGGTTCCTAGTCAAAACCTCGTGAATGTGATGGATTATTCGGATTCAGTTAAGACAGAACGAAAAAACACGATCGTTTCAATGACAGACCATGCATCTTTTTCAAAAATTGCTTACCCATATGGCATTCAACGTGTATTGGACAGTCGAGCAGAATCATTTGAAATTAACCGAACAACAGGAGAAATTGTCCCGCAAAAAAATGGCAGTACCATACAACTTGATCGCTATAAAATCTCCTATGAAGAACCGACGTTTTCTTTTAAACAATTAAGAGATGCGCCTTCACAAGACCCTGATCATATTAAAGAAAATTATACACAGTTACCTGAAGGGCTACCGAGTCGTGTTAAGAACTTAGCCTCTGAAATTGTAGAGGGGGAGGATACCCGATATGATCAGGCCAAAGCGATCGAACGTTATTTTTCTCGAAATGGGTTTGAATACGATACAGAGGATGTCTCTGTTCCAGATGAAAATGAGGATTATGTAGATGAGTTTTTGTTTGAGTCACAACAAGGGTATTGTGATAATTTTTCAACATCTATGGTAGTCTTGTTAAGAAGTTTGGACATTCCAGCTCGGTGGGCAAAAGGCTTTACTGGTGGAACGGAGGAAAAACAGGTTGAATATGACGGTGACATGTATAGTGTGTATGAAGTCAAAAGTTCAAATGCGCACTCTTGGCCTGAAGTATATTTTCCCGGTGTAGGATGGGTTCCATTTGAGCCAACGCAAGGTTTTAGTAACCCAACGGAAATGTATGTGGAAGAGACGGATGAAGATGAGGGAGATCAACAAGATCCAAACCTGCCAGACCAGTCGGAGCAGGATCTGATGGAAAAGCCGGAATCGATGCAGGAGGACTTGTTTGATGAGTCTAATGGAGATTTCTCCTCGTCGGAACCGTTTATTCCAACAAAAGTGATGTTAGGCATCATAGCTGGTGTTATGCTGATCACTGGATTCTTGTTTTTCTATCGTTTCCATATACAAATGGTTTACTACAAATGGCGTTTCTATCGAAATCCTAATAAAGATAGCTATGAAGCAGCTTATCTATTTCTATTAAAATCACTCGAAGTGAAAGAGAAGATTCCTCGTTCTCCGCAACAGAGTTTGAGAGATTATGCACGTGAGGTGGATACATTTTACCAATCAAATGATATGGGACAGCTCACGTATCACTACGAGCGTTTATTATACCGAAACGATCTCGAAGGACAGCCTTGGGATAAGGTGAAGGAATTGTGGGAAAATTTAATTAAAAGGACATTGTCTTGACCCACAACACCTGCGTTGATAGAATAAGTTCAACTTAATAAGAGACCTTCATATATCCTCGATAATACGGTTCGAGAGTCTCTACCGGAGCACCGGAAATGCTCTGACTATGAAGGCAGAAGCCGTGTGAGTTATATGTATGTACAGGGGATTTCTGCCTTCTTTAGGCGGAGGTCCCTTTTTTATACTTTAAGAAAGTATAACCATTTTTATAGGGTTAAAGTATAAGAAAAGACGTCGGTTTCGCCATTATTAGCGATAATCGGTTTTTCTAACGTTTAATCTGCCCCCCCACGTTCTGTGGACCCTAGCAATAACAAAGGAGATGACCTACATGAGCCAAGTAAATGACATGATTCTTGTACTTGATTTTGGCAGTCAATATAATCAGCTCATTACTCGACGAATCCGTGAGTTTGGTGTGTACAGTGAATTACATTCTCATAAATTGACAGCAGAAGATATTCGTCGCATGAACCCGAAAGGTATAGTCCTATCAGGTGGACCGAACAGTGTGTATGAGGATAACAGCTTTAGATGTGACCCTGAGATATTTGATCTTGATATCCCGATATTAGGCATCTGTTACGGAATGCAACTGATGACCCATCATTTTGGTGGTAAAGTACAACAAGCGGATGAGCGTGAATATGGGAAAGCAACCATCCATGTTCAAGAATCCCCGCGCCTTTTTGCGGATCTTCCGCAGGAGCAGATTGTATGGATGAGTCATAGCGATAAAGTAATTGAGGCTCCAGAAGGATTCACGGTAGATGCTACCAATGAGTCTTGTCCTGTAGCAGCTATGAGTCATGATGAGAAGCCTTTATATGGTGTGCAATTCCACCCAGAGGTTCGCCATTCTGAATATGGAAATGACTTATTAAAACAATTTGTGTACCAAATCTGTGAGTCGAGCGCAGAATGGACGATGGAAAACCTCGTAGAATTAGAAATAGAAAAAATTCGTGAACAAGTTGGCGATCAGAAGGTACTTTGTGCTTTAAGTGGAGGCGTCGATTCTTCAGTAGTAGCAGCTCTGATTCATAAAGCGATTGGTGATCAGTTAACATGTATTTTTGTGGATCACGGATTATTACGTAAAAATGAAGCCGATAGCGTTATGGAAACCTTTATTGGGGACTTTAATATGAACGTAATTAAAGTGGATGCTCAAGAACGCTTTATGTCAAAACTTCATGGCGTATCGGATCCTGAAGAAAAACGCAAAATCATCGGGAATGAATTTATTTATGTATTCGATGATGAAGCAGATAAACTGAAGGACATCGATTTCCTTGCGCAAGGAACGCTCTACACAGATATTATTGAGAGTGGAACGGAAACCGCTCAAACGATTAAATCTCACCACAATGTAGGTGGGCTACCGGAGAACATGCAGTTTAAGTTAATTGAGCCATTAAATACACTGTTTAAAGATGAAGTGAGAGCCTTAGGTACAGAACTTGGGGTGCCTGATGAGATCGTATGGCGCCAACCATTCCCTGGACCTGGTCTTGCTATCCGTGTATTGGGTGAAATTACAGAGGAGAAGTTAGAGATTGTTCGCGAATCAGACGCAGTACTTCGTGACGAAGTAAAAAAAGCCGGACTGGATCGCGACATCTGGCAATACTTCACTGTGCTCCCTGACTTCCGTAGTGTTGGAGTCATGGGAGACGCACGAACGTATGATTATACCGTAGGAATTCGTGCGGTCACTTCAGTAGATGGAATGACTTCTGATTGGGCACGTATTCCTTATGATGTTCTTGAAAAAATATCAAATCGTATTGTAAATGAAGTGCAACATGTAAACCGTATCGTGTATGACGTAACAAGTAAGCCGCCATCCACAATTGAATG
>SDGW01001232.1_pt1 | contig 10631 bp, 9 predicted proteins | sample 2873831 | NCBI WGS metagenome assembly SDGW01 (sample SAMN08132700, study PRJNA421101) | hypersaline lake metagenome | isolation source: celular fraction 0.22 microns magnesium sulfate-rich crust from ephemeral... | place: Spain: Penahueca Lagoon, Toledo | collected 2011-07
CTCTATTGATAACAGGCGGCCGGTTCAGCCGTGCCTCTGTCCTCGACGTGGAAGCGCTCGTTCCGGAATAGCAACAAGGCTCTCTCGAAGTAGTGGCATCAGAAGCGGGTCCGGGCGTCCTCGCGAACGGAGTGAGCGAGGGCTCGGGAGCGCTTCGCTCTCCCGGTGGATTTGAACCGCGAGGACTCCCTGCGGTCGTCCTCTGGGCTCAAATCCGCGAGCCCATTTGCTCCTCACGTCCGTTCACCGGAGCGGCAAAGCCGCTCCGAGCCGTCACTCACTCCGTTCGTGACGACGCCGCAAAATGGGTCCGGACGGATTTGAACCTCGGTCGGAGCAAGCTCCTCCCTGCTTCAAATCCGCCGGCCGCTTGACACACGCGGCGCTCACTTTCGAGCGCCGCGAGAGTTGCAGTGGGTCCGGGCGGATTTGAACCGGGACCAGACGTGCTCGCTTCGCTGCGCGCGACTGGTAGGGTTCAAATCCGCGAGAACATTCGCTGCTCACGTTCGTTCGCAGCAGAATGGGTCCGGGCGGATTTGAACCGCCGACTACTTCCTTGTAAGGGAAGTGTCATAACCACTAGACCACAGACCCGCTACCGGAAGCAAATCGGCGGGGAGGAATAACGCTTTCTCTCTGGGTCGGAACGCTTACGCCGCCGACCCGCTATCACTCGCCCATGGTACGGCGGTCGACGGCGGTCTTCGCGGTGGTTGTGGCGGTGATCGCGGTCGTCGCGCTCCTCCTGGGGACGGGACTGTGGGTCAGCCTGGTCCCCGTCGGCGAGTACGAGGAGACGACGGTGACCGTCGTCGACGGCGACGGCGAGCAGCTGGGGACCGTCGAGGCTCGCGTCGCCGATTCGACGGCCAAGCGGCTGGTCGGACTCAGCCGGACGGACGCCCTCGGTCCGGACGAGGGGATGCTGTTCGTCCACGACGAGGCGGGGCGCCACGCCTACGTCATGCGGGAGATGGACGTCCCGCTGGACATCGTCTTCGTGGCGGCCAACGGCACCATCACCGAGATCCACCACGCGCCGGTGCCGTCGGGGAGCGGGGACCTCCGGGAGTACTCCGGTCGCGGGAAGTACGTCCTCGAGGTCCAGCGGGGCTGGACCAACCGGACGGGCGCTGACGTCGGCGACCGCGTGCGCTCGCCCGTCGTGGAGTGACGGCCGGCTGCAGCTCCGCTGCGTCGGATTCACTACCTTTGCCATTCTATAGCACGGCGACGACGGCCTTTTGCACGGCGCGCCCCTGACACGTCCGTGGACATCGACGCCGGCGACGACGACGCCTTCGAGGACGTGCGCGAGCACGTCGACCACCCGATGCGGCGGCTGTTCGCCGAGTACGGCAGCGACAACGCCGGCGCCTTCGCCGTCGGGTTCGTCAGTAGCGTCGTCGCCCGCCTGCTGGACCTGCTCCCGCCCGTGCTGCTGGGCATCGCCATCGACGCCATCTTCCGCGGCGAGCGGCGCTTCGCGCTCGGTCCGGTCCCGCTCGATCAGTACGCGTCCGACCCCGAGAGCCAGGTGCTCCTGACGGCGGGGATCGTCGCCGGTGCCTTCCTCCTGGGCGCGGGCTTTCACTGGCTGCGCAACTGGGGCTGGAACGCCTTCGCCCAGCACATCCAGCACGACGTCCGGACCGACACCTACGACAAGATGCAGCGGCTGAACCTCTCTTTCTACGCACAGAAGCAGACCGGCGAGATGATGTCTGTGCTGTCGAACGACGTCAACCGCCTGGAGCGCTTCCTCAACGACGGGATGAACTCCGCGTTCCGGCTGGCCGTGATGGTGCTGGGCATCGCCGGCATCCTCTTCTACTACAACTGGCAGCTGGCGCTCGTCACCGTCGTCGTCGTCCCCGCCATCGCCTTCTTCACCTACCGGTTCATCCAGACCATCCAGCCGAAGTACGCCGACGTGCGCTCCTCCGTCGGGCAGCTGAACTCCCGGCTGGAGAACAACCTCGGCGGCATCCAGGTCATCAAGACGGCCAACACGGAGGACTTCGAATCGGAGCGCGTCGAGGACGTCTCCGAGGACTACTTCGACGCCAACTGGGACGCCATCGAGACCCGTATCCGCTTCTTCCCTGGCCTCCGCGTGCTCGCGGGCGCGGGCTTCGTCGTCACCTTCCTCGTCGGCGGCCTGTGGGTCTCGACCGGCGACGCGCCGTTCTTCTTCTCCGGCGACCTCTCGACGGGGGAGTTCGTCGTCTTCATCCTCCTCTCGCAGCGGTTTATATGGCCAATGGCGCAGTTCGGGCAGATAATCAACATGTACCAGCGGGCCTACGCCTCCGCCGAGCGCGTGTTCGGCCTGATGGACACGCCCAGCCGGATCGAGGAGGCGCCCGGTGCCGAACCCCTCGACGTCACCGAGGGCCGCGTGGAGTACGACGACGTCACCTTCGGCTACGAGAGCGAGGGCGGCACGACCGAGGACGCCGTCCTCGAGGACGTCTCCTTCACCGTCGAGGGCGGCGACACCGTCGCGCTGGTCGGACCCACCGGCGCCGGCAAGTCGACCGTGATGAAGCTACTCCTGCGGATGTACGACGTCGACGAGGGCGCCGTCCGGATCGACGGCCAGGACGTGCGCGAGGTGACCATCCCCAGCCTGCGCGAGTCGATCGGCTACGTTAGCCAGGAGACGTTCCTCTTCTACGGGACGGTCCGGGAGAACATCACCTACGGCGCCTTCGACGCGGACGACGAGGCCGTCGTCGAGGCCGCGAAGGCCGCCGAGGCCCACGGGTTCATCCAGAACCTGCCGGAGGGCTACGACACGATGGTCGGCGAGCGCGGCGTGAAGCTCTCGGGCGGCCAACGCCAGCGCGTCGCCATCGCGCGGGCGGTCCTCAAGGATCCCGACGTCCTCGTGCTGGACGAGGCCACCAGCGACGTCGACACGGAGACGGAGATGCTGATCCAGCGCTCGCTGGATCGGCTGACCGCCGACCGGACGACCTTCGCCATCGCCCACCGCCTGTCGACGATCAAGGGCGCCGACCAGATCGTCGTCCTCGAGGACGGCCACGTCGTCGAGCGGGGCACCCACGACGAGCTTCTGGCCGAGGACGGCCTGTACGCCAACCTCTGGGCGGTCCAGGCTGGCGAGATCGACGAGTTACCCGAGGAGTTCGTCCGGCGGGCCACCGAGCGTCGATCCCGCGTCGAGGCGGACGACGCAGACGCCGAAGCCGACGACGACTGATGCGAGGCCGCGAGCGAAGCGAGCGGCCTCGGAACGGGCGAGCGGGAGTGAGCGGAGCGAACAACACGCGAGCCGCGAGGACGAGCGAAGCGACCCGTGAGCCGCGATGCCCGTATGGCCTGTTCTGTGCTATCGTGTAACAATCATTATTATCAATGCAGTGCAATGCAGGGACATGGCAGCATCGCAGCTGGCGAGCGCGCTCGTCATGGGGGCGCTCGTCGCGATCGTAGTGGCCGCGGTGGTCCGCGGGCGACGGTGGCGGCAGTACGCCCCGCAACCGGACGAGGACGTCGAGGGGCGGCCGCTCTCCGCCGGGGCGGCCGAGGACCCCGTCGGGCTCTGGGTCGCGGCGTTCGTCGTGGTCGCACTCGGTGCGATGGCCGGCGCCGTCGCGCTCGTCTCGACGCCGGACCTCGGGCTCACGTCCGGCCCCGTCGCGATCGGCGCGGCGGCGATCGTCTCGCTGTACCTCCTGAGCGGCGTGTACTTCCTCGCCCGGGAGCGGGGCCACCCGAACTCGCTGGCCGTCGCGGAGACGGCGACCGTCGTCGGTGCGCTCTTCCTCGCCGCCGTCGCCGCCCAGCTGATCGGGGCGTGAGCCGTCAGGTGATCGAGTAGGCCGCGGCGGCGGTCAGCGCGAGCGCGACGACCAGCCCGCCGGCGGCCAGGTACGACACCGCCCGCGGCTCCCAGCGGAGGTGCTGGTAGTAGCCGGCCACCAGCAGCGCCTTGGCCGCCGAGAGGGCGATGATGACCCAGAAGGCCAGCCAGTAGCTGGACTCCAGCAGGCCCGCGAACTCGACTCCGACCTGGACGGTCGCCAGGACGAACAGGACGCCGAAGATCGCCGTGTACAGTTTCGCGTGGCTCATGGTTACAGGATGTAAAAGAGGGGGAACAGGAACAGCCAGACGATGTCGACCAGGTGCCAGTACAGCCCGAAGTACTCGATGGGCTTCTCGTCGCCGATGTAGGCCCCGTTCCACGCCCGGACGAACATGTACCCGACCATGACGAGGCCGATGGCGACGTGGGCCCCGTGGAGCCCGGTCGTCAGGTAGAACGTCGACGACGCGATGTTCGTCGTGAGGTCCCAGCCGTGGACGAGGTCCCCGGCGCTGCAGCCCTCGAGGCCGCCGTGGCCGGCGCACCACTCGACGTGGAACAGGTGCAGCCACTCGATGGCCTTGTTGATCAGGAAGCCCACACCCAGGGCGAACGTGGCGCCCAGCGACGCCAGCACGCCGCGGCGCGAGCCCTTCTCCGCCGCGACCATCGCCAGCACGACGGCGAAGCTGGAGGTCAGCAGCAGGTAGGTGTTGATCAGCCCCGGCGTGGTGACGTGGGCGGCCGGGATCAGGTCGTGCCACGCCTGCCAGCCGTAGGCGACCCGGATGAAGGCGTACGAGCCGATGAAGGCCCCGAAGAGCACGATGTCCGAGGAGAGGAATATCCACATGCCGAGCTTCGTCTTCTCCACCTTCTCGAAGGGCCACCGCTCGGCGATGGCCGCCTCCGGCGCGAAGAAGGGCTCGCGGGCCATCCCGACGAGGCCGCCGAACGTGATCAGGCTCCCCGCGGCGGTCAGCGCGACGTACGGCGTCGCCGTCGTCCTCACGCCCGACAGACCGAGGAACGCGAGGAACCCACCGACGGAGACGATCAGCGGCCAGTAGCTGGCGTGGCTGGGCCCGCCGCCGTGCCCGTGGCCGGTCTCCGTGCCGGTGGCCATCGCGGCGGTCTCCGGGGTGGCGAGGCCGCCATCTGCTGCAGCGTCGCTGCCGCCGTCAGCCGCGGTTCCACTGGCACCGCCGTCAGCGGCCGCGTGCCCCCCGCGCCCGGTCCGCTCGGCGACGTCGTCGTCGGTGAGGAACGACAGGCGACCGCCGGCGTAGCTCGGGATGCCGTCGAAGTTCTCCAGCGGCGGCGGCGAGGAGACGGCCCACTCCGCGGAGGTGGCGTACTCCCAGGGCCGGTCGTCGACCTCCTCGCCGCGCCAGTAGCTGACGAAGAGGTTGTAGAACATGATCAGCATCGAGCCGCCGAGCATGAAGGCCCCGACCGTCGCCATGTTGTGCCAGACGACGTACGCGACGTCGAACGTCCCGACGCCGGGGAGCGAGATCACCGTCGAGTGGCCGCCGTACTGGAACACGCGGCGGGGCGTCTCCCAGGCGAGGAACATAGGGAAGTACAGCAGGTTGAAGCCGACGAAGAAGATCGCGAAGTGGACCTTCCCGAGGAACTCGTCGTACATCTTCCCCGTGATCTTGGGGTACCAGTAGTAGAGGCCGCCGAACAGCGCGGTGGCGCCCGCGACCATCACGTAGTGGAAGTGCGCGACCACCCAGTAGGTGCCCCGGAACTGGTAGTCTAGCACGACGGCGCCGAGGAAGACGCCGGTGATCCCGCCGAGGATGAACAGGATCAGCCCGCCGAGGCAGAACAGGAACGGCGTCGCGTACCGGATCTTCCCCTTGATCATGGTGTAGATCAGGGAGAAGACCATGAGGTCGAACGGCAGCGAGATGCCGATGGTGGTCGCCATGAACACCGTCTTGATCTCGAGGTTGATCCCGGTGAGGAACATGTGGTGCATCCAGACGACGAAGCTCTGGAGCGCCACCAGCACCATCGCCAGGATGAACCACTTCCGGCCGACCAGCCGGCGGCCGGTGAACGTCTGGAACACCTCGGCCATCACGCCCAGCGCCGGGAAGAAGACGATGTACACCTCGGGGTGGCCGAAGAACCAGAACAGGTGCGCCCACAGCAGCGAGGCCCCGGGGTTGGTCGACCCCGCCGTGATCTCGCCGTCGGCGACCTGGTAGACGAAGTAGTTGGTGCCGAGGATGTGGTCGGCCGAGAGGATCACCAGCGCCGCCAGCAGCGCGGCGAAGGCGAACAGCATCATCCAGACGGTGAGGTTGATCGACAGCGAGAACAGCGGCAGGTCCCGCATGCGGAGCCCCTCCGCGCGCATGCGGTACATCGTCGTCAGGAAGTTCACCGATCCGATCGTCACGCTCGTGACGAACATGATCAGCGCCAGCACGACCGTCGTCGCGCCCAGCGCCTCGCCCGGGATGTAGGCGGGCGTGTTCAGCGGCGCGTACATCGTCCACCCGCCGGAGAACGTCTGGCCCTGGAAGAACGAGATGCCGAACAGGATGCCCGAGAAGAGGTACAGCCAGTACGACAGCGCGTTCAGCCGCGGGAACGCCAGGTCGTCGGCACCGATCTGCAGCGGGACGACGTAGTTGGCGAAGCCGAAGGCGAAGGGCGAGATGAACCAGAACACCATCAGCAGGCCGTGGGCCGAGACGGCCTGGTTGTAGCCGCTCTCCCCGAGGAAGTCCGCCGCGGGCGACAGCAGTTCGATCCGGAACAAAAGCGCCAGCGTGCCGCCGAACACGAGGAAGAACAGCGCGGTGATCAGGTAGAGGACCCCGACGTCCTTGTGGTTGGTCGTCTGGAGCCACCGGGTGACGCTCGACTTCGGCGGGAGGTCGCTCACGCCGCCTCACCCCCGTCGCCGGCGCTCCCGTTGTACCACGCCCGGAACCGATCCTCCTCGACCACGCGGATGTCGGCGTTCATGTACGAGTGGCCGGTGCCACAGAGCTCGTAGCACTGGGCCCGGTAGGTACCCGTCTCGCGGGCGACGAACCACGTCCGGGTGTGCTGTCCGGGGACGGCGTCGGTCTTGACCCGCAACTCGGGGGCCCCGAAGTTGTGGAACACGTCCGTCGAGGTGACGTTGAGCGTCACCATTCGGTTCACCGGGACGGTCAGCGTCGAGTTCGTCTGCCCGTTGGGGTAGGTGAACTGCCAGCCGAACTGGAACCCCTCGACGTCGATCTCCAGGGCGTTCTCCCGGGCTTCCCGGTCGTCGGGCCCCTGCTCGATGTACAGCAGCGTCGTGTACGTCCAGCCGATCAGCGAGAGGACGATGATCGCGCTGATGCCGAAGGAGAGGAACAGCTTCTTTCCGCCCCCGCCGCCGGTCGGGAGTTCGCCCGGTTCGGGCCGGTCCACGTCGACCCCGTCGCCGTTGCCCGAGCCGTCGCGGTACGCGTAGGCGTTGTACACGGTGTACGCGATCACCGCGACGCCGACGAGCGCTCCGAGCACCAGGAACACCGTGAAGATCCGCTCGAACACGGCCTCCGGCGTCCGCACGTCGCCGGCGTGCAACGGGATCGCCATCACGTGGCACGTTACCACTGCACTCATCGTCCTTCACAATTGATAGTACTGTATATTATATATTATGTACGGTTAGATTACATATGGGGTGCCATCGGCCGAACCTGTGCGGGAATCTTTTTATCCATTGGCATGTTATGACGAGGCATGGTAGACTCCCCGACGCGACTCGGCGAGGCCGAGGACGACGAGTTCGACAGCGTCATCGGCATCGTGGGCGACGGCCTCGTTGGCGCTGCGGGCGGACTGGTCGGCACGGCGCTGATGACCGTCGTCCTCCTGATCGCCGAGTCGCTGGGCGCGTTCGACCGCGAGGCGTTCGCGCTGCTGACCAGGCTCGTCGGCCTCGAGGGCGTCGTCCCGGAGGTACTGTTCGGCTACTTCATCTTCCTGGGCGGCGGGATGTTCCCCTGGCCGCTCCTCTTTGCCTCGCTGGAGCAGTACCTCCCGGGCGAGGCCGAACCCGTCCGGGGCGCCTTCTTCGGCGCCGCCATCTGGACCGGCTTCGTGCTCGCCTTCCACACCGACCAGACCGGGCTCTCGCTGGCTCTGTACGTGGTGCTGACGCTGATCGCCCACCTCGTCTACGGCGCCGGCCTCGGGCTCGTCTTCGACTACTTCTCCTCCCGGCCGGACTCCATCGTCTAGACCGACTCGCTTCGCTCTCTTCCCGTCGCTCCTCGCCGTCACGCTCGCCACTCGCCCGCGAGCGATACGCTTGTGACGCTACGTGCCGATGGCAGCCCATGGAACTGCGCGAGGCGACCTGGACCGACGCCGAGGCCGCGGACACCGACCTCGCGGTCCTGCCGGTGGGCAGCACCGAACAGCACGGCCCGCACGCGCCGCTGGGGACGGACGTCGAGACGGCCAGCGCGGTCGCCGAGGCCGGCGTGGACGACTACGACGGCGAGGTCGTCGTCGCACCGCCGGTCCCCGTCGGCGTCGCCGAGGAGCACCGCGGCTTCGCCGGGACGCTGTGGGTCAGCGAGGACACCTTCCGGGACTACGTCCGCGAGACGGTCGCCGGCCTCACCCACCACGGCTGGGACCGGGTCGTCGTCGTCAACGGCCACGGCGGCAACGTCGGCCCGCTCCGGGAGGTCTGCGGCCGGATCACCCGCCACGACGACGCCTACGCCGTCCCGTTCACCTGGTTCGACGCGGTCGACGCCCCGGACATGGGCCACGGCGGCCCCGTCGAGACGAGCGCGCTACTGGCCCTCGGCGCGGCCGTCCGCGAGGACCGACTGGACGAGGCCGCCGACGGTGCCGCCGACGGCTGGGGCGAGTGGCAGTCGGGCGTCAACCTGGCCTACGACAGCGCGGAGTTTAGCGAGAACGGGACCGTCGGCGACCCGCGCGCCGCGAGCGCCGAACGTGGGGCGGAACTGCTCGACGAGGCGGCCGCGGCGCTGGCCGACCTGCTCGAGCGGGTCGAGAACCGCTGAGAATCGCCGGCCGCGCCCGCGCCGTCAGGCCTCGGCTTCCTCGGCGTCCGCGTCGGCCCCGGCGTCGGCGCCCGCGTCCTCCTCGTCGTCGGCCTCTGCCTCGTCGTCCGCCTCCTCGTCGGCGTCCGCCTCCGCTTCCTCGTCGTCCGCGTCGCTCTCGTCGGTCGCTGCCGCCTCGATGTCCTCCAGCGTGCTGCGGAGCTGGGGCACCGTGCTCGTCAGCTCGCCGACCTGCTCGCGGGCGTCCTCGACGTCGTCGATCAGGTCCTCGACGTCCTCGATGGCCTCCGCGAGGTCGTCGGCGTCCTCGAAGGCGTCGGCGCGCTCGCCCATCGTGTACCACTTCTTGGCGTCCCGGAGGCTGTCCTCGGCGCCCTCGACGTCCAGCGCCGACCGAAGCGCGTTGAGCACGCCCAGCGTGTTGTCGGCGTCGACGTCCCAGACCTCGTCGGCCTCGGGCAGGGCCGCGCGGGCCTCGTCGAGCGACGCCTCCACGTCCTCTCGCATCTCCGAGGCGGCGTCCTCGAACAGTTCGTCGTCGTCGAGCGTGGATTGGCTCATGTCAGGCGATTCGAGCGGTAGACGGTTAAAAGCACGCCAGAAACTGAAAGTATAACCGCAGGACGGCAGCGGGGCGAAATCGAGCAAATCGAAACCGGTTCCGCGGACGGGCGACGTCGCCGGTGTCAGGCGGCCGGCTGGTCGGACGGGCTGTCGTCGCTCCGGACGCCGGTCCTGATCTCCGGTATCGGATCGAGGTCCGCCTCGGCGTCGCCCAGGACCAGCAGCGCGTAGTAGTACAGGAACGACCGGAGCGGGACCTGGATCAGCAGGCTGGCGACCATCACCGAGAGGACGAACAGGACGACGAGGGCGCCGATCCCGACGGCGCCGGCCGTCCCGGCCGCGACGGCGTGGACGGCGAACCCGACGAGCAGGAACGGGATCCCGATCACGACGGCCGCGAAGAGCGTGGCCAGCCCGCCGAGGATGCCGACGCCGATCGTCAGCACGACGCTGAAGAAGAGGTACGCCAGGAACTCCTTCCACTCGCGCTTGATCGCGCTCCAGAGGCGACCCCACGCCGAGAAGACGCCGCGGTCCTCGGTGAGCATGATCGGCACGACGAAGACGTTGGTGAAGCCGTTGATCGTCCCGAAGACCATCGCGAAGAGGAGCAGGAACGGGACGGCGAGCGCGACCAGGCCGGCGCCGAGCGCCGGGGAGCCGCCCTCGCCGAGCCCGAAGAAGAGCGCGCCCGCCGCCGCCAGTACGCCGACGATCGCCAGCGCCGCGATTCCCAGGACGATCCGGAACAGGATCAGGCGGAGCCCGTTCCCGACGTTCCGCCCGAAGTACCGGCGGACGTGGACCTCCTCGCGGAGCAGCGACTCCACGAAGACGAACTGCATCACCTGACCGACCACGAACAGCAGCAGCGCCAGGACGACGACCGCGGCGATTATCCCGAGGAGGACCTCCCACGTGAACCACTCCGGTCCGGTGTCCGCGAGCGACGGTCCGGACCCGGCGTCGGGCGGCTGCGCCTCGAAGTCGCCGTCCTCGAACTCGCTGGGGAACTGTCCGAACGACTGTACGTTGCTGAGTCCGCCGCCACCGCCGCCGACGCCGACTACGTGGAGTTCACCGGCCGCTTCGCCGAGGTGGAGATGCGCGTCGACTACGAGGGCGTGACCGTCGAGACGAGCATGCGGATGGACGGCGACTACCCGCTG
>SDGW01001401.1_pt1 | contig 10630 bp, 18 predicted proteins | sample 2873831 | NCBI WGS metagenome assembly SDGW01 (sample SAMN08132700, study PRJNA421101) | hypersaline lake metagenome | isolation source: celular fraction 0.22 microns magnesium sulfate-rich crust from ephemeral... | place: Spain: Penahueca Lagoon, Toledo | collected 2011-07
ACGGTGACGTTCAGGACGTTCTCACCCTCGACGAGAGACGAGTTGCTCGCGGTGATCGAGACTGTCTCGCCGTCCGCGAGCGTCCCCTCGTGGACGTAACTATCGCCGTTGAGTACCACCCCGGCGTTTTCCGTCGTGGTGGTCTCTTTCATCCGCAGGTCGGCGTTCGAGAAAGTTCCGCTCGCGTAATCGACGGTTAGAGACGTTGCATCGGTCGTCACGGGGTACTCAGCGCTGGCTGTGGACCCCTCGGATATGTCCCCGAGCGAGACGCTGGTTCCGTCGTCTGAGGAAACTGTCACGTCCGTCAGAGTATTCGACGGCCCATCAACGTCGAAGTTCAGATTATTGATGTCGTTGTTCGTGGACTCTGACGTACGGTATACCCGGATTTTGACCTCGCCGTCGCCATCCTCGGGTTGGTTGACCGAGATTGGTTCTCCTAATGAGTTTGTCAGGTCCTCGTTGCTGATTACCTGGTGCCCCTCGACATAGACCGAATAAGTGGACTGGTCGGTCGAATAGGACCCTGAGTGCATCGTAATGCTCTCAATATGCTTGCCAGTCGGGTAATCGGTCGTGAAGAACCACTCATCTTGAGAGCTGTCGGATTTGACCGTGTGGCTCTCCGTCGACCCTGATAGTGCCGGGGCTTCGACCGTGACAGTCGGCTTATCAGACTGTGACGGCCCGCTCGGCGGAGTGTTGCCTCCCACCGAGATACTCCCCGAGTCGGTGACCGTCTCATTATCCCATTCTGAGTTGGTCACGCCTGTCAGGTTGATCACCGGGTCGCTCGCGGCGTCGAGGTCGGTCAAGTTGTAGCGGAACTGAGAGCCGTCGACGGCGTCGCCCGCGGTGATCGAGACGTCGCTCTCGAAGGTCACCACGTTCTCGCGCCGTGGGCCTGGTCGTCTCGAAGAACGAGCGCGACGTCGCCAGTCCCGACGACGGAACCGTCGCCGTCGAGATACTGGCCCGCGCGGTCGGGCGTCGTGACGACGACCTCGGTCGTCGAGGCGTTCGACGAGGCGAGAGTCGAACCGCGGAGGTCCGCCGCTCGGAGGTCGCCCGAGTAGTCGCTCGGGAGGTCCTCCGTGATCTGCTCGTCGGGGATGTTGACGAACCCCGAGGGAGCCGCCGCGACGAGCGCGGGGCCGACGGCGACGCCGACGAGCAGGAGGGCGAACGATACGGCCAGCAGTCGGCGAGTCATGCGCCTCGCGGACCTCCGTTCACGGCCTCGGCCAGGACGTAGACGGTCAGGGCAATCGCTGCGAACACCTCCCAACTGAAGCCCCCGACGATCGCGCCGATCCCGACGAACGTGATCAGTAGCTCGGGGAGCTGTAGAACGACCTCGGCGCCGACCGCCGCGGCGGCGGTTGCGGCGCCGCCCGCGCCGAGCGTGAACCCGCCTGCTCGTTCTGCGGTCTTCCGGCCAGCCTCGGCCGGGTCCCGCTCTACGGCCATGTAGACGAGGAACAGCAGGACGAGCCCCGAGAGGACGAGGAGGCCGAGCTTCATCCATGTCGGGCCGGCAAGGACGCTCATCGGCCCACCTCGGAGGCGAGGGCCGTCGACGGCGTCGACGGTGTCTGAACGGCGATACGGCGTTTCTGTGCGGTGTTGTGAGTCATGTCGTTGATCGGTAGGACGTGACGAGCTTCCCGACCTCGATCAGCAGGATAGCGATCAGGGCCGCGGTCAGGAGGTCGTCAAAGAGCCCCGCAGGTAGCCACGGGACGCGGTTTGCGAGCGATTCGAGGGTCCGCAGGAGCGGGTAGACCATGTCGACGTGCGAGGTGATGAACCAGAGCGCCTCGAAGACGAACGCCCCGCTGTGGAACGCCAGGTCACCGATAGACCCGAGCAGGACGACGAACTTCCCGACGATCGGGACGTCTTCGAGTTTCATACGACGACCACCCTGATCCACTTGTAGAGCCGCCAGGCGGCGATCGGCGTCGCCACCGCGGCGACGAGGGCGATCGCCCAGACGACGGGGAACAGGACGAACCCGATCGGGCCGCCAGCCGAGGCGACGGCCTCGCCGATCATGTTCACGAACCCGACGAGCAGGAGCAGGCCGTCGCCGAGGACCTCGCCGACAGGGCCTCCCGCCGCCGCCAGCCCGTCGACGGTCAGCGTGACGAGCAGGCGACTGTAGCCGTAGAGGCCGTTTGCGATTCCATTAGCGAACCCCGAGACGATCGAGACGAGTTCCTGGTAGAGAACCGCGAGGACGAACCCCTCGGGATTAGCCGTCAACTCGTAGCCGAGGACCGACACTGAAAGCCCCGAGACGGCGGCGAGCGCCTTCTCTCCCGCTGATTTCTTCCCGTCGCTCATAGTGCAGAACTCACCTTCCTGACGAGTGTGCGGGCCGTGAGGCCGAGGACGGCGAAGACGGTGATCCCCTCGACGAACGCAACGGGCCAGCCGAACACGCCGAGAGACGCCAGCCAAGCGGCGTTTTCGGCGGCGACGGTAGCCATGAACTGCTCGGGGATCGAGAAGATCGAGGGGTAGAGGCCGCCCGGATTGGCGAGGAACGACCTGACTCCGTCGAGCGTCGACCAAACGCCCCCGAAGACGTCCTCGGCGTTCTCGATGAACGCGGCTTGCCAGGCGACGGCGAACGTCCCGAGGACGCCCGTCACGGCGGCGCCAGTCTTGAACGACGGGAGCCTTCCCGAGGTGTCGATCCATCGGGCCATTTCAGTTCCTCAGCGATTGAAGGAACGACAGGGGAGAGATGTTCAGCCGGTTCACCATGAGGATGAACACGGCGATCGAGAGCATCCCGACCCCCACCGAAAGCGGTTGCGCGAGCGGTCCCAGGAACCGAGCGACGCCGTCCGTGAACGAGAGGACCGTCGCCTGAGTCCCCGCGTCGAAGACGACGATCACGTTCCCGATCGTCGCGTCGACGAGGCGGACCATGCCGTTGCCCAACGCCTCGACAGGTGCGAGCAGGAGCCCGCCGAACGAGTCGATCCCCTCGATCGACTCATACTGAAGCTTGAGGACTATCCCGCCGAGGATGAAGTTCTGAACGAACCCCGCCCATCCTCCCTCGCGGGAGATTTGGCGGGAGGCCGTCTCCCCGAACCGCGACGTCGTCGTCGCCCCCAGGCCGACCGCCGCGAACGCGAGCAGCCAGGCGAGACTCGGGTCGACGGTGATCGAGGTAGCCATCGGGATCACCGCGACAGAGCGCCGAGGATGTCCTTACGGAACCAGGCCGCGGCGGCGGCCAGGAAGCCGAGGAGGCCCGTCACGCCCCAGTTGATCCCGCCCGATCCACCGCCGCCCGAGGCGCCGACGGCCGCGACTGCTGCCGAGGACGTCGCGTCGTCGGCCTCGTCGTCGTCGAGCAGGTAGCGGTGTCGCGTGTAGGTGCGGTCGGAGGACGCGAGCGACGAGTAGAGTTCGACGTCGTCGCCCACCGAGTCGTAGGACGAGGTCCGGCTCGTCCAAGAGGTGTCCTCGACGTCCTCCCAGTCCTCGATCTCCGCGACGCCAGTCGCCACCTCGACGCCGGTATAGCGGCTCTGCGGAAGTGCGACCTCGTCGAGCAGGTTCTCGAAGTCGTAGCTCGTTGCGTACGCCTCGGTCGGGTTGTACTCGACGACGATCTCGATCTCGTGGGGCCGGTCGTACGTCGACGGCGTCTCCTTCAGGCGGGCGAGGATGTTCACCTCGTCCTCGTCCATCTCGGAGGCGCGCATCTCGGCGTCGTAGGTGACCTCGGCGATCGCCGCGTTCCCGAACGGCGTCTCGTCGAGAGAGCCCAGGTCGGTGATCGAGTAGTCGCCGTCGGGTTCCTCGACGTCGACGACCTCGACGATCGTCTCGTCGTCGTCGTTCGTCGTCTGCCGCTCCTGGCTCCCGAACGTCCAGGCGCTCTCTCGATCCAGGTTCAGACCGTGGAACGTCAGCGTCGCGTCGGCCTCGGAAACGCGGATCTCGAACTGCTCGATATCTTCGAGCGAACCGAGTTCGCCGATCGGCGCCTGGCCGACCTTCGCGTCACCCGTCGAGGTAGCGAAGACGCTTTCCTCAGACAGATCCGCGCTCGGGTCGATCGTCGCGGTGACCTCGGCGCCCGTCGAGTCGATCACGGCCAGCTCCACCAGGGCGCCGCTCGGAAGTGCGTCGACGTCGACGACAGTTTGCAGGTGCTTCCGCAGCACGCCCGAGGTGATCGTCCCGTCGGACGAGCCCACCGAGGAGAGGTCGAAGTTCGCGCTCACCGTCTCGCCCGAGGCGACCGAGGACGTCGAGACGTCGAGGGTCCCGTCCTCGCCGTCGGCGACGGTGATCGAGCCGTTCGTCGCGTCGCTCGTCGTCCAATGCGTCGCGTCGAGCGCCGAGACGGGTTCTTCCTCGGTGTCCGAGTCGCCGTCGTCGTCGTAGGTCACGCCGCGCGGGAAGGCGCCGTACTCGTCGTGAACGGTGCGGGAGCCGTCGTCGTCGGTGTAGAACGCGCTGGCCTTCAGCGAAACCGGGTTGTGCGGTGTGTCCTCGTCGTCGGGTGCTCGGGCGAGCGTGAACCCGTCGTCACCGAGATCGGCGACCTCCCCCGCGTTGTTCGTGAACTCGAACTGAGAGAAGCTCCCGAGGTGCTCGGTGACGGTCACGGAGGCGTTCACGTACGGATCGTGAACGAACTCCGAGTCGAAGTTGACCGAGACGTCCTCCGCGTCCGGCGTCTCCGTCTGGGCCGACGCCGTCCCCGCGCTGGCGAGGGCGATCGCCGCTCCCGCGCCCATCCCGAGAGCGCGTCGGCGACTGACCTCGCGGGACATGAGGTCCTCGTCGTTAGTCGTTTCCTGTGCCACGTCGTCGTTGGCCGCCGAGGCGGCCGAGGGTCGGCTACTCATAGTAGTCGGTGGCCGAAGCCACAGGACGCATACCGCGCAGGCATTATTACACGTTTCCTTCCCGTGATAGGAAATACCGATAGGATACGTATGCGGGTATTATCAACAACACCTTTAAGTCCCTGAATATCCGCATGAGAATCATGAACCCAGACGTGTGGTTCGCTGGTGGGCGAACGGCAACGAAAAACGGCGACTCGGTCACGGTGTCGCTCCCTAAGCGGGAGCTACGGCGGCTCGGCGTCGATCCCGAGGACCTGGAGGGCGAGACGCTCGACGCTCAGGGAGAGGGTAACGAGTTCTCGGTCAAGATTCCGGGGCTCGCCGACTGACGCCCTAAAAATTCAAACCCTCGCCGTCTCCGTCTTCTTGTCGGTGGTCATGGATCGAGCGCGCCATATTGGCGCCTCGAAGCGTCAGCGTCCAGACGCCGCCTCCCTTCGATTTAACGAGGCCTTTCTCTTGCAGATCAGACAGACGAGCCGAGACGTTCGACGGGTTACGATCCGTGTTCTTACCTATATTCTTCGGGGTATTATCGCCGTGCAATAATAGGTCTTGCAGAACGTCCATCTCTACAGACGAGAGCATATTGAACTTGGTTTCATCGGGCATGGGCCTGTTACTCCCGATTCGGCAACTGATGCTATGTGCTTTATGCCCTGAAACCTGTACTTTTTTATATCCCCCGTACTTTGGGGGAGTTAGAGAACGCGAGAAATGTCATGCTGGCCGCTGGCCGGCATGGGGACGGCGCGACGGGGAGCAGGTCAGGGCGACCCCGTCGCGTTCAGGAAGGTGTGGTTCGGCGGCCTGTTGGCGCAGGTCGCTCACCCGAGGATACGCAGTCCTCGGCCTTAAATCCACGCTATCCGCCTGGTTCTCGGGTTCGTGCCCTGCACGAACGCTATGTCAACGAACGACACTCAGACGACGACGGGCGAACTGAACGCGAACCAGCCGCGGACCCGAGCGCCGACGGTCCCGTTCGACGGACGGATCGAGCGGTTCCTCGGTCACCGAGACGACGTCGACGACCAACCCGCTTGCCCCGACTGCGGCGGCGAGTGCCGCGATCTGTGGGCCGACGAGGGCGTCACCTGCCTGCGGTTCCGGTGTCCTGACTGCTCGGCGACGTGGGAACCGGAGGCCGACCGATGAACGGCGCCGGTCGGTGCCCGCGGTGCAACACTCAGATCATGCACGTCGTGACGAACGGGCCGTCGAACCACGTCGTATCGCCCTGCGGGTGCAAGCTCGCGGCGCTCGAAGCGCTCGACGGCCAGGCCGACGCCGAGGACGTCCGTCATGGGGGTGACCTGTCTTCGGAGATCGCCCTGGCCGACGGCGGCGAGCGCGAGCAGCTCGTCGACGGAACTTTCGAGCGGATCGAGGACGGCCGCGGGACCGCCTACACGGTGGGCCTGATCGACGTCGACGCGGATCGCTTCGACTCTCTCGACGCGGTCGGCTACCGCGGCGAGGTGACGATCTACGCGCTGTTCACCGACGGCGAGGTCCTCGCGGCCAGTCACGACCGCTACCGCCTCGCCCGGAAGGTGGGCGAGGACTGGATTGTCGACGCGATCGGCGACGTCGAGGCCGGCCTCGTCGGAGGTGACGATGAGTAAACGCTTCTCGGTCACGCTCCCCGACGGGCTCGCGGATCTGGTCGAGGGCCTCTCGCGCTACTCGAAGCAAACCGACGAGGTCCCCGCCCTCCCGCAGGCGCGGGTGATCCGCCTGCTGCTCACCGACAGCGCCGCTCGCCTGTGCGAGGGCGGCGAGTTCGACGTTCACGGGCGGGACCTCTCGGAGGACGTCGACGAGGGCGTCCTCCGCGATCTCGTCCCCGATCACGTCCGAGCGAAGTTCCTCCGCGAGGAGGTCAAGTCGGAGAACTGGCTCGCAGACATGAAGGGCGGCTTCGAGGGCCGCGTTCGGGACGCCCTGGCCCGTCGCTTCAAGAACGGCTACGACCCGGAGGCGGCCGCCGAGGTCGCCGAGGGCTACGTGAAAGAGGCCCGGATCTACTGGATCATGATCGAGGACGACGAGGAAACCTTCGAGGAGAAGCGCAACTACGTTCACGACCGCCTGGAGGACTACCGCGAGCGCTACGACGTCTCGGACTACGATCTCGAAGACGAGTGGCTCTCGGGCTTCGAGGGCGTCGAGCGCGGCGAGGAGGTCCGCGAGGAACGCTCCGAGCGCGAGCAGTTCATCCGCCGCCTGTGGAACGAGGGGAAGACGCGGCGGCAGATCAGCCGCGAGTTCAGCCGCGAGTTCGCCGTCGCGACCAACCAGGCCGAGGACGCCGTGAAAGCGGTCCTCGACGACGTGAACGAGACAGGCGACGAGGTCCCGCCGGCCCTGGAGGTGGCCGATGACTGAGTCGATTCTTCAGCTCGTCCGCGGGAGCCTCGACGACGAGGCGACGCTTCACTCCCTGACCCTGACGGGCGAGGACGGCGGGACGGTGTTCGTCTCGGTGATCTACTCGGAACCGTACGAGGGCGACGTCATGCTCAAAGAGCGGTTCTTCGCCGTCGACGAGGACGTCGAGGACCCGAACGGCCGATGGATCGGCCAGGGGATCAACCGCCGCGTGACGGGCGACTTCCCCGCCTACGCGAGGGCTATGGTCAGCGCCTACGCTCGCGTTCAGCACGACGCGAACAACCCCGAGGACGCGGGCGACGATCCGCTCCTGTCGGACGCGAGGAAGGGCCGCGGCTCGGAGGTCAGCCACCGCCTCGACGGCCCGATCGGCGGGCGGATCGAGGAGGACGAGGACGACGGCGCCGACGAGTCGCCGATTGCCGACCGCCGTCACACGGTCGAGCAGGGCGAGCCGGACGCTCCCGAGGGCGGTCGATCGGCCGCGGCGACCGAGTCGCCCGATCCGTCGGGCGGCGTTCAGCCGAGCTACGTCGTCTGCGAGGAGTGCGGCGAGAAGGCGAAGCGCGCGGAGTGCGTGAACATCGGCGGCGCTCTCGGCGCCGACGTCTGGGTTCACAAGAACGCTTGCCCCGAGGGAGACGCCGATGAGTGATCTCCCGCTGGACGTCGACGAGGAGGTCCTCGCCGAGGTCGAGGACGAGGGGATCGTCTACACCGCGGGCGTCTCGTCGGCCGTGCTCGACGGCGACGAGGCCGTCGGTCACGTCCTCCTGCTCGACTGCGACGACGTCGACCAGATCACCGTCTACAACGCGGCGGCGAGCATGGACGGGATCACGGCCGTCTTCGAGTCGTCGACGGGCTCGTTCCATATCTGGAACCTGACCGTTCACCCGTGGGAGGACGCGATCCTGACGGGCCTCTCCTGGCGCGTCTCGGACGCCGAGCACGTCAAACAGTCCTACCGCCGAGGCCGCTACGTCCTGCGGACGACGGCGAAGGTGCGCGAGGACGCCGAGACGGGGAGCGTCGTTCACTACAAGGAGGCGCCGCGCCTGCTCGACGTGTTCGTCGACCTCGACCGCGACGGCGAGGACGAGCCCGTCGGACCGCAGTCGCTTCCCCACCTGCGGCGGCTCGCCTCGATCGCCGACGAGCAGGACGCCGACGTCGAGATCCCCTCGACCGAGGACGTCGTCACGGTCGGCGCGGAGAACGGCCTCGGGGTGGACCGCTACATGACGATCACCGACGACGCGAAGGCGGCCCTGCGGGGGGACGCATGACCGACTCGATCGAGGACTCGGACGTTCGTCGAGCCGACCAAAACGTCGACCCGACGGCGCTCTCGACGTCCGATATCGAGGAGTCGCTCCCCGACGACTTCAGCAACGAGGCGAAGTCGGCGTTCGCCGAGCGCGTCTCGTCACGGCGCCGCGAGGTCCGCGAGAGCGTCGACCTGGGGAACCGGATCAGCCGCAACCCGTCGAGCGGGGAGCCGCAGTTGCGCGGCCCTGACGGCCGCCTCGGACCCAAGTCCTCGTCCGTTCAGGGGACGAGCCTCGACGACGACGGCAACTACTACGCCGAACTGGCCTCCGACAGCAACTACGCGGAGAAGCACGGGACGACCCGCTTCAAGATCGACACGGTGGACCTGAACGCTGGATCGAGCGAAACCCGCGAGGATAACTGGTAATGAGCCTGATAAACCCGAACCCGACGACCGAGGAGGACCGAGAGACGACCGTGAAACGGCCCTGCGAGGCCTGCGGGGACCGCGAGGCCGCCGCGACGATCGAGGGCGTCGACCTGTGCGGAGGGTGCGCCTCCCGCGTCGAGGACGAGCCCGCCGTCCGCCGCCTGCTCTCGTTCGTCGGGTGGCTCTCGCCGACGCGGCGCCGCGACTGGCTCGCATGCGAGGTCGCGGGCGATCGGCGGAAGGACCAGGCCGACGAGCGCGGCGTCGACGCGAGCGTCGTCTCGAAGAACGTCAGCGCGGCCTACGACCGCCTCGGCGACGTCGCCGCCGAGCAGGGGGAAGCATGACCGACGGAGGCGTCCCGATCGGCGCGGCGCGGACGTCGACGAGGTTCGTCCGCTGCACGGTCGAGACGTGCCCCTGGTGCTTCCGCTCCCCTGGCCGTGACGCCGCCGAGGACGCCGCCAGGCGCCACGAGGAGCGGCTCGGTCACGAGGTCGGCGACGTCGAGAAGTTCGTCGAGGACCTCCGCGAGTTCGGCGGCGGACGGGGGGAGCCATGACCGCCGACGAGATCGAGGTCGAGCCCGCGAAGGTCGGCGGGTACGCGATCGTCCGAACGGGCGACGTCGAGATCGTCGCCGAGGGCGCCCACGTCGACGAGAAGGATCGGCTCGCGCTCCGCGCCCACAACCGAACGATCGCTCGGATCGAGACGGCTCTCCCGCCGCTCGACGTCCCGAACCTCGTCCGCCGAGCAGCCGAGTACGACGAGCCCGCCTCCTGGCCGACCGAGGACGTCGGGCCGCGAGCGGTCCCCGACCGCGGCGAGCGCGTGACGTGGACGTCGCCGAACGGAACCGAGATGGAAGCGCACGCCTCCCGCGTCAAGGGCCTCGATCCCGACGAGAAGACCTACGTCGTCACCGACGAGGGCGACGGCGTTCCGCTCGACTGGCTCGACGGCTTCGGAACCGACGAGGCCGACCGATGAACCGCGACGTCCCGAGCCGCGAGGACCTGGCGACGGTCGAGCGCGATCCCGCGGTGTGCTCGCGCTGCGACGAGCCCGACGTCGAGGACGATCTCGTCGCCACCCCCGCGGGTCCGCTGTGCGAGGAACACGCCGACGACCTGGCCCGCGAGATGGGCCTCGACTGAGAGCGCTGTAGGCGGCGCTCTCGCGTTTCTGCTTCTCCCCGACCGATTCCACACGGACGAGCGACGGCGCTCTCACGGCGCCTGTGCGGCCCAGGTGTGAGCCGACAGCGTCGAGGCGGACCTCGGAGGCCGCGGAGTCGCGCTCGACCAGCTCCCCGAGCAGCTCGTCGACGCGGCGATCGCGACGTCGTCGTCGCGCTCCTGGCCGAGCGCTACTCGGCCGCCGTCTATGGGTTTTGCGTCGAAGCAACCGACGAGGAACCCCGAGGAAGGGCGCTTCGAGGACGCGACCCCTGGGGTGGACGCGGTGACGACGGCCGCCTCGGCGCGCCCGATCTCCCTCGACGCTCGATAGCCCACAGTCTGGACGTTGCGCACTTCTCACAATTTGTACACATTGCGAGGTACCTACCACTTTCCTGAACCTTCAGGATAGTCAATATGTTCTCAAGTTATTTGCAGGCCGACGTGTCAGG
>SDGW01001233.1_pt1 | contig 10624 bp, 12 predicted proteins | sample 2873831 | NCBI WGS metagenome assembly SDGW01 (sample SAMN08132700, study PRJNA421101) | hypersaline lake metagenome | isolation source: celular fraction 0.22 microns magnesium sulfate-rich crust from ephemeral... | place: Spain: Penahueca Lagoon, Toledo | collected 2011-07
GCCTTTGTACTCTTCGGTGCCCGTCACCGGGCCGAAGGTTTCCTCGATCTTCGCTTTCATGTCTGGTACGCGCTCTTCTAGATGTTCGCCCCGACGCATCTTGTACTCCCGCATGAACGGACGTATACACAGGAGCCGTTTTACTCTTTTCGCGTCTGGTCTTCCGCGCGATGTTCCAGCGACCCACGGTGACAGTCCGGACAGAAGTCGCCTGCACGGAGGGAAGACTCCTCGACGGAGGTCCTGAAGCCGCATTCGGGACACTCGAACTCCCCTTCGGGGACGGTGATCGCCGCGGACCCTGTCGGCTCGATGTCTGCCCCGTCGATCTGTTTCGTGAGGTTCTCTGTCGGTTCCCAGTCGCTTTTCGCTGGCGCGTCCTCTTCGGGCCATTCGACCTCCGGCGCGGTCTTCGTCGCTTCGTCGTGGCCGAACTCGTCCGGCCACTCCTCGGAACTCGTCGTCTCCTGGTCGCCCGCGTCGACTGTCGATTCGGACTCCTCGTCCGCTTCTGTGCCGTGTTCCGGCTCTTCGTCGGGCCATTCGCCGGGTTCCCGGTCCGGTTCGTCGTCGTCATCGCCGAGGATGACCGCGTCGTCGTCGGCCGCCGTCACCGACTGGTCCGACTCGTCGTCGGTCGCCGTGACCGGGTCGGGCTGGTGGTCCGGCTCCGGCGCAGCGTCGTCGTCGCTGGCCGTCTCGTCGTCTTCGGCCTCGCCGATGAGTTCGGCGTCGTCCTCGGCCGCGTCGATGTCCGGCGTCGAGGTCACTCCGGGTGAGGACTCGATCGTGCCGGTTTCGTCGTCGGCCTCGTCGTCGGCTGCGTCGTCTTCGTCCGCGTCCTCGGACGCAGCCTCCAGCGACGTGACTTCCTTGTTCTCCGAGACGACGCGCTGTTTGCCACAGCGGTCACAGGTTTCGACCTCCTTGATCGTGATCAGGACTTCGCTACCCTGTTCCTCTCGCTCCTCTTCGACTTTCGAACCGCTGAAATCGTGCCCGAGTAGCGAACACTTGATACCCATTGACACGATATTGCCGCCGTGCAGTAAATAAGCGTACTGCTTATCGACCTGACATCTGTCAGATGTGATGAGTCATTCTCCCGGGAATAACTGGTACGCGACTTGGGTGTTCACGGATGTGGCTGTGTTCCGTGCGGTGAGGGGACCGCGCACGCTGGGCTGGGCGCTGACAGGCCGTCACGGTGGCTCCGAGGGACAACTGTAAGACCCACCCGGCCGAACGGGGGAGTATGAGGGCAAAGCGGGAGTACCGCGACCGCAGCGATACGCAGGTCGCGGTGCTGGACGCTCTCGCCGACCGACGGGACGAGGGCATGACCGTTTTCGAGCTACGATCCCGTGTGGACGCTGACATCGACGAACTGGAAACCGCGCTCGCGGACCTGAAAGCCGACGGACTCATCGAAGCGACCGATGAGGACGATCGCACAGTGATCGTCCCCGAGGACCACGCGATCGGGCAGTACGACCCCGAGGAAGACCAGTCCCTGCTGGACCAGATTCGCGCGTGGTTCGGCCGCTGACGGACCGTCCCGAACCGGTGCTTTAACGCCGTCGACGGTCCTCTTCTCAGTGATGACTGTCCTCCAGGACGTCCACGAGGATCACGGAGCGACGTTCACGGACCGCGGCGGTCGCCGCGTCGTCGACACCTACGGTCGTCCGGAGCGAACCCACCGCGCCGTCCGCAAGGTCGTCGGCGTCTGTGAGTTCGGCTACGGCGTCCTCGTCGTCGAGGGCGAGGACCGTCGCGAGTTCGTCGACAACGCCGTCTCCAACCGCGTCCCCGCGACCGACGGCCAGGGTTGCTACGCGCTGTTGCTCGACCCACAGGGCGCGATCACGACCGACATGTACGTCTACAACGCCGGTGAGCGCCTCCTCGTCTTCGTGCCCCCGTCACGGGCCGACGCCGTCGCCGAGGACTGGGAGAGCAAAACGTTCATCCAAGACGTGTCGATCCGCGACGCCACCGACGACTTCGCCGTGTTCGGCGTCCACGGCCCCAAGGCGACCGAGAAGATCGCGAGCGTCCTCACCAACGCCGCCTCGCCCGAAGACCCCCTCTCCTTTGTCCGCGGATCGATGGGTGACGCCGGCGTCACCGTCGTTCGCGGCGACGGCCTCGCCGGCGAGGAGGGCTTCGCGGTCATCTGTGCCAGCGACGCGGCCGAGGACGTGTTCGATACCCTGGTCAACCGCGGGATGAACGCCGCTCCCTTCGGCTACCGAACCTGGGACACCCTGACCCTGGAGGCCGGGACGCCACTGTTCGAGACGGAACTGGAAGGCCGCATCCCCAACGTCGCCGGCATCCGCAACGCGCTGGACTTCGAGAAGGGCTGTTACGTCGGGCAGGAGGTCGTCTCCCGCGTCGAGAACCGCGGCCGACCCAGCAAACGATTCGTCGGCCTCACCGTCGAGGCGGTTCCCGACGCCGGTGCAGCCGTCTTCGCCGGTGACAGCGCCGTCGGCGAGGTGACGCGCGCCGTCGACAGCCCCGACTGCGAGGAACCGATCGCGCTCGCGGTCGTCGACTTCGAGACCGACGGCCAGAACCTCACCGTCCGCGTCGACGGTGCGGAAGTCGCCGCGTCCGTGACCGAACTCCCCTTCGTCGACGGGTCGGACGTGTCCGCCCGCGTGCCCTCCTACCCTGGAGCGGAGTGATCGGTCGGTCTTCGGCTCACTCCTTCCGCTTACAAAAAGGCTATAATTGCTGTTGGGGGAGTCCCGCTCATGTGTGTCACTCCCCTCGACTCCGAAGACGCAGTCGAAAGCTTCCGGTCGGTCGTCGAGGTCGCTGGCGTGCCCATCTATACGCTCGATAGCAAGGGTCGGTTTACGTACGTGAACGCCGCGCTGTCGGCGGCGGCCGGCTACGACCGATCGTCGCTCGTGGGGGAACACGTCTCACTTCTGCTCTGTGACCGAGACGTCGAGCGCTGTCGCACGGCGATTCGTGAACTCCTCGAAACGGGCACACGAACCTGCGAGATGACTGTCGCGGCCCGGGACGCGTCCGGCCAGCAACTGACTGCCGACCTCTCGATCTCGTTGCTCCCACTCGAAAACGGCTTCCAGGGAACCGTCGGCGTCGTCCAGAACCTCTCATGCGACGGCGACGATGACTGACGACAGGGGCCCGTCCGGGCCGCGGCACTCGTCAGTCCCTCGCTGTCGCCCGCTCGCCGGCGTCGAGCCAGCGCGATTGCACGGCCTCCAGCGCGGAGAACCCGCCGAAGGACGCGAGTACCATGCCGGCGAACTGCGTCGTCGCGGTCATGGGTGCGGCCACGTCGTACTGGAGCGGTGCGAGGATGAGCCAGACGCCGAACGCAGTCGCCATCACCGCCGCTGCGAAGTGCGGTCGTCCGCTCCGCCAGACCGCATACACGTTGTATCCCGCGAAGATGCCACCGACGAGTCCCGACAGCGAAATCCCGCCGCGCGGCCCGGCCGGAACGTTCAGGACGAAGGGAGCGATGATTGCCAGCGGGCAGGCCAGCAGTGCGAGGACGGCCGCAGCCAGTGTGAACCTGGAAGCGCGCATGTCTCGTCACACGGCCGGGAGCGCCTTCAGCCTCAGTCTCAGGAGCGCGACAGCAACGCCTTCAACTGCTCGGTCGAGAACACCGTGCTCGGCCGGTCCATGTGAACACCGATCTCGCCGGAAAACGCTCGCATGCCGGCTTCCTGGACCGGCCCTGGCATCGAGTAGCCAGCTCTGACGAGGTGGCCCAGCCGGATCTCCGAGCGCAGGTCGTCGCGCCAGGCCCGCTCGTAGTCGCCGAGCGTGCCAGGCTCGGCGGGATCGATCTCGCGTGCAGCGTGGTCGGCGGCCGTCATGCCGTAGAGGATACCGCCGCCGGTGAACGGCTTGGTCTGGGCAGCGGCGTCGCCGATCAGGAAACTGCGCCGCCCCGTCACGCGCTTGGGCGGCCCGATCGGGATCAGCCCCGAACAGCGCCGGGTCGTCTCGGCGTCGTACGCGTCTGTGAAGGCCTCGAACTCGGCGCGCACGTCGTCGCCGGGCGGCGTCGCCAGCCCGTACTCCACGCCGGCGTCCCCGCGGGGAATGCGCCAGGCGAAGAATTTCGGCACTGTGAGATGGACGTCGACGAAATCGTCGTGGTCGGCCTGGTCGGTGAATCCCAGGACGCCGTGGAGCAGCTCACCCGGTTCCGGCAGGTCGAGTTCCGTCCGGACGCGAGACTTCGGCCCGTCACAGCCCGCGACCATTCGCGCTTCGTACGTATCGGTTCCCGCCGGCCCACGGGCAGTTACCGCGACACTGTCGCGTCGTTCTGTCACTGACAGGACTGTGTGATTCTCGCGGAGGTCGGCGCCGGCGTCACGGGCTGCCTGTGCGAGTGTCTTGTCCAGGCCGACGCGGTCGATCACGTTCGAGATCACCTCGTCCTTGTAGAAGGGGTGCGCGTCGCTGTCGGGGCCACCGCGGTGAAAGCGTGCGCCGTAGATCTCGGTTTGGAGGAGGTCCTCGCGCGCACCAGGCGGCGTGAACTCCCAGACGTCTGTGCTGACGTGGCCCGAGCAGGCCAGCGGCTTCCCCACCTCTCCTTGCTCGAAGACGAGTACGTCGTGCCCACACTCGGTGGCTCGGCGGGCGAACCGCGATCCCGCTGGCCCGGCACCCACCACGACGAAGTCGTACATGTCACTGGAGTTCGTCTCGTGCGACAAATAGCTTCGTTGTTCTCACGGGTTTCGCCCGGCCCGCCAGCGAAAGTTGATATACGGAGACGGGTCCACCCCGCGTCGTGACCTGACTCCTGCCGGCGGACGGGTTGCGGTTGCGGGACACACCGTCCGTCGGAGCCGCCGTGTCCCCTGTTCGCTATGCGACGACCGCCAGTCCGCGGCACGTCTGTGGTTCGTACCGGTCCGGCAACGGGACGTCTAGCGCCTCCCACGACGATCCGGCGTCGGCAGACCGGAACAGGCCGTGGTTGTTCGCCGCGTAGACGACGCCCGCCTCCCCCGTCGTCGCGAGCACTGCCCGAAGGACACCCTCGCCGGTCGGCAGGGCGTCGCTGTCGACGCGCTGCCACGCCTCGCCCCGCCCGTCGCGCCGGTAGACGTAGGACTGGGCGGCTCCTGGAAAGTGGGCCGTCCGCGCGCCGCGTGCGGCGGACATGACGAGCCGATCCGGATCACCGGGGTCCGCGATGACGCTCCAGCAGTAGCGGTGGTCGAGGCCTTCCTGTGGGTGTACCCAGGTATCGCCGCCGTCCCCGGAGGCGGCGAATCCATCGCCGGCGGCGGTGTAGACGAGTCCCTCGCGGTCAGGATGTGTCTCGATCGAGTGATTGTCGACGCGTGCTCCCTCGGGGTGGTCCTGCCAGGTCTCGCCGCCGTCGGTGCTCCGGACCAGTGCACCCGCTTCGATCCCGACGTAGAGCCGGTCCGGATCGTGCGGATCGACCTCTAGCCAGCGGACGTGGTGGGTGTGAGGCCGCGGCGGGAACGACCACCGGGCGGCCGAGGGGAGGGCAGTCAATCCCGGTCGCGGCTCCCAACTCACCCCACCGTCAGTCGATCGGTAGACGGCGCTCGGTTCCGTCCCGGCCCACACCACGTCCGGGTCCTCGGGGTGACCGCGAGTGACATCACTGACGCCGATTCGATGGCGTCCGCCCCGACTCGCTCGAAGGTGTCACCCCCGTCAGTACTCCGGTGGAGACCGTCGTCGAACGTCCCGACGAGCACGCAGTCTGGGCGTGCACCCATCGTGTGGACACATGTGAGGTTGTAATTTCGCAGTCGCTCGCTGATCTGCACCTCCCCAGGGTCCCCCGTGACGACGAGGAGTGATTCCGCCAGTGCGACGTAAATCCTGGCCATGCCAGGGAGTTGCACACCGATACGGAAAGCAATCTCGACGGTGGGGACGTATCACTCCTGCTGAACGGGGCCAGCCGTGTCGTCCGGTGAGCGGAACACGTTGGTGAAGACGAATCTGGTGCCGTCAGTGTAGTCATCGTCGAGCGTGACCGTCCAGCCGTGTGATTCGGCCAGCGTCGAAACGATCGAGAGTCCCAGCCCGGTTCCCCCAGTACTCGTCGTAAAGCCGTACTCGAAGACTTGCTCGCCTGTCTCGGGGTCGATTCCTGGTCCGTCGTCGGCGACGTAGAAGCCGTATGCGGCCGTGTCATCGGTGGTGGCTGCGAACTCGCTGCCGTCATCGAACGTCCCCACGCTGACGGTCACGGTGTCGGACCCATCCGTCTGTCCGTCCGTCGAGGCGTCCTCGACCGCATCCTGACGAGCGTGCGAGTCAGGGCTCGTGGAACCGTGTTCGACAGCGTTCCGGAAGAGGTTCTCGAAAATCCGCAACAATCGATTGCGATCTGCGAGGATCTGTCCCCCGCGATCGACGACGAGCGTCGCCTGCTCGGTCTCGACATGGCCCCATGCTTCCCGGGCAGCCGTTGCGAAGTCGATTTCGGACGTTTCTTCGATCGTTTGCCCCTCGCGAGCGATCGTCAGGAGGTCCTCGATGATGGCGCTCATGCGTTCTGAGGCGTCGTCGATCTTCCCGACGTAGGTCGCATGGTCTTCGTTTTCGACCTCTTCTTGGAGTAGTTCGACGTAGCCGTTGATGACGCTCAGTGGATTTCTGAGGTCGTGGGAGATCGTCGATGCCACCTGCTCGAGTTGCGTGTTCTGCTGTTGGAGTTGCTGTCGTGATTCCTCGAGTTCGGTGATGTCACGCAACAAAATTGCGCAGCCGATGGGGCGTGGACTGCCACGTCGCGTGACCGGTGAGAGGAGCACAGAGTAGTGGTGGTACCCCTCGTTGTCCCGGAGCGTGATCTGTTCTGACGACGCCGTCGTCACTGTCTCGGCATCGAAATCGAAGCCCAGGCTGGCAACGAGGTCGGGACAGGCCGTCGCCAGTGGCGTTGCAACGTGATCGCTCATGTCGGGCCAGTGGCGGCGTGCCTGCCGGTTGTAGTCGGCGACGTGTCCGTCCTCGTCGACGACGACTACTGGGTCGCTCAGCGACTCGACCAGAGCGGTCCGGGCGATGGGGGCGATATCGAACAGGCCAAGCCGGAAGACTGCCAGCGTGGTAAACCCGATGAACAAGAGCACGCCGTACGAGCCATACTGGAACGTGCTGATTGGACCGAGTTCGAGAATCGACAGTGCGTTGCCCACGGTGACGCTCACCGTTCCGACGACCAGCAGTGCGATGCGGATGCCGTTCCCCGACCGCGTCGTCAGCATGAAGCGAGCGAGCAGGTAGAAGCCGTACATGCCGATGCCGTACACTGGTGCGAGAAAGACGAAGTACAGGGGGCCACGAACGACACTGCTGAACGAGAACGGCTCGCTGAACTGCTGGATGTCGGCAAACACCAATCCGCCGGGATTCACGACGGCAAAGACGATGTAGCCGACAGTGACGAAGCCAATCACCGTCTGTGCCGGCCACCGTTCGTGGAACCCGTCGTTCGTGTACTGGGAGACGAACACTGCCCAGACGAACGTCGAGACCATCCCGAGCCACTTGTCCCAGACGACGATGAACGCCTGTAGCTCACGATTCGTCGTGAGTACGTGTGTGATCGTCAGCGATTGCCACACTATCCCCCCGACAACCACCGAAAGCGCGAAAAACTGGATGCCACGCGTGTCCCACCGGGCGCTGCGTAACCACACGAGCATCACGAGACAGAGTACCATCGTCGCAACTGGTGGCCCGAGATGGAGGAGAGATGCCAACTCGAGCGACCAGATGCTTGTCATCGATCCTATGGGTTGTGGACGCTCCTATATCAGCCTATGGTGAATTTGACACGTCGAACCGCTACTCCCCGGCGTTACCGGGTCGCTGACAGTCATTCGTCTTCTGGTGGCGCTTCCTCGTTCAGATATCCGATGATCCCGCTCGGCACGACGACGCCGAGCGCGAGGACGGCCCAGCGGAGAACGCCCGTGTAGCCGAACTCACCCATGAGGACGAAGAGTCCGACGGCGCTGGCGATGCCCAGCAGCATGATGATTGCGTCCCGCCGACTTGCGTCCATGTCTCCCAGTGGAGGCGCACACCTCCTGAGCGTTTCGACGGTGTGTGACCATCAGTGGGTAGCCGGCAACCCGACAGCAAGAGGCGATTTACTTCCGAGACTCCACTTAGGGACATGGAAACCGTCACTACCCGACTGCGAGAAGGGGAGGTGGCGCTGCTGGACAGACTGGTCGAAATCCGCGGTGACAGTCGAACCGACGTCGTTCGGGACGCGGTCTGCACCTTTGTCCGCGACGAACTGATCGAGATTGCGCTGGAACGCTACCGAAACGGGGACGTGGGTATGCGTGGGGCGGCCGAACTCGCCGGCCTCACCATCGGGGAGCTGATGGCGGCAGCCAACGACCGGGACATTCTCTCGAACTACGACGAGGTCGATCTCGAACGGGACGTGCAGGTGCTTCGATGAGCCAGGCCGACCGAACGCTCCTGATCGATGCCGACGTGTTCATCACGTTCGCCGAGAGCGGCGCAACGGATCTCCTGCGGACCATGGCGGGTGCGCTGTGGATGCCCGTGCCGGTCGACCAGGAGATCGTCGGTCGGCCGGCCGCCACTGTGCTGGAGAGGGCTGTCGACGCGGGCTGGCTACAGATCGCCGCGCCACCGCCCGACCAGTACGTCCAGTACGCGGCGATGCACCTCGGCCGCGACGTCGACCGGGTGACCTACAACGGGGACATCCTGCTGCTCGCGCACGCGCTGGCCGCTTCCAACGCCGTCGTCGTCACCGACGACAGACCCCTGCGGAAGTGTTGTCGGACCCTCTCGATTCCCGTCGCCGGCTCGCTCGCAGTCCTGATCCGCGCCGCGGAACGCGGCGATACGGATCCCGCCAGGGCCACGGCCATCCTCCTCTCTATGGACGAGGTCGGCCCGCGCCTGAGCGCGTCGGTCCTCCGGCGGGCAGAGCAACTGATCGCCGAGACGGCGGCTGCAGTCCCGTCAGACGAAGCTGCATCCGACGACAGCGTCCAGAATAGCAAGTAGCGCGGCCGCGGTGTGGTCAGTCGTCGCCCGCGCCGGTGGCCTCCGTCTCGGCTTCGACCTCGGCCACGGCTGCTGCGTGCTCTCGATCGGAGCGTGGGCCCTCCAACTCGACGGCCGGGAGGAGGTCACGGAGGTAACGACCCGTGTAGGAGTCTTCTGAGCGGGCGACGGCTTCGGGCGTCCCCGTCGCGACGACCTCGCCGCCGTTCTCGCCGCCTTCGGGCCCGAGGTCGACGATGTGGTCGGCGTTTTTCACGAGGTCGAGTTCGTGTTCGATGACGACGACGGTGTTCCCGTTGTCGGTCAGCCGATGGAGCACGTCGATGAGTTTGCGCTCGTCTTCCGGGTGGAGTCCGGTGGTCGGCTCGTCGAGCAGGTAGAGGGTCTCGCCCGAGTCTTTCTTCCCGAGTTCCTCGGCGAGTTTGACGCGCTGGGCCTCTCCGCCGGAGAGTGTCGTCGAGGGCTGGCCCAGCCGCATGTAATCCAGTCCGACGTCTTTCAGGAGCTTCAGCCGGCGGCGGATCTGGCTGTGGCTCTCGAAGAACTCGAACGCCTCCTCGACGCTCATGTCGAGGACGTCCGCGATGGTCTTGCCCTTGAACGTCACGTCCAGCGTCTCGTCGTTGTAGCGGGCGCCGTCGCACTCCTCACAGGGGACCTGCACGTCAGAGAGGAAGTTCATCTCTATCGTTACCGTGCCCTGGCCGCCACAGCCCTCACAGCGGCCGCCCTTGACGTTGAAGGAGAAACGCCCCTTCTTGTAACCGCGCTGTTTCGCGAGGCTGGTCTCGGCGAACAGCTCGCGGATGTGGTCGAACACGTTCGTGTAGGTCGCGGGGTTCGACCGCGGCGTACGGCCGATGGGCGACTGGTCGATCAGTCGAACAGTCTCGATCTCGTCGAGCCCCTCGATGTCGTCGTGCTCGCCGGGATCGACGGAGGTGTTGTCGTTCATCCGCCGGGCCAGCCCCTTGTAGAGGATGTCGTGCATCAGCGTGGACTTCCCGGAGCCCGACACGCCCGTGATGGCGGTGAACGACCCCAGCGGGAGGTCCACGTCCAGATCGTCGAGGTTGTGTTGGCGGGCGCCCGTGATGGTGATCGTCTCGTCGGAGTCGCGCCGTTCTTCGGGGACGGGGATGGTCCGCTCGCCCGCGAGGTACTCGCCGGTGGTGCTCTCCTCGCAGTCGATGACCTCGTCGAAGTCGCCGTTGACGACGACCTCGCCGCCGCGCTTGCCCGGGCCGGGCCCCATGTCGATGATGTTGTCGGCGCGGCGCATCGTCTCGGTGTCGTGTTCGACGACCAGCAGCGTGTTCCCGATGTCGCGGAGTTCCTCCAAGGTGTTCAGCAGGCGGTCGTTGTCCCGCTGGTGGAGGCCGATGGAGGGTTCGTCGAGCACGTACAGCACGCCGACGAGGCCGGACCCGATCTGTGTGGCAAGGCGGATGCGCTGGCTCTCACCGCCCGAAAGCGTCGACGCCTCCCGGTCCAGGGTCAGGTACTCGAGGCCGACCTCGCACATGAAGCCCAGGCGGGCGCGGATCTC
>SDGW01001234.1_pt1 | contig 10621 bp, 9 predicted proteins | sample 2873831 | NCBI WGS metagenome assembly SDGW01 (sample SAMN08132700, study PRJNA421101) | hypersaline lake metagenome | isolation source: celular fraction 0.22 microns magnesium sulfate-rich crust from ephemeral... | place: Spain: Penahueca Lagoon, Toledo | collected 2011-07
GGTTACGCTTACGATAAAGGCTGGATGTGTGTACAAGTATTTTTCATACGCCAGGGGAAACTAATCGAACGTGACGTATCCATTTTTCCATTTTTCGATGATGCAGAAGAAACCTTCTTAAGCTTCATCGGCCGCTTTTATCTTCATCAAAACCATCCAAAACCCAAACAAATCCTAGTGCCAGTTGGTGCAGATAAGGATATGTTGAAAGAACTCCTTGAACTGGATGTTCATATTCCGATGAGAGGACGTAAAAAAGAATTAGTCGAGCTCGCTATGAAAAATGCTCAAATTGCGCTTGAGGAAAAATTCTCACTTATCGAGCGTGATGAAGAGCGAACCATCAAGGCAGTAGAGGAGTTAGGAGAGAAACTTCATATTGAGACGCCTCACCGTATTGAAGCTTTTGATAACTCCAATATACAAGGTACAGACCCCGTTTCTGCGATGGTCGTATTTATTGATGGACGTCCGGAAAAGAAAGAGTACCGAAAATATAAAATCCGTGATGTTGAAGGTCCAGACGACTATGAGACGATGAGAGAAGTTATCCGAAGGCGTTATAAACGAGTGGTGAAGGATGGCTTGCCACTTCCTGACCTCATTTTTGTAGACGGTGGAAAAGGTCAAATGAGTGCAGCGATGGATGTATTGGAAAATGAACTCGGTTTAGACATTCCTTTGTGTGGGCTTGCTAAAGATGAGAAGCACCGTACAAGTGAACTCTTATACGGAGACCCTCCTCAAATTGTTGAAATGGACCGGCAGTCACAAGAATTTTATTTAATCCAACGTGTGCAAGATGAAGTGCACCGATTTGCTATATCGTTTCACAGACAGTTGCGGGGAAAAGGTGTTATTCAATCTGAGCTGGATCAAATAGAGGGTGTAGGAGAAAAGCGAAGAAAACTGTTACTTAAACACTTTCATTCCGTTCAAAAAATACGAGAATCTTCAGTGGAAGACCTAAAAAAATTGGGCATTCCTGAGAATATCGCTAAAACGATCTTGACTCAATTAAATGAGCAAGAAGAAGAGCAAGAGGAAGAATAAAAAGCAGGGAGCATCTCCCTGCTTTAATTCATTGTTTCACTACTTGAAAATGAACGGTTTTTTTTCGATTTTGACAAGTATAGGCGCATTCTGCAAACTCACCTGATAGTAATGAGATTTGTTCAGCTAGAAAACCGGATTCTAGTTTGAAGCAATAATCTGATTCATATGTAAGACGTTTTGCAGTTAAATCTCCAGACAAAGTAAATTCGTATTCGTTTTTCTTCTCTTTTTCAAGAGAAAGGCGGTCCCATCCCATCGCGCCAAAAAAGGTCCCAATTTCATCAAGTGATGAACAAGGATAGGTTTTGGCAAGGTTTCGACCTAAAAAATATAGGATGGAATCAGCTTCTTTACCTAATAAATCAGGTAAAACTTTCGTGCGTAATATTTCATGTCCAATCGTTGATGACGGAATATCTTTAAATTCATCAAACACCTTTGCAATCTGGTCATTCATATCGTTTCATCCTCTCTCTCACTATTATTACAGTGGTAGAGGAAATTCTGCAATAATTAAGAGAAAAGATTTCCTTCATTGATATAATTTTCGTTCATATGTCGGATATCCTTTTCTATACGTCCAATACAACCGTTTCACCTTGACGCCCACAACCGATAGAAGTACAATAAACATGTCACAAATTGTACATTTTAACAGATGAATGAGGGGGAGAAAGTTCTTTTCCTTTTCTTTTTGCGTGTTGGTAAAGCGCTTTATTGTCTGAAAATGTCGAAAATGTACACGTATTTATTACTCGAGGGGGGTAAACGTCACACCATGGCAGCAAATCGTGAATTTTTTTACAGAAGATTACATTCACTACTAGGAGTAATACCGGTTGGACTATTCTTAATCCAACACTTGGTAGTTAACCATTTTGCAACGCGTGGGCCAGAAGCCTTTAACAATGCTGCGCATTTTATGGAGAGCCTACCATTCCGTGTGGTGCTAGAACTGTTCATCATCTTCATTCCACTTTATTTCCATGCTATTTATGGAGTTTATATTGCCTTTACGTCAAAGAATAACGTTTCATCGTATGGGTATTTCCGTAATTGGATGTTCTATCTGCAACGAATTTCTGGAATCATTACCTTGATTTTCGTTACATGGCACGTATGGGAAACACGCATTCAATATGCACTTGGGAATGTAGAAGTGAATTATGATTTAATGGCAGGCATTTTAGATAATCCATTCATGTTGTGGTTCTACATAATCGGTGTGGTTTCTACTACATTCCACTTTGCTAATGGATTATGGTCTTTCTGTGTAAGTTGGGGTATTACGATGAATCCACAATCACAACGTATAGCTACGTATGTAACGATGCTTATTTTCGTTGCATTAACGATCGTGGGGCTTCGTGCAATTTTTGCTTTCGTTTCCTAATTTCGAATTAGGTTCAATAGATCGTTTTGATAAGTTAGTCGAGAAACTAAGGGAGTGAGTATTAAGAATGAGTAATCAGAACATCGTAGTCATTGGCGGTGGCCTCGCCGGACTAATGGCAACTATTAAGGCCGCAGAAGCAGGCGTACACGTTGATTTACTATCACTTGTACCCGTTAAGCGTTCTCACTCTGTTTGTGCACAAGGTGGTATTAATGGTGCGGTCGATACTAAGGGGGAAGGAGACTCTCCTTGGTTACACTTTGATGATACTGTATATGGTGGGGATTTCTTAGCAAACCAACCACCTGTAAAAGCTATGTGTGAAGCTGCACCAAGCATTATACATATGCTAGATCGTATGGGTGTTATGTTCAACCGTACACCAGAAGGTCTATTAGATTTCCGTCGTTTTGGAGGAACTCAAGTACACCGAACAGCATATGCAGGTGCAACAACAGGGCAACAATTATTATATGCATTAGATGAGCAAGTCCGTCGTCATGAAGTAGCGGGACTTGTTACGAAATATGAAGGCTGGGAATTCCTTTCTTCTATTATTGATGAAGATGGCGTTAGTCGTGGAGCTATAGCTCAGAATTTAAACTCTCATGAGATTAAATCCTTTAGAGCTGATGCAACGATCATTGCAACAGGTGGACCTGGAATCATTTTCGGTAAATCAACGAACTCAGTCATTAACACAGGATCTGCTGCATCTGCTCTTTATCAGCAAGGTGCATACTATGCGAACGGTGAATTCATCCAAATTCACCCTACAGCGATTCCTGGAGATGACAAGCTTCGTCTGATGAGTGAGTCAGCTCGTGGTGAAGGTGGACGAGTATGGACTTATAAAGACGGTGAACCTTGGTATTTCCTTGAAGAGAAATATCCAGCCTACGGTAACCTTGTTCCACGTGATATTGCAACCCGTGAAATTTTTGATGTTTGTGTTCGTCAAAAACTAGGTATAAACGGAGAGAACATGGTTTATCTTGATCTATCTCACAAAGATCCTAAAGAGCTAGATGTTAAGCTTGGTGGAATTATGGAAATCTACGAGAAATTCGTAGGAGATGACCCTCGTAAAGTTCCAATGAAGATCTTCCCTGCTGTTCACTACTCTATGGGTGGATTGTATGTAGATTATGATCAAATGACCAATATTCCTGGCGTCTTTGCTGCAGGTGAATGTGATTTCACTCAACACGGTGCAAACCGCTTAGGAGCTAACTCTCTTCTTTCTTCTATTTATGGTGGTTTAGAAGCGGGACCAAATGCAGTTAAGTATGTTCAAGGTCTTGAAAAATCTGCTGAAGACATGGCTTCTACACTATTTGAAGAAAAGTTAAAAGAAGAACAAGATAAGTTTGAAGAAATATTAAAGATGGATGGTAACGAAAATGCTTACCAGATCCATAAAGAATTAGGCGAATGGATGACAGATAATGTAACTGTTGTTCGTGAAAATGATAAGCTTCTTGAAACCGATAAGAAAATTCAAGAACTTCAAGAGCGTTTCAAAGATATTAATATCAATGACACGTCTCGCTGGAGTAACCAGGGTGTCATGTTTACACGCCAGCTAGAAAATATGCTTCACCTTGCAAGAGTTGTTACGATGGGCGCTTACAATCGTAATGAAAGTCGTGGGGCGCATTACAAACCAGAATTCCCTGATCGTAATGATGAAGAATGGTTGAAGACAACGAAAGCTAGCTTTAATCCAGAAAGTAATGCACCTGAGTTTACCTATGAAGATGTAGATTTATCCTACATTGAGCCGCGTAAACGTGACTACACAAAGAGCAGCAAAGGGGGTAAATCATAATGAGTGAAGAAAAACGTATTCAGCTCGTTATTCAACGTCAAGATGATCCTGAATCTGGTTCATATGAAGAGAAATTTGATATTCCATATCGCCAAAATATGAACGTTATTTCTGCTTTAATGGAGATTCGACGTAACCCTGTCAATGCTAACGGGGAAGCAACTACGCCTGTTTATTGGGATATGGGTTGTCTTGAGGAAGTATGTGGAGCTTGTTCCATGCGTATTAATGGAAAACCGCGTCAGTCTTGTACAGCACTTATTGATCAATTGGAGCAACCGATTCGTGTAGAACCAATGTCAACATTCCCAGTAGTGCGTGACTTGGCTGTAGATCGTAGTCGCATGTTTGATTCCTTGAAGAAGGTTAAAGCATGGGTTCCAATCGACGGTACGTACGACCTTGGACCTGGACCTCGTATGGCTGAGAATAAACGTCAGTGGGCATATGAGCTTTCTAAATGTATGACTTGCGGTGTATGCCTAGAAGCTTGCCCGAACGTAAACAGTAAGTCTAACTTCATCGGTCCAGCTGCGATTTCTCAGGTTCGCTTATTCAACGCACACCCAACTGGTGAGATGAACAAAAACGAACGTTTTGAAGGATTAATGGGAGAAGGAGGATTAGCTGAGTGTGGTAACTCTCAAAACTGCGTTCAGTCTTGTCCAAAAGGAATTCCATTGACTACTTCAATCGCTTCTATGAACCGTGAAACAGCATTACATTCATTCAAGAGCTTCTTCGGAAGCGACCATAAAGTTTAATAACAGGTAAAAGCCTTTCCTTTTGGGAAGGCTTTTCTTTTACTGTCAATTTCTTTATTGTGTTAATATTTAACTATCATGATAAGGTAATATAAAAGGGGGAGAAACATGAAGAAGTTAGCATATGTCGACAACCCAGAAGAGTGGGTGAATCAATTTTCTTTTTACATACCTATTAAAGTGCGATTTTCAGAAACTGATATGTTTGGACACATGAACAATACAGCACCTTTTGTTTATTTTGAAGAAGCGCGTATTGAATTTATGAAATCTTATGGCATGCTTAAGGATGTTAGTTCTAAGGCAGAGAGTGTACCGGTCGTAGCGGACCTTCAATGCGATTTTCATCAACAAGTTTATTTTGATGATCATTTAAAGTTGTATGTGAAAGTAGAAAGTATGGGGCGTACATCTTATGACGTTCATTATATGGCAATGAATCAAAACGAAAATGTTTGTTTGACAGGGCGTGGACGTATTGTTCATATCAATCCTCAAACCGGGAAACCTGTCGAAATTGCCCAGGAAATAAAAGATCAGCTCGTGACAGTGTAAGATTTTTAAAGACAGGCACAAGAAGGAACAATTATCCGAATAGGTTTGAAGGTCTTTGAGCCACTATAAAGTTTGTGTCATATGCACAGACATTATAGTGGCTCACTTTTTATTGCTATTTTTTATTGTGATTGGTGTTTGTAAGGGAGTTTGTGAACGTGTATGATTAGGACTATAGTAAGGTACATAATGAGAATGCAAAGAGGATGTCCATATGTCAAAGTCAAAGATCTTTCAAACGAAACGATTCTATATACTGCCTGTTTTTGTACTGCTTTTGTCCATTTACTTAATTAGCGTTATATTAAGAACGCCTTATGTAGGTATTGATGTTCAGCAAACAGCTGAAGGTGATTGGATCGTACAAGATGTAGCGCCGCATAGTTGGGCTGAAAATAAAGGGATAGAAGAAGGTATGAGAATTCACCAAGTTAATGCTATTCAAGTTGGTGATTATCCTACAGTCTCCATGTTTCGTACAGTTGAACAGGCCAGTTCTATTACGTTTTTTAACAATGGAGAAATTGAGTTTTTTAGTCATATAGAAGGCGATGTTAGTTTAGATCAATGGTTGTTCTATATCATTTTCCCAACGTTATATAGTGGGATCATGTTAGTGCTATCCTTTTTTCTTTTAATTCATAAAAGATATGATGCGTCTAGTAAAAGGTTGATTGCTTTCTTACTAACAACAGGATTGGCGTATTTAGCGGCAAGTGGTTCTTCAAGAGGAGATTTCTTTTCTACAGTTATTTGTACATTTACATTTTTAATGGCACCTGCCTATTTATTGCATTTTTTAGATGAGTATTTTAAACAGATTGATCAGCGATGGTTTTCCCCGTGGATTTATCGCATTATGAAAATTATTGCCCTAGTCGTAGTGATTGTGGAATTCGTATGTATTTTGGAGAGGAACTACCCGTTATGGTATCCAACGTTAATTGGAGCAGTATTTCTCTTGTTTATTCTTATTGTTATAGGGATTGTATTTTATGGGAACCATCTCTTTCGCAGTTCGGAATATGCTCCTTTTTTACAATATCTAATCGCAGGAATATTTGTTTCGTTTTCACCGTATCTGTTCTTATATCTTTTACCGAGTTTATGGTTTAGAGCACCTGTGTTATCTGGAGAGGCAGCAATTTTGTTTATTATGGTTCTGCCGCTCATTTTCATCTATTTAATTACCGCTCAGCGCCTTTTTGATATTGATTTTGTCATGGGGAGGGTCCGGTATTACGCTTATGTTTCAATTATTCCAACAATATTGGTTGTGGTAACAGTCATGCTTATCGTTGACCATAGCTGGCGCGTGCAACATGTTTTCTTGTTATCCATAAGCGTAATATTAATTTTTATCCTATTTTTATATGTGAAAGAGATCTTTGATTTTAAAATACAACGAAACCTCTTTACAGAAAAAAACAATTACCACAACAGTCTGCAACGGTTTGTTCATGATATGAAGCAAGAAACGAATCCTGTTGGGCTCTTTCTACGTTTGAAGCGAGAACTAATCGATGTAATTGGTATGAAAGAGGTTGAGGTTTTTTCAAGGAATACAATTTCAAATTTCTTTTGTATGTATCAGGAAATCCCTTCGCAGCTCATGCATGAATGTGTGAATATGATTCAACAACAAAATGCAGGTGTGGGAACTCTTGTAGAGCTTGAGAAAAACCGGGGATATGTTTTGGTGATTGGACATACGATGAGCAAGGTTACTTACCTTTATTGTTCTGATAAACCAAATCATACCGCATTAAATATCGATGAAAAGGCATATCTACAGACGATCTCGCACAATACCAACATAGCGCTTGAAAACTTACTTTTAATTGAAGACCTCTTTCAGGAACTACAGCACATACGAAAAGGTCAGAATCAGCGATATCCAGCTTGGTTATCTCGATTATTATTTTCTCTTTCTGATCATCAACGAAAACAAGTAGCAGTCGATTTGCATGATTCTGTTCTTCAGGAACAGCTATACTTGTATCGACAGATGGATGATTATATAAGTAGAAATAAAAATCTTCCAAATGAGGTTGAGGAGAAACTAATTCATTTCCGTGAACAAATGTTAGATAATATTCATTTAATTCGAGAAACGTGTAATGAATTACGTCCCCCTTTCTTAGAAGAATTAGGTTTAATTCCTTCATTAGAAAATTTAGTGAATCAGTATCAGTTGCGCTCTAACTTTACTGTTCAATTTGATGCGCATCAGTTTCACATGGAGCTAAATAGTGAGTATGTATTGGGCATTTACCGTATTGTGCAGGAACTATTATCGAATGCGATGAAACACTCCTGGGCGGATGAAGTTTATCTAGAAATTCAAAGTGATAATGGAAATGTAAAAGTTCATTATCAAGATAATGGTGTGGGAATGGAGGAAAGCAATCGAATTGAATCCTTCTCTCACATGGGGCTATCAGGAATTGAACAACGCGTGAATGGGCTTAATGGTACATTCCAAATAAATACAGCGAAAAATCAAGGGTTTGAAATGAATATTACGTTTCATGATGTTTCAGATCAGTTTGGAGGGGAGACGCAATGGTTCGAATTTTAATCGTAGATGATCATCCTGCGGTAGGTACCGGCACAAAAACGATGTTAGAGCAAGAGCCGGACATGCAGGTTGATGTCATTTCAGATAGTTTACAAGCCGAAAGCTATATAAAAGAGAATGAGTATGATGTTATGCTTTTAGATTTATATATGCCAGGATTGAATGGGGTTGAATTAGCCAAAAAAATCAAGGCCATTTATCCGGATATGAAAGTTCTAATCTATACAGGTTTTGATATCAACACGCATTTTAATTTGTTAGTTGAATCTAATATTTCTGGTTTCGTAAGTAAAACGGCTACTAAGGATCAGCTTGTCACAGTTATTCGATGTGCGCTTCGTGAAGAAGTGGTCATTCCTCTTCATTTATTTAAACAATTAAGAAGAGCTGAAGCGCATGCAAGTCATGATCGATGTGAGGGGAATGAAGAAGCGTTAGCCATATCGTTAAATGAGAAAGAGCAACAGATTTTAAATGAAGTATCCAAAGGGTTAACGAATCGCCATATTGCTCAAAACCTTCATATGTCACAGCGTAGTGTTGAATATACATTGACAGGTGTCTTTAACAAATTAGAGGTACGTTCAAGAACAGAAGCACTTATGAAAGCAAAAGAATTAGGATTAATTTCAGAAAGCTAAAAATGTACCTTAGCTTATGGCACTTCTGAGCTTTACCCTTCATAAGATGTAGAGACTAAAACATTACCCTTCGTATTGCAGTTCTTAGTCAGCAAGGAGGGGTTAACGCTTGGAGGATAAAGACTACAAGCCAAAGCAGTTACTCACGAAACGGGAGAAGGAAGTTTTCGAACTACTGGTGCAAGACAAAACTACGAAAGAAATTGCTCAGGAACTTTTCATATCAGAAAAGACTGTACGCAATCATATTTCAAACGCTATGCAAAAGCTTGGCGTAAAGGGGCGTTCGCAAGCTGTGGTTGAGCTCCTTCGCATGGGGGAACTCAAGCTATAGGATGTGCCGGCTTTCTATTTGGAAGTCGGCTTTTATTGTTTAGGACTACCAGGCGTAGCAAAATAAGATTCTTGCAATTTCTTTTTAAAACCGTAACAATAATGATAGGAATCTAGAGGAGGAGGGGGAATAGCTCCGTGGAAAATATAACAGTACAAGATACAACAATAGCTGATATAGAAAAAAAGCTGCGCTATATTTCGGGGATTATTAAGCAAAAAGGTAGGGAAATATTAAACCAATATCCGATAACGCCACCTCAATTTATTGCGTTACAGTGGTTATTAGAAACCGGAGACATGACGATTGGGGAATTGTCTAACAAAATGTATCTAGCATGTAGCACAACAACCGATTTAATTGATCGTATGGAAAAGAATGAATTGGTTGAGCGTGTCCGTGATCCAAAAGATCGCCGTGTTGTGCGCATTCATCTTTTGGAAAAAGGTGAATCTATTATTCATGAAGTGATTTATAAAAGACAGGCCTACCTTGAACATGTACTCCGTAGTTTCTCAGGTGAGCATATCGATATGCTTCGAGTTTTACTAAATAGCATGCATGATGAAATGATGGATATTCAACAAGAGGAAGAAAATAGCTAACGAATTGCATGAGTAAAAGAGGGATGTACTGTGGACCGACCGATCGGAGTAATTGATTCAGGGGTTGGCGGCCTGACGGTTGCTAAAGAACTGATGCGACAATTACCAAAGGAAGAACTGATTTATGTTGGCGATACGTTACGATGTCCGTATGGTCCGAGACCCAAGGATGAGGTGATGGAATATACCTGGGACATGGTAAACTATCTCCTGAAAGAACGGATTAAAATGCTGGTAGTAGCATGTAATACGGCTACTGCGTACACATTAGATCATTTACAAGAACATTTGGCCATACCGGTTGTTGGTGTGATTCAGCCAGGCGCACGTGCTGCAATTAAGACAACAACAAACTCGAAAATAGGTGTTATTGGGACAGAAGGGACTATAAAAAGTAAAGCCTATCCCAACGCTCTTCACCATATTAATCCTGACATCGTTGTACATGGGTTAGCTTGTCCACCTTTTGTACCTATGGTGGAGCAGGGGCTTTTATATGGTCCAAGTGCTAAAAAAGTAGTGGAACAAACCTTAAGTCCATTGAAATGTAGCCACCAAATGGATACGCTTATTTTAGGATGTACGCACTATCCCCTTTTACGCGAAACGATTCAGGATGTAATGGGGGAGGACATATCGGTCATTAGCTCTGGGGATGAAACAGCTCGCGAGGTTAGTGTGCTATTGGAATATTATCAAACGTTATATCGAGGATATCGCGAGCCTCAACATAAGTTTCTGGCAACAGGCGATCAGCACCTGTTCGAACAGATTACCAATGCTTGGTTTGGTGACCCCGTTGCTACAGTTGACGCTGTTACTTTGTAAGCTCTTCAATTTTGAAGGGCTTTTTATTTT
>SDGW01001236.1_pt1 | contig 10617 bp, 10 predicted proteins | sample 2873831 | NCBI WGS metagenome assembly SDGW01 (sample SAMN08132700, study PRJNA421101) | hypersaline lake metagenome | isolation source: celular fraction 0.22 microns magnesium sulfate-rich crust from ephemeral... | place: Spain: Penahueca Lagoon, Toledo | collected 2011-07
GTCTTCGAGCGTGCGCAGGCGTCGCTCGCCGACCTGCTGGACTATCTCCCGCACCTCGACGGTCTCGGGCGGCGCGGTCACCGGGACGGCGACGCCGTCGCCGTCCCACGCCTCGACGCTCCGGCTGTCGTCGTAGACCCCCTCCGTTTCGAGTGCGTCGATGACCGACTCCGCGCGGGGTTTGGCGACGACGACGGCCAGGTGGCGGGTGTCCATGTCGCCGTTAGCTGTGTCGGGAGCGTCCGCCGGCCCGTCCTCACTCATCGTCGTCGCTCTCGTCGGGCAGGACGTGCAGCCCCGCGTGGCTCTTCATCACTGGCACCTCGTCGGCGTCGGTATCCAGATACGAGGGCCGGGGAATCGTCTTGCTCTCGAAGGTCTCGGGGTCTAACACCTGGACGGCGTTGTCGTCCTCGACCGCTACGAGCGTCGTCGGCTCGCCGTCCTCGCGGAACCCGAGGCGGCGGGCGTCGGGTGCCTCGCCCTCCTCGAACTGGGCCTCGTAGGCCTCGCCGGTCGCCAGGCGCACGCCCTTGAGGTTCCCCTGGACCGACCGGACGAGGACCGGCCCGTCGCCGTCCTCGGGGTCGATAATCTCGCCCTGGCGGTAGCGGGGCAGGCGGACGGCGTAGGTCATCCGGTAGAGCTTCTGGCCGTCCTCGTCCTCGGTGATGAGCCGTTTCGAATCGGAGTAGCCTCCGCCGAGCTGGGCCGTGATGCGCTTGGCGATGCCGTGGCCCATCTGGTTCGTCGATATCTTCATGTTCAGCCCGTCGTCGACCTCGTTGGTCTCGGTGATGAAGGCGTTGCGGTCCCCCGTCGCCTCGCGTTCGGCGATGTACTCCTGTGCGATTGTCTTTGCCCGCTCGACCTCCTCGTCGGTCGGGTCCCGGCCGTCGGCCCGGACCTGGACGACGCTGGCGAAGGAGCCGCCGGCTATCTTCCCGCAGCGCTTGCAGGTCTGGCGTGAGATGCGCACCGGGACAGTCACTTGCTCGTGGACCGGCGTCCCCCGCACGACGCCCGAGAACTCCGTGTGCATCCGGATGTTGTTGCGGTCGAGCTGCTCGGGGGCGACCTGCCAGTCGACGGCCTCGGCGTCGACGTGCACCCCGAGCGCCTCGCTGACCTGCTCGACGGCGATGTCGGTGTAGTCGTCCGCGCCCACGTCGACCCAGCGGTTCCCCTTGTGGACCGCCCCGCACTGGGAACACACCCGGACCTCGATGGTCTCGGGGGCGTCCACCAGGTCGAACTCCTCGAAGTAACAGGCGTCACAGAGGACTCGCTCGGAGTCCCGCTTCGGGCCCGGGAGCGCGGGGCGGTCCTCGGGTGGCTCGAACTCGTCGCCACACTTCGGACAGAAGGCTCCAGACCGGCTCATTACCCTGTGTACTGGATTCGGGCTGTTACGTATTGCGTTCTGTCGCCCTCTTTCTTTGCGCGGCCGAGAAATTTTAAACTAAGCCGTGGGAGTGGACAGATATGCGACGACGACGGTACGTTGCGATGGTAGGGAGTGCTTCGCTCGCGGGGTGTCTGGGACGGCCCGGGGAGACAGACGAAGATGAGACAGAAGCGACCGAACAGGAGACGACAGACGACGTCACCGAGTTTCAAAAGCAGTGGGAGGCCGACCTGCCGGACGAGACGGTGAGTGGGAGTGATTATCAAGCGACCAGCGACGCGGAGACGGCGTATCTCGGGACGAAATCCGAACTGACCGCGCTCGCACTTGCGGACGGCACCGAGCAGTGGACGCTGTCCCTGGATACCGCACTCGCCGGGATCACAATTGACGACGACGGACTCTATACACTGCAGGGCACCACGGTGCAGCGAATCGACCCGGCGACGGGCGAGTCCCGATGGGCGGCAGCTGCCGGCAACGACAGCGTCCAACGAACGGACACCAATCAGGGAATGGTGGCGACCACGGACGACCACGTCGCCGCCGGCGCCGCCGGGGTCATCGTCTTCGAGAAGGCGTCGGGCGAGCTGACCGCAACTCTCACCGACCACTGGGGGACCCCGGTCAGAGCCTGGAACGGGCAGTTCGTGGTCGCCGAAGATTCAGCGGTGACTGCGTACGACCCCGACGGGACGGCCCGGTGGACCGTCGACGATGTCCCGCTGGAATGGGCGACACCGGTCGCCGGGTCGACGTTCGTCGGCGTCGGCAGCGAGCGGTTCGTCGGTATCGACCTCGACAGCGGCACTCAGGCCTGGACCACCGAGGCCAGCGGCGAGTTCCTCAGGCCCAGGACCGCTGGGACCGACGACACGGTGTTTGTCTCCCCGGTGTTTTCGGACGCGGACACGTTCTACGCGCTCGACGCCGACACTGGGGCGGTGCGATGGGAGGTGGGTGACACCGCTTCGTCCCCCTTCCCACCGGTCGTGCTGGAGTCGGCAGTCGCGACCACCGAGGTCTTCGATGACTTCGACGAGGGGATGCAGGCCCGCGACCGCAAAACTGGGGAGCAAATCGCGTCGAGCGACGAACTGTCGCCCTTGGCCAGCGCTACCGGGGCGGGCCGGACCGTCGTCACGTACGATACGCGGGCGGTCGCCTACAGGCTCTAGTGGTCCGGCCGCCCCCTTCCTCGACCGGAGTAAACAAGTAATCAAGAAAACATTTCTGACACGGGATGCAGGTGTTCGCCTCCGGCGAGTCCCGGAAACGCGGCGTCCTGGTCTCGCTTCTCGTCCTGGCCGGATTCGTTCTCCTCTACCTGTCAGTTCGCCGATACGCGCCGTTCCTCTTCGACCCGGACGAACTCCGCGCCTGGATAGACAGCTTCGGCGCGCTGGCCCCGGTCGTTTTCATCGTCGTGCAGGCCGGCCAGGTCGTCCTCGCGCCGATTCCGGGCCAGGTCGTCGCGCTCGTCGCCGGCTACCTCTTCGGGCCGCTGGCCGGCACACTCTACAGCGTCACTGGCGTGCTCATAGGGAGTGCTATCGCCTTCTCGCTCGCGGACCACTACGGTCGGACGTTCGTCGAAGACGTCCTCCACGAGGACGTCGTGGCTCGCTTCGACGGGTTCGTCGACCGGGTCGGCGTCCCGGGCCTCATCGTGTTCGTCGTCATCCCCGGACTCCCGGACGACGCCGTCTGCTTTCTGGCCGGACTGACCGAGTGGCGGCTCCGGACGTTCATGTTCGCCATCGCTGTCGGCCGCCTCCCGGCGTACGTGCTCACCGTCTACGCCGGCGGCGAACTCGCGAGCGGCGAGTTCCTCCGGGGAATCGTGATACTCGGGGGGCTGATTGCCGCCTCCGTCATCGGCTACTACAAACGCGAGGCGATACGGGACGGGGTCGGCCGCCTGCGAACACAGCGCTGACAGTTCTCAATCGGCCAGCAGATTCGGCTCGGACACGTCCACGTCGGCGGCCTCGCGCCAGGAGTGTTCGGGCGACCAGTCCAGCAGCCCGTCGGCTTTCGCCGTCGACAGCGCCGATTGCTCGCCGGTCAGTTCACACCGGGCGGGCACCTCGCCCCAGAACTCTTCGACGAGGTCGGCCGTGGGCCGACCGACGTAGTTCTCGGCCGCGGCGGCGTGGAACGCCTCGTGACCCTCGAAATCGCTCTCCAGCGCCGCGGCGACGATGCCCGCCACGTCGCGGACGTCCACGTAGGACCAGCCGTTGCCCGCGCCACCTGCGAGGTCGCCCTCGGCCACGTCCCGACAGTTGTACTCGCCGGGGTACTGAATCCACGACGGGCGGATGGAGGCGACGCTCACGCCGTCTCTGCGGGCGACCATCTTCGCGACTTCCTCGCCGGCCACCTTCGAGACCCCGTAGGGGTCCTCGGGGGCCATCGGATGGTCCTCGTCCATCGGGAGATACGCCGGCAACGGCGTCTCCTCGGCGAACGCGAGTCCGTAGGCGCTCTCGGAGGACGCCCAGACGATGTCGGCATCCGCGCGGCCGGCGGCGTCAAGCACTGTGTAGGTCGCCTCGATATTGGTCTCGAACACGCGGCTCCCGGCGTGGCGCTCCGGCGAGGGGAGCGCCGCCCAGTGGACGACAGCCGCGGGGGAGAGTTCGCTCACGAGGTCCCGGACCTCGCCCCCGTCGGTCACGTCCGCCGCCCGGAATTCGATGCGCTCGCGCGTTGCTATCTCCCAGCCGGGATGGTCCAGGTCGACGCAGACGACGCGGTAGTCCTCGGCGAGGCGGTCACATATCCAGCGGCCCGAGCGACCCAGCCCGCCCGTGACGACGACTGTCTCGGTCATGGCCTGTCGTTGTAGGCGTTCGTACATATGCCTGCGGGCGGCGTCCGGAGAGTGTGTCATGTAAACACGATAGCGGGGTTTTAGCCGCTTGGTCACCTAGCTAACATATGCAGTGGCAAACCGACTGGGGACTCCGCGGGCGGATGGCCCTGACGATGTTTCTCCTCTTCGGGCTCTACATCGTATTCCTCGGCGTCCTCGTGCTGTACTTCGATAGCATCGCGCTCATCATTCTCGTTATGGCGCTGTTCATGGGCGCGCAGTTCTTCTTCAGCGACAAGCTCGCGCTGTACTCGATGGGCGCTCGCGAGGTCGACCCCGACGAGTACCCGGAGCTCCACCGGCAAGTCGAGCGGCTGGCCCAGCAGGCCGACCTGCCCAAGCCCAAGATAGCCGTCGCCGACTCCCGAACGCCAAACGCCTTCGCGACGGGTCGCTCACAGAGCAACGCCGCCGTCGCCGTGACGACGGGCATCATGGACCTCCTCGACGACGAGGAGCTGGAGGGCGTGCTGGCCCACGAGCTCGCCCACATCAAGAACCGCGACGTCATGGTGATGACCATCGCCTCGTTCCTCTCGACCATCGCCTTCCTCGTCGTTCGATGGGGCTGGCTGTTCTCGGGCGGGCGCTCGCGCGGCGGCCAGCAGCAGGCCCCGGTCTTCGTCGCCATCCTCCTCTCGCTGGTGGTGTGGATTATCTCGTTCCTGCTCATCCGGGCGCTCTCCCGGTACCGCGAGTTCGCCGCCGACCGCGGCGGCGCCTCGATTACCGGCCGCCCCTCGGCGCTGGCGACCGCGCTGATGAAGATAGACAGCGGGATGGAGAAGGTGCCAAGCGAGGACCTTCGCGGTCAGTCGGAGATGAACGCCTTCTTCATCATCCCCATCCGCTCGGGGTTCATCGGCCGGCTGTTCTCGACGCACCCCTCGACGGAGAAGCGAATCGAGCGGCTCCGAAATCTGGAACGGGAGCTGTAAGGCCGGCTTCGCTCGCCGCTGCCGGCAATCTGGCTGTTCTCGTTGCCCGTCACGGATTTTCCTAGAACGACAATCGCCTTACCGCTCGCACCCTATCGTTCGGTATGGGACTGCTTTCCGGACTCAAGAGCGTCCTCGGGATGCGCGCGGAGGCCGACGCGACCCGGGACGCCGACCCCGACGACCTCTTCGGGATGTCGACGGCCCACGTCACCATGGAGGCCGACCTCGGCTACGAGCCGACCGGCGACGCGGCGCTGTGTTTCGGCGACGTCGACAGTACGGACTTCCAGGATGCCACCGACGAGGTCGAGGCCATCCTCGAGGCCGGCGAGGAAGAGACCGGCACCGAGGCCGACTTCGTCGGTGACAGCCACGGCTACCAGTGGGTCGTGCTCCACGACGAGGACTTCGACGACCTCGTCACGTCCATCCATTTCGCCGCCGACACCCTCATCGAACGGCGCTACGGTTCGCGGCTGCTGGCGGCGCTTTTCGCCTTTGAAGATGAACGCAGCGGCGACCCGGCGTACTGGGTGTACTCCTTCCGCCGGGGGGCGTACTACCCCTTTGCGCCCGACCCCGACACGGACCACGAGCGCGACCAGGCGACGGAGTTCAAACTGGAGAGCAAGCTCGACGGCGAACTCAGCGTCGAGGACGACAAATCCTTCTGGTACCCGCTGTGGCCCGACCGCGCGGGCGACCACCCGTGGGAGTAGCATGCAGGACATCGCTGTCTACGACCACCTGCGCTCGACCGACCCCGACGACGACGATGCCATCTACCGCGTCGTCGGCACCCGACCTGACAGCGTCACGCTCCTGCGCGTCTCCGACGGCGACGGTCGGCGGGCGAACACGGGCGAAGTCCTCACTATCTCCCGCGAGGCGCTCGACAGCTTCGAATCGGCTGCAAACCCCGACGGCGGTGCCCTCACCACGCTACGTTCGATGGTCAGCGGGGGCTACTGGGCGCTCCGGACGGGCGGCCCGTTGCTGACCGTCGGCGTCGTCCTCGCCGTTCTGGGCACGCTCGGCAACGTGGGGCTGTTGCCCCTGTCGGCGCTGGCTGTCAGCGGCCTCATCTTCCTTGGATTTGGGTGTATCGTCGTCTCGCTGGTCGTCGGCTGACCCGCCGTGTCGCCCCTTCGCTTCTAAAAGTCCCGATACCGTGCTCCCATCTCCCGCCGCAGTCTGGCAGTTTCACTTTCACCACACTGTTAACGGGGGTTTATATCCCATCGGGCGTAAGCCACGTTCATGTCCGAAGCAGCAGACCTCGAAGACCTGCCGGGTGTGGGGCCAGCAACAGCGGAGAAGCTCAAAGAGAACGGATTCGACTCCTACCAGGGGATCGCCGTCGCCTCCCCGAGCGAGCTGTCGAACACCGCCGACATCGGCGAGTCCTCGGCCTCCGACATCATCAACGCCGCCCGCGACGCCGCCGACATCGGCGGCTTCGAGACGGGCGCCACGGTACTAGAGCGTCGGGAACAGATCGGCAAGCTCTCCTGGGGCGTCGACGAGGTCGACGAGCTGCTCGGCGGCGGCGTCGAGACTCAGTCCATCACAGAGGTGTACGGCGAGTTCGGGGCCGGGAAGTCCCAGGTGACCCACCAGCTCGCCGTCAACGTCCAGCTCCCCGCCGAACACGGCGGGCTCGAGGGCAGCGCCATCTTCATCGACTCCGAGGACACGTTCCGCCCGGAGCGTATCGAGCAAATGGTCGAGGGCCAGGAGGACGAGGCGCTCGAAGACATGATGAAGCTCCACGGTATCGTCGGCGAGGACGAGGCCGCCGACGCGACCGACGACGAGCTGATGGCCGACCTCGTCGAGTCGGTGCTCGACAAGATTCACGTCGCGAAGGCGTTCAACTCCAACCACCAGATTCTGCTGGCCGAGAAGGCCCAGGAGATAGCCAGCCAGAGCCAGGACGACGAGTTCCCGGTCCGCCTGCTCGCGGTCGACTCCCTGACCGCGCACTTCCGTGCGGAGTACGTCGGCCGTGGCCAGCTCGCCGACCGCCAGCAGAAGCTCAACAAGCACCTCCACGACCTGATGCGCGTGGGCGACCTCAACAACACCGCCGTCCTCGTGACCAACCAGGTCGCGTCGAACCCCGACTCCTTCTTCGGCGACCCGACCCAGCCCATCGGCGGGAACATCCTCGGGCACACCTCCACGTTCCGTATCTACCTGCGGAAATCGAAGGGGAACAAGCGCATCGTCAAGCTCGTCGACGCGCCGAACCTCCCCGACGGCGAGGGCGTCATGCGCGTCGAGGGCGCCGGCCTGAAAAACGAGTAGCGAGACTCGCCGTTTCCGCTCGAATCCATTTTTGTGTGCTGTTTCGGTGAGCGGCAGCGCTGGTCGGTGTGCTGTCTTGCGTCGTGTCCCCATGCCCCGAACCCCTCTGTTTCATCTGGAACCCGACGCCGTCTGGCGTCTTTCGCGCGTCTGACGCACCGGAGTGAAAGTGGTTCACGGGGAGACAAACCGCCAGACGGCGATACATCTCCTGTCGAAACGAGGGGGTTGTGACCGAAAACCACACGACGGCGAACTGACAGGGCTCCCGTTCGAGGGGTAGATTGTCGACTGCAGATTCGGTGGCCCGCTAACGCCGTGACGGTGAACCGCCGCCTCGAGTTAATCGCCAGCGGATTTCATTCCGGTGCCCTCTAGGTCCTCGCCGCCGACCGAGGACCGCAGCGCGTCCATTCCGTCGTCGCGGTCGATACCGAAGTTGTCGGCGTGTAGCTCCTGGACGCGGTCGTACTCCTCGTCCGACAGCGGCGGGGTGTCCGGCGCGCCGGCCCACTCGTCGATGTCGGCGTTCGTCCGGAAGGTGGGCGTGACCGACGCGACTTCGTCGTGGGCGAGCAGCCACTGGATGGCGGCCTGGCCCATGGTGCGTTCGCCGTCTCGCTCCAAAAAGCGCAGCGTCTCCACCTTCTCCCAGCCGGTCTCGTACCACTCGGTGGGCCGGTGGCCGCGGTGGTCGCCCGCTTCGAGTTCGGTGTCGGGGGTGACCTGCTCGTTCAGCAGCCCCGAGGAGTGGGGGACGCGAGCGAGCACCGAGGTGTCGGCCCCGTGCTCGCGGATGGTGTCGATGAAGTGCTGGCCGGGCGTCTGCTCGAAGAGGTTGAAGACGGTCTGGAGCGCGTCGAACTCCTCGGCGACGGCGGCGTCGCCGTCGGCCAGCCAGCCGATAGAGGGACCCAGCGCCCAGCCGATGGCCTCGACTTTCCCCTCCTCGCGGAGTTCGTCGAGCGTCTCCAGGACGTCCGGCGTGACCTCGTCGACGTTGGCGTTGTGGAGCATCAGGAGCTCGACGTGGTCCATGCCGAGCCGGTCGAGCGACCGGTCCAGCGCGGTGCGAATCCACTCGGGCGTGACTTTCTTCGGCAGCTCACCGTGGCCCGCCTGCGGATTGTTGTAGAAGTCGTAGCCGACCTTCGTGGAGACGGTGACCTCGTCCCGCACTTCAGCGAGGGCCTCGCCGACGAGCTTCTCGCTGTCGCCGTGGCCGTAGACGTCGCCAGTGTCGAAGAACGTGACGTCCTGGTCGACGGCGTGTTGCACCATCTCGATAGCTTGCTCCTCTGTTCGGTCGCCCCACCAGTCCGTCCCGACGACCCAGGCACCGAAGCCCACTTCGGAGACTTCGATTCCCGTCGAGCCGAGCGTGTCGTACTTCATGAGGGCCTGTTAGGACGGTGCGCACTTATCGGTCGTGGTTCCTGTCTCTGTGACGGCGACCACCGCAACCACGAACTAGTACCGCCAGAAAGCCCCGGTCCGTTCGACTCGGGGGACTCGCTGTGCTCCTCGGTCACCTCGTTCCCTGCGGTGCTTACGTCGTCCGCCGTCGCCGAACGGACCGCCCCTTTCAGTCCCGCCCTGGCGGTTGACTAACCGGCTACGAGCGAGTCATTCCCCGCCCCGCGTCGGAATCCGGAGGTCCGGCACGGCTATCTCGTCCAGAATCTCGACGCGGCCGTACTCCCGCCGGACCCACCAGTAGAGCGCCCCCGACCCCAGCGCCAGCAGCGGGAGCGCGAGGAGACCGCCCTCGGGGCCGAAGGAACCGCCCGTCATCAGTTCCGGTCCCGTCGATTCGGTGCCGACCAGCGCGACGCCGGTTTCGAGGCCGCTGACGGGGAAGTCCCACAGCGAGAGCGCGTAGTTCCAGGCGACGTGGAAGCCACAGGCGATACCCAGTCGGCCGGTGAGGACGTAACAGGCCCCGAACAGGACGCCGTAGAGGGTGATGTTCGTCACCGACAGCAGCGTGGCGCTGGGGTTGGTCCAGTGGAGGAGGCCAAAGAGCGCGCCGGTCAGGACGGTGGCGGCGACCGTCGAGGCCGCCTTGCCGACGGCGCTGGCGGCGCCCTCCGCGAGGTTCGTCAGGAGGTATCCCCGGACGAGAATCTCCTCGGCGGTGGCCTGGACGACGAAGAAGGGGACCAGCAGCGCCAGCCCGAGGGCGGCGCTGGTGGAGCCGAGGCCGAAGGTCCCGCCCGTGGTCGTCGGCAGGACGCTCGTGACAGCGGTCCAGCCGACGGCGACTTGAACCGCAAGCACTATCGTCGGGAGCCCGAGTCCGAGCGCGACGCCGAAGCCGGCGTCTCGCCACCACTGGCCGTCAAGTCCCAGCCCGAAATCCGCGAGCGTCCGCCGGTCAAGGAGATAGCCGACGGCGAGCCCGGCAGCGCCCATCGCGAAAAAGCCCCAGCCGAGTTCGGCCAGCGCGTACACTGCCGCCGCCACGCCGGTCTCGCCGGTCGGCGCGGGGACGACGGCAAAGAGCAGCGTGAACAGGACGGCCACGAAGCCGGCCAGTAGTATCCAGAGGCCGATTCGCCACGGCGCCCGGAGCCGCTTCTCGGCGGAGTTGACGAAGTAGCCCCGCACCTCCATGATAAAATCTGACCTGGCCATGCCGGTGGAGAGGGCCGGGGGCGGTTTATAGGATATGCTCCGACGACGCGCGGCCACTGACCCGCCGACGGCGGGGTGGTATCACCGGTGTTACAGCGGTAGCGAGGCGAAAGCCCACCCGTTCACGGGTGGGATGAAGCCGACAACTGGGAATCTCTCCACGTCCATAGCCCCAACTGGGGTTGAATGTTTACGTAATATCTTTAGGTGAATAGTATCTATATACTGGCGATGCCTCGTGGCTTCGACAGGGAACGTACCACCGTCCACAAACTCCAGTACCACTTCATCTGGTGCCCGAAGTACCGTAAATCGGTGCTTGAAGGCGAGGTACGCGACCGTCTCGAAGAACTTATCGAGGAGAAAGCCGACGAACTCGACTTGGAGATACTGGAGTTGGCGATTCGACCCGACCACGTACACCTGTTCATCACGGGCGA
>SDGW01001459.1_pt1 | contig 10616 bp, 17 predicted proteins | sample 2873831 | NCBI WGS metagenome assembly SDGW01 (sample SAMN08132700, study PRJNA421101) | hypersaline lake metagenome | isolation source: celular fraction 0.22 microns magnesium sulfate-rich crust from ephemeral... | place: Spain: Penahueca Lagoon, Toledo | collected 2011-07
GAATACTCGGCGCCGGAGTTGACAATGCGGGCGCTGGCCTCGCCGTACTTCTGTTTGAGGCGCTCGATCTCCCCGAGGACGTCCCCGAAGCCGTCCATGTCGAGGTTGATCCGCGTCATTCGATGCCCTTCGAATCAGACACGGACATCCCGGCCTTCGGTTTGCCGTATCCTGAGAGGTAGCCGGTCGGATCAAGTCCGACGGCCATGCTCCAGTAGTCCATGTTCTCACCGTACGAGACGCTCCCGGTCTCTCGCGATGCAGAGTCAATCCGCGGGTCTTGACCAGTGGCCTTTGCCTGGGCGAGTCGGAGCTCGATCTGCTCTAACCGTTCCGACGAGATGCTCGAATCGCGCTGTTGTATCTCGTCGACGTCTAGGCTCGCACCGTCGAGCCATGCCTGTATAGCCCCGTCGCTAAGGTCTGTATCAAACGTTTTCTTGAACTCGTCTGGATCAATTCGGCTCATGTACTAAAATCGAGGCGGGGCGTTAGTCGTCGTCGCGGTGCTGCCAGCAGCGGCCGCCTTCCTCGTCGACGGGGCGGGAACACTCGCCGTCATTCCCGACACAGGTCGGCTCGCCTTCGGCATCCTCGTCCGCGTCTGCCGGCTCGTCAACTTCCTCGAACTCAGACCAGGCGCTCGCGATCTGGTCACTGAGATCAACGACCTCGCCGGGGTCGACCTCACGGTCGTTGGCGTGATCGCGAAAGGTGCCGGAACCGGTCCACCTATAGCGACCCATAGGTCACTTAGGCGCCGGTGCCACGGACGACGCCCTTCACACCGTCGTAGGTGGACTTGATGAAGGGGACGCGGCAGGAGAGGGCCTTGTACTGGGTCGCGAGGCCGAAGTCGACGTCCTCCGACAGGTTGGTCGGCCCCTGGGCGTTGATGACCTCGACCCACTGCGGGTCCTGGGTGACCATGATGACCTCGCCGTCGTCGAGCGCACCCGACGGACGAAGGGTGAGGTAGGGGTAGTCCTGCTGGATGCGCTCGCGGACGCTCATGTTGCCATCGCCACGGGGGTCGGCCGCGCGCAGGTCCGACCGCTGGTTGGGATGGTAGTAGAGCCACGCGCCCTGAGCCTCCGGATCGGGACCACGGTTGTTGCCGCTGGTCTGGCTCTCCAGGTCGTTCAGGTAGGCGTCGATGGTGTCGAGGATGTTGGTCGCGGTCCCCCAGTCACCCGAGACGCTACCGGAGATCGTGACGTCGCTGTCACGGTAGCCGTACATTGAGAGGGTGTTGCCCTGCGGCCCCTCGACAGACGCACCCCAGCCGTCGAGGATCTGGTTCTCCTCCGTTTCGCGGAGAATGCGGCCAGCCTGTCGGGCCTTCCGGGCTTCGATGTCCTCACCGAAGTTCTGGCTCTGCTGCTGCTTCCGCGCCGAGATCTCGTAGTCGACGTGGGAGATCGGGAGCGGCGTGCCGAAGATCTCCAGCACGGCCTCGTCGTTGTCCGCGCGGGCACGGCCGTCCATCGAGCGTTCGCCGTCGACTTCCCAGGCGCTTTCCTTCTGCCGGGTGTAGACCGTCCGAGCGAGGGAGCTGTCGACGGTGTAACCTGCACTGATGAGGTCGTCAACCATCGTGAGGTTGTAGCGGACCTCCTGCACGTTGTCGTCATCCTGCTGCTCCCACTCGTCGAAGTCGAGCGTCTGGTCGTTCGCACTCAGGGCGTTGGCCGTCGGGGCGTTACCGTAGAACCCCTCGACGAACGCCTTGTCGAGCTTCGAGAAGGCGCGCTTCTGCCACTCGGCAGCCTCCTTGCCGCGGTGCTGCTTGGCCTCCTCGATAGCGTTCGCTCGGATCTGCTTGAGCTGCCGCTGCTGTTCGGCACCAGAGGCGAACAGCGCCATCTGGTGCTTGGTTGGGACGTCCAGGTTGTTGCTCGTGACTCGCTTGGGCTGTAGTTCACTCATCTTAGATCACCCGCAGGTAGACCCGCTCGAATTCACCCGATGCCGCGCCGGAGTTGTCGACGTCGTCGTCGACAGTCGCAAGGGCAGCAGCAGCGGTGGTCGTTGCCTTCACGCTCCCATCGTCGTTGGTCCCCACCTTGTCGCCGTAGGTGACGGTCGCATCACTCGAGGACGCCAGGTCGGACCCAGCAGCGAGGACCGCGTTCTGGATGGTGTCTCCGGGACGGAACACCCGCATCTGGATGTTCTCACCGGCGCTGTACTCGTGATTGATCGGGATGTCCGAATCGTCGCCCTTCGGCGGTGCGTCGGGGACGAGGGCAACGAGCACTTCCGGGTCCGTCTCATCGACCGAGCTAACGGGGGCGACGAGCGGATCGCCGTCCCCGTTCTGGCCAGTCTGCTCAAGGATCATGCCGGGCGTGACGGTCGCACCGGACGCCACTTCACCCTCGAGATAGACGCTTCGGTCACTGCTCGGCACGCCTTCGATGACTGCTCTACTCTTTGCCATGTTTAGAACACCCCACTAGGAACGTCGTCGAGATCCTCGTCCTGTGCGTTCGGCGTCACGCCCGAGCCGGGCATGGTCCCCGAGTCGCTGACCTGCTCCTTCTTCGTCTCCAGAGCGGCCACAGTCGGGAAGTCGTCGGTCACGGCCTCGGTGTCGTCGTACTCGGCGGAGTTAGCCACGATGTCCGCAGCGAGCTGCTGCTTCTCCGTGTTCTCCTCCCGGTTGGCGACGATCTCCTCGGCCTTCGATTCGATCATGTCCTCCAGTTCGTCTTCCGTGAGGACGATTTCGTCGTCGTTCATCTCAGACTCCTCGTCGGTCTCAGTCTCCGTCTCCGGTTCCTCTGCCTCGCCGTCTTCGTTGCTCGTCACGGCGTCATAGATCCGGCCGAAGCACTCGGTGTCCTCCGACGGGAGGTTCTCCGCATCGAAGCCGTGATTGGCAACGAGTTCCGCAGTTCGTTCTTTCATTACAGTTGTGTCAGAATCCGTGGGGGATTCCGCCCCCGTCGTCTCATTACTGTCCTCCGCTTCGCCCCGACCGAGGAACGACATGATGCGGTCCAGGCCCCACCAGGAGCTGGAATTAGCGCTCATCGCATCCTCAAGATCCTCGTCGTCGATCGGCGGCTCGTCGAACTCATCGTTCAGGTCGGCGAGAATCTCGACGAGTCGCTCTTCGTCACGCCCGTGGCCGCGCAGGTCCCACGCCGCCTTGACATTCCCTCTACGGAGCGCGCCATCCGCGTCGACTACCGGGAATGAACTCTCGGATTTGACCCGCCCGTCGAAGATGTAGTGGTCCTCGAAGTCCTCCGAAGGGATAGCAGACTCGTCGAGTTTGCCGCTTCGCGTCGTCTCAAACGCGATGCCGTCGACCCGCTTGTTGGCCACCTGAGCCCCAGAGTCCTCGCCTCCCGGGTCATCGGCCACTGGGACACGTACATCAGCGGCATTCGCTGCCACCTCTGGGTTGACCCCACAGCCGTGCTCCATCGAACACTGTCCCGGCTTGTGCGGCAGCAGGGCGATCGAGTCGGGCTGATCGATACCCTCCACGTTCGCCCGGTGCTCGCCATCGTACTCGCCAGCAGGGAGCTGCTTCGGGATGTACTGGCTGCTCACATCGAACGCCTCGCCGTTGTCGATCTTTTCGACGATGTCAGCAGCGACGCCACCCATTGCCTCTGCAATGTCCGCGTTGATGGCCATGTCCGCGGTGATCCAGGTGCCATCATACCGCGGGTTCTCAGCCTCGCCAACGACGTACTCGCGATGGACGGTCTGACTCGTGTTGACCGAGATCGGCACCCCGTCATCAAGGTCCGGACGATACCACGGCTTCCCCGGCTCGTTGCGCGGGTGGTTCGCGGTGAGTTCGACCGTCCAGTCATCGACGCTCTCTTTGAGTTCCTTCTCGGGGACGTAGCCACCCGAGAGGTTCATCGCCCGGACGAAGGGGACGTCCTTGACGATGAGATAGCGGTCGCCGTTTCGTTCCTCTTCGACAACGTCGTTGGGGCTGACTGAGTTGGATACGAGTTTCATGTTATCACCGTCATCTCTGCCGGAAGGCGCTCTTCAAGCGGTGGCAGGTCCTCCGGATCAAGGCCAATCGAAGGACTCACTGAACAGCGCCCTCGGACGTGAGCCGCCGGCCGGAGTCTGTATATCTGCCCACGGAATTGAACCCGCACAGAGCGCATCTCCTCAAGGGTGAAGTTGATACCGCCCAACTTCCGGCAGTAAGCACAGACATGGGTATCATGGCTGTGTAGCCAACTTGCGTGAGACGCCACCCCCACGCCGTTCTCTTCAAGCCGGTCGAGCGTAGAATCAGCGGCCGCCGTAATCGTCTCCGTTTGGGCGATCGCTTCCGCCCGAGACTTCTGTAACGACCGCACCTCTTTGGTCAACTTCTTGGCCGTCTTCTTGGGATTCCACCCTTTGGCGTAGGCCTTCGTGATCTCTTCGCGCATGATATCCGCCATGTCCTCGCGGATATCCTGCAGATCCTCGTACGTCCGCGTATAGAGTCGCTGAAGCGTTCGTAGGTTCGTCTTGGTGGAGAGGAGTTCCTCAACGTCCGGCGGTGTGACGGAGACGCCCTCCTGCATCAACCGGCCGGTCGCCGTGTTCGACGCGCGGACGTAGGCATTCCGCAGGTACTCCGCCGTCCAGTGGTCGCCATTCCGGAGCTCGACGCGATTCACTGGCTCAAGGATTTCTGCGTCAAACCACTCGTGGACATCGTCAACGAAGGCGTCAATCCGCTTGTCTTCGGTCGGGAAGTCGTAGCGCTCCGAGGGCTCGCTGTCTGCGTTGGCAACGACAGGGTGTTGTGTATTACCGCGCAGGAAATCAGCCACCGCATCGGTGCGAAGTGCGAGGGCGTCATTCTCGTATCCTACCGTCTTGCGGATCAAACCACGAAGCCGGCGGAAGCGGCGGTTGATGTCGTTGACCCACTCGCGGACGATGTCGATGACGTTGGACGGGTTCGACCCGCGAGTGAGCTCGTTTGAGGCTACTGAATGCATTCCACCCACCTCAGCGCCACCCAGTCCACCCGCCGAGAACCTCGTCTTTCATCGCGCCACAGAGGCGGGCGGACTTGAGTTCACCCATGCAACACGACCCACCGCAGTCGAATTGCCCGCCCATCGAGGCCCAGGCGTCAAGCAGGATCAAGCGCGAGGGCGTCTCTGCCTCCCGCCAACTCCGGGGCATCGACCAGTCATTTGCCGACATGCTGTTGGAGGACTGCTCCCCGTTGACGTCCTTGACAGGATCATCGACGTCCGTCTCGGGGAGTTCGTCGGACTCTAGGTCGCTCGCTCTGTAGACGCCGACTGGGTCATCATCGTTTTCGAGACCGACTACGTAGGCTGGCGAGTCCTCCGAAGCCTCAACTTCGTCTTCATCTGGTCCGTCAAACGACGCCGTCCGAACCTCGATCACGACGCCAAGCCCGTCGGGCGTGTCCACGACATCACCCTCAGAATACTGCGTGTTGGAGATGACGCGGACTCGTCGATCCTGGCTGCGGAGAATCTTCACGCGCTTCATTGCGACTCACCGAACCCCTCCGGCTCCTCCGGCATCTCTTCGTCAACCCACTCGTTGGCGCCGTCAGTAGAGTCTGGGAGATCGCCGGTCTTAATATATTCCAGCGCGGCATCCCCGTTCAGGCCAGCGACCATTGCGCCTGCGGTCGCAATAACCTGCGCCCGATTCTTCTCCACCGTCGACTCGTCCTCCTCGGACATCTCCTCCAAATCCGGCCACTCGACGTCGTACATCCCACCATCCGGATCGGCGAGAATATCGAGATTGCGGAAGCGGTCGATGATGGTCCGGACGATATGCGGCGTAGCATACTGTTCGCGCCGCTCGCTTATCATGCCGAAGTAACTCTTCTTGTCCTGCTCGGCGCCGGAAACCTCGCCACTCTCGTTCCCACGGAGTTCCTTCTTGGGGATGCCCGTTTGGGCCGAGATCGCATCCAAGTTGTTGTCGACAATCCCGGTCGGGTCCTGCATCTCGCCGCCGAGCTGGTTGACCTCGCCGCCGACGGTCGTGAACTGTGGCTGCAGGCCGTGGTACCACTTCTGGAACTCTTCGCCCGCGTTGCCGTCTTCAACGGCACTCGGGTCGACCTTCGTCGGGTCGTAGTTGATGTGAAGGCCGTAGTCGGCGCCTCGGTAGGACTGTTCGGCGGCCGAGCCGAGCGTCTTCTCGATGTCGATGAGGTTGTTGAGGACTGGTTCGGCACGGGGACGCGCCAACGTTTCGTCGTCCAGAAGCCGCGTCGCAGGGACGTCGATAACGCGCGTCCAGTGGACCTTCCACGGCCCACGGTCGCCTTGGCTCTCGTCGTCAATGTCTTCGTCCCAGTCGATGTGGTAGTATTCCGGCTTGCCCCAGCGCTCCGAGTCTGGACCGCCCCAGGTGATATCATCAACTTGGGATTGGAGTAGTGGCTTCAGCGTGTTGATGTCGTCGAGGCCGCTGAACTCCGACTCGCGGGCGTCTTCTGCCCACCGGTCCATGTCGCCTTCGACGTCCGTCAGCCCGACCGCGAGGAGTCCGTGCTCGCCGATGCCGGCAACGCGATCGACACGCTGCGCGTAGGTCCAAATGTCGTGGTTGCGCTCAAGCTTCCGGACCTGCTTCTCGAACTCCGTATCATCACCGTCCGAATCCTCGATGATCGGATTGTCCCGCCAGGTCGTGAACGCCGGCTTGTCGACAACTACCCGACAGTAGGCGTTCCGGAGGTACAGCGCTATGTAGTCCTCCTCGTCCGGGTCTTCTGGCCAACCGAAGACGTCAAAGCGATCGCGGTCGAAGCCCGAGTTCCCGAGAGCCTGGGCGATGGACAGGCGGAGGTCGTTGTCGAAGTCCCGGTTGGCAGTTACTCCGTCGTTGGAGGTGACTGTGTCACTCGGGCGATAGCGGCTTGAGGGTTTATTTCCATTCATGGATTAGAAGCTAATCGTTGCTTGTTTCGCCCGGCCCTGTTCGTCCGAGTCGTCGGTCTCACGCGCCCAGACCGCCATGATGGCGCTGTCGAGATAGTCTGGCGAACGACCGAGCAGATCCTTGATCGCCGCTTTCTCCGTCGCCTCAATCACCTTTCCACCGCGGCTCTTCAGGTGATTTTCGCTGAACTGGATGGAACGGGCAGCCGCAAGGCACTCCTCGCGAAGCTGGGCGTTGTTGATGACGCCACCGTCGCGAAGGAACTCGCCAAGCAGGGCAAGACCCTCAGCCCACTGGTCGCGGTATGCCGTATCGTCAGTGGCCTCGGCGCCGGCATTGAACCCACGCACGTTCGGGAAGGTCTGATCCAACTCGTCGGTGAGGTGACTCCCCATCGGCGTGCTGTCCACCGCGATCTCCTGCGTCTTCGTGTGCTGGTCGGAGATGTGGCCCTTGATCTCCTGCGTCTGCGTAACGTGATTCGTCCCAGCCCACGAGTCGATGACGTCCAGCTCGTCTTCCTTGAGGTAGGCCAAGACCGTCTCGTCGCCACTCCGGGCGACGTCAATGCCGAACGACTCGGGCTGGGTCTTGATCGTCTCCGACTCTCGGTCCCACGCAGCCCGGACCTCTCCAACATGCCACGGTCGCCACGTCTCGGCGCCCTGTGGCGGCATCACGCCAGCGCGGCGCTTGTACCATTTCTCGTGGAGGTCCGTCCGGAACTCCGGGTTCTCATCGACGGCCTCGTTCTCGCGAACAGTCGGCTCGCCGTCAGCGGTGAGGTAGGGCGAACTCCACTCAATCGCCTGCTCGATGCCAGGCCAATCCTCGTTGTGGTACTCCACCCAGTCGTCCTGCATCTTCCCGACGCCGCTCAGGCCGCCGATCTTTGGTTTGTCAGTTAATCCGCGATCGGCGCGAGCATTCCGTGACTCCCACGTCGGGAAGCGGAGCACGTTCCACGAGTCGCGCTGCTCGAGCTCGTGGACTATGTTGCTCTCGTCAGTTGGCGGGTTTGCCAACACGAGGATGTGGTCGTCCTCGCCAAGCGTCGACCGTGCTGAGTCAATATGCTCAGCCGTAACTCCGGGCTTCTCAGCCTCTTCGATTATGTAAATGACGTTGGCGTTGTGGTCGCCCTCCAGGTCCTCCGGGTACTTCGGCGAGTGGCATTCGAGGAACCACTCGTCATCAAACCCAGTGTGGAGTGAGCGGTCGTTGTCCTTGTAGTCACCCGGGAGTTGCGAATTACGCCAGAGCGACTTGATTGGCTTCCAGATCGAGTTCTTGAGCGTGTCGCCGTTGCCTGCCGTGATTGGAACTACCGTATGAGGGTTGCAGTAGAGCGCTGCCACGCCGAGCGCACTTGCCGAATAGGATTTACTAACACCGTTTCCCCCGATGGCAAGCGTCTGCTCGTTCTCATCAAGACTGCGGGCGAGTTCGTCGAGGACGGTAGTGCGCTCGATGCCGAGCCAGTCCTCAACGAACCGGGCGTATCTGTCGCTCCCAGTACCCGGGCGGTAGTTGCGGGGCCTGGGAGGCGACTCTGTTGTGCTCATGACTCCGTGAGATCAGCCTCCCACACTTCCGCGAGCGTCTCCGTCGCGTCGGCCTTCTGACTCTCCGGGTCTTTCTCCAGGCCCTTGTCCTTCCGCTGCATCCGATCCTCGCGACGGTTCTGCTCAATCTGTTCCAGCAGTTCGTTCGGCTTGTCGAACTCAACCGTCCGGCCTTCCTTTTGACGTCCGCCGAGTCTGGGTCGCGACCGTGGAACTCCTGGTAACGATCGATCAGCGCTTTCTCCAGCTCGTCAACTTCGGCTTGCTTGGCGTCGTCGAGTCGCTCGTAGAACAGGCCACGGTTGGCGTGGAGGGAGTGCTTTTCTGCGAAGCCATTACCCTCATGGCTCTCACCGTCTGTAGACGTCCCGCGGTGGTGCTTGCACTTCCCGTCGTCGAAGTCCGTGCCCCACCCAGCGGGACGTCCACAGGGGTCGCCCTCCCGGTTGGACCCTCCGTAGTCGCCGCACTCGTCTTGGTAATTCCGTTCGGTTGCCATGAGGTGTTTTTAGAGAGCCGGGCAGGCCGGCGCGATGAATGCAAAATGAATTCGTTAGTCAAACTGGTCGTAGTTCGGTCGTTCGTCTAAGAAGCGAGCTACGAGGTCGCGGTCTGTCTGTTGCTCCTCTTGGGGGAGTTCGTCGTAAGGCACCCACAAATCTCGCCAGCGTTCAAGCCGCTCCTCGCTGATGTCCTCCTCCTCGGCGATGTGCGCCGACCAATAGGCCCAGAGGCGATGGGCGAACTGCGCCAACTCTTCGTCAGTCATGTGGTCACTCTCGCTTGTGGAAGATCGGCCCCTCGTCTGTGGTCTCGACACGATACTGGCCGGCTTGGCGGAGGGCGAGACAGGCAAGAAGCGGGCCGAAGACTAACACGAGGGGATCGCCAAGGTGCGAGCCGAGAAGCGTCGCGCCGAGGGCGAGGTAGAAGTGCGAGGCGCCTTGCTCGACGTCCCACCGACCCATTCGGTGCTCGTGTTGTTCTCGCCAGTCCAAGTGAGAGACGTGGTCGTCAGTCATGACTCAACACCAGTAACGAAGCGTCGGCGGGGTCTGGCAGGCGATCCAGGCGTCTTCGACCATATCTTCATGATACGCTCCTCGGCGTCCGTGAATTCGTCAGAATCGCCAGCAAGCGCATCGACGGCTCGATTGATGAATTCATCCCACGACTCTGACTCTCGCTTGAACTCCTTGCACCGGTCGCGTGTGTCCTCGTCGACGGAGATGCTTGTCCGGCTCATCGGTGATGCTCCGTTTTCTCCCCACAGGTCGCGCAGTAGAGCTCGACCACGCGGAGATACCGATTCTCCACCGAGCGGTTGAACCGCCCACATTCCTCGCAGTTGTACTGATGGAGAACGGCGTTCATTCTAAGGCCCTACCGCCCGAACAATCCGTGCCACAGTCGAGACAAAAGCACGATCCAAATCGGTCACTCGGTGGATCGAACGACGTGTGCTCTTGACTTCCACGTTCCGTGCGCTCGAACCACTGGTTGATCTCCAGCCGAACGGGTTGCCCGTTCTCGAGGAGCTTCTCGTCGGGCTCTTGGAGCGTCTTGGTGACTTTGGGGCCAACACTCCGAACCTGTTGGAAGCAGGAGTTACAAACCTCGGTGTTCGCCCAGATCCACTCGTCGAACGAGTCGACGCCGTCCAGCTCGGGCTTGGACAGGTCGAATCGGTCTTGGTCCACGCGCATCTATGGGACAGACCTCCGGGAATCCGGCGGACTGATCGGCGAACACAGAACGGGCGTAGCTTGTGCCATACTATGTTAATGAGGGACTTAATTCTGTCGGTTGCGAGAGTAGTCCAACTGGGGACCACACCGGAGACAGATGTAGCGGTGCCGGCCGTCGTCTGTTGAATCCTTGCTTACGAACATGCCACACTCGCAGCGCTGGTCGTGATTGCCCTGTGCTAACTGACTCGCCATACCAGATAATGCGGAGCTTTAGCGTAAGTATCTGCCGATTATGGTGAGCTTAGAGCATCGAGAGAACTACCAGCAGGCGTGACGACGAAGCGGCGGATTACAGGAATGGGTGAGTCGACCGTAGGAACAACAACGTGCTAGCCGGGGACGTCCTCGGGGAGGGATTGCATACGATTCTCAC
>SDGW01001237.1_pt1 | contig 10613 bp, 9 predicted proteins | sample 2873831 | NCBI WGS metagenome assembly SDGW01 (sample SAMN08132700, study PRJNA421101) | hypersaline lake metagenome | isolation source: celular fraction 0.22 microns magnesium sulfate-rich crust from ephemeral... | place: Spain: Penahueca Lagoon, Toledo | collected 2011-07
TGGGTTGGGGCAGATTTGAACTGCCGACTTCCTCCGTGTGAAGGAGGTATCATAACCGGACTAGATCACCAACCCGCACGAGGCGATACCCGTGCGTTCGACTTAAGGCTTCCTTTCAGCGCTCGCCGTCGACCTCGCTCGAGCCACCGCGGTCGACACGGGCGCGCGCGGTCCCGACTGCCTCCCGGACGCGCGTCTCGGCGCGTCGCTCGAGTGCGGTCACGTCCTCGCGAACGCGGTCGACGCGAGTGGACTCCGGTTCGACCTCGGCGTCTCGCCCGACTCGCGAGCGAACGCGGGTGACGAGGGGCTCGAGGGACTCCGTCACGCCGAGTCGAGCGTGTTCGACGGCTCGCGAGAGGTAGTACCGACTGTCGTGGAAGTGTTTGTTCATGGTACTCTATCCCAAGATGAGGATGGCCGAGAATATAGTTCTTTCGTGAAGGTCAGAATTGCGCTCGGCTCGCGGCAGGGAAATACTGAGAACACACATCGCTCCATGTACACGATCGATTTAGGTATCGGCCCGTGAATCACCGGGCATGAACGAGTTACAGCCGATCGCCCTCGAGTCCGAGGGGGCGACCGCGGATCTGGTTATCGAAGACGGACGCGTCTACTGTTCGAACCGCAGGGAGTTCCTCGAGCGCGATGTGGTGGTCGTCGGCGACAGGATCGCCGCGCTGCTCGAGGACGCCGATTCCGTTATCGGGTCGGAGACGACGGTCGTCTCGGCCGCGGATCAGGTCGTCCTCCCCGGCCTGATCGACGCCCACACGCACGCCGACATCGAACTGATTCTCGATCGGACGGTCCCCCAACTGCTCGCGACCGGGACCACCTCGATCGTCACCGAAAGCTCCGGGCTCGGCTTGCTGTTCGGTAGCCGCGGCGTCGAAACGTTCCTCGAGCGGACTGCCGACTGCCCGGTTTCGACGTACCTCGCGCTCCCGCCGCAGGCGTTCGTCGACACCTTCGAGCCCGCTACCGGATCGCCCGCCGAACTCGAGGCGCTCTCCGACCTGCTCGATCGCGAGCGGGTCATCGGTGTCGGGGAGATCGACTGGGTCCACGTCGTCGACCGCGACGCGCCGATCGAGGATCTATACGAGCGTGCACGCGAGACGGACGCGACGATCGTCGGCCACGGCGCGGGCTGTCGCGGCGAGTCGCTCCGGGCGTTCGCGACCGTGGTCGACAACGATCACGAGGCCATTTCGGCCGACGGAATCCGCAAGCGGGCCGACAACGGTATCCACGTCGTCGGCCGCTGTGGCTCCAACAGGGACGACCTCGGGGCGCTGATCGAAGCGTTCCCCGACCTCGACCCCGGGAGCGTCTCGCTGTCGACCGACGGCGTCTCGCCGGCCGACCTCCTCGAGGGGTTCGGGATGGCCGAGGTCGTCCGTCGGCTGATCGACGCCGGAATCCGGCCGGCGGACGCGATCGACGCGGCGACGCGAAACCCCGCCGACCACTTCGGGCTCGCGGACCGCGGACTCGTCGCTCCCGGGGCCGCGGCCGACCTGCTCGTCGTCGACGACCTCGAGACGATGGGCGTCGAGACCGTCGTGTCCGACGGCGCGCTGGTCGTGGCCGACGGCGAGCCGACGGTCGACACCAGAACGGATCCCTACCCGGAGTACGTCTACGACACCGTCTCGGTCGCGATCGACCGCGATCGGTTCACCGCGCCGCTCGAGGCGGCACCCGACGGTACCGTCCGCGCGATGGACGTCGGCCGCGGACTCGTCACTACCGAGACGACGACCGAGGTCGGTATCGTCGCTGGGGCCGATGCCGACGGTACAGGCGACGAATCGGCGCGGCGACTCGGCCCTGTACCCGAGCGCGACGCACTCACCGCGACGCTGCTCGATCGCGATCCGGCGACCGAGGACCGTGGCTTTACCGGCTTTCTGACCGGCTACGGCCTCGAGTCGGGTGCCGTCGCCACGACCGGCACCTGGGAATCGACCGGGCTGGTGACCGTCGCGGCGGACACCGACGACGCCGTCGTCGCCGCCGAGCGCGTCGCGTCGCTGGGCGGTGGGTTTGCGGTCGCCCGCGACGGCGAGATCGTCGCCGACCTCGCGACGCCGATCGCCGCGACCGCCGCCGAGCTGTCTCCCGAGACGTTCGAAACGGCCAGAAGTGGGGTCGTCGATGCGCTCCGCGAGAGCGGCGTCGATGTCGAGCTGCCGCTGCTGACCGTCCAGACGCTCACGTTCCCCGGTGTCCCCGCGCTGAAGCTGACGCCATCGGGCTACGCCGACGTGCTCGGTCGCTCCGTCGAGGGGCTCGAGATCGACGCGGACCGGTCTGCCTGAGAGCTATCGTCGCCGGCGGCCTGTGAGCCGTTGCTGTCTCTCCTATCGATACCGACTCCCGACCCCGCCCAGTTCCCGAGCCGACGAGACCGCTAGTACTCGGGTGCGTCTTCGGGCTCCCCGTCTCGAGCGTTGACGACGCGCGCGAGCGTGAAGAGGCCGTCCGAGAGCCGGTTGAGATACTGGACCGCGTCTTCGTTGATCTCTTCCTCGCGAGCGAGCGCGACGGCGCGCCGTTCGGCACGCCGGCAGACCGTCCGGGCGTGGTGCAGCGCCGCGCCGTGTTCGCTGCCGGTCGGCAAGATGAAGGAGGTCAGCGGTTCGAGTTCCTCGTCGTACTCGTCGATCCAGTCCTCGACGGTCTCGACGTGGTCGTCTCGAATTGCGGGGTCGTCCTCTTCCGGATCGGGGTTCGCGAAGTCGGCCTGGACGACGTGGAGGTGGTTCTGGATCTCCGCCAGCCGCTCGTTCACGTCGTCGTAGTTGGTCGGCCGAACGGTACCGATGAGGGCGTTGAGTTCGTCGACGGTGCCGTAGGCCTCGATGCGGGCGCTGGCCTTCGAGACGCGCGTCATATCTCGAAGGTCCGTCTCGCCCTCGTCGCCGCGTCCGGTGTAGATGGACATGGCCGAACCGACGGACGGATTTCACTTAACTTCCGCCGCTCGCGGCCCGCTCGTCGAATCGTCCCGAGCGATGGTCCGTCCGCCGCAATCAGTACGTTAAACTCGCTCCGTTCGCTACCACTGCGTATGGCCATGGAACTCGACCACGAGTGTCCCGAGTGCGGCGGCGAGAAGACGTTCTACCGCGCCGCCAGCACGGAGCTCCACCTCGGCGAGAAGATCAAGTGGCACTGCCCCGACTGCGACTACGGGTTCGTCCAGATCCGCGACAACGGAACCGTCATCGACTCGAGCGCCGCGTAACACCTGACGGTCAGATGTCTCGGCTCTCTGACGATCGATCCGTTAGTCGTCGGTGAGACAGGCGCTTTGTTCGGAAGAATTCTCGGTGAGTACAACGGATCAATACACCAGAGAGGGAGACGCCAGATCGGATCCGTTTTCGGTCGAGAGATGATCCGGTTTCCCGCTTAGAATGGTGACAATGTTGTCACCGATGCCGATAGTAACGACCTGATCGTCGCAGTCGTCGATCTCTGAAATCTGTCGATCAGATCTGACGATGTGGTCGAACTGGCATTCGGCCTCGGTCCGATACGTCCCGTACGCGTCGTATACGCTCTCGATGATTCTGTGTGTCTCACCGGGAATCTCCACCGTCTCGAGAAAGACATCCTCCCAGTCACCGTCGTTGAATATTCCGTCCGACTCTCTGAAAACGCGGATGTCGACCTTCTTGACGTTCGGGCGCTGGTTCTCGATATACAGGTGGTTCGACGATTCGTCGCAATCGTTCGAACTGAGACAACCCGACGCAGTCGCGACACCGGACGCAGTGACGGATACCAGGAATTTCCGTCGTTCCATACTCCTACTGTTCATCGAAACGATAAATTCGTTGTGGATCCCGCTGTCGGCCTCCGTTCGGTACATATCCGTACGTAACGGATCGGCCGGTTCGGGGGTAAAACAGGGCTGGATAAAGCGACCGTCTCGCTAACTACTGTCGGAGTCGTCCTCGAGTGCCTGCCACGACAGCCGCGGGTTCCGCGCGGCGCTGGTCTGGTCGATCCGGCGTGCGGTCGTTCGCTCGGGCGCGGTCTCGAGGGTCTCGCTATCCTCGCTCGCAACGGCGTTGAACGCGGCGGCGAGCCGATCGAGGGTGGCTTTGCTCTCGACTTCGGTCGGCTCGGTCATCAGGGCCTCGGGGACGATCTCGGGCCACTTGGTCGTCGGCGGGTGGACGCCATGGTCGAGCATCCGCTTGGCTACGTCGGCGGCGTCCTGCTCGCCGGCGCTGGCGACGAACTCGTGGTGGAACGGGCCGTAGGGTACGTCGTACTTGATCTGCTCGGCGAGGTAGTTCGCGTTCAACACCGCGGAGGCGCTGGCGTCGGCGAGGCCCTCGTCGCCCAGCCGAGCGATGTAGGCGAAGGTCTTGATCAGCACCAGCCAGTTACCGTCGAAGCCGTGGACCTTGCCGATGGTGTGTTCGGGATCGAACCGTTCGTAGAGCGCCTCGCCCGCCTTCGACCGGTCGTCGCGCTCTCGAACGCGCGGTGCGGGCAGGAACGGAGCGAGGTCCTCGACGACGCCGACCGGCCCGGCCCCCGGCCCGCCGCCGCCGTGGGGCGTGGCGAACGTCTTGTGAACGTTGTAGTGCATCACGTCGAAGCCCATATCGCCGGGCCGCGCGCGGCCGAGCAGGGCGTTCAGGTTCGCCCCGTCGTAGTAGAGCAGCCCGCCCACGTCGTGGACCATCTCCGCGATCTCCGCGATGTCGCGCTCGAACAGCCCCAGCGTGTTCGGGTTGGTCAGCATGAGCGCCGCGGTGTCCTCGGAGAGGGCGGCCTCGAGCGCCTCGAGGTCGACCCGGCCCTCGTCGTCGCTGGGGAGGGAAACCACGTCGTAGCCGCCGAGCGCGGCGGTCGCGAAGTTCGTCCCGTGGGCGCTCTCGGGGACGATCACTTCGTCCCGGTGGCCCTCGCCGTTGTGCTCGTGGTAGGCCGCGGCGACGCGGATGCCGACGAACTCGCCGGCCGCACCGGCTGGCGGCTGGAGCGTCACGGCGTCCATGCCACCGATTCGGGCGAGGTAGTCCTGCAACCGGTAGAGGAGCTCGAGCGTCCCCTGGACCGACTCCTCGGACCGGTCGGGGTGGACGGCCGCCGACGGCAGCGCCGCCACGTCCTCGGTAAACTTGGGATTGTACTTCATCGTACAGGACCCCAGCGGGTAGGGGCCGCTGTCGATCCCGTAGATCATCTGGGAGAGCCGCGTGTAGTGGCGCGCGAGCTCGGGCTCGGAGAGCTCCGGTAGCTCGAGCGAGTCGCGGGTCAGATCGTCGGGCAGCGGCGAGCTGCCGTCGTCCCCGCTGCCGTCTCCGTCGACGTCGCTGCTTCCACGGTCTCCGCCGCCGATTTCGATCCGCGTTAGATCTTTCTCCGAGAGCAGCGGCTCGTACTCGCCGTTCTCGACGTAGCGGGCCTGATCGTACCGCGACAGCGGCGTCTCGCCGTCCCCGGCTCGGTCGTCGGTCATCGCGCCACCTCCTCGAGGACGGCAACGAACCGATCGAGTCGCTCGTCGGGGACGCCGGCGACGCAGACCTGGATCTCGTGATCGCCGACGACGTGGACGGCGAAGCCGCGGCGCTCGAGGTCGTCGGCGACGGCTCCGGCGGGCTGGTCGACGCGGGCGACGAACTCGCGGAAGTGGTGGCGATCGTGGACCGGCGCTTTCACGCCGACGAGGTCGTCGACCCGCTGGGCGAGGTCTTCCGCGCGCGTGACGCCACGGTTCGCGAGGTCGACCATCCCGCTCGGACCGAGCGCGGCGGCGTGCATGGCGGTCCGGAGCGCGACCCAGGCTTGGTTCGTACAGATGTTGCTCGTAGCGCGCTCCCGGCGGATGTGTTGTTCGCGCGTCTGGAGCGTGAGCGTGAACGCGCGCCGGTCGGTCGCGTCCTCGCTGGCCCCGACCAGCCGACCGGGAACCTGCCGGAGGTACTCCTCGCGGGTCGCGAAGAGGCCGAGCCCCATTCCGTAGCTCGTCGGTAACCCGAGGACGCTCGCGTCGCCGACGACGACGTCGGCACCGACGTCGGCGGGCCGCTCGAGCAGCGACAGCGCGATCGGATCGGATCCGAGCACGAACAGTGCGTCGTTGTCGTCGGCGAGGTCACCGACCGCTGTCAGGTTCTCCTCGACCGTCCCCCGAACGGTCGGGTTCTCGGCGTAGCACATGACGACCTCCTCGTCGACGCGCTCCTCGAGTCCCTCGAGATCGACGTTGCCGTCGTCCATCGGATACGTTTCGACGGCGAGATCGGTGCCGGCGACGTAGTTTTCCAACGTGCTCCGCCGCTCCTCGCGCAGCAGGTCGGGAACGAGTACGCGGTGACCCGTCGTGTCGCGGACGCGGTCGGCCAGCGTCGCGGCCTCGCCAAGCGCCGTCGCCGCGTCGTACATCGAGCAGTTCGCGACCTCGAGGCCGGTCAGTTCGACCAGCAGGGACTGGTACTCGAACAGCGCCTGCAGGAACCCCTGCGAGACTTCGGGCTGGTACTGCGTGTAGGAGGTGAGAAACTCCGAGCGATCGGCGAGGTGGTCGACCACCGACGGCACGTAGTAGCCGTAGTGACCGCGACCGAGCAGTTCGGTCAGATCGTCGTTCCGGCCGAGTATCGAGCGTACCAACCGGCGCGTCTCCCGCTCCGTTCGCGCGTCGATCTCGAAGCGGCCGTCGAACCGAACGTCGGCCGGAATGTCGAAGAGTTCCTCGACGGTGTCCGCGCCGACCGCCTCGAGCATCGCCGTACGGTCCTCCGCCGTGTGGGGAGCGTACGGACTCCCCGTTGCGTGTGATCCGTGCATGACTAGACGTGGTCCCGGTCGATCGATTCGTTCGATCCCCTCCCGCGTCGACCGCGGCGTTCGATCCGAGACACGATACACGCCTCTAGCGGGCAGGGGATTATGAACGCACCCGTTTCGGATCTCCGCTGTCGGCGCTGCGAACGGGGCGTCCGATCACTCGTCCGAGCCGGTGCCGGTGTCCGCGTCGGCGTCGGTCGCAGACTCCGTTTCGGTGTCCCCCTCGGTCGCCGGCCCCGTTTCAGCGTCCGTCTCAGCTGTCCCCTCTCCTTCCTCGAGTGCGTCCGACGGCACGGACTCGGTCATGGTCCCCTCGAAATCGGCCTCCGCTGGGGGCTCGCCGGCGCGCTCGCGCGCGAAGCAATCGAGGGTGAGCTTCGCGCCGCCGAGGACGACGGGGCCGATGAACAGCCCGACGGCACCGAAGACGACGAGTCCGCCGAAGATCCCGACGACGACGATCGCGGAGTTGAACGCGCTCGTCCGGCCGATCATCGCGGGCCGGAGATACGAGTCGGAAAAGCTGACCAGCAGCCCGTAGACGGTGACCGCCGCGGCAGCGGTTGGCCGGCCGACCGCGACGAGATAGGCCGCCACCGGAATCCAGACGCCGAACGCGCCGACCAGCGGAAGCAGCGTGAGGACGAACGTCGCCACGGTGAGGAAGATCACTGCGGGGACGCCGGCAATCGCCATGCCGACTCCGAGCATCACCGCCTGGACGGCTGCGACGGCGACGTTGCCGACCACCGAGGCCCACATGAGCCGATCCAGCCCGACGCGGAGCTCCTCTAAGACCTCGTCCTCGATCGGCAACACCCACTGGAACCAGGTGACGAGCCGATCGCCGTCGCGCAACAGCGCGAAGAGGACGAACAGCGTGACGGTCAACCCGATGAATATCCCCGGGAGGCCGCCGACGATGTCGATCGCGCCCGTCGAGAGCCCCTGCAGCCCCGTCGCGATCCGCCCCTGATTCTCCGCGTACAGATCGGCGAGATCGACGGCGTACCCGTTGGTCGCCAGGACTTCTTCGATCGACGCCACGTCGAGTTCGCCCTGTCTGATGGCGCGGACGACGCGAAGCGACTGCCTGAAGGCGACGAAGGCGACGTAGATGAGCGGGAGCAAGACGACGAGCAACGTTCCGATGACGACCCCGATCGCCGCGAACGTCGGTCTGACGAACGCCTCGAGCCGCCGCTGGACGGGCATGAGAATGTAGGCGAGCACGACGCCGAAGAGGACGTACTGCAGGTACGGCAGGACGACGAAAAGCGCGAGGATGCCGCTCAACAGAGCGAGCGTGGTCAATCCCGGCTGCTCGACGATCCAGTCCGGCGGACTGGGGCGATCTACCATACTCCGTCATGGGAGCGCCCGACAAATTAGTCCACTGATACGACCGACCGGTAGGGATCGGTTACGATCGCTATTCGACGTTCCATTAAAACCGCTACTCGACGTACCGGTACTTCCGCTCGCCCATCCGGCCCCAGCCGTCGAACACGAACTCCGCGCTAGGCGTCGTGAACTCCTCGACGTCGACGTCCATCTCGTGGTTGTGGACGTCGTGGATCTCCTCGTAATCCTCCCACGTCATCTCGTAGCGGTCCGCGAGCTGTTCGTCGACGTTCAGCGCCGCGATCTCGTCCTCCCAGCCCTCCTGAATCGTCTCCGCGTGGATCTCCGCCTGCGCCCCGCTCCCATAGGAACCGACGAGCAGCTTTTCGCCGGTCAGGTCGCGGTCGTTCTCGAGCGCGTGTTTCAACGCGCTCGCGCGGGCGACGTGAACGGAGCCGGTGTACCAGTTGCCGACCTCGCGAGAGATCGTCAGCGTCGGGTCGATCGTCGCGTCGTACCACTCGGCGTAGCGGTCGGTGTCCTTGAGCGCGTCCATGTACTCTCGCAACGCGTCCCGGTAGGCCTCGTCGTCGTCGAACGCCTCGGGACGGGGCTGGCGGCCGATCTCCTCCGCGAGGTCGTCTTCGATCTGCGTGTCGCGGATGACGTGGCGGTAGGCCAGCAGCGCGGCCTTCCGGACCATGCCCGGGAACGGCGTGTGGAACGGCGCGTAGACGAAGTCGTCCTCGTGGACCTCGCCCGCGACGCTCTCGAAGTCCTCGAGCGCTTCGCGCATCCGTGCGAGGTAGACCTGGACGGAGCGTTTGCCGTCGACGGAGGGGAACTGCTGATTTGGCTTGAGGAAGTCGGTCTCGTCAGCCGAGCCGTACCCCTGCTCTGCGGAGAGCTCGACCAGGTTCGGATCCTCGCTGATGAGCATCGCGACGGCACCGGCACCCTGGGTCGCTTCGCCGTCGTCGCCGCGCGCGTACAGGGCGGTGTCGGTCGCGATGACCAGCGCCGAGCGGCCCCGATTGCGGCCCGCGCGGATCCAGTTGTAGGCGTCGTCTAAGCTCTGGGTCCCCGCGATGCAGGCGAACTTCCGCTCGCCCTTGTTGGCGTGGTGGAAGTCGCCGTCGTAGACCTGCTCGAGGCAGCCGGCGACGTACGTCGAAACCGGTTTCGAGTTGTCGAACGCGCTCTCGGTCGCCACGTCGATCCGGCCGATATCGTCGGGCTCGAGGCCCTTGCGCTCCATCAGTCGGTGAGCGGCGTTCGCCCCCATGGTGACGATGTCTTCGTAGCTGTCGGGAAACGAACTGGCGTTGAGTCCGAGCCCTTTCGTGTATTTTTCGGGGGCTTCGCCCTTCTCCGGGGCGAACGTTCCCGGAAGATCGAGCTTGAGATTACTGGTCCAGATCTCGACGGCGTCGATGCCGACTGCAGTCATACATGTTCAATACAGGTGATGATATATGATATTGTCGTTCGTTGTTTCGACAGTTGTCGATCACAGCGCACGCTATAATAGTTCCCAGAGACTGCTGATCCTCGGCCATTTAACCGGTCCGGGTGACCGTCTCGGACCGATCGTTCCCGTTACCGTCAGTGACGGTGAGTCTGATGTCGTATTCGTTGCCAGCACTATGCTTGTCCTCGAGAGTGATACCCGTCTCAGTGACGGATGATTTCCCACTGTACGTCGATTGCCACGAATCAGCGACGGTACCGGAAGAACCGATTAATTCGAGGTTCCCCCGGGTAATGCCGGCGTCACCGGCCGTCGCCTTCCAGTCCACGGTGAACCTCGCATGTTTGGCGTGGTTCTGACTGGTCACGTCGAACCGCTCGATCGACGGCGGGAGTTCGTCATGCTCAACGAGCACAGTGATCGTATCGCTGCCACCGCCGCTCGAAACGAAGATATCGACGAGCCCCGACCCGTCGGCTTGGAAGTCCACTGACTGATCTCTCTCGTCGAAGGTGGAAACGGTTAGCTCTGCGGAGTCGTTTGGCTGGTACGCAAAGTCGAGATCGGCCGACTCGGCAGACGCATTGGCGTTGAATGTGGCCGTTTCCTTCGAGTAGACCGCGTAGTCACAGGGATCACTATCGGCACATCGCCGGACGTTGTCGTGACTCGAGGCCCAGTAAACGGCGTACACGCCGTTACTGGTCGCGCTCGTCGTGGTCTCGCTCGTCGTGATATCGAACTCGTCGCTCGACTCACCGGAATCGCCGATGCCGACGCGTGCCAGCCGAAGGTCGTAGGGTTCGCCCCGCTGGGCGAGTTCGATCCGAAGCGAGCCGTCGGCGGCAGAGACGACTCGAGCGTTCGATTCGCCGGTATCGAACGTCGGTCCGATCGTCTCGTTCCACGCGCTGGGTGCTCGCGTCGGAATCGTGAGCGTGATGTTCCCGCTGCCGTCTCCGGTGAC
>SDGW01001412.1_pt1 | contig 10613 bp, 11 predicted proteins | sample 2873831 | NCBI WGS metagenome assembly SDGW01 (sample SAMN08132700, study PRJNA421101) | hypersaline lake metagenome | isolation source: celular fraction 0.22 microns magnesium sulfate-rich crust from ephemeral... | place: Spain: Penahueca Lagoon, Toledo | collected 2011-07
GACCGGCGCGGCTATACGTGGAAGGGGTTGTTGCTGGAAGGTGCGAAAGCACTGGACACCGACGACACGCAGTAGTGGCCAGACGACTAAGTGTCGCATTCCTCCCCGCCGCAAGCGGCGGGGTTTCCTGCTTGTAGAAAGATGAAATCCCGGACGGAGCCGACTATTTCGCTTCGAGTGGCTTCGATAGCGAACAGGCCGCCAGGGACGCCTATGCCCCGGGTGACACCGACGACGGTAACATTCCTGCGGGCGAAACATACGAACAGACCTTCGAAACGGCCGGCACCTACGAGTACTTCTGTATCCCGCATGAGGCGTCGGGGATGGTCGGCACGATTCAGGTCGAAGAGTCGTAGTCCTCCGAGCAGACAGTTAATAGTCGACGCTCTGGAGGACCCCGCATCCAGAGTCGATGACATTCGATCCCGACCGCGTTTCGACAGTGACCTTCGACGCCTACAGCACGCTGGTCGACGTCGACGCCGCCGAGCAGGGCCACGACGCACGGACGACAGCATTGAGCGACCAACGGATGGAAGTCTGGTGTGCGGGCGAAGACTGGTGTCAGGTCACAGAGAGTCCTACTCACCCATATTTTGCTCTTCTTGGTAGCGCATCCGGGTCGGATGTGTCCAGGAGACAGTCCGGTTACGTAGCACGTCGAATGCACCCTTGAAGAGGATTACATCTAAAAATTGCTTGAACCCGATAATCGTCAGGGGTGCGTATTTCAGCAGTGCAAGATCCTCGTCTTCAATCAGGATTGCCAGTGTACAAAACAGGGTCTGAATGAGCACAAAGAGTGTCAGTATGCCCAGGAGCTTGAGCACGGATCCAGTAAATAGCATCCAGAGGATTGCTCCAAAGACGACCACTCCCAAGAGTGGGATGACGACCATCGAGAAGAGAATATACGGTGTCATGAAGAGGTGCAGATATCCGAAGTCGGGGTCGCTAAAGATATTGCTGTGCTTGCAAACGGCCTGAACGTTGCCGGTGAACCAACGAATCCGTTGTTTGTAGAGGTCTCTCCAGGTTCCTGGAACCTCGGTTCTCACCAGCGCAGCACTACTGTGGCGGACATTCTTGCCCTGCTTCAACAACGAGAGCGTCAGATCGAAGTCTTCGGTGAGCGTGTCGTCGGAGTACATCCCGACTTCTGAGACGAGCTCTCGATCGAACAGGCCAAGACAGCCCGGGACGACCTGGACGAGTCCCAGGTGGTCCAGTGCGCGCCGAAAAATATTGGTCCCGATAATATACTCAAGGGACTGGATATTGGTCACAGCCGAGCCAGTGTTTTCGACCGTGACATTACCAGCCACAGCACAGGTGTCGGGATCCGAGTGATATCTGCGGACCAGTTCCTTGAGCGACTGGCTGTCGACTCGTGAATCTGCATCCACACACACGATCAGGTCCGATTCTGTCTGTTCAATCCCAGTGTTGAGTGCGGAGTTTTTACCCCCATTTGGTTTTGTATACACGCTTACCCCCCGATCGGCATATTCCAGTGCTTCCTCGTAGGTCCCATCAGTACTCCCGTCGTCGATAACGGCGATATCGAATTTGTGGTCTGGATAGTCTACCTGCAGACAGGAGTCGATACAGTCACCCACATACCCTTCTTCGTTGAACGCCGGCACCATGATCGCGATCGACGGCCACTCATCGACGTCAACGGATTCGCTTTCAGTTTTGTAATGTTGATATACTGCTGTCGGTACCACCAGCCAGTAGGTGCACGTCGACAGGAGTAGGGCGACGAAAAGAATCCCATTGACCGGCGTAAACTGGACGTTGAAGATCGAAATAAAGAGCCCCGAGATGATGATCGGCAAGAGAAAGACCACCCAGACAGGCACAGTTGGTAGTAATTCAAAGAACAGACCATCGCTAAACAAACTGGCAAACACGCCAATATAGACTCCACTCGTGATCGCAACGATGAGGCCCCCCATCGCGAGTAGTGGAGGCGGAAGCAAATACCAGAGAATCAACGCTGTTCCGGCAAGTATGATGCCGGTCCCGAGTAGTTCAGATCTGGACAGTGAGTCAGGTAGGCGCGATGCCATCGTTCCCCCCACTCCAGTGTGATACTTTGGCATCCGATACCGCGGCTCTACACCTGCCGCTGTGGTTTTGCAACCACAACGACAATGTGAGATATCTATAGGTGACACCGATGAGATGCAGTTCCACCTCTCGACGGGTCGACTGCCATGGGGGATGATCGAAATCTCCGATGGAATAACTGAGGTCGCGCGGGAGGCCAGTCAGTTCCACTGACTGTAGCTGAAACATTTCAGTTCAAAATGTATAATATAACCAATTAGTTAGATAGCCACTAATTGAAACTCTGAGAGTCTCTCAGTCGCATCAAGAAACCGAAGCCGACTCAGACCACGAGCGTACTGTCCTGACCATACAGGGATACGTCTCTAATACAGAGCCGTCCACAATATGGAACGAAACGTGGCTCTTGTGACCGCCATAAGGCCTCTCAGAAGGGATTGCCACTCAGCAGTATCAATCAGAATTGTTCAGTCAATACGTCCTATACTGGCAAGTAGGCATAGGCTAACACCGGCTTAGCAGTACTAGAAGGTTCCTAATATTGTCCACCGGCTGGAGATCTTCTCTGCGGCACCTAGGTTGGTCCTCCCACCAACCGTCGATATCTGCCCACTGCTTGGTAACGACGACAGAGGGAGATATCCGGAGAGGATCGGCTACAGAACTGCAAGTTATAATTCGTGATGTGGGGTCGACTCACGAAATCACAGGGTGAAAGCCCTCGTTCAAAAGGGGCCAATTGCTAGTGACGTCTCGGTTATCCAAACCGATTGAGCTACGTCGGGATGGCGCCGTCTTCTCAAACGACTGAGCCGCTACAGCGACAGGGTATAGAGCTGCTTTCGTGCATCCCGAAACGAAACCCGTGACTCGACAGCTCCAACCGCTTCGAGTCTACTGACTGCCTGCCGAACCGTTCGTGTCGACAATAGCGTTGCTTCAGCGAGTTCAGTCTGCGTCAGCCTGTCGTTGTGGTCTAACTCCTTGGCGACGAGTTTTGCACTTGGTGGCAACTCCCGAACCGGATCCCAGCGATCTGAATACTCTTGTGTGTTCTGCGAGGCGTTTGCACTCATCTGTATACAGCGATTGTGGATTCTCTTTAATAATACTTTCTACTCAAAATATTACTTTAAAGCATATTTGGCAGCATACAGAATCGATTTCCACTCATCAGTGTCGATCAATGCCCCGGGGGAGGTGGGACTAATCAAAGAAGTGAACGACAATCTGAACCACCTGCAAGGCTCGGCGGTTGTTCCAGTCGATGAGCTTGGCACTTAACCTACAATCCACCACAATCTGTTTCGGGTGTTGGTTAAACACAAAGACTCGTCTGTAACAGTTGATAGTAGCACAGAAAATTTATTCAGGATAATACCCGCAATTACGCTTGGAACGTACTCGTTGCGCGTTCCAAACTGAATAAAGAAATCGTATTACCAACAACTGGTAACGTGACTTCGACCTTCCTCACTGTCCGCAATAGGAGTGATCAAATTTTCGCCATATTTGTTCAGAGGTTGTGTCCACTGCCCACCGTCCAGAAGTGGGTTCTGCGAGCAGGTCCAAAACTCTGTACGGAGACACCACGAGTTCAGAGCAGTGTTGCCCCCACCAGCTAAAGACGGTTCCCAGTAGGAAAGGGAATTATCGAAACCGTCGGATGATGCGGAGCAGTAACGACGTTGCGGTCCCAATCCCTGGAATCTTGGACGACAGCGCGGCTGCCCCAAGGAGGAGGAGTCCACTTTTCGGTCGACCACGGGCGAACGCCAGCGCGGCGTCAACGAGGGTCGAAATGATGCTAATTTTGTTTGCCGATTGGACGCTAGTGTTTGTCACGGCCATGATGAGTTGAAACAACGGTGCCGGTACGAAAAAGCGTGATTACGGAGTGCATACGTGGATAGCCACAAAGCGGTCCGAGAACAATACACACTAAAACAACAGTCTCAACAATCGGTCGACCAAGCGATTGCGGTACTAGAAAGGCTTTGAGCCGGATCGGTAGCGTCCGCAAAGCAGTTTCTGAAGTCCCATCACGTACCACTCGGTAGCGGCACTCAATCCCGTACAATCGTCCCACAGTTGGTACACTCAACACCATCACACGACCCGTAGACGAGTTGGAAGGCAAAGAGGTACGGATTGTCGTCGACGCCGAGTCGGACCGCCGTGGGTACTTCGGGCGGCTGTTGGGCTACATCTACGTCGACGGCACGAACTACAACGAACGACTGTTGGCCGACGGGTACGCAAGAATGTACGACAGTCAATTCAGTCTACGCGAGGAGTTCCGCGAGACCGAACAGCAAGCCCAAGACGACGAGAGAGGGCTGTGGGACTACGACGGCGAATCAAATCAAGACCCAGCACCGGAGCCCGAGCCGTCGACGACTGACGACGTCCCACCCCCACCACCGGATGGCGACTACGACTGTTCCGACTTCGAGACCCAAGACCAGGCCCAGACCGTCTACGACCGCGATACGAGCGACCCACACCGACTGGATGCAGACGGCGATGGCGTACCGTGTGAGTCGCTACCCTGACGGTTCCGGTCTGGCAGAAACAACACGGGACAGGTCCACCCAACGGGTAGCGATAGATTATCCCGCTTCTCGTCGACGTCTCTTGCCACAGTTGGAACAGCTCTCCACTAATTCGTCATCTGTGAAGTAAACAGAGACAACCCTGTACTCGTGATCACAAATTAAGTTTCTGAGTTCCTTTATCATGTGTTGTGGATAGTATTATTGTATAATAGTGTTTTTGATTGCCGCAAGTTACAGCATAATGGGACAGCTCCCGCCGACCACGCACTACGCCTTCCCCAACAGTCGCCAGTATCCACACCCAGTGTTGGTTGCGACCTAGAGGCTCGTCTATAACGTGGCTCCTGCTGGTATCGAGTCCTGCGGCTGGAAAACGACCACTCCAATGTTCACTGTGTTTGTTCATTGTCTGTGTTCACTACCTCAATCGAAAGAGTCTACCCAAAACACCGGACCCGACCGAATGCGTCGACACACTGACCCCCGTAGCAGCCGTCAGGGCTGCCCCAACCCATAGACACCCACGACCACAACGGACCGTCGACCCACGATCTCCCATCCTTTGAACTACCCAAACAAACAAATTGGATGCCCAATATATACACAACCGGAATGGTCCACCCGAAATCCTTCGACCTGACCGGCTTCCAGCGTGACCTCCTGTACGTCATCGCCGGCTCAGATCAGCCCTCCGGACAGACAGTCAAACAGCAACTCGGCACCCACATCGAGAGCGTCAACCACGGTCGACTCTACCCGAATCTCGACGAGTTAGTCGATTATGGACTCGTCGAGAAAGGCAGCCAGGACAACCGTACCAACTACTACGAGGTGACACCACGTGGCGAACAATTACTGGCACGTCGACGGGAGTGGGAAAACCAGTATCTCTCCTTCCCACTGGAGTCGGACCAGCAGTCGCTGGCGAGCTCGTCGTCGGACTGACCAGCGAGTCGACGCTCACCCGAGTCCATTTTTTGCACCTACGATTCCGTCCCGGTAGCTGTCCGTTCCGTCCTAAATTTTAATTTCGAGACGTGTCCGTGATGCGATAGGGATGTCTGCAACGACAGTTCGTGGAACGATCTGGAGCATGGCACAGACAGCAAACCCAGCGTTTGCCGTCGCCGTCGTGGTGTTGCCCATCGCTGCCTTCGGGTACGTCCAGACGGTCGGGACGCTCCAACAGCATACCTTCGTCCACGTCATGGCTGGCGTGCTGTGGACGGGCATCGATATCTTCATGGGCCTCGTTATCGGGCCGGTCATCGGTGGGCTCGACGAGGAGTCGGCCTCACAGTTCTTTCAGCAGTTTACCCCCAAAGCGGCGTTCCTGCTTCCGATACTCGCAATCGTGGCCATTTTCGGAGGGATTACGCTGTCGATCAGGATGCGGCTGTTACCCAGCCCGTCGGCCTGGCTGGCACTGTTCACGCTGATCAACCTTCCAGGAGCGCTGTTGCTGATCGGCTGGCAGTTCGATGCGTGGCGCGACTGGCGATGGCTGGCTCCGTTTGGAGTCACGTTCGTCGGCGCTGCCGTCTGGGTCGGGATGACCATCGGCGGGCTCCAGATTCCGGGTCCGGCGATCCTCGCTGCACTCCTCATCGTGACCATCCTGAACCTCGAAGGATTTGGCCTGATTCTCCCCGGCGAAATTCGGGTCTATCGGGAACTCAATGGCACAGATTCCGATTTAGGGCTTATCCAACAGATCGGCCAGCGCAATGCGAAACTGGCTGGCATCCAGGGTACCTTCCAGTTTCTAATTATTGTAGTGATGGTCTACCTCCGCTACGGCGGCTTCCCCTTCCTCTGATCAGGTGTTGGAAGGACCGTCGACTCTTCTCCGTATCGAACACCCGAAGTATCTGGCTGGTGGTGTCGACCGCTACCAGACCGTCGGGAGTACTTCGAGCGAGGATGAGCCTTACCCCCCATCCGACACGCCCAAGCAGTTCCGCAATCGGACCGCGTCGATGCGCCAACCAAAGCCCTGAGTACGAGCCCGTCACCTGTCGGTGATCCAAAACCCGCTGGCGAGAACGTATATCAATGCCTGAAAGAGGCTCTTCACACTGCAGTCCGTAGGACCGAATCTGGTGAACACCATGTCTGTCTATCCCTACGCACTCCTCCAGCCGAACCCGACAACAGAGATCGGTATCTCCTGGATCGACGACACAGACACCGGAGGTGGTTCCCAAACGGTCGCCTACGGAATTGGAGAAACCGACTGCGATCAGCTCGAACGTGATGACGGAACAAAAATCGAAAACTCGGAGGCCGCCTACGTGTACCACACGATACTGACAGGGCTCGAACCTGACACGCGATACGAGCTCGAGATTGAATCCTCCGAAACTATCGAACACAGCTTCGAGACGATGCCAGCGGAGATGCCGAACCACGTTCGCTTTGCGGCCACCTCGGACCACCATCCGTGGCGAGCGGGAATCGGCATGGCAGCAGTCGGCCGCGGCCCGGCGATCATCGAAGAGTTAGGCCAGCACGATTTCGACATCATTCTCTCCGCTGGTGATGCACTCACTAACGTCCAACATGGCACCAGTAGCGATGCCGAAGACTGGCTCACGTGGTGGTCAGACTATGCTCGTGCGATGGATCAGGAAATGCTCCATCCACGCTTCCGGCTCCCAGGTAATCACGAGGTCGCCCAGAATATCCCGCAGACGTGGAACGGGAGGAAACAGGACTGGGATCGATCCGATCTCACGCCCAACGCTGGTCACTTCCATCAGTTCTTCCCGAATATCCAGGAGCTGGAACCGATCGACAAAAACTATGGTGCGGTGACGATCTCTGATTACCTCCAGATTGTTGGACTGGACACGTACTCGGCGTTCCCAGCCGATCAAACGGAGTGGCTCGAAAACACACTCGACGAGAGCGTCGATCACTGCATTCCAGTCATCCATGCGCCACTCCTCCCGGGGGCAAACCGTGGTGAGGATGCAATAAACAGGACGATCAGAAAAGAGTGGGCGAGACCATTATACGACCCGGCAAACATCCGAATGACGATCGTCGGCGATAACCACTGTCGCAAATATACCTCGCCGTGGCGAGTCGTCGAGTCAGAGCCGGGCCACGATGAATACTTCGACCTCGATGGAGACGGGTATCTCGTCGTCGACGAGACAGCGACAGATTCCACTCGGATGTACGAATACGGGGATGGCTGGCCCAATGCACGTGATGGCAATCCGACCGATGGACAGGGAAAGACAGTAACATGGTATCTCGAATACAACGAATTCGAAGACGTTAGTGAGGGAAATTTCTACACGATAGCCGTATCCAGCGAAAACGAGTACCTACACATTTCGGAGTGGGATCAGTGGGGAGACCTGCTCGAGTCCCACGATATCTAAACCTGCCAGACGTGGCCCAATCAGTTGTTGGTAACGTGTAATCCGTCGACGGATATAGCGACGACTCCGCTGCCGGACGCGAGGATATCTGGAACGGAGACGGTCGACAAAAATTGGAATATCAAAAGTGTAAGCGTGCGTCTGACACCCCGGCATCGAAGTGTAACTTCTCATCCCCCAGTCCCCGTCATCGATGTGAAAAACACCTTTCTCTACCCTTCTTGTCGGTGTTTATGGCAGATATCATATCGCACACTGGGTGTCGGCCCCTCCATCTGTCATTTGATTCATCCCTCACGTGTGGAGACCCGGCAATGAGAACGAATTCATATCGCACACGGAGTTTGCTGGTTTGACGCTGCTAGCTAATAATTCACTTCGCACACGGGGTATGTTCCCCCGAAATCACGGCAGCTACTGTCCCTACTCGTCGGATTTGACTGGGCCTTTATATTTGGATTTTATTTTGTCTCCTTCCCTCCACTGCCAGTAGTAGTAGCGATTATCGTTGATCTCCTTGATCGTAATCGTAGCCTTTGTCGGAACATCGTCTGGGAGATCGTCCGGCCGTTCCTCGATCTCGTCGTTATCTGACCCCTCCTCAAAGCGGGCCTCGCGAGCTTTGTGCTCGGCCAGTGCCTCGGCGTAGCGGGCAACGTTCTGGAGTTGGTCTGGAGAGAACCCGTTGAGTGTGTCGACGACGGTATCGGGGAGATCGGTTGGTGGTGTCGGTGGCTCGTAGGACATAGCTCCGGCCGTGTTAACCAACATCATCCCCTGAATCATAGATTTGTTGGTTAAGCAGGTTAAGCAGGTATTGTTACATCGCACCGGCCAAATCTGCTCAAACGACCCCCCTTCTTGCCGCTGTATTCGTGTTTTGATGGCCATCTCAAACCCGTTGTCGACCATCTGGATTCCCACGAGGGCAGTCGAGAGTAGACCTGAATGGCAACCTATGTGCGACTTCTCGCCTGCGAAATGTTGTTGGTTAGGCCGACTAAGTTAACCAACAAGACTGTTGTTGCCCTATTCTGTTGGTTAAGACTATACCCTCCTTGCAGCGACCGTCTAACAATCTACGAAAACATCAGCGACTTTTGAACCGTCTGCTATCAATCAAGATCAAGGCTTCCGAGATCAGTATCGTCGTCGATCGCCCGACGACCTAACTCTGTCATCTCTACGCTATTACCAGATAGTTACCAATCATTCGATGTTTGTATTATATTATCTGATGTTCAAATTTATATACCAGTTGCTCAGTAGTATCTCTCAGAGCCAATTCCATACTTCCACGAATCTCCGACATTCCGGGCGGTAGCGGATTGGCCACTAATCACCACATATGTCTCAGACTGACGATTCCTCCTTGCAGGAACATACAACAGTTCGTACCCGTCGACCTCCTGGACTCACCTTTGGGATCACAGCACTGACGGCGATCCTGCTCTCAGCGGTCGCGGTCGACCCAGTCGTTGCTCAACAGCCGCTGCAGAGTTCTGTGTGCGATGCCGAGAATCTCCCGGGCATGATTGAGGGATTCTTCCAGATTACGACGGCTCTCGGTATTATGGGTCTTGTAGTGGTCTGGCAGGCCGACTCCCTCGTCGATATGTTCACACTCGATCCCGAGCAGAAGAGAGGGATCAAACAGCACAAACGATCAGCGATCCGGAACGGCCGAAAACGGCCTCTCTGCAAACGAGACGGCCACACTCTGGTCGGGCGACTCCGATGAGTACATCACCCAAGAGGAGTACTACCAGCGCTACGGCCACGAGCGGTCGACCGCGGCTCAGGTCGCAAATGGAACGGACATCACGTTCAAGCGACCGCCTGCGACCGCCGAGACGTGGACTCGAAATGACTTCGAGGACCTCGAAGCAGGTGGTTCGGATCTCTCCGTTCATCCACCCCACGCATCACTCGACAGTGGGACATACATCAAGGATGCCCATGCCACGGTGTTCGCTGTCCAGCCGTCGACATGGGGTCACCTCGATTCCGATGAAACACCGCTCTACATCGCCCCAGAGGGGACGATGCGGGGATTCGTCGACTACCGGGTAAGAGTTCCAGAAGATGATTCGTCGGGGAATACGACGGTCGACTGGTCGCTCTCTTCTCACGCGATCCAAGAGATCCGACTGAAGAAAGACGGAGAGACGATTGCACGATCTGATGGATCACATACGCCTGTCCTCGACTATCAGTTCAACGGGGGACGGAGTGCGAGCCTCACACTGGAAGCAGACATCCATACCCGACTGAAGAAAACAACGCGAATAGACCGAGGAAACTACACCGACGTCTCCGTCGACTATCCGACTGAGGCACGAACGGTTTCTGATTCGACCGATGTCGAGATCTACGATCTCATTGCGACCACATCCTATGCTGAATATCCGAATGGTGATACTGGGGTTGCGATCTTCCAGTACCGACCGTGGCAAGGATACAGGCTGACCGCAGATACCGATACAAAAGTACGCGGTGTCTGGCGGTTCTACACCGCTCGCGATTCTAACTGGGACCACCTCGTCGAGTCGGATCGATCCGGTAGTAACGAAGTCGACTC
>SDGW01001406.1_pt1 | contig 10605 bp, 13 predicted proteins | sample 2873831 | NCBI WGS metagenome assembly SDGW01 (sample SAMN08132700, study PRJNA421101) | hypersaline lake metagenome | isolation source: celular fraction 0.22 microns magnesium sulfate-rich crust from ephemeral... | place: Spain: Penahueca Lagoon, Toledo | collected 2011-07
CAAGCCGGTGTTGGCGACCTGCGCGGGCCTCATCGTGGCTTCGACCGACGCGGGCGACGACCGCGTGGAGACGCTGGACCTCGTGGACGCGACCGTCGAGCGCAACGCCTTCGGTCGCCAGAAGGACAGCTTCGAGGCTCCCATCGAGGTCGAGGGGCTGGACGAACCGTTCCCCGCCGTCTTCATCCGCGCGCCGGTCATCGCCGACGTGGGCGAGGAGGTCGAGGTGTTGGCCGAGTGGGACGGCCGCCCGGTGGCGATTCGGGACGGTCCGGTGGTCGCCTCGTCGTTCCACCCCGAGTTGACGCCCGACCCCCGGATGCACGGACTGGGCCTGTTCGAGACCGACGACGTTGCGCGTCGGGACGCCCCCGAGGAAGCCACGCCCGCCGACGAAGCGACCCCGGAGTAGTCGCCCGAGGAAATCGCCGCCCCGAGGAGAACGACTTTCCCGCTCCGGTCCGAACACCCGAGCATGGCAGACATCGACGCCGACAGTGTACTTCCGAACGAGCGAATGCGAAGCGGTGCCCGCGAGGGCGACGTGACCCAGATTCACCGCGGCCAGCAGTACGCCGACGAGGGCGACCGCTTCGAGGTCGAGGGCGACGCCTTCGAGGTGGTCGAGGTCCGCGAGCGAACGCTCGGCGACCTGACCGACGAGGACGCCCGGAGAGAGGGAATGAGAGACTTGGAGCAGTACCGCGAGATACTGGACCGCGCCCACGACAACTTCGAGTGGGACGACGACAGCGAAATCGTCCTGCACCGATTCGAGAAAGTGGACGCGTAGACTCCCGGAGACCGTTTTTGTTCGAGGTGGCTGCTGTCTCTGTCGGTCGTTGAAAGAAGCTGACTACTGCCGACACCTATCATACCCGCTCCGCGACGCACCTCGTCCTCCCCAACCGCCTGCGGTCCTCGGCCACCGGAAGACAAACCGCGTCTTCCGAGCCTGCGCTCACGTCCGTTCGCGCAGCCCTCGCGCGGTTGGCGCGTCGTCGATGACGACGCGCCAGCGCGCGCCCATCACGTGACGAAAATCGAGCGACGAAAACCGAGCGTCGAAAATCGTCTCGTGGGTGAACAGCGAGGCGGTGTACGAGTCTTCGGGGAGGTTCTCCTTGCGGTCCTCCACGACCGCGAACAGTTCGTCCAAGATTGCCGCGGTCTCCTCGGGTTCGGCGTCCGCGGATTGGGCCTCGTCGGGCGGGGTCCCCTCCGCGGGAGTCGATTGCTCGCCGGTCATGCTCCCAACTCCGCGACCTCGCGGATGTCCTGCAACTCGTCGAACTCGTCGCGGTCGCGCCGTCCCGACGCGAACACCTCGTCGGTCACCTCGACCGGCGCGTTCGTCCGGGCCGCGAGCGCCAGCGAGTCGCTGGGCCGGGCGTCCACCTCGGCCTCGCCCCGCGGCGTGTCGATGTGGAGGTCGGCGATGTAGGTGTTGTCCTCCAGCGCCGAGACCACGACGCGGGTGACTCGCCCGCCCAACTCCTCCACGAGGTCGAGCGTGAGGTCGTGAGTCAGCGGACGACCGATGTCTTCGGCCTCCATGCCGCGAGCGATGCTGACGGCCTCCTCGAATCCGATGAAGATGGGGAGTACGCCCTCGCCGTCGTCCGGCGCGAGGACGACGACCGGTACCGGCCCCTCGTCGGTCATCGCGACTCGCACTGCGTCGATGTCGACGTCCATGCACCCACCGACGGGAGCCAGAGCAAAAAGTCTGCCCTACCGGAAATCGGAGTCGGAAGCGTCTTCGAAGATTCTCACGACGAGTCGGTGACGTCGGAGCGACGACCGCGACAGATACCGCCGAGAAGTCGTCGGAAGCCGCCGCGACTCCGAACCTCGGTTCACGCCACGAAGACCACGACGAGCGCGACCAAGAGCGCGACGACGACCCACAGCACGCTCGCGCCCACCGAGTCCAGTCGGTCCGCGTCGAGAGACGTGTCGAGCCACCGCTCGACGGTCGGGGCCGGCCGGGTCGCAAGCACGTCGAGGCTCCGGGCGGCCGCGGTCGTCGCCTCCACTGCGGCGTCCAGCGCGCGCCGCCCGGCGGGGTGGTACACCGCGTCGAGGTCCGGGACCGCGGCGACGCGCGCGAGCGGGGCCTTCAGGAGCGCGAAGGCCGCGAATCCGACGACGAGGACCGCCCCGGCCTTGGTGTACTGGGAGGTGACGTAGACCTTGGCCTCGTCGGTCCCCGGCGGCAGGACCGAGAACAGCAGGTCCGGAAAGAGGCCGAGGAGGACGCAGGCGACCGCGACGGCGACCAGCGGCGCGGCCTCGATTGGGGAGAGGCGCGAAATCGAATCCGCGTCCGAGTCGCCGTGGCTCTCGCCGAGGAAAGCGTAGTAGCCGAACTTCGAGAACGAGATTACGGTGCCGACGCCGCCGACGACCAGCGCCCACCAGAGTGGGCGGAACTCGGCGGTGTCCGCGCTGTCGATGACCATCCCCTTGCTCACGAAGCCGTTGAACCCCGGCACACCAGCGATGGCGAACGCCGCGACGAGGTACGTGGCGAACAGGACCGGCGTCCGGCGGGCGAGTCCGCCCATCTGCTTCAACTTCTCCGTGCCCGTCCGGACCAACAGCAACCCGCCGACCATGAACAGCAGGCTCTTGTAGAGGACGTTGTTCAGCAGGTGGGCCATCCCGCCAGCGCGGCCGAGTTGGGACCCGACGCCGACCGCCGCGACCATGTAGCCGACCTGCGAGACGATGTGGTACGTCAGCAGGCGACGGACTTCGGTCTGGAGGATGGCGAGCGTGACGCCGACGAGGACCATCGCGCCGCCCGTCGCGGCGATGGCGACGTGGCCGCCGGGGAAGGCTCTGGCGAGCGCGTAGACGCCGACCTTGGTCGTACAGCCACAGAGGACCACCGTCGCGGCGACGTGGGGTTTCGGGTACGAGTCCACGAGCCACGGGTGGAGACCGAGGAAGCCGACGTTCAGTCCGATGCCGATGGCCGCCAGAATCGCCGGGAGGCCCGCCGAGAATCCACCGGCGGCCGCGGCGACGCCGCCACTCGCGGCCGCACTACCCGCGGCCGCCCCGCCCGCGCCGAAGACGAAGCTCCCGACGCGCAGGTAGTGGAGCAGGACCCCGGCGATGAGGAACGCGCCGCCGAGTTCGTGGTACACGGCGTAGCGGAACCCCGCCCGGCGGGACTCCTCGTCGTGGTTCCAGAGCAACAGGGTGGCTCCGACGGCCATCAACTCCCAGAAGACGACCAGCGTGAGCCAGTCGCCCGCGAACACCGCACCGAGACAGACCCCGGTGTACGCCAGCGCGTAGGCGGTCGTCGTCGGGTTCGCGTCGGTCGCGTAGGCGTAGACGACGTTCGCCGCGACGATGAACCCGAGCGCGACGCCGAGGGTCCGCGAGATGGGGGCCACCGCGACCAGCACGGCGTCGAAGCCGAACAGTTGCGCTGGCACGTGGTTCCCGACCGGGGCCGCGAGGCTCCACGCGAACGCGAGGAGGCCCGCCAGCACGCCGACCGAGTGGCCGACCCTCCGGGAGGCGAGATGCGCGACCGGCGCGGCCGCCAGCGGGAACGCGGCCGGGGGAATCGACCAGAGCCAGTTCACGGGCCGAACACCTCCGCGACGACCTCCTCGGCGAGGTCGAAGAAGGGCGTGGCGGTCGGCACGATACCCAGCAGCACCGCGACGAGCGCGGTGAAAAGCAGCGGCCCGACGAGGGTCGGCGCGGCCGCCGAGAGGGCGCTGTCGGGGGCCGACCACCGCGATTCGAGCGGCGGGTCGAACACCGCGGTCGAGACGATGGGCCAGAAGAAGAGCAACTTCACGAACGCGGCTGCCCAGAACGCCGCGGCCAGCGCGGGCACCGGACCGTCCAGCGTCCCGAGCGCGAGGTACCACTCGCTGACGAACCCGCCGACGAGCGGCACCCCGACGAGTCCCGCGGCCGCGACGGCGAACGTCCCTATCGTGACCGGGTGCCTGCGGGCGATACCCGCCATCCGGGAGACGTACTCGACCTTCGACTCGACGTAGAGCGTCCCCGCGCAGAAGAACGCGGTAATCTTCATGAACGCGTGGGTCACGAGGTGGAAGAGCGCGCCGAACACCGCGGTCGGCGTGAGCACCGTGAGTCCGAGGACGATGAAGGAGAGTTGCGAGACCGTCGAGTAGGCCAGCACGCGCTTGAGTTTGTCCTGCCGGAGCGCGAGAAAGCCCGCCAGAAGCATCGTCGCGGCGGCCGCGCCCGCGAGTGGCCAGCGGAGCGCCGACTCCCTGACCGCCTCCGGGCCGAAGACGAACAGGACGACGCGGGCGACGCCGAAGACGCCGCTCTTGACGACCGCGACCGCGTGCAGGAGCGCCGAGACCGGCGTCGGCGCGACCATCGCGTCCGGGAGCCAGCCGTGGAGGGGCATCACCGCGGCCTTGACGCCGAACCCGACCGCGAGGAGTCCGAACGCGGCGTTCGCCAGCAAGGGGTCGGCGCTCCCGAGCGCCGCGAGACCGCCGGGGACGAACGAGACCGACCCCGCGAGGAGGTACACCAACACGGTCCCGCCGAGGACCGCGATGCCGCCTGCGAAGGCGTAGCGGGCGTACTTCCGGCCGGAACGTCGGGCTTCGTCGGTGCCCGCGTGGGCGACCAGCGGGTACGTGGCGACCGTCAGCAGTTCGTAGGCGACGAACAGCGTCAGCAGGTTCGCCGCGAACGCGACGCCCATCGTGGACGCGATGCTGGCCGCGAACGCCGCGAAGAAGCGCGTCTGTTCGTCTTCGTCCAGTCCGCGCATGTAGCCGACGCTGTAGACGCTGGCCGCGCCCCACAGCACCGCCGCGACGGCGGCGAACAGCACGGCCAGCGCGTCGGCCCGGACCGCGAGCGGGACGCCCGTGACGAAGGCACCGAGCGAGAACTCGGGGGTCTGGCCCGCGAGCGCGTCGGGCACGAGACTGGCGACGACGACCAACTCGACGCCGACCGCCAGCAACGTCCACGACTCGCGGAGATTCGGCCGACTGCCCGAAGCGAGGACGGCGAGGGCCGCGAGTGCGGGCACGAGGACCGCGAGCGCGGGCCGGAGGGAAAGTAAATCGGTCACGCTAACAACCCCCGAATCGCCGGTCCGAGGAGTTGCGCGAGCGTCGCGGCCCCGAGACCGAGCGCGACGGTTGCGAGCGCCGCGAGAAGTGGCAGTACCGCGAGCGCCGACGACTCGCCCGAATCGTCGGCCGGACGGCGCTCGGCAACGCCGCTCGCGTCGTCGGCCTCGACGAAGTACAGCCTGACCAGAATCCGGCCGAAGTACGCCACCGAGAGGAGACTGCTGGCCAGCACCGCCGCGACGAGGAGCCACGCCTCGACTCGCGCCGCGGCCACGAGGACGTACCACTTGCCCGCGAACCCGACGGTCGGCGGGACGCCGACCATGCCCAGCGCGAGGACGCCGAACGCGGCGCTGACGACCGGCGCGCGTTCCCCGACGCCCGCGTACTCCTCGACGGTCTTCGCGCCGGTCGAGAGCGCGACCAGTCCCGCGGCGACGAACAGTCCCGCCTTGGTGACGGCGTGACCCAGCAGGTGGACCGCCGCGCCGGTCAGGCCGGTCTGGGTCCCGAGGCCGACGCCGACCACGACGATGCCCAACTGCGAGACCGTCGAGTACGCCAGCACGCGCTTGACCTTCTCCTCGCGGAGCGCGGCGACGCCGCCGCCGAGGAGGCTGACCGCGCCGAGTCCCGAGACCAGCGAGCCGACCGTCGGGTTCGCGTCGAGGAACCCGACGCCGAACGCGCCGTAGAGGACTTTCACGAAGGCGTAGGTGCCCGCGGTCGTCACCAGCGCCGAGAGGACGACGCTCGCCGGGACCGAGGCCTTCGCGTGGGCGTCGGGCAACCACGTGTGGACCGGCACGAGCGGAATCTTGACCGCGAAGCCGACGAACGCGAACGCGAACGCCGCGAGGACCAGCGGCGCGTCCACCCCGATTTGGGAAATGTACTTGTTGCTCTCGGCAATGTTTAGATTTCCAGTCCCAAGGTAGAGGTAGCCGACGGCCAGCAGGTAGAGCGTCGCGCCGACCGTCCCGACCAGCAGGTAGCGAAACGCCGCCAGCGCCGAGCCCTCCTCGCCGACCGAGACGAGCGCGTAGGCCGCCAGCCCCGCGATTTCGAGGAAGACGTAGAGGTTGAACAGGTCGGCGGTCACGGCGACGCCCGACAGACCGCCCGCAAGCAGGACGAACAGCGCGTCGGAGCTGGCGTCACCGACCCCGACCGCGAGGGCGTACCAGACCGCTCCTGTCGAGACGACCGCGACGACTGCGACCACCAGCGCCGCGAACTGGTCGGCGGCGAGCGCGATGCCGACCCGCGGCGGCAGGTCGGCCACGACGGTTCGCACCTGCCCCGCCTCGCCGACCCGAGCGACCAGCGCGAGCGCCAGCGCGGCGTGGACCGCGAGCGTCGCGAGCGCGGTCCGGCGAGCGAGCCCGGAAGTGTCGACGTCTGGCGGGCCCGCGCGACCGCCCCCGAATCGCGGCCAGTCTGCCAGCGTGTCGAGCAGGACCGCCAGCGCCGCGCCGACGACCGGCACGCCGACCAGCGCGACCAGCAGGGTCACGCGCGCCCTCCCGAGTCGGCGAGTTCGCCCTCCTCGGCCCGAATCCGGACGACCAGCGCGAGCGCGACCGCGGTCAGGCTCACGCCGACGACGATGGCGGTCAGCACGAGGACGTGCGGGAGCGGGTTCACCGGCGGGGCCGTCCCGCCCGCCAGCACCGCGCGCCCGCCGGTCCGGTAGGCCGCCGCGACCAACACCAGCAGGACGCCGGTCTGGAAGACGTTGAGACCGACGACCTTCTTGAGCCGGTTCGGCTCGCCGACCAGCGTTCCGAGACCGAGCGAGACGAGCGCGACCCCGACCAGATACGGCACGCGGTCGAGGTACGCCTCAAGCATCGTCGCCCTCCTCGGCGGGGTCGCGGCCCGTGCCTGCGGCGCGGGTCGCGGCGTCTCGCGACATTTCGCCGCTCGGCGTCTTCGAGGCGCGTAGCGCCTCACTATCGCCGACCAGCGCGAAGAACAGGCCGACGAGCGCGGCCGCCACGGTCGCCGCGATGGCGACCTCGATGAGTTCGGTGGCGTACACCGTTGGCTTCGGAATCGGGTAGGCTCCGAGTTCGAGGAGCCTCCCGCCGAACGCCAGCGGGCCGACCCCGACCGCGGCGAACCCCACCACGCCCGAGACCGCGAGCGCCGGGAGGCGAGCGACCGCGAACTCCTCGCGGACGACTCGCGGACCGAGCGCGAACCCGAGGAGAACGACGGTGGCCGCGACCACGACGCCGCCCTGAAAGCCGCCGCCGACCGACGAGGTGCCGTGGAGCGTCGTGAAGACGCCGAACGTGGCCGCCAGCGGCGCGACGAGCCGGGCCGTCGTGGCGGCGACCACGCCGACGGCCTCCTCGTCGGCGTCGGGCCGCTCGGTCGCGCCGCGTCCCCGCTCGTCGCTCACGCGACCACCTCCCGGAGGACCACCGCGGCGGCGACCCCGGCCGCGAAGACGACCACGATTTCGCCGAACGTGTCGAACCCCCGGTAGACCACCAGAATCGCGGTCACCACGTTGTCGATGCCGAGCCGCGGCGCGTCCGCGAGGTAGAACGGCACGACTCGCCGGAACGGCGGCGTCTCGGGGTCGCCGAACGCCGGGAGCGCGGGCACCGTCGCGCCGAGCGCCAGCGCGGTCCCGGCCGCCGTGAGCGCCGTCGCGGGTCGAACGCGGAGACTGGTCCGGGCCTCCGCCACCGACGCCAGTGCGTCCGTTCGGCGCAGGACCGCCAACAGGAGCGCGGTCGTGACGCCCGCGCCGACCGCGGCCTCGGTCAGCGCCACGTCGGGCGCGCGCAGAACCGCCCACGCGGTCGCCAGCGCGAGGCCGTACGCCCCGAACGCGACCGCGAACGCGGGCGGGTCCTCCAGCGCGACCACCGTCACTGCCCCGACGAGGGCCAGCGCGAGCGTCGCCCCGAGGAGCGCGTCAGCCATCGTCGCCTCCTCCGGTCGGGTCGGGTTCGGACTCGGCCTCCTGGGTCCAGACCGGAATCCCCGACAGGTAGGCGGTCCGGACGACGGCGTGGGTCGCGGCGGGCGTCGTCGCCAGCACGAAGACGCCGAGGAGCGCGACCTTCAGCGTGGCCGCGTCGAGGCCGAAGGCGACGCCGACCGCCGCGACCGCCGAGAGCGCGCCGAGCGTGTCGGCCTTCGAGGCGGCGTGGGCGCGCGAGTAGCAGTCGGGCAGGCGCACCAGACCGACCACCGCGAGGCCGGTGAACGCGACGCTCCCGACCGCGAGGAGGGCCACGACGAGTTCGCGCGGGGTCACGGCGCGCGTCCCTCCGAATTGGTGGCCGGGGAGTCGGTTGCCGACGAGTCGGTCGCGGGCGAGTCGCCGGGAGCCGCGCGCTCGCCGAGAATCCGGGCGAGACCGACGCTCAACAGGAAGTTGAGCAGCCCGTAGGCCAGCGCCACGTCGAGCAGGCCGGTGTCGTCGAACGCCGCCCCGAGGAGCGCCAGCACCACCACGGCGGTCGTCCCGAGGGCGTTGACCGCGACCACGCGGTCCTGCACCGTCGGCCCGACGACGACGCGGTAGCCGACCGCGATGGCCAGCGCGACCAGCACCGCCGCGACGCCGAGCAGGAAGTCGGTCGGCGCGACGGTCATCCGCGGTCTCCGCGTTCCCGGTCTCGGGTCGGGTCGCCCCGCGCCCGCTCGGCGGTCCGGTCCCCGCCGCGGCCGAAGATGGTGGCGACCGACCGCTGGAGGCGGCCGCCCCGCAACGACTCGCGCGACGCCGCGGTGAGCGCGTGGACGCGGAACTCGTCGTCGCGCACGTCGAGGACGACCGTGCCGGGAGTGAGCGTGATGGCGCTGGCCAGCACGGTCCGCTCCACGTCCGAACGTCCGGTCACGTCCACGCGGACGACCGCGGGTTCGACCGGGAGCCGCGGGTCGAGGACCACCGCCGCGAGCGAGACGTTGGCCTTCCCGATTTCCCAGAGGAGACCCGGCAGGAACGCGACTCCTCGGACGAGACGACCGGCGGTCCGGCCCGCGGCGGGCGACTCGCGGAACGCGACCCCGGCGAACGCGACCGCCACGACTCCGGCGGTGAGTGCGCCGGTCGCGATGTCGAAGGGGTCGGTCGGGTCCCCGAGCGCGAGGTAGAAGGCGTACGAGACGGCGAACGTGGCCAGCAGGCGGGCGATGGCACTGTCGGTGGGCGACGGTGGCTCGCTTCCCCTCATTCCTTGGGACTACGAACACGTCTACCGCCATTACGCTTTGGCCGGGTGGATCGGACGTGTTACCGTGTCGTGACGAGTGGTACCAGCGTGACGACTGCCTCGAAAGCTCCCGCCCCTTTACCCCACCCGATGGTGGAACGACCGGTCGAGTGTCACCCTGTGGAACGTTCGACTCAGCCAACTCTCGAAGTGAATCAGCACCGATTAGTCGCCACCGGCCCAATCGCCACCAATGACGGACCTCGGCAAGGTAGACCGCGCGTTCTTCGACCGGTATATCTACCCCAACCTCGGGGCCGACCGCGCCGACGTGGCGCTCGGCCCGCAACACGGCGTGGACTTCGGCGTCGTGGAGGTCGGCGGGCGAGCGGTCGTACTGGCCAGCGACCCCCTCTCGCTGGTCCCGGCGCTGGGCTTCGAGAAGGCCGGGTGGTTCGCGGTCCACGTCGCGCTCTCGGACGCCGCGGTCTCGGGCATCCCACCCTCGCATCTCTCGGTGACGTTCACGCTCCCGCCGGAGATGACCGACGACGAGTTCGGCGCGGTCTGGGAGGCTTTCGACCGGGAGGCCAGCGAGTTGGGCGTCAGCATCGTCACCGGTCACACCGCCCGATACGGAGGGTGTTCGTACCCGTGGGTCGGTGGCGCGACGACGCTGGCGGTCGGCGACCCCGCAGACGTTGTGCGGCCCGACGGCGCGACGCCGGGCGACCGACTCGTCGTGACGAAGGGACCGGGAATCGAGGTCGCGGGCTTCCTCGTGACGCTGTTCGAGGAGGCCGTGGACCTGCCTCAACCGACCATCGAGACCGCCAAAGAGCGGTTCTGGGACATGAGTCCGGTCCGGGACGCGCTGACCGCCGCGGCCGCCGGTCCCGTCACCGCGATGCACGACGCGACCGAGGGCGGCCTCCGGGGCGCGCTGGTCGAACTGGCCGAGGCGGGCGGCGTCCGCCTCGACGTGGAGTCGGACGCGGTGCCGGTCCTCCCCGGCGTCGCCGAGTCCTGCGACTTCTTCGGCATCGACCCGTGGGCCGCGACCAGCGAGGGGACGCTCCTGCTGACGGTCGAACCGGGCGGCGTCGAGTCGGTCCTGTCGGCGCTCGACGCCGAGGGCATCCCGGCCGCCGAAATCGGCGAAGTCCGGGCGGGCGAGGGCGTCTTCGTGGACGGCGAGCGCGCCGAGAAGCCCGAATCCGACCCCTCGTGGGACGTCTTCGACGAGTACGCCGAGGAGGTCGGGTTGGAGTGAGAGAAGCCAGACGCTCGTGGTTCGTCGTTTTCGGCGGCCT
>SDGW01001238.1_pt1 | contig 10603 bp, 13 predicted proteins | sample 2873831 | NCBI WGS metagenome assembly SDGW01 (sample SAMN08132700, study PRJNA421101) | hypersaline lake metagenome | isolation source: celular fraction 0.22 microns magnesium sulfate-rich crust from ephemeral... | place: Spain: Penahueca Lagoon, Toledo | collected 2011-07
GTATGAACGTCGAGCGCACCCGCTTCGGGCTGTCGGTGGTCGCGATCGCCGCCGCGTCGATCGCGGTCGCCGTCGCCGGTCTCGTCGCGTTCGTCGGTCTCGTCGTCCCACACCTGGTGCGAAACCTCGTCGGCAGCGATTACCGGCGGCTCATGGTCGGGTGCGTGTTCGCCGGGCCAGCCCTCGTGACTGCGGCGGACGTCGGCGCCCGGCTCGCGCTGTCGCCCCTCCAGCTACCGGTCGGGATCGTGACTGGCCTCCTGGGCGGTCCGTACTTCCTCTACCTCATGCGCCGCAACCGCAACGTCGGTGACTTCTGACTGTCCGAAACTCACAGTCGTTAATACTTCGGCCGAAGAGCGGCTCGCCGACGTGTTCGGCTCGAGGCGACGATCAGCTACGACGAGACCGCCGGCTGCCCGCAAATCACACCGATCAGACTGCTACACGACGAGTGACGGAAGTCCGAGACCCGAGCAGCACGACGCCGGTGGACCGAACCCTTTACTTTAGGTAGGCCTAAAAGATGTAGTATGTCCACACAGTCCCCGCGTCGGGAGGACGCGCCGGACGAGTCGTCGCCGCCAACCGAGTCTGCGATCAAACCGTGTGAAACCTGCCTCGGGAAGTGGGTGTTCCTGGAGGACGGGAACACGGAGGGCTGGATCGCGACGGACTACACCGTCGATCCGCGGGCCTGAGCCGGAGTCAGCGATCGCCGACGGGCGCGTCGCTCGCCGAGAAACTGACCTGACTGCCCCGCCGAGTAGCCCGTCCGGTCGGGCCAGTGCGCCGCCGGTCGGCCCGATCAGTTCACCGTAGCGCCGACTCGAGGACGAGGGTGTCGTCCTCGAGGTAGTGGTCGATGACGTGGGCGTGCTCCTCGAGGTCGACGAGGTGCTCCCGGAGCATCTCGCCGGTGGCGTGGTCGCCGAGGTTCTCCGCGAGTTCGATGTGGTCGCGGTAGCTCTCGATGACGTCGCCGTAGATCTCGAGGTCGTTCTCGAAGGAGGTCCGGATGTCGTAGACGTCCTCGTCCTCGGGCTCGACGGTCGCGGCGTCGGAGAGGGCGGGCATGCTCGCGTGCGGGACGCCGCCGAGCGCCTGGATGCGCTCGGCGACCTCGTCGGCGGCCTCCTCGACGTCCTCGTAGGCCTCCTGCAGGAACTCGTGGACGCCGAGGTGTTCCGCGCCCTCGACGTTCCAGTGGTGCTTGTGGAGCTGGTGATACAGCACGTACGCGTCGGCTAGGTCCGTGTTCAGGGCGTCGACGATCTGCTCCGCCTTGTCCTGGTCCAGTCGGACGGGGTTCTCTTCGACGGTGCCGGCTTCCTGACGGACGATCTCTTGGGCGTTCATTACAGTTTGAGGTAGGGGCCCGAGCACCTTATAACTTTTCAGCTCCCAAACAATTCTTCGGGTAACCTAAAAATCTATTTCCGGGAATTGTAATTCGAATTTCCGTACTTACACCTCCGCAAGCGGAGTCGACACGAAAGCCGTCGACGGTCGCGGCGCGCCGTGGCGGCCGCTCCGACTCGCTAAATCGCGGTCGCGGGATCGAGCGGACAGCAGGAACTGTCGCCTCGAATCGGAACGATGCCGCGACGACCGCTGCGGCGGCGCCGACGTCCACCGCGGCGGTCAGTCAAGTCGCCGCGCGGAGTCGAACCGGTCGTCGGTCAGGACGACGGCGTCGTCCTCGACGGCGACGCGGATCGAGTCCAGCGCGTCGCCGGCGCAGGGCCCGTGCGTGCAGACGCCGTCGTCGCGCTCGAACTCCGCGCCGTGCTTGTGACAGACGATCGAGTCGCGACGGACGATGGCCCCGCCGCCCGTGTCCAGCGGGACCTCGGGCTCGTGCGGGCACGAGTTGCGCCACGCGACGACGGCGTTGCCCCGGCGGTGGAGGATGAACTCGACGCCGCGCCGCCCCGATCGCGCCTCGCAGCGCAGCGTCCCGTCCGCGGGGACCGCGTCGGCGGCGCAGATACGGCGGGGATCGGCGTCGTCGCCGTCCGTGCCGTCCCCCTCGTCCGCGCTCTCGTCGTCGCCGTCCGCGCTCGACAGCCCGTCGACGCTGAAGCTAAACGCGGCGTCTCCCGTCTCGACGGTCCCGCTGTCGTCGTGGACCCGGACGGACTCCTCGCCGCCCTCGGAACTGACGGTCACTCGCGGCGGATCTCCCATACGGCGATAGATATTAGGGCTGCCTAAAGCAACTTTCGAACGCGATGGACGACTCCGATCAGCACGACGAGGGCGACCAGTACGAAGAGGAGAGCGAGGAACACGAAGAAGAGATGGAACGCGACGACGAGCACGAGCGGACCATCGATCCCGAAAACGTCAACGTCGAGATCGAGGTCGAGGTAGAGGTCGACACCAGCGAACTCGAGGCGGAGGTCGAGGACGAGAGCGAGTTCGAGGCGGAACTGGAGACCGAGGGCCTCACCGTCGAGGTGGAGGGGGAGGTGGAGTTCGAGGAGTAGCGAGGTTCTGAGCGCAGCGAAGAACCTCGGACAATGCGAGCGGGAGCGAAGCGAGGCGACACGCGAGCAGGGTGGTCGACCGCAGGGAGACCACCTTACAATCGAACGGGGTCCGCGCGAGCGTAGCGAGCGCGGGCTCGGGAGTCGAGTGCAGCGAGTCTCCCGGTGAGCGAAGCGACCCGTGAGATAGCGAGGTTCCGACCGAAGGGAGAAACCTCGGGCAGTGCGAGCGGCGGCCACGTCACCGCTCCACAGACGTGGTGAACGCTACCACGACTCGCCGAAGCGTTATACGTGTGTAGGTCCTCTTTATGTTGTGAGCGAAAATTCCGGGCGACGGAACCTCCGTATGCCCAACAGTGACGAGATGTTCGGCGTTGTGACGGAACACAACGGCGGCAATCACGTTCGAGTGCAGTGCGAGGACGGTAAGGAGCGCATGGGCCGGATCCCCGGCCGCATGAAGTTCCGGACGTGGATCGAGGTCGACGACGTCGTCGTCATCGAGCCGTGGGACTGGCAGGACGAGAAGGGCAACATCGAGTGGCGCTACACCAGCCAAGACGCGGACCAGCTGCGCGACGAAGGCCACATCGACTGATTCTTTAGTTTCGTAGCGCCGTGATACCGCTCTGACGGCGGTCGAGTGACGAGTTCGGATCTCGACGGAAGTCTGAGACCAGTAGCGATAGTAGCAATCACTCGGTGACCGAGACGAACTCCGATAGTACGTCCTCAGGGACTGGATTGACGTACTCGAAGGACTCGTCAGTACAGAGTGCTTCGAAGTCCCGATCCGTCGTAACGATCCTGTCGGCAGCAGCCGTGCGAGCGAGTGCGACGTAGAAGCAGTCGTAGGCGTCGTGGTTTTTGTCGGCACTGATCTCGTACGCGTCGAGGACGGTGTCCGCCGACACCTCGACTGACTCCATAGGATACTGGAGCAGTGAACTCACGGCGTTTCGCGCCTCGACTGTCTCGAAACCAAGGTCCTCGAGAACCCACTGTACCCGGAGTGGGAGATACCCGAATGTCAGGAGTGTGTCCTCGCCACGGAGCGCGGGAACGAGTTGCTCTGCAACGTACTGGTGGCCGGGGTGATCGTCGACCAGTTGGATCGCGAGAGCATTGACGTCGGGAAGAACACGCATCTATCGCCCTCCGAACGTCGCTTCGCCCGCATCACGGAACGCGTCGTCCCCCCACTCCTCTCGCGATCTGCCCGAAGAGAGCGTCTCGAGGTCGGGAAGTTGACGGACGAGTCGGATATCGGCCCCGTCTCGGACGACTGTAAAGGTCGTCCCACCTTCGATCTGGAGTTCGTCCCGGAGCGCCTTCGGAATCGTTAGCCGGCCGCGATCGTTGATCTCGGCCTCCCCGTACTCCTCCTCGTTTTCCGAATCATCGGTCGAACTCATACAATCACCACAGATCGATCTACTAGTTCTCCACACCATAAAACCTTCTGCGCAGGTTTCTTTGATCAGAAGAGACGCCAGATATCTCTAGACGCTCCCGGTCTGTGCGTTCCAGAGTTCCGCGTAGCGCCCGCCCCGCTCGCGGAGTTCGTCGTGGGTGCCCCGCTCGACGACACGGCCGTCCTCGAGGACGACGATCCGGTCGGCGCCGACGACGGTCGAGAGGCGGTGAGCGACGACGAAGGTGGTGCGGTCCTCGGTCAGCGCGTCCAGGGACTGCTGGATGCGCTGCTCAGTGTCGGTGTCGACGTCGCTGGTGGCCTCGTCCAGCACGAGGATCTCGGGGTCCTGGATGACGACGCGGGCGATGGCGATGCGCTGGCGCTGGCCGCCGGAGAGCTTCACGCCGCGCTCGCCGACGTGAGTCTCGTAGCCGTCGGGGAGGTCGGAGATGAACTCGTGAGCCTCTGCGGCCTTCGCGGCCTCGCGGACGGCCTCGTCGGACTGGTCGAAGCGGCCGTAGCGGATGTTGTCGGCGATGGTCCCGTCGAAGAGGAACGCCTCCTGAGAGACGTAGCCGACGTGCTCGCGCAGGCTGGCGAGTTCGACGTCGCGGACGTCGACGCCGTCGACTTTGACGGTCCCCTCGTCGACGTCGTAGAGCCGCAGCAGCAGGCGACACAGCGTCGACTTGCCGGCGCCCGTCGAGCCGACGAACGCGACGGTGTCGCCGGGCTCGGCGGTGAGCGAGACGTCCTCGATGATGTAGCCGTCGTCCTCGTCCGCGCCGGGCGCGAACGGGTCGTCAGCGTCGCCCGCGCCGGCCACGGTCCCGCCGTCGGCTGCAGCGGATGCAGCGTCGGTGTCGCTCTCTGCCGTCGCCTCGTCGGCCATCTCCGCGAGCAGGTCCGGGTAGTCGAAGCAGACGTCCTCGTACTCGACGCGGCCCTCGGGGTCCTCGAGCACGACCGCGTCCTCGTCGTCTTCGATCCGGACGGGGATGTCCATCAGGCCGAACACGCGCGAGGCCGAGACCATCGCGTTCTGGGTCTGGTCGACGATGCTGGAGACCTCCGCCAGCGGCGCGACGAACCGCTGTGTCATGAACACGAACGTGACGAAGGTGCCGAGTTCCAGCGTGCCGGTGAACGGTCCGGGTGCGTCGAAGAGGATCCAGTAGCCGCCGACGAGGAAGGTGGCGGCGAAGGAGAGCCCGGCCAGCAGCTCCATCCCCGGGCGGTAGAAGTAGGCGAGCTTCAGGACCTCCATGATGGTCTCGAAGACGCCGCGGGAGGCGTCGCGGACCCGGCCGGCCTCGTAGTCCTCGCTGGCGGTGGCCTTCGCCAGGTCGACGCCGCTGATGCCGTTCTCGATGCGCGTGTTGAACTCCGCCATCGCGCTCTGGCGGTCCTCGTAGCGGGGCTCGACGGCCCGCATGAACCACCAGGTGAAGCCGATCATGACCGGAACCGCCGCGAGCGTGACGACCGCGAGCTGGGGGTTGAGGAGGAACAGAATCGCCGTGATGCCCAGCACCATCACCACCAGTCGCGTCCCGTTCATCAGCGCGTCGTCGAGGAACAGCTCGAGGTTCGAGGCGTCGTTCGACAGGATAGACATGACCTCGCCCGTCTGCTTGTCGTCGAAGAACGCCGCGTCCAGCCGCAGCATCTTCTCGAAGCTGTCCGACCGGACCTCGTGCATCACGCCGTGGGCGAAGAAGTTGGCCACGACGCCGTAGATCCAGGTGAACACGCCCGTCGCGACGAACGAGCCCGCGATCAGCGCCACCGAGAACCAGAACTGCTCGACCGTCCCCTGGGGAATCCACGACTGCGGGACCAGGGGCAGCGTGTACTGGGCGTCCCCCAAGAACAGCGCGTCGACCGCCGACCCCAGCACGACCGGCGGCAGCAGCGACGCCATCTGGGCCAGGAGGTTGGCGACGAGGCCGACCACCAGCCACGGCTTGCGCTCCAGCCCGTACTCCCTGAACAGGCGCAACAGCGGTCGATCGACCTGCTGTCTGTACCTGTCGAACGGCGTCTCCTCGTCGGTCGACATGGTGACTGACTAGTCAGTTAACGCTCCTAAACTCCGTCGAAGCCGGTCACCGACGATCAGGATGGTTCCGGGACCGAGGACATCGGATTACGTACGCTGGAATCAGGGAGACCGCCCAGAAAGTCCTCGGCCCGCTCTTCGGAACCGCTACTGACGATTTCGGCGAGACGTAGAAAGCCCTCGGCCCGCTCGACTCGCGCGACCCGCGCTGCGCTCCTCGCCTACGGCTGCGGTGCTTGCGGGCTCGTGCTTCGTCGACCGCGCCTCGCCCTTTCATCCGCCAGGCCGCAATTGCTCGCGCCACGAGGGCGCGAGCGGGTGAGACCACCACTCCTCCCCGGTCGCGCCTGGCGGCGCGACACGCTTCCTCCCGCACCGCGGCCGGGATCGCGTTTATCGCGCGACCCGGGGAAGGGCAGGCCTGCTGTTGCGGCCTGGCGGATGAAAGGCCTCGGACAGAGCGAGCGGGAGTGAGCGAAGCGAACGACACGCGAGCGGGCCGAGGGCTTTCTGGTCGTAAGCAGTCGTTACGATCGTTGTAGCGAGCGGGCCGGAGCTTTCTGGTCGCGTTCACACTACAACGAGAGGCGCCTACGCACGCGCTTCCTGAACAGCCGCGTACAGATCCCGCGTCGCAGCCTCGGGGTTGTCGGCGTCGGTGATGGCGGTGATCACGGCCACCCCGTCGGCACCGGCCGCGACGACGGGTGCGGCGTTGTCGGGCGTGACGCCGCCGATACCGACGATCGGTATAGACACGGCCTCGGCGATGGCTTCGACGCGCTCGGGGCCGACGGCGTACTCGTCGTCGGGGATGTCGTCCTTGGAGCCGGTGGCGTAGACGGCGCCGACGCCGAGGTAGTCCGCACCTGCTTCTTCGGCCGCTCTGGCGTCGTCGACGAACGAGACGGACCGGCCGATAATGGCGTCCTCGCCGAGGATATCGCGCGCCACGTCGACGGGCAGGTCGTCGTCGCCGAGGTGGACGCCGTCGGCGTCGAGCGCCTGCGCGAGGTCGACGCGGTCGTTGACGATCAGGGGGACGCCGGCCTCGCGGGTGATCGCTCGGACCTCGCGCCCCAGTTCGTAGCGCCGGCGGGCGGAGCGGTCCTTCTCGCGCAACTGGATGACGCCGACGCCGCCGTCGACGGCGGCCCGGACGACCGCCGGGGTTGTGCGGTCCCGCGAGCGGCTCTCCTGGGTGACGAGGTAGACTGACCAGTCGACCATGTCCGGCGGGTGCGCGGCGGGGGCCCTCACTCTTGCGCTCGACGGCGCTGCGACGATACACGGGAATCATCACGAATCCTCCCGCTCCGGCGCCGAACGGCAAGAGAGAAAGGGGCGAATCCACTGCGGAGGGACATGGACCTGCTCGCGCGGCTGGGATACATGCTGGCGCTGCTGGCGGCGGGCGTCGGGGCGCGGCAGGCGGGGCTGCTGGGCGAGCGCAGGCGGGACCTGCTGAACGCGGTGGCCTTCTACGTCGCCTTGCCGGCGCTGATCTTCAACTCGACGTACCAGCGGTCGCTGGGCGAGATCGTCACGCCGCAGCTGGTCGCCGGGCTGTGGCTGGTGCTGGGCGCCACCGCCGCCATCGCCTGGGTCGTCCACGTGCGGACGGAGTCGCGGGCGACCTGGAGCGTCGCCGTGGTGCAGTCGTACCACTCCAACTTCGGGTACCTCGGACTGCCGCTGGTGGCGAGTACGCTCGGCGGCGCGGCGGCCGCCAAGGGGAGCATCATCCTCGGCGTCGGCGCGCTCACGCAGGTGCCGCTGACCATCCTCTTGCTGGTGTCGATGAACGACGCCGACGCGTCGGTGACGGGGGAGCTGCGGAGCCTCGTCACCAACCCCGTGCTCGCGGCGCTGGCGGCGGGGCTGGTCGTCGGCGCCGTGGGAGCGGCTCCGCCCGCACCCGCGGAGACCGCGCTGGCCTGGCTCAGCGAGGCGGCGCTCCCGCTGGCGCTGTTGCTGATCGGGTCGGCGCTGGAACTGGCGCTGCCGACGGAGACGCTCGACACGCTGGGCGCCGTCGTCGGCCTGAAGGTGTTCCTGATGCCCGCCCTCGCGTGGGCGGCGTTCACGGCGCTGGGCGCGGAACCCCTCACGCGCAACGCGGGCGTGGTCATGTTCGGCGCGCCGACCGCCGTCTCGACGTTCGTCTACGCGAACGAGCTGGACGGCGACGCGGAGTTCGCGTCGACTACCGTCTTCGCCACGACGCTGGTTTCGGTACTGACGCTCGGCATCCTGCTGGGTCTGGTGGTGTAGCGGCGGAAAAACGGGTCAGCGGTCGCTCTCCGGGCAGGCGGCGCGCCTACTTCATCTCGTCTAGACGGTCGATCAGCTCGTCCTGATCGGCGTCGGACTCGAAGGAAATCTCGCCATCGTGGTCGTTCTCGTGGACGGACACGGCGGCGTCGTCGTCGATGTCGGCGTCGTTGTCCTGCTGTTCGGATTCATCGTAGCTTCCAAACCCCATGTGTGTCGATGCGACGGGCGAACGGATAAGCGTCGTGGCTCGCCAGCCGTTCGGGAGAGCGTTCCACGATAGCCGGTGCCTGATCGCAGGAGGGCAGTCGGACGGTCCGGTGGCGGCGGTTCGCAGACAGGCGTCGGCCGTCCCACACGTATATCACGGCCAGCGCTTCTGGGAGTGACCATGAGCGACGACGGACCGCTGTCACCGGAGGAGGCGTTCGCCCTGTTCGGCCACGACCTCCGCGTGGCGATCCTGCTCGAACTCGCCGACGCGGAGGGGCGCGCTCTCACGTTCACCGAACTCCGGGAGCGGGTCGGCGAGCGCGACAGCGGCAAGTTCAACTACCACCTCCAGAAGCTCCTCGGCCGGTTCGTCGGTCACGACGAGGAGCGCGACGAATACCGGCTGCTGTACCCGGGCCACCGCGTCGTCGACGCCATCTGGACGGGCGTGCTGACCGAGCGGGCGAGCGTCCGCGACGTCGCCCTCGACGCCGACTGCGCCCACTGCGGCGGCGGCCTCAGGTTCGACTACGACACGGTCAAGTCCGGACGGGTCCGGTGTCGCGACTGCGACCGGGTCCTGATCGGCTTCCCGTTCGACCCCGGCGGGCTCACCGACCGCGAGGGGCAGGAGGTGGCGCGGGCCTACGACCTCCGGACGCGGACGATGTGGCAGCGCGCCTGCCACGACGTCTGTCCGGTCTGCTCGGGTCGCGTCGACGCCGCGCTCGACGAGGGCGTGCCGCCGAAACTGGCGGCCACACACGACCACCCCGTGCTGGCCGCGTTAGACTGTCAGCAGTGCAGCTTCTTCGTCAACGCGCCCGTGGGGTCGCTGCTGGTGTGGCACCCGGAGGCGATCGCCTTCCTCGCCGACCGGGGGATCGACGTCCGCGAGCGACGGCTCTGGGAACTGCTGTTCGTCGTGGATCCAGATGCCGTGGAGATAGCCGATCGCGACCCGTGGCGCGTCCGGGTCACCGTGGCGGCCAAGGACGGTCCGGTCGGAGGCAGGACCTCGTCGGAACGGAGTTCCGACGGCGGCGAGGCGAGCGACGCGGGCCGATCCTCGTCAGAGCGGAGCGCTGACGGCGACGAGCGCGTCGCGACGATCGACGAGAGCCTCTCCGTCGTCGCGTTCGAGTGAGGACGGACGAGGGGAAACGCGGTCAGTCGCCGACGGACGGCGAGGCCAGGCACTCCTCGGCGGGCGGCGCGGACGCCTCGGCCACGAGGCGCCCGGCCAGCGAGTCGAGGCGGTCGGCCGCGTCGTCCGGGAGGGCGTCGCCGACGGCGTAGGACTCGGCGATCGCCACCTCGTCGGGGAGGACCCGTGCTCCCATGTGGGCGGCGACAGATCGGAGGTGGTCCAGCGCCCGGCGCGGGAACTGCCCGCCGGCGACGCTCACCAGGCCGACGGGCACGCCGTCGAACCCGTCCGGGTCGCTGTGGTCGATAGCGGTCTTCAGCGGCGAGGCGTACGAGCCGTTGTACATCGGCGTCCCGAGCAGAATCGCGTCGGCCTCCGCGAAGGTTGCGGACAGCCGCTCGGCGTCGGCCGGCGACTCCGCGTCGGGGTCGACCAGGGGGAGGTCGTACTCCCGCAGGTCGACGAGTCGCGTGCGGGCGCCCCGATCGGCGGCGGTCCGGAGGGCGCGGTCGACTGCCTGACGCGTGACGCTGTCGTCCCGGAGGCTGCCGGCGACGCCGACAACCAGCGGGCGGTCGGTGGGCGACATATCCGAGGGGAGGAGCGATAGTCCCGTAAGTGTTCGCTGAATTGCGTTTCTGTAGGGATCGCTACTGAACTGAGTTTCACCGAATCGGGCGACGGCGGCGGCCGAATTACGCCGCCAGCGACGTGTCGAGGTACAGCATGACGATGGTACCGGCCATCAGGCCGAGCGTGGCGACGCGCTCGTAGCCGCGGGCGTGGGTCTCCGGGATGATCTCGTCGCTGATGACGAACAGCATGGCGCCGGCGGCGAAGCCCATGGCGTAGGGCAGCAGCGGCGTGGCCAGCGCGACCGCCACCGCGCCGAAGACGGCCAGCGGGATCTCGACCACGCCCGAGCGGAGGCCGGCGAAGACGGCGTAGGCCCGCCGATCGAGGCCGGCGTTGACCGCGGCGACCGACACCGC
>SDGW01001458.1_pt1 | contig 10597 bp, 12 predicted proteins | sample 2873831 | NCBI WGS metagenome assembly SDGW01 (sample SAMN08132700, study PRJNA421101) | hypersaline lake metagenome | isolation source: celular fraction 0.22 microns magnesium sulfate-rich crust from ephemeral... | place: Spain: Penahueca Lagoon, Toledo | collected 2011-07
GGAATCGTAGCTGTAGCCGGCGGCGACGAGGTCCGCGAAGTGTCCGTCGGGAACGTCGAACGACGGCGCACGGAATCCCGAGACCGTCGCGCCGGTGATCCGCTCGAGCGTCTCGCGCGACGTTTCGAGTTCGTCGCGGCGCTCGCCCGCCGAGAGATCCGTGAGGTGTGGATGCGTCTGCGTGTGGGAAGCGATCTCATGGCCGGCGTCGGCGACGCGCCGAACGCGGTCGGGGTGGCGCTCCGCCAGGTCTGCGACGGTGAAAAAGGTCGTGTCAGCGTCGTGGGCGTCGAATCGGTCGAGCAATCGCCCGACGACGTCAGTTCCGAGGTTCTGGCTGTCGGGATGTGAGCCCGCGGCAGTCCGATAGGCCGGGGTCTGGGCGAACGACTCGAAATCGACGGAGAAGACGGCCTGTGGTGGGGTCATAAATCGTGCACGGTGGTGTCGGTGCCCTGCGAACGGGAATCTGGTCTGTGGACAGTCAGTCGTGTATCCGAGGTGAAGGCACAACGCATATAGTTGTTGTCTTGAAACCGATGGCCTGAATGCTGCTCACCGGGTGGACGTTGCAGTCGACGGGACTCGACAGCCCGACGCTCACGGCCGTGCTCGTAGCGCTGTCGGCACTCACGTTCCTGTGGGGGTTCAAGCGCTATCGGACGGGATTCTCGAAGACCGAGTTCGGGCTGGCGACGGCGCTGTCGATCGGGATCTTACTCGTCGCAGTGGTGCCAGACCTGTTCGCCGCCCTCGGCACGGTGCTCCACATCGAACGTCGGCCGCTGGTGATCGCGCTGATCGCGAACGTCGTCCTTGCCGCGCTCTTCCTGTACACGTTCGGGCGGACGCGCGACCAGGCGATGGCGCTCACCAGACTCACCCGGAACCTCACGCTCGAACAGGCGCCGACCGACGCGGACGCGGACGAGGCGACGATCACCGTCGTCATCCCGGCGTACAACGAGGCCGAAAACGTCGGGAGCGTCGTCGAGTCGCTCCCGGCGACGGTCTGCGGGCACGCGATCGAACCGCTCGTCGTCTCCGACGGCTCCGCCGACGCGACCGCACAGCGAGCCGCGGCGGCCGGTGCCACCGTCGTCGAACACCCGATCAATCAGGGACAGGGCGGCGCGTTGAAAACCGGCTTCGAGATCGCACGCCGGCACGGTGCCGACGTCGTCGTGACGATCGACGCCGACGGCCAACACCCGATCGACCAACTCGACGAACTCGTCTCACCGATCATCGACGGCGAGGCCGACTACGTCGTCGGCTCGCGGTATCTCGGGACCGACCGGTCGAACAACAGCGCCGTCCGCGGCGCCGGCATTCGCGTATTCACGGCGCTCATCAACCTCATCGCCGACACCGACATCACCGACTGCACCAACGGGTTCCGGGCGATCCGCGGTTCGCGGCTCGAAGACATGACGCTCGTCGAAGAACGCTTCAGCGCCCCCGAGATGCTCATCGAAGCCCGGAAAAATCAGCTCCGGATCGTCGAGATCCCCGTCACGATCAGTCAGCGGCAGGAAGGCGAAACGAAGAAACCGCAGCTCGGGTACGCAATCGGCCTCGCGCGAACGATCTTCGTCACCTGGATTCGCTGACCGATCTCTCGTCAGGCGCCGTCTGCTTCTGCTCGCTCGCTGGCCCCGCGCACCGCACCGTCCTTGAGTTCTCGTGCCTTCGCTTCGAGTCGGTCGGCCACGTCCGCGACGGGGTCGTCGTTCGCCGTTCCCTCGGCGACGATGTCGACGAGCGCCGAGCCGACGATGATCCCGTCCGCGCCCGCTCGGACGATGCGCGCCGCGTGGTCGCCTTCTTTGATTCCGAAGCCGACGGCCTTCGGGACGTCCCAGTCGTCGATTCGGGCCAGGCTCTCGTCGGTCTGGTCGCTCACGTCGTCGCGTGCGCCCGTCGTCCCCAGGCGGGCCTGCACGTAGACGTAGCCGGACACCTGCTCCTGCATGCGTTCGAGACGGTCGCCCCGAGTCGTCGGCGCGACGATGAAGACGAGGTCCAGTCCGAACTCGTCACAGGCCGCTCGGAGCGGACCGGCTTCCTCCGCAGGCAGGTCCGGGACGACGAACCCCGTCAAGCCGACCTCTGCAGCCTTCTCGACGAACGGTCGCGGTCCTTCCTCTGGTCCATACTGGTAGATGAGGTTGTAGTAAGTCATGCACACCAGCGGCACATCCACGTCCAGGTCCTCGACGAACTCGAAGAACCGATCGGGAGTCATCCCGCTCTCTAAGGCACGCACGATGGCGTTCTGAATCGTCGGTCCCTCCGCGATCGGCTCCGAAAAGGGCAGGCCGAGTTCGATGACGTCCGCGCCGCCGCGGGCCAGCGCCTCGACGTACTCCTTGGAGGCCTCGTAGTTCGGGTCTCCCGCAGCGAGGTACGGGATGAAGGCCGGTTCGTCGCGCTCGAAAACAGCCTGGAGGCGGTCGTTCTCGGCCATCTACATCGCCCCCTCGAACACGCTCATGTCGACATCGACATCCAGTTCCCGCCGCTCGGTCTCCTCGATCACAGTTTCGAGGTCCTTGTCGCCGCGGCCGGAGACGTTCACGATGGTCACGTCGCCGACCTCGTCGGGGTTATCGTGGAGATAGCCGAAGGCGTGGGCCGTCTCCAGCGCCGGGATGATGCCCTCCTCCTGGGAGAGTCGGTGGAACGCTTCCAGTGCGGCGTCGTCGTCCACGTTCCCGGGCGTGACGCGGCCCACGTCGACGAGGTGGGCGAGTTCCGGTCCCACGCCGGCGTAGTCCAGTCCCGCGGAGACGCTGTGAGACTCCATGATCTGGCCGTCCGAGTCCTGCAGGAGCTTCGTGCGCGCGCCGTGGAGGACGCCCTCGTTCCCCGTCGAGAGCGTCGCCGAGTTGGGCGCAACGCCCTGTTCCTCGTCGACCGAGAGCGAGGACCCGCCGGCTTCGACGGCGATGAGGTCTGTTTCCTCATCTTCCACGAAGTTCGCGAACGCGCCCATGGTGTTCGAGCCGCCGCCCGCGCAGGCGATGACCGAATCCGGTAGTCGGCCGGCCCGGTCCTGTATCTGCTGGCGGGCCTCCTCGGAGATCACCGACTGGAAGTCACGGACCATCCGGGGGAACGGGTCAGGGCCGACGACGGACCCGATGACGTAGTGGGTGGTCTCGACGGTGGTCGCCCAGTCGCGCATCGTCTCGCTGATAGCTTCCTTGAGCGTGCCGCGACCGACGGTCACGGGATTGACGTCCGCGCCGTTGAGGCGCCTCCGGAACACGTTGGGCCGCTGGCGGTTGATGTCGGTCTTGCCCATGTAGATCTCGCAGGGCATGTCCAGATGGGCGGCCGCCATCGCCGTCGCAGTGCCGTGCTGGCCGGCCCCGGTCTCGGCGATGATCCGCTCTTTGCCCATGTACTTCGCCAGCAGCACCTGGCCGAGCGCGTTGTTTAGTTTGTGTGCGCCACCGTGGACCAGGTCCTCGCGCTTGAGGTACACGTCGGTGTCGTAGCGGGCTGAGAGTTGTTCGGCGTACTGCAGCGGTGTGGTTCGACCACCGAAGTCACGAAGGCGGTCCTGGAACTCGTCCATGAAGCCGTCCTCGTTTTCCAGCACGTACCGCTCGTAGGCGTCGGTCAGCTCCTCGATCGCCGGCATCAACGCCTCGGGCACGTACTGGCCGCCGTAGCGCCCGAACTTCCCCGCGTGCGCGTCACTCATGTGTCTTCCACCTGGGACCCCGCGCGTGTCAGGCTTTCCGTATTCTCCCGTACCGACCCGTCCATGATCGCGCTCCCGACGAGTAGCCCGTCGGCACCCGCCTCCCGCATGCGAACCACGTCGGCGGGCGTCGAGATGCCGCTCTCGGCGATCAGCGTCACGTCTTCGGGCACTGCAGGCGCGACGTCCTCGAACGTCGCGAGATCGACCTCCAGTTTCGTGAGGTCTCGATTGTTCACACCGACAATGTCCGCACCGGCGTCGATCGCGTGGACCAACTCCTCGCGGTCGTGAACCTCGACGAGCACCTGAAAGCCACGGTCGCGGGCCGCAGCCAGCAGGTCCGCCAGGTCGTCGCCGACGAACCGTGCGATCAGCAGGATAACGTCCGACTCGACGGTGTCGAGCTGTTCCTCGCGCAGGACGAAGTCCTTCCGGAGCACGGGCACGTCCACGGCTTCTCGGATCTTCGTCAGGTTCTCCGGCGAGCCACCGAAGTGTTCTGGTTCGGTCAGCACGGACAGCGCCGCAGCGCCGCCCTCGACCATCTGTTCGGCGAGCGCGACCGGGTCGTCTGTCCGTTCACCCTCGGTCGTCGGACTCGTCGGTTTGACCTCCGCGATGACCGGCACGCGACCGTCGGCTTCGGCGTCTGCGAACGCCGCAGACAGCGACTGGGCGTCGACCGCGACGCGCTCGTCGCCGCCACCGCGCTCGCGCGCAGCCGACAAGATCGACTGTACCGCTGGTGCGACTTCCTCACTAGCGTCCATTGATGTACATTAACGGACTGATTTGCACATAAGACTTGCGTCCCGCGGACGAGAACCGCGGGAAATCCAGCGACCGAGCGCACGCCCGACCCGCATTTCAGCTCGTGAACTGCGGTGAGGCGTTAAGACTGCCCCAGAGGACCACCTAGTGATGAGAACGCGACGGGCGGTAGTTCGAGGGGGCTTGACAGCCGCAGCCGGATCGCTCGCAGGATGTCTCAACGTCGAGGAGATGCTCCCCGAGGAGGTCGCGAATGCAGGGAGCGACGAGTCGTCACCAGCAGAAAGGGCGAACGATTCACCGAGGCCCGGTGCCACCGCGACGACGACCGCGGAGCCGACTGGCCTCCGAGCTGTCTCGGCAGTCGGCACGAACATCGATGGGAAGTACGTCGGCACGGTTCGACTCACCGTCGAGAAGCGCGCCGAGACGCCAGCGGTCGACCTATCCGCGATCAAAGTCACCTGGACCGACCCCGGGGGCGAGTACAGGGTCGTTGCGAACACCGTCGACAGCAGCAAGGCACACGGTCACTTCGGGATCGTCACCGCTGACGGGACGACACCGGCAGCCGAGACAGTCATCGAATCAACGGACGAACGGTACCAGCTCGTCTTCGATCTCGGTCGGGACCAGGCGACCGTCGACGATCCCCGGCCGGGAGTCGGTGGTCTCGCCTCGTTCGGACGCCGCGTCGAGGCCGGGTGGGCCATCGACCTGTCGATGACGACCGGTGACGGGCGGACGAGCGAGACGAGGCTGATCGTTCCGGAGGCCGTCGGGGGGCGCAATTCAGTCACGCTGCTGTAACTCGCCGAAAACGTAAAGGCCGCATCGACGGACCCTCCAGTATGGATGACACCGCTGGCATCTACGCGCGCGAGGTCCCCTTTCTCGACCGCTACGTCCAACTCGGCGTCGCGCAGGGGCGCGTCATCTCCGTCTCCTTTCCGGACGCGCCCGACGAGGACGCCGACGAGGAACACGAACTCCTCGACCGCATCGAGGCCTACTTGGAGGGCATCGAGGAGGACTTCACAGACGTCACGATCGCGCTGACTGTCCCGACCGACCAGCGAAACGTGTTAGAGACTGTTCGCGGCATCCCCTACGGGTCACAGATCGGCGTCGAAAAGATCGCCCAGATGGCGGCCGGATTCGACCCCGAAGACGACGAGGACCGACGACTCGTCCGGGAGGCGCTCCAGGCGAACCCGACTCCGCTGCTGGTTCCGGACCACCGGGTGCGTGACGGCCCGAGCGCCGCACCGGCCGACGTCGCACAGAAGCTCCGGTCCGTGGAAGGACTCTAACCAGCCCGTGCCTATTTGTAACTCGTTCGTCAATTAGACGTATGCCCTCTCTGAAAGCCGTCGAACAGGCGAGCGGTGCGGTGACCGCTGAATCCGGAACCACCGAGACGGACGTGATGGTCCTCGTCGGTGCCGACCGCAACGGCGATCCGATCGTGAAACTCGAAGCCGCGTCCGACAACCGACCGAACGCAATCGAAGCGAACCTGTCGCAAGCCCAGGTCGACGAACTCTGCGACGGTCTCAGAGAACTACTCGACGACTGACGCCGCGATTCACTCGGGAGACGAGTTGGCGCCACCGGCGACCTCGCGCTGGTAGAGATACGCTCCGAGCGCGATCAGCAGTGCAACGTCACCAGCCGGCTCCAGCAGTTCGAACGACGGCACGACGCCCAGCGCTGCGAGCCCGCTGTACCCGATCGCGAGCCCGGCGAGCAGGTAGCCTGCCGCCGCGACTCTGAGCAGTTCCGTCCCCGTCCCCTTCACAGCGATGGCGAATCCGACGGCGACGAGCAACACGGCACCGACGTGTACCTGTGCGAGCGCGAACGCAGCAGCACTCCCGGCGATCGCCCCGTACCCCATGAGTCCTGCGTACACGACCAGCGCGAGCACCAGAAAGCCGAGCCGCGCGCGCCGACTCGTGATCGCAGCCTGAACGTCCATAGACGTGACTGACGATCAGCCGGCTAAAACTGTTCGCTCTGCCAGTCCCGAGCCACTCGATTCTCACCAGTTCGGCGCGACGCCAGCGGCGTCACTCCACTGGCGTCAGTCGGTCAGGCTCGACGAACGATCAATATAAAATTAGCCGCTCTGAGTCCCGGTCCAGTCGATCCCGAGCAGTTCGTGGACGGCAAACTCCAGGGCGTTCACGAGGTAGTGGGCGACGAACACGACCAGGAAACTCCCCGTGACGATGAACGCCCCGGCGAGGACGAATCCCAGGCCACCGGTGACGACGATCCCAAGCCGTCCCTGGGCACCGTGACCCAGTGCGAACGCCAGCGAGGAGACGACCGCCAGCACCCACGGAGAGGTACCGAAGCCAGCCGTGGTCACACCGATGATCGCCGCCCGAAAGATGAACTCCTCGACCCCGGCGATGATTGGCAAGACCAGTCCGAACAGCGTCAGCCAGCCCAGCGCCGTGTCCGGCGCGAGCATGCTCCGAAGCCGCTCGTCGTACTCGACGCCCATCGCGTCCGCGCTGGCCGCGCCGAGTTCGTTGGCGACGTACAGTCCGACGCCGAGCGCGATCCCGACGAGCACCGCTGGGAGACCAGTACTCAGGGACTCGCCCGTGATCCCGAACGCCCACGCCGGGATGTCGGTGTACCAGGCCGCCGCGAGCAGGAGGCCGCCGAACAGCCCCTGCGTGAACGCGACGTTGACCAGCAGCGCCCCCGTCGAGAGACTGCGCTCGTCGGCGTCGCCGGGAGCCGCGTCCGTCCCGCCGTCAGCGCCGGTCGAGAAGTCGTGGTCCGCAGCGTCGCGCGTGACCACCGGTTCGGAAAGCGTGTCCTGGGCGTCGGTCTCGGGTGCACACTCGATCGAGTCCTGCTCGGAGAGCGACGCCAGCCGACCCGGCGGGTCGACGTCGTCACGGACGGCTGACTGGGAGAGTCGAGCGAGCGCGAGTAAAAGCGTGAGAATGACGCCCGTCAAACCGACGAACGTCGCCCAGTCGGGCGCGGACGAGCCCGCGTCCGCAACACGGAGTGCGGACGTCGTCCACTCGGGCACGGCTTACTGCGGGCTCGGGCTACCGCTGCCCGCCCCGACCTGGCGCTCGAGCGCCGAGCCGGTGATGTTCTTGAGGCGATCGACCAGCGAGTCCTTCTCCGGTTCGCCCGAGAGGGCGACCTCCAGCACTTCGCTGATGTGGGAGACGGGGATGATCTCGATCATCTCCTCGTACTCCTCCTCGATCATGACGTCCTGCTCGTTGGCCTTCGGGATGATGACCTTGTCGAGGCCGGCCTTCGCGGCTGCCTCGATCTTGTGGGTCACACCGCCGACGGGCAGCACGTCACCGCGGACCGAGAGCGACCCGGTCATAGCGATGTTCTGCTCGACCGGTACGTCCTCCAGTGCGGAGATGACGGCGGTCGCCACCGTGATGGAGGCGGAGTCGCCGTCGACGCCGCCCTCACCGGCCTGGACGAACTGGATGTGCACGTCCCGTTCGGTGATGTCCTCGTCGGAGAACTTCTTGATGATGGCAGAGACGTTCTGGACTGCCTCCTGGGCCATCTCCTTCAGCTGGCCGGTGGCGATGACCTCGCCGGCCCCCTGGGAGGGCGTGACCTCGGCCATCACGGGCAGGACGATACCGGAGTCCTCGCCCATGACCGCCAGGCCGTTGACTCGACCCACGACGTCGCCCTGGGCGACGGTGAGCTCGTAATCCTTGCGGCGCTCGATGTAGTTGTCCGCCAACTGTTGCTCGATGGAGCGCGAGCGGCGCTTTGCCTGCAGCACGTCCTCGCGGCCGGTGAACTGCTTGTCCTCCGCGCGGGCGATGTCGCCGGCGACCCGGACGAGCCCGCCCAGGTCACGCAGCTTCAGGGTGAGGTGACCCTTCCGACCGGCGCGGCGCCGGGCTTCGAGGATGACCTCTTCGACGGCTTCCTCGGTGAAGTGCGGGAGGCGGCCGTCTTTCTCGACTTCCTGGGCGACGAACCGGGCGTACTTCCGGCGCATCTCGGCTTCGTCTTCGATGGTGTCGTCCATGTACACCTCGTACCCGTACCCCTTGATGCGGGAACGGAGGGCGGGGTGCATGTTCTCCATCGCGTCCAGGGTCCCGGCCGCGATCATGATGAAGTCACACGGGACGGGTTCGGTCTGGACCATCGCGCCCGAGGAGCGCTCGGACTGGCCCGTGATGGAGGCGAACGTCGCCCAGCAGCGCACCGGCGTGCGCACCGGTTGCGTCCTCGAAGGGCGCGGTCTTCTGCTCGGCGTTGTTGACGAGCAGGTTCGGGATCATCGCGTCGTTGCCTCGCGAGCCATAGCGGAACGCGAGGTAGATGACACCGGCCGCCAGGATGCCCAGCAGCGGTTGCTGGACGATCAACAGGGCGTACCCGATGACGATCGCGATGATGATCCACATCAGGAAGCTGCGCATCTGGTTGCGCTTGCGGGCTTCCTCCTTGTGGGCATCGACGATCTGGTCGCCCTTCCCGGCGGGGACCGTCCGCACTTTCGGCTCGTTGCCGTCGTCGGGGTTGTGATAGACGAGGACGTCCTGGAGCTCCTCTTTCGGGAGCAGCTGGCTCATCGCTTTGGCCAGCATGGACTTACCGGTCCCGGGGGAACCGATCATCATCACGTGGCGGCGCTGCTTTGCCGCCTTCTTGACGATGTCCCGGGCGTGATCCTGCCCGATCACTTGATCGACCAGGCGGTCGGGGACCTTGATGTCCTTGGTCGACTCGACTTCGAGTCCACCCAGGAGGTCCTCTTCGGCGACCTCCTCGTTGACCTCGGCCTCGATCTCGACGTCGCTGCCGAGATCGTCGAGCGTCCCACGATTGTCTTCGGGGATGCCCGCCTCCTCGTCTGTCTCGTCGCCAGTGTCGTCGACCAGCTCGGAGGCGTGGTCGTCTGCCTCCTCAGCTGATGTGACGTCGTCGGCGACGTCCTCGATGGAGTCACTCACCCCGTCCTGGGGGTCGTCGTCAGTGTCCGTATCGTTGCTCATAGAACCGTTGCTGTTGCCAGAACCGAAGGGCTGTCGACTGATATACTTTCTCCCCTCCAGCAACCTGAAACGACCAGAGAATCGCCAGACGGCGGCCAGATCGCAGACTGGCAGGACAGTGTCAACTCGTCGCCTTTATGAAAGTGCTCGCCTACTATCCGGTATGACTCGGGGGTTCTACATCGGGCGCTTCCAACCGTATCACAGCGGCCACCACGCGCTCGTCGAACAGATCGCCGAAGAAGTAGACGAGGTCGTCGTTGGCATCGGGAGCGCAGGCGACTCACACACCGCGCGCGACCCGTTCACCGCCGGCGAACGCGTGATGATGGTAACGAAGGCGCTGGAGGCGCTCGATCTCACGTCCTACGTCGTGCCCATCGAAGACCTGAACCGCAACTCCGTCTGGGTGAGCCACGTCCAGAGTATGTCCCCGCGGTTCGACGTCGCCTACTCCAACAATCCGCTCGTCATCCAACTGTTCGACGAGGCGGGCGTCGAGGTCAGGCAGTCGGAGATGTTCAACCGCGAGGAACTCAAGGGAAGCGAGATCCGCGAACGAATGATCGCCGGCGACGCGTGGAAGCCATACGTACCGGACGCCGTCATCGACGTCATCCACGAAGTCGACGGGGTCGAACGCATCCAGCGCGTCAGCAGCGTCGACGACGCCTCCGCGGAATGATCACGCTCAGTTCCGACTTCGGGACGCCGTATCCCGCCGCGATGAAAGGCGTCATCCTCCAGGAGAGCGACGCCCGGCTCGTCGACGTGGCCCACGATTTCCCCCGACAGGACGTTCTAGCGAGCGCGTTCTGGCTCCGGGTACTCCTCCCGCACTTTCCACCGGCCGTCCACCTCGCCGTCGTCGATCCCGGCGTCGGCGCCGCTCGCGGCGCCCTCGTGATTCGGACCGGCGAGCACGCCCTCGTCGGCCCCGACAACGGCGTCCTCGTGCCCGCCGCCCGAGAACTCGGTCCGGACGAATCGTTCGAGGCGTTCACCGTCGCCGTCGAGGACCCGGCGAGCGCGACGTTCCACGGTCGAGACGTCTTCGCGCCCGCTGCCGCGAGCGTCCACG
>SDGW01001448.1_pt1 | contig 10595 bp, 9 predicted proteins | sample 2873831 | NCBI WGS metagenome assembly SDGW01 (sample SAMN08132700, study PRJNA421101) | hypersaline lake metagenome | isolation source: celular fraction 0.22 microns magnesium sulfate-rich crust from ephemeral... | place: Spain: Penahueca Lagoon, Toledo | collected 2011-07
GGGTGCGTTTGTGTAACAAGGGTTTAACGTGAGAGGTTGTGAATACTTTGGCTAATTCAAGGTTTATAATGAAAAAAATATGGACTGATGTTGATTTCTTTGAAGTAAGCCTATGCATGTATGGTAGTGATTGTAATGTCGAGTTGGAGATTTATTTAGACAATGGATACTTAGAAGACTTAAAAAATGGAATTGAGAATTTTGCAAATCAATTGGGTAAGAATGAGTTTACTTGGATAACTGGACATGAAACTGAAAATACTACGCACTTCTTATCTATGAGATTTTTCCTTCATGATAAAAGAGGGATTGTTGGCATTGAATTTAAGGTTGATAACAAGTTAGAACCTCCATATTCTATGCGTTCTAATTTCTACATTCTTACTGAAATAAATCAAGTGGATGATTTGGCAAAGAAGTTAGGGGAATTTATTAGAGACGAAATAATCGAATTAGAAAGCCTTATATAATAAAAGCTTACTTCACTAAAGGGTGCAATACTTCAATAAGAAATAAGGGGGGGGCTTATGAGATTTAATCTTGGGATTATTATGGTTATAGGTGTGCTGTTAACAGGGTGTGCAATCAATGAAACAGTTTCGATTGAAGGGAAAATACATGAGGTAAACCAGGCGGAAAATACGTTGGTCGTCTATGTAGGAGATACGTTGACAGAAAACCAAATGAAAACGATGGATTTTGACGAAAACGAAAAAAACATTGAAGCGTTTCTAGTGCAGGCAGAGGAAGATACAGTGGTAAAAGGTGAAGTGGATGCGTTTCATGATTTGAAAATGGAACAAAAAGTATCCATTAAGCTTAAAGGGAATTATGAAAAAGAACTGGTTACGATTGGTACTCTTTTTGATAACCATGAAAAACTGCCCGTCTATGATACAGAGCAGGTGACAGTCGTTCCCTATTCAAAAGAAGAAATCGTGGAAGAAATGACAGTAGATAAAGGAAAATATGGGCTTTATATTTACAATCCGAATCCTGACGAAAACGGGGGATTCAGTCCTCCAGATATAACTAACACTATTCAATTTCAATCAGTGGTAATGAAACAAGCTAATGATGTTAAAAATACGAAAAAACTGTTAGGTTTATATGACAATTCTCCAACGTATATCATTACAAATGATAAGGGTATTATTTTTAAATCGAACAAGGAAAAGGAACTAGAAGCATTTGTGAAAAAAATAGGGGAAAAAGAAATTAACTAAATAACATAACGTTGCAAACACGAAAATCCTTATTCAACAAACGGGTGCGATTGTTCAATAAGAGCAGTCGTTCTTTTTACTAACGAAGCAATATACCTAGATAAGGTTTGGTACATATTTCAATTAAAAACATGGAAAGTATTTATGTTAAGGTTGACCCAAGAAAGGATGTTTTTTTGGGAATACAAAAGTATCCTTTTTCCTTATTTAGCCAAATATAAAGTTACTTTTAATACAGAGGTGTATAATGAAACTTTTTTGCAAAAAGAGAATTAAGAAAATAGCTATCCCTAATATTGCATTTGCTTTAGCGGGATTAGTTATTCTTTTATTTAATTACAATGATACAGATAATTTATATCATTACTTAGGTTGGCTTTTTGTTGAAGTAGCTATTTTCTTGGGATTCCTTGAACAATACATGTTAGGAAAACTAAGTAAGACGGCACTTTATATTTTTATTGCAGTTATTATTTTAACTCTTATTATTATGTTACGAACAGCATACTTAATTTTTATGTAAGACAATAGGTCTTTCTAATTTCTTAAGATAAACGGGTGCAATAGTGGAACAAGAGTTGCCATTCCTTATTCAAGGTGAAAAGTAGTTATAATGTAGAAAAAGAAAGTTTCATTCTTTATTGTGTAAGAAGAATGGAAATTGGAAATGAAAAAGTGAAGGAAAAGACACCTTCACAATAAAAAATCAAAGAGGAACTACTTTGAAGAAGATAGTTTTGAAACGCTCTTTTCATATATAATTTGAAATCCATACAATAAAAGTGTCTTGATTAAAAACAAAACCGACAATTGAATTTTTCCTAATACATTAGGTTTTAAATTAAATGGGAACCACCACCATTTCTTCTTTTCAGCAAATCTCCCTTCGGCGATTAGGAATAAACTCATAAAAATCGATGAAGGAAGAAATCTTCTTAATGATTTTGCACCGATAAAAGGAACTGTAAGCCAAGGTAAAAGGGTCATTAAGATAATAAATCCATTTGTTTTTTTCATCTAAAAGCATCCTTCGTTTTGTTTTGATGAATATATGTTCCCTATCTTTGGGTATTTTTATGTACTAACTTTTGTGAAAAATAATACCCAAACGGGTGCTTTTTTATTTTTTTTCAACTTGTTTGACACTAAGCATTGCCCATCTTAAAATACAGCCAATTAAAACATATAAAGGGAAGGAATATATGTATTTCCAGTGATATATTTCGTAAATACCTAACCATGCAGTTAATGGTTCTAAAACAAAAGAAAAAAGAAACGAAGAGATTGTCAAGGCTATAAAATACGATTTCCAATTATTAAAGTATTGATAAATAATCATATAAATAATTGGTAGATGAACATGATGAATTTCAATTATTGGAGGTATCATTGGAATTACCCTGTCAGGATAAGACCATAAAACTAATGTAATGCCGATTATATCTAAAATAAACGTGGTAGTCCCTATTAAAAGACCAAACGCTGCAATCTCAATAATTCTTTTTTTATCGAGAAGGATAATCCATAATATAAAAAAGATAATTGTAGTGGTTAAAAGTAGCCACCATTTAAAAGAAAATACACTATAGGTTAACCAATAGTCCATAAGCATGTCTCTAATTTGTCTGCGTAATTGAATTATTTCAACCCAATTAACATTTGCCGAAATTGATAAAAAAGTCACTATATTATATCTCCTTAAAAATAACATTTCTTTATTAGATATTCTCAACAATGGAGGGGGGAAGTATTCTTGAAATGAACATTCCATTGTTTGAACTGGTCGACAGTCCCCTCTCTTATCCACTAATGACAACTCCTCCCTAAATTAGTAAACTAATAGAAAAGCCCCTAACACAAAGTGAGGAATCCACAATGAAAGAAGAACTTACAAAACGTTTAAGCCAACATAAAAAGAGTACTTTATCCATAGACGAACTAGAGCATTTATGGATCGATCAGCTATCGTCCTATCAAAATTTTGCAGAATGGGTTTTGCATTTTGAAGAGATCGGTGTGCTTTCGATGGTGAAATCGAAAGGACGTAATACTCGTGTGCCTTCCTTGGCTTATCGCTATCGTTTGGACAAAAAACCTCTCCAACTAGTTTTCCATCAGGAATTGAAACAGTATCGCCTCTATTTCCATTCTTCGATTCAACTTGATGCTTACTTTTCATTAGATCCTTCTGTTTGGGAGGAGGACCTTCCTTATCTTGAACGTCTTCATCAATACATCATTCAATATGGTTTTCCGTCAGAAGAGGTTCCAGCACCTGAGCGTAGTGTTGAGCTTGTTGGGGATGAAAAGTGGATTGAGGAGAAAAAAGGGAAATCCTTGCTAGAACGAGTGGGTGTTTGGGACAAGCTTTTAATCATGCCTGTTTCGGATCCTCTTATGTTTGCAATGAACCCTAAGCAGGTGTATAAGGAAAAACAATACCATCTCATTGTGGAGAATAAAACGACCTATCAAGGGCTACTGGATTCATTGACAAATACATCGTTTTCCACCTTGATTTATGGATCGGGGAAGAAAATTATTAAAAGCCTTGAACAATTTTATCGCCAGTATCCTGTCTTAGAGGCTAATCACACCTTTTATTATTTTGGCGATTTGGATCATGAAGGCATATCGATTTGGTATCAACTACATCAAAAGGTGCCTGTTATTCCGGCTTTTCCTTTTTATAGAGCTTGTTTAGAGAAAGCGGATATGAAAGGGAAGACAAATCATCGTAAATCGGTGGAAGCGCTGGATACTTTTCTTAGCTATTTTTCAGATGAAGAACAAAGCAGAATAAAGGGTTTGCTTGATCACGGTGGATATTTAGCACAAGAAGTATTATCAACAAAAGAACTACAAGAGATTTGGAGGAACAGTTCATGGGATTAGGTGGTCTTCAGGGGATTACAGCTGGATATCGGGAACGGATGAGAAGACTGGCGCTGTTTGACCCGATTTATGACCTTGATCGGAAGCGGGAAACGGATGAAGAAGGAACCAAGATCGATCTAAAAGGGCTTGGTCTTCTCACATTGCTGTTCTTTTTTGAAAAAAAGATCATACGGGATACACGTACAGGAGCAGTAGAGCTTGCTGGCTATTTACAAGACCTTTCAAGAGAACAATATTCGCTTTCCCCAGAGCGTTATGAAAAGATCGCTCATACAATCATTCAGACATTTCGCCCATCTACAGGGAAACGACGTACATATGACTTTTTTAATTGGGAGACGATGCAGAGCGAGGAGATGGAGTATTCCATTCTAAAGGATAATAATTTTGATGCTAAGTCTAACCAGCAGTATTACACATTAGATGAGGATGGGCTGGAACTCGTATTTGCAACGAAAGAGTTTTACAGTGAGTTTCAACTTTCCATTAATCAGCTAATGCTCCGGAAGCAGCTTGAAAAAGGGGAATTTGATGGAGCCTTGAAGCAGATTAATGAAATGCGTTTAAATGTGGAGTCACTTTATGAACGAATGGAAAAGCTGCGTCATGAAATTCAGCGAAATATTGTTTCTGAAGAGACGTTTGAACGGTACCAACAACTTATTGAAGATTCTCACCTTCGTCTGGCGCGGGAAAATGAGGAGTTTAACGAACTGCGTCAATTTGTACAGGAAACCCAGGATCGATTAGCTGAAAAGGACTTTCAAAAGAAAGAACGTGCGGCTTACACGTCGATTTTAAAAGTAAACAAAAACTTAGAAGAGGTTCACTATGAGCATGCTAAACTGTTGGATCAGAGTATGGACCTTAAAAACCATACGCTTCGTGCTGCTCAGGAGTCGCTCTATTACACAGGAATTGATGCGTTTAACTTTGATCAGGATATTTTGTCGCGGATCATTGGGACGCCATTACCTCTTGAATCGATGAAGGGGATTTTGAATCCGTTTCTGAAGGTGCACGAAGAAAAGCAGTGGTCACCCCTTACAGTTTTTGCTGAACAAAACATTCAGGAAGAACGCCAGAAGGTGAATGACGATCATTTTGTTGATGTATCGGATGAGGAAGATGAGTCACAGCATGCTAAAAAAGTAAAAGAAGCGTATGGCATGATTATGACGATGCTTATGGATGCTTTAGAAGATGGTTGTCATGACTTGCGAACTGTGATGGATTGGATTGATGAACAAGGGCAATCCGACTGGTTTCAGAAACGTCATTTCTATGATTTTTGGATTTTGTTACATCAGCGATCTCCAATTGAAAAAGGAGGCTTGTCTGAAGGAGGGAACCATGTACTAGATTCAGCACTTAATGTGCTTGGAAATCATACGTTGAAAATTTCGGACAAGCCGCAAGATGTTTTGAAGGTTACTGAACGGTTTGCCATACAAAATATGGATATATCCGTCGAGGGAGGAGTTACACATGCATTATCCGGAACCGAAAGTGATGGAAGCCTTTAATCTGTATACCAAACTTGCTAGAGAAGGAAAAGTGGATATGGAGTATGTGAATACATACATAGCCGATGATGATATTCGTTCACTCGTTGATCAGTTTGCACATCATGTGGATTGTGTCACAATCTTGACCGTTAACGAGTTGTATATGATACCTGAAACTAAGCTTTCCCCTTTTCATGTCAACAATGATTATATTAAGCGCACATACTTACGATCAGGTGCCACAAATGGAGATATTTATCTTTTATATTTTGCCACGATCGTGTTGTTTGGTGCCTTTTATGACAGCTACCAATCGCTTGAACCGACACGGGATTTTTTCCGGTTAGATGAGTGGGTCCGCTCGGTACAAGAACGTATAGATGTGTTGAAGGAACATGATGAAGAGGAACTGCGAGCTTATGAGAAAGAGCTCTCTTACAACTGGTCGCTCATCATTGAGAAGTGGGATGCGATGAATGATGTAAAGGAATCCGTGAAAAGGCAGTCAGGGAATGTCATCAGTCGTATGAGTTTCATTGACACAGTGTATCGATTCTTAAATGATCAGGAGTTAATTGAGGATATAGGGAACCAGGAGATTACACTTACTGAAAAAGCGAAAGCCGTGGTGCAGCGTTATTTCATGGAAGTCGAGTACAATAAAGGAATTTTAGAGTTTTTATATCAGTGGGAAGAGGAGGAAGCCGACGATGCCATCCATCAGTAAGATCCGATTTACAAATGTCGTGTATGAAGATGGGAACAAGCGTTACAATGATGAGGTTTTTACCTTTGATGGTCATAATGGAGCGATTTTACTTGAAAATGGCGGTGGGAAAACGGTCTTTATTCAAGCTGCACTACAAGCAGTTATTCCTCATTCTTCCCTATCTGATCGCAAAATTAAGCAGACGCTAAACCTAGATGGTGCTCCTGCTCATATTGCGGTGGAATGGATTAAGTCGGAACAACCAAGACGCTATCTCGTGACGTGTATTTCTTTATTTCTTACTAATCAAGGTCTCGACTCTTATCGTTATGTGTATGAGTATGATGGAGGAGATCGTCATGCCTTAGAGGAGATCCCTTTTGTACGAGAAAATATGGATGGATCAAAGCGTGCTGCGACTCGAACTGAAATCAGTGATTATTATCAAGAACGTGCTCAAAGTCCAGGTTATCGTGCTCAGACGTTCCAAACAATTAAATCCTATCGCGAGCATTTGGAAAATGAACATCATATTATTGCCAATGAATGGGATAGTATTGTGAAAATCAACAGTACTGAGGGTGGAGTGGAATCCTTTTTTGAAGAGTGCAAAACGACAAATCAGCTGTTTGATCGATTGTTAATCCCGACCGTAGAAGATGCGATTGCTGGACATGATGAGGACACATTTGCGGATACGTTTTTAACACAACGGGATAATTTTAAGCGCTATAAACTGTTGAAGGAGCAAATCGAAGAGAACCAACGTATTGAAGCTGAGTTATCGGAGTATGCCAAAGCTTTTGAAGGGTTGCATGAAGAAGAAGTGAACTATCACGAACACAAGCGTGAAGCGAGAGGTTTACTCCAGCTTATTGAAAAGCAGAAAGAGGCAAGAGAGCAGGAAGAGGAAGCGATCTATCAACGTTTGAATGATTGGGAATTGGAACAAGAATCTTATGAGCGGGAAAAAGCCTCCCTAGTCGTTCAGCAAAAAAAACAGGAGAAGAACGCAGCATATGAAGCGTTTCAACTCCTTGACCAATCGTTTCATGAAAAGCAGGAGCGAAAAGGTCATCAGGAGAAAGCCTACTATTCTTTAAGACTAGCCCAACATAAAAAGGCATTAAAACAAGCTGAAGAAATTAAAGCCCTCAATCAGGAAGAGTTAGAGCGATTGGATGAAGCAACTGACATAGCTGATTTTAAAGATCAGCTAGAGGAGACACAGGCGCAAGTAAAAGGGTATTTTGTTGAGCGTATTGAAGAAGCAACGAAGCAAGAGCAAGGAGCTAAGCGAGAGAAAGAAGCAGTTTATAATGAATGGAAGGAACAGGAACAGCAGTATCAACAAATTTCAGAACAGTTGAAGGAGCAACAGACTGCTCATGATCAGCTAAACGGACATATCGATTCTTTTGGAAATGAGATGGAGAGAATTGAAGGGGAGATCCTGGGAAATCCAGAACAGGAATCGATTGAAGATAAGCTTCCTGTCTGGAGAGATAAGCAACAGGAACTGGATGACGAGATAATTGAGTTAAAACAAGAAAATAAAAAGCTTGATGAAAAGTTCGATGAAAAGCAGGATGAACTTGAAAAAATTCAAAAGGGATCCTCTGAGTACGCTCAGAATAAAGCTCAAATCGATACGAAGTTAGAGGCGTTGAACCAAGCGCATGATGAGGTTATAAAACGGTTAGCTACTTTTAAACCTAAATGGGCTCATCTTGATTCGATTTATATGAAGCAGGAAACGGTTCAGTCAACACTTGCTGAAGAGCTCGAAAAATTGAATCGTCACTATGAAACAGCCTTACATGAAGAACGTATTACATATCGTTTTGTGGACGATTACGGGAAGCAAGAGCGATTTTTTGCAGATCCTTTCATTGAAAAGAAGGTAAAGGATTGGTCGAATCAGTTCGATCTTTTAGAGACCGGCATTCAATACATCGAAGGATTAGGTTATAACGTAGAGGGGTTAGAGGCTTTCCCATACTGGGCGATGACACTTGTGACCACTGCAGGAAAAAAAGAGTTTTTAGAGCGAAAGTTAGAAGAGAACCAACATCGACTCGTCTATCCAATTTTTGTTTTAACAGTAGAAGAGGTCAAGGGTGCCTTGGAAGGAAATCTAGACGTCCAGAAAGGAATTGTTCCACTTCATTGGCATAACAATCTAAATCAAGCAACTTTTCAGAACTGGCGTCAACAACAACAAGAAGAAGCGAAAAAAGTCACTGCTGCTCGCAAGGAAGTGGAAAAGGAAGTTAGTCATAAAAATGCTCTTGTTCAATCGTTTCGACAGTTCTTGGAGCATTATTCCTATGACGTGTACTTGGATCTCACTCAACAACAAGAAGAAATTGAAAGAAAGCTTCATGACCTTAAGGATGTCGAAAAACGTTTGAAAAGTGAGCTGGAGAGTTTAGGAGAACAACACCGTAATAAACAGAAGCGGATAGAAGAAGCACAAAATGAGTATAGTGGATTAAGTCATTATATGGACAAAGCATTGCGTTATGTTCAAGCCAAAAAAGAAAGAGATGAATATAAACAACGCCAGCGAACGATTGCAAAGCGCATGGAAGATATAGGGCGAAAAATTCGAGACATCGGTCGTCAAAAATCAAAGCTTGATGAGCGCATGGAAGAGTTAAAGGATGATATGAACTCCTATAAGCTTGAACGACAACGCTATGAGTATGATTCCCTTTATAAAAAAGTGAAAGACGCAGAGGTTCGATACACGAATCTTTCACGAGATGTTCTGGAAGCTCAGCTTGAAAAGGTACAACGAGAGATTGATGGAATCTCAGAGAATCGCAATTTAATTGTCGAGAGAATCCAAACAGCTGAGCAAAATCGTTCTAATGCTTCTGAAGCCATCCAACATCTATATCAAGAACATCGTGAACTCGATGGTTCGATCGATTTTCCTCTGGATGGACAAGAGAAACTTCAAGAACTTCTTCGTGTGATACAGCTTTTGGATGAGGAACTGCCGAAGCTTCAACATGAACGGGATCAGAAAAACAAAGTATATCAGCAATTTGTAGGAAAGGTGAACACTTTAATCGATCAGTTTAAATCGGCTTATCCTCATCAAGAACTCGTAACGTTTGAGAAACCTCTTGAAGATGTTGAGAACCAGCTGAAGGAGAAGAAGAACCAACTCGAAGATAAGAAAGCTTACCTAGAGGGAGAAAAACAGCGGATTGTGACTGATTTAGATGGTGTGAAGGAGGCACATTTTGCACTTGACCGCCATAGCGAGAAGCATGGATTTTTAGGTCTTTCAGTCGAAGCTAAAGAACCATCTCAGGAAGAGGCGAATGACTTCACATACAATCGACAAGCATTTGTGAAAAAGAGAGTTGAAGCCTTGATTAGCAGTCATAATCGAGTAGAAGAAGAGAAGAAACGAGTAGAACAAGCGAAACTTTCTTTTAAAGAGTTTTGCGGTAATAAAGTCACGGATGTGAAAATGAAGAAAATGGCGATTTCAGGGGTGGAGCGGAAACAGACCTATGAAGATGTTATGACGTTCACGTATAACATGAGAGATCGCATTGATCGAGCAATCCGGTTTAATGAGGAAACGATCCGTACACATGACCAGGACTTAGAGCGCTATATCTCCCATATTCACTCTCACATAACAACAATTGCAAATGAACTGAAGCGCATACCGAGCAAAACGAAAGTTAAAGTTGGGGATAAATGGAAGGATATTTATAGCTTTACGATTCCTGAATGGGAGGAGTCAGAAGGGAAAACACACATCCGAAACTACATTGACTGGATTTTGGACCAGCTTGAGAAAGATTCATTTAAAAAGACAGATGGTGAAGAAGATAGTGGAAAAGTTCGTCAGCAAATTGAGCAATGGTTACAATCTAAACAGTTGCTTCGAGTTGTGATGAATAAAGAACCGATGAAAGTAACTTGTCGTAAAGTAACGAATGACAACCACGTTACTACGCGTAGCTTTACTTGGGAACAAAGTAACGTTTGGTCCGGTGGGGAGAAATGGAGTAAAAATATGACACTCTTTATGGGGATTCTGAATTACGTTGCTGAGAAACAACAACAAGTTCAATCAAGCCAAGCCCTATACAGAGCTGTAATCATGGACAATCCATTTGGCAAAGCATCAAGCGATCACGTCTTGAATCCAGTCTTTTTCATAGCTGAACAATTAGGTTTTCAGATTATTGCACTAACTGCCCACGCCGAAGGGAAGTTCCT
>SDGW01001240.1_pt1 | contig 10589 bp, 9 predicted proteins | sample 2873831 | NCBI WGS metagenome assembly SDGW01 (sample SAMN08132700, study PRJNA421101) | hypersaline lake metagenome | isolation source: celular fraction 0.22 microns magnesium sulfate-rich crust from ephemeral... | place: Spain: Penahueca Lagoon, Toledo | collected 2011-07
CAGCCGCGAAGTTCCACGACTGAGCGGCACGCTGTCAGCCGCGAAGTTCCACGACCGAGCCGCCCGTTCAGTCCTCAAGCGCCGTCCGCACTCGTTCTGCGGTGACCGGCATGTCGAGGTGATCGACGCCGACGGCGTCGACGACCGCGTTCACCAGCGCCGGCGGCGCCGCGACCGTGCCGCCCTCGCCGATCCCTTTCACGCCCAGTTCGTTGTCCGGGCTCGGCGTCTCCCGGGCCCGCGTCTCGATGTCCGGCAGGTCGCTCGCCCGCGGCAGCGCGTAGTCGAGCATCGTCGACGCCGCCAGTCCGCCGTCGTCGCCGTAGGTCGCCCGTTCGGAGCGGGCCTGCCCGAGCCCCTGGGCGACGCCGCCGTGGACCTGCCCCTCGACGATCCGGGGGTTTACCCGGACGCCGCAGTCGTCGACGGCGACGTAGCGCTCGATCTCGTACTCGCCGGTCCCGGGGTCGACCGCCACCGCGACCGCGTGGGTGCCGAACGTGTAGGCGGTGCTGTCGAGCTCGTAGAACGTCGTCGCCTCGAGCCCCGGCGAGAGCCCCTCGGGGAGCCCGCGGCCGTACGCCCGGTCCGCGACCGCCGCGAAGGGGACGCGGTCGCCGGCCGCCTCGAAGCCGTCGTCGGTCACTGCGACGGCGTCGGGGTCGGCGCCGAGCTCGTGGGCGGCGATCCGTCGGGCCTTCTCGCACACGTCCCGCGCGCTCTCGGCGACGGCGTTGCCGCCGACGACGGTGCTCCGGGAGCCGAACGTGCCGGTTCCGGTCGGGATCTTGTCGGTGTCGCCCTCGACGACATCGATCTCCTCGGGGGCGACCGGGAGCTCGTCGGCGACGATCTGGGCGTAGATCGTCCCGTGGCCCTGTCCGTGATCGTGGGTGCCCGCCGACACCGTCACGCCGCCGTCTGGGTGGACCCGGACGACGCCGCTCTCGAACCCGCCGCCGGTGCTCTCGACGTAGCTGGCGATCCCCACGCCCCGCAGGCGGCCGTCGTCGTCGCGCTCGCCGCCGCGGGGGAGCCCCGCGACGGCGTCGGCGGCCTCGTCGAGGGTGGGTTCGTAGTCGCCGCTGTCGTACGTCGCGCCCACCGCCGTCTCGTGGGGGAACCCTTCGGGGTCGATGAGGTTCCGCCGCCGGAGCTCGACGGGGTCGACGCCGAGCTCGTCGGCGGCCACGTCGACCAGTCGCTCGGTGACGTAGATCGCCTCCGGCCGGCCCGCGCCGCGGTAGGAGTGGACCGGCGCCGTCGTGGTGAACACACAGCGGGAGCGACAGTAGATCGCCGGGATCTCGTACTGGCTGGCGAGCAGGCGACCGTACCAGCCCGGCATCGCGCCGCCGCCGCCGAGCGCGTAGCCGCCGATGCCGGCGTGGGTGTCGACCCGCAGCCCGCGGAACCGACCGTCGGCGTCGAGCGCGAGTTCGGCCGTGGTTCGGTGGTCCCGGCCGTGGGCGCCCTCGCGGTAGTTCGCCGAGCGCGTCGCGGTCCACTTCACCGACTCGCCGAGATCGCGGGCGGCCCAGGCCGCCATCGCCTCGCCGGGGTGGTGGTGGCCCTTGTGCCCGAAGCCGCCGCCCACGTCGGGCGAGATGACGCGGAGCTGCCGCTCCGGCACGCCGAGGGTGTGCGAGAGCTTGCGCCGGTGGCCGTGGGGCGACTGGCTGGTCATCGTCACCGTGAACCCCTCGGAGCGGTCGAACGCCGCCAGCGCCGCCCGGGGTTCGAGCGCGCTGGGAATCAAGCGGTTGTTCTCCAGTTCGAGGCTGACCACCTCGTCGGCCGCGGCGAACGCCTCGTCGGTCGCTGCCTCGTCGCCGAGTTCGCCGACGGCGGCGACGTTGTCCGGCGCCGCTTCGAACAGCGTCGGCGCGACCGCGCTCGCGGCGGCCTCGGGGTCGACCGTCGTGTCGAGCGGGTCGTACGCCGCCTCGACCGCCGCCACGCCGTCGGCGGCGACGTAGCGGTCCGTCGCGACCACCGCGGCGACGGGCTGGCCGTCGTAGCGCACGCAGTCGACGGCGAGCACCGGGTGGCCCGGCACCTCGCAGTCGAGCGGTCCCGTCCGGACCGGGAGCCGCATCGGCGCGTCGCTCTCGGCCAGATCGTCCCACGTGTAGACGGCGATCACGCCGTCGATCGCTTCGGCCGCGCCGGTGTCGATCCCCTCGATCTCCGCGTGGCCGTGCGGGCTCCGGACGAACGAAAGCGCCGCGGCCTCCCGACCGAAGTCGTCGGTGTACGTCGTCTCGCCCCGGAGCGCGCGGGCGTCCTCGCGGCGGAGCGGGCTGTCGCCGACCGCGTCGCCGCCCCCGTCGCCCGCCTCGGCGGTCGTCGGCACCGCGCCCTCGGCCTCGATGACGCTCTCCTCGCCGCTCATGCGACCACCCCCTCGCGGCCGACCGCGCGAGCCAGCGCCGCGGACACGGCCTCCTCGGTGTACTCGGGGAGCAGCGCACGGCGCTGCCCGGCGGAGACGACGTGATCCTCGCGGACATCGCCGTCGACCGCGTCGCCCGCGCGCTCGGCCGCGGCCGCGACCGCGTCCACTGGGTCGCCCGCGTCGGCGCCCGCGAGCGCCTCTTCGACCGCGGACAGGCGCGTCGGCGCGTCGAGCAGGCCGACAGCCGCGACCCGCGGCTCACTCACCGCACCGTCGACGACCCGGAGCCGCGCGGCGACGCCGACCGCCGCGTACCCAGTCGAGGGGTGGGTGTTGCGCGCGTACGCGCCGCCGGCGTCGGCGTCGAGCGGGACCGAGAGCCGCGTCAGCAGTTCGTCGTCGCGGCGGACCGTCTCGTGGTCGCCGGTCGCGAACTCGTCGGCCGGGACGGTCCGGTCGCCGTCCGGGCCGACGAGGTGGAGGCTGGCGCCGGTCGCGAGCGTCGCCGCCGGGATGTCGCTGGCGGGGTGGGCTGCCGCGAGGTTCCCCCCGACCGTGCCGCGGTTGCGGATCTGGGCGTCGCCGACCGCCCGCGTCGCGTCGAGCAGGGCGTCGACGCCCGCCGGGTCCGCCTCGAGCAGGGCGGCGTCGGTCGTCAGCGCGCCGATCGAGAGCCGTTCGGCCGTCCCCCCCGGGCTCTCGACGACGACGCGCTCGACCCCGCACAGCGCCGATAGACCGCCGAGGTCGACGACCGTCCCGGGGTCGCGCTCGCGGGCTTTGAGCGCCGGGATCAGGTCGTGGCCGCCGGCGAGCGCGACGGCGTCGTCGGCCGCGAGCGCGTCGAGCGCCGCCTCGAGGCTCCCGGGTCGCTCGTAGTCGAACCGCGGCGGGAACATCAGTCCGCACCTCCCGAGGCGGCGTCGTCGGCCGGGGCGCCGCCGTCGGTGTCGATCGGTTCGAGCTTCTCGGCGGCGGCCTCGACGGCGTCGACGACGTTCTCGTACCCCGTGCAGCGGCAGACGTTCCCTTTCAGCCCCCGGCGGATCTCCTCGCGGGAGGGGTCGGGGTCGTCGGCGAGCAGCGCCCGGCTCCGGAGCACCATCCCCGGCGTGCAGTAGCCACACTGGAGCCCGTGCTCCTCGTGGAAGCTGCGCTGGACCGGGCCGAACCCGTCGCCGCCGGCTTCCGCCTCGTCGACCTCGGCGAGCCCCTCGGGCGCACCGTCGATCCCGCCGACGGTCGTGATCTCGCTGCCGTCGGCCTGCACGGCGAGGACGCAGCAGGACTTGACGACCTCGCCGTCGAGTTCGACGGTGCAGGCGCCGCACTTGCCGGACTCACAGCCGACGGTGGGCTGGCTGTACCCCCAGTCCTCCCGGAGCGCGTGGACCAGCAGCCGCCTGGCCTCGACCGTCGCGGTCTCGGTCGCGCCGTCGACGGTCGCCGTGATCTCGTGTTCGGACATGGCTACCGGCTCGCACGCTGGCCCCATATTGGTTGGTGCGGGGGCGACGGTCGGCAGCGACCGTATCGAGAGGCGTATCACCCTCCAGTGCCAACCACCGATAATGAACGGTTTCGCGACCGCTGGCCCGCTCGTGGCCGGCGTTCACGGCCGCGAGCCCGTGACGTTCCTGCTGCTGAGCCTCGCGGCGGCGCTGACCGCCGTCGTCGCCGGCCTCGCCGTCGCCGCGTTCGTCCGGCGGCGCTCCCGGCGCTACCTGCTCGTGGCGCTGGCGCTGTCGACGCTGCTGGCCCGCAGCGCCGTGGGAATGGCCGCGTACCTCGGCGCGGTCGGGCCCGGGATCCATCACACGCTCGAGCACGGCCTCGACGTGGCGATGGCGGCGCTGGTGATCGCCGCGGTGTACCTGGTTGGGCGGCCGGCCGCGGGTGCCACCCGCGCGGACGGCGGCACCCAGGACGGGGGTGATCGGGAGCGATGAGCGACACGCGCGAGCGCCTGCTGGCGCACGTCCGCGAGCACCCCGGCCGCCACGCCAGCGCGCTCGGCCGGGAACTGGACCTCGCGACCGGCCAGCTCCAGTACCACCTGCGACGCCTGCGCCGCGCGGGCCGCGTCGTCGCCGACGACCGCTACGGTCGCACCCACTACTTCCCGCCCGGGTACGACGACTGCGAGCGGGAGCGGATCGCGCTGGCGCGTCGGGAGACTGCCCGCGCCGTGCTCGTCGCGCTGCTGTCGGGCGAGCGCCCCGCGGCCGAGCTCGCCGACGATCTCGACGTTGCCCGGAGCACGCTCTCCTACCACGTCGACCGCCTCCGCGAGGCAGACCTCGTCGACGAGCGCCGCGACGATCGGGGGCGAGTCCACCTCTCGCTGTCCGAGCCCGAGACGACGCGGGAGCTGCTCTCGACGGTCGAGCCCGAGATGGGCGACCGGCTCCTCGACCGGTTCACCCGGCTCGTCGACGACCTGCTCGAGGGGTAGCGCCGGTTTCGAGAGGCTCACCAGAACCCACTTTCCCGTCGCTTTCCTACGGCGCCCATGAGCGACTCCCACGGCATCGACCGCCGCGCGTTCGTGAAGTCCGCCGTCGCCATCGGCGGCGCGGCGGCGCTGTCGGCCTGCCTGGACCGCGGGACCGAGATCGACGTGCCACGCGGGCCCGAGGACCCGACTGCAGCGTTCCCGGAGCGCCAGCACGCCTGGAACGCCGCGCTGCCGACCACCGACGCCGGTAACAACCACCACCCGCGCCACCGCGTGCTGCTCGCGCTCGACTACGGCGAGGGAACGCCGACCGAGGCGGAGCGCGAGACCGTCGAGGCCGCGCTGGCGGGCGTCGAGCGCGCCTACGAGCGCTCGGCCGCGGGGCTGCTGCTGACGGTCAGCTACTCGCCGTACTACTTCGACCGGTTCGACGCCGACCTGCCCGAGAGCGTCGACCTGCCGGAGCCCCGGGCGCTCTCCGCCTTCGAGGACCCGGCCGCCGACGACGCCGACGCGATCGTCCACCTCGCCAGCGACCACGGCGAGGTGGTGATGGGCGCCGAGGAGGCGCTGAAGGGCGAGCTCGACGAGCTCAACGGCGTCGCCCAGCCCGACGCGGCGCTGACCGACGCGTTCTCGGTCCGCGAGCGCCGGACGGGGTTCATCGGCGACGGCCTCCCCGCCGAGAACCAGGACGTGTCGGGCGTCCCCGACGACGGCCCGGTCCCCGAGGACGCCCCGCTGTACATGGGGTTCGAGTCGGCGTTCGAGGGGAACCAGCCCACCGAGGACCGCGTGACGATCCGGGAGGGACCGTTCGCCGGCGGCACGACCCAGCAGCTCTCGACGCTGACGCTGAACCTGACCCAGTGGTACGAGCAGGACACACGCGAGCAGCGCGTCTCCAAGATGTTCTGTCCCCACCACGCCGCGAACGACGTGGTCGAGGACGCCGGCGAGAATCTCGGCACCGACCCGCGGATGGACGACTGCGGCGACCCGATGGAGACCGCCCGGAGCGAGGGCGTCGTCGGCCACAGTCAGAAGATGGTCGACGTGCGCGAGGACGACGCGCCGATCATCCTGCGGCGGGACTTCGACTCGACCGACGGGGACCGCGCCGGCGTCCACTTCCTCTCGCTCCAGCGGACGATCTCGGATTTCGTCACCACCCGCGAGGCGATGAACGGTAAGGAGATCGACAGCGACTCCGCGGTCGGCCAACGGACGAACAACGGGATCCTGCAGTACATCACCACGGTGCGGCGGGGGAACTTCCTCGTGCCGCCGCGCTCGCTGCGGGCGCTCCCGCCCGCCAAGCCCGACGCGGACGTGGCCGAGGTCGCCGAGCGCGCGGAGGTGGCCGATGCGTAAGCGCTCCCGGCGGGCGTTCCTCGGCGGCGTCGCCGCCGCCGGCGTCGGCGGCCTCGCGGGCTGTCTCGGCTTCGAACTCGAGTCGGGGAGCCGCGAGCCGGCGCTGGTCGAGAACCGCCCCGACGCGGTCTACCGCCCGACCCACACCGAGGGGATGGCGATGGCCGGAGTCGTCAGCGACGGGGGGTACAGCTGCGCGCTGACGTACAGCTACCCCCACCGGTTCTGGACGGTCACGGGCGACGACACCACGCAGGTCGAGGTGGGGGCCGACGACGCGCTCCACCTCATGCCGGTCGTCTGGCACAGCGAGAGCGGGGTCGTCCCCTCGGACGTGAACCCGAGCGTCGACGTGACCCGGGACGGCGAGTCGGTCGTCGACGGGCTGAACCCGTGGCCGATGCTCGCCCAGCAGATGGGGTTCCACTTCGGCGACAACGTCGAACTCCCCGAGCAGGGGGAGTACAGCGTCACCGTCTCGGTTGGCGCGGGCGGCGACCGCCGAACCGGCTCGCTGGCCGACATGGAACGCGCGGAGTTCGAGTTCACGCTCGACTACCAGCGGTCCGAGCTCCGGGAGCTCCCGTTCCAGGACGTCCCCGAGGCCCGACAGGGGACGCTGGGCGCCGCCGAGCCGATGGAGATGGAGATGGTGCCGCTGATGCGGGCACCCGCGAGCGACGACCTCCCGGGGACGGTCCGGGGGACGACCGAGAGCGGCGACGCGCAGTTCGTCGTGACGACGCTCGAGGACGCCACGCCCTTCGGCGGCGACGAGGGACAGGGGTACCTCGCCGTCTCGCCGCGCACGCCGTACAACCGGTTCCCGCTGCCGCAGCTGTCGCTGTCGGGGACGCTGTCACGCGACGGCGAGACGACGTTCGACGGCTACCTGAACGAGTGGCTCGACCCCGACCTCGGCATCCACTACGGCGCGGTCGTCGACGGCGTCGAGGGCGGCGACGAGCTGACGATCACCGTCGACACGCCGCCGCAGCTCGCCAGACACGAGGGGTACGAGACCGCGTTCATGAACCTGCCGGCGGCGACGCTCACGCTCTGAGGCGCCCCTCCTACTCCACGCGGCGGACCGAGCGCTGCCCCTCGTGGAGCTTGATCTCCTCGATCTCGTCGGCGGGGTCGAAGCCGAACGTCTCGCCGTAGAACGCGAGCTCGAGCTCCAGCGCCCGGCGCGTCGCCTCTGCGGTCCGGAACCCGTGGCGCTCGCCGGGGAACAGCGCGTAGGCGTACGGCGTCTCCGTCGCGACGAGCGCGTCGACCATGTCCTCGGCCTGCTCCTGGGGGACGACGCGGTCCTCGCCGCCCTGCAGCAGGAGCAGCGGCGCGTCGATCGCCCCGGCGTGGAACGCGGGCGACCGCTCCTCGTACGTTTCTCTCGCCTCCGGGAGCGGGCCGACGAGCCCGTCGAGGTAGCGCGACTCGAACTTGTGGGTGCCCGTCGCCAGCGCCTCGAGGTCGGCGACGCCGTAGTGGCTCGCGCCGGCGTCGAACGTGTCGTGGAACGCGAGCGCACAGAGCACCGCGTAGCCGCCCGCGCTCCCGCCGGTGATCGCGAGGCGGTCCGGGTCGGCGCGCCCGGTCGCCGCGAGATGCTCGGCGGTGTCGATGCAGTCCGCGGTGTCGAGCACGCCCCACTCCCCCTGCAGCGCGTCGCGGTAGTCGCGGCCGTAGCCGGTCGAGCCGCGGTAGTTCACGTCGGCGACGGCGAACCCGCGGGTGGTGTAGAACTGCACCGCCAGCTTCGCGATCGGCAGCGTCTGGCTCGTCGGGCCGCCGTGGACCATCGTCACCAGCGGCGGCTGCTCGCCCTCGGGCGCGCGCTCGTCGGCGTTCGTCGGCGGGTAGTAGTACGCGTGAGTGGTCTCGCCGTCCCGCGTCGGCACGTCGACGTGCTCGGGCTCCGAGATCAGCCCGTCGGGCAGGTCGAGCGAGAACGACTGGCGGAGGTGAACCGGTTCGACCGACTCGTCCGTGCGCTCGTCACCCGGCGTCCAGCGCGCGACCGTCTCTGGCGTCGTCGGCCCGCCGCCGACGAACGCCAGCGTCTCGCCGTCGGTCGCGAGCCGCGCGTGGGGGTACGCCGAGAACGGGAGGTCGGCCCCCGTGAGCCCGTCCGCCTCGTCGAGCAGGCAGAGCGACCACTCGCCGTCGCTGTTCCGCAGGACCGCGACCCGGCCGTCGTCGAGGAAGCCGTACGTCGCGAGGCCGAGCGTCCACTGCGGGACGCCGAACTCGGCGTCCTCGGGCGTGCGGTTCCGGGGGCCGTCGTCGCCGTCGAGATCCAGCGCGTAGAGGTTCCACCAGCCGGTCCGGTCCGAGACGGCGTGGAGCTCGCCGTCGGGGCTCCAGCCGGGCTGGAACACCGACTCCTCGGGGCCGCCCAGCACCACCCGCTCGTCCGCGAGCGTGCCGTCGGCGGCCACCTCGGCGACGTGGAGCTCCGTCCCGTCCCACGGCATCCGCGGGTGGTCCCAGGTCGTCCACGCGAGCCGGTCGCCGTCGGGCGAGAGCCGCGGTGACGAGTAGAAGTCGTGGCCCGAGGCGACGATCTCCGGCGCCCCGCTCCCGTCGGCCGGGAGGGTGACGAGTTCGTTGACCGCCTCGTCGTCGGTTCCCGGTCCCTCGTGGCGCTCCCGGACCGCGTAGAGGCGCTCGCCGTCGGGAGCGACCTCGACGTCGGCGTAGCGCAGGCCGTGTTCGGTCTCCGGCTCCGGCGTGATCGCCGTCGGATCGGCGCCCGGGTCGTCGATTCGGTACAGTCGCTGGTCCGAGAACGCGGCGTAGAACACCGTCCCGTCCTGCGCGGCGAAGTCGCCGCCGCCGTACTCGTGGACCAGCGTGCGCACGTCGGTCCCCGCCGGCGTCACTTCGACCGGCTCGTCGGGCGCGTCCGCATCGGCGCGGACGACGACGCCGCGGCCGTCCTCGTCGGGGCGGCGCTCCAGCCAGTAGACGCTGCCGTCGTCGACCGAGACGGGGCCGAACCGGAGCGTGTCGGCGGCCACGTCGGCCGCGGAGACCGGCGACTCCCACTCTCCGTAGGGGGTGGTAGACATGGACAGGGGTTGTGGCGGCGACGGCTTGTCAGTTCGGGTGGACGAAGCCGTCGCCGCGGTCCTACTCCCCGTCGGTCCGCAGGTGGTGGAACACGTACGTCTGGGCGTAGCCCGCGTAGGCGTCGACGCCGCTCTCGCCGAACGGCTCGTCGCGCTCGGGCAGGCCGGCGCCGAGTCGCTCCCGGATCGCCCGCGAGGTCTCGGCGTAGCTGCCGCCGTCGCAGTCCGGGAAGTAGTCGCCGATGGCGGTCTGGATCCACGTGTCGAGCGGGATCGCCTGCAGGTAGCCGAGCGAGAACAGCAGCACGCAGTCGGCCACCTTGTCGCCGACGCCGACGAACTGGGTCGTCGCCTCGCGGGCCTCCTCGTAGGGCAGGCCGCGGGCGTCCTCGGGGCGTCCCTCGCCGCCGGCGACCATCTCGGCGGTGCGCTGGACGTACGGCGCGCGGTAGCCGAGGCTCAGGTCGCGGAGTTCGGCCTCGGTGGCGGCCGCGAGCGCCTCGGGCGTGGGGTAGGCGTGCAGCGTCCGGTCGCCGAGGTCGACCGGCGTGCCGTACTGCTCCCGGAGCGCGCGCTGCATGTCGAAGATCCGGCTGACGCGCATCTGCGCCGAGCAGATGAACGAGATCAGGCAGGGGAACGGCGGGTCGCGGATCAAACGCAGCCCGCGGTAGCGCTCGTAGGCGCGTTCGAGCAGCGGGAGCCCGTCGGTCGCGTCGTAGATCGCCTCGAGGTCGTCGTCGAGCCGGAGCAGGTGGGTGAGAACCGCCTCGCCGTCGACGGGGTCGGTCGGCGCCGCGGGGGTATCGGCGGCGCCCGCGTCCTCGGGGACCGCGCCGGCCTCCCACTCGACCGTCCCGTCGTCGACGCCGCCGCGCTGGCGGGCGCGCACGACCGTGGGTCGGTCCGTGAGCCCCGGCGTCGGCGGCAGGACGGTCTCGTACCACGCGTCGCCGCCGTGGGCCGCCGACTCGGTGTAGCCGTCGCCGTCGGCGCGCTCCCAGAGGTACGTCTGCCCGCTCTCGAGCGTCGACTGCAGGTCGAACGGTCCGTCGAGCGAGGAGACGTCGATGCGGCCCGACTCCATTACGCGGGAGTGGGCCGTGGGGCGGTATCCCGGTTTCGATACTGGCCAGTCACGGCGCACGAACTGTCGCGACCTCCGTGTCGCGGCCACAGAGACTACGCCGTGACTGTGCGACCCAGCCACGGCGCACGAACTGTCGCGACCTCCGTGTCGCGGCCACCGAGTCTACGCCGTGGCTGTGCGACCCAGCCACGG
>SDGW01001242.1_pt1 | contig 10584 bp, 11 predicted proteins | sample 2873831 | NCBI WGS metagenome assembly SDGW01 (sample SAMN08132700, study PRJNA421101) | hypersaline lake metagenome | isolation source: celular fraction 0.22 microns magnesium sulfate-rich crust from ephemeral... | place: Spain: Penahueca Lagoon, Toledo | collected 2011-07
GAGTCCGGCCTCATCAAGATCTACACCTCCGGCTCGTTCCTCGACGAGCGCGAGGTCCCCGCCGAAACTCGAAAGGCGATCGCTTCTGAGTTCGCCGACCGCGATCGCATCGTCGTCGAGTCGCTGCCGGACTTCGTCGATCTGGAGAAGATCGAGGACTTCACCCAGCACGGCCTGGAGACCGACATTGCGATCGGCCTCGAAACCGCGACGGATCGAGTGCGCCGCGACTGCGTCAACAAGTACTTCGAGTTCTCGGAGTTCGAGCGTGCCGCGGAACACGCCCAGGAAGCCGGCGGCGGCATCAAGGCGTATCTCCTGATGAAGCCCCCGTTCCTCTCGGAGCCGGAAGCCATCGCGGACATGAAACGCTCCGTGCGGCGGTGTGCCGAGGTCGAGGCCTGCCACACGGTGTCGATGAATCCGACGAACGTCCAGCGCCACACGATGGTCGAGGACCTGTACCACGACGGCGGCTACCGGCCCCCGTGGCTCTGGTCGGTCGCCGAGGTCCTGGAGTCGACCGCCGACGCGGACGCAATCGTCGTCTCCGATCCAGTCGGCCACGGGAGCGACCGCGGCGCGCACAACTGCGGGGAGTGCGACGACAAGGTCCAGACGGCTATCAAGGACTTCGACCTCCGGCAGGACCCGTCGGTGTTCGAGCAGGTGTCCTGTGAGTGCGAGCGAACCTGGGACGTCGTCAAGGAACGAGAAACCGGGTACAATCAGCCGCTGGCGCGGTAGGGCAGGATTTCGGCGTCGCCTTTTCTGCTAGCGCTACCAGGTTCCGAGTTTCCCGTATTCTCATCGCTGCGACGAGTCCACGATGTGTTGGTAGCCGGTTCTCCCGACTCGAAATAACTGTGCGAGGACCACTGCCTCGATATACATGATGACGGCTGCGAGGCCGTACACGAACACGTCACTGGAGAGTGCCGCGAAAAACGAGTTCCGAATCCACGTCGCACCGAGCAGTGAGAGGTACGCCGGAATCCAGATCGGATACGTCACCGCTGCGACGTCACTCGCCCTTGGCACGTAGGTGATTGCAAAGATCACTCCATACGGGATCGTAAAGAGCAGAAACACGTCCCACCCGGTGAACCATCGGGGGAGGTCGTGGTTTGGTGTCATCGCTCCAGTGATTCTTTCCCGTTGGAGGGAGATAAACACGTCACTGATTGTGTTCTCCGCGCTACACACCGCGCTCGGGACGTGACCCGCCGCCCGAGATGCGACCGAACAGGCCCTTCACTTTCGCTTTCAGTTCCCCGTCGTCGTAGCGGCGCGTGACGGCCCAGGTGAGAATCTGGACGACGACGCCGACGCCGAACAGGGCGTTCGCCCACGTCGGCGGCGTCGGGACCGAGAGACTGGTCAACGACGCGAGGATCGTGTCGGTCGCCAGTGCGGCCCACGTCAGGTACGCGCCCCAGGCGGCGCTGACGAACACCACGACGACTTTCTGGAGGAGCACTGCCACGACGGCGCCGATTACGGGTCCGGCCAGGATCACCGGATCTGCGAGGTTCGTGATGGGAGACATCGACGTGCCCGTCAGCGTCAGCGCAGCGCCGAGCCCGGTCGCCGCACCGGGGACGAGGAGCATGAGCATGTAGATCTTCTGTGCGATCACGAGACCGACGAATCCCAGGAGGAGGATGACGGCGACGGTCGGGATCGGCCCGACGCTCGCGGCGCTGGCCGCGAAGAAGCCGGCACCGCCGCCGAGGAGGAACCCGAACAGTTTCAGGCCGGTTCGATAGATGAACACGCCGCCGACGGTGAGCGTGAGTCCGACGAGCAACAGGACGGCAGTGAGCACGATATTTGACACCAGTTGGTCACCACGTCAGGTGTCGAACAGCCGACGGAAAAGTGTGCTGGCAGCACCGTGGAACGCGGGTTCATAGCGTCGCGTCCGGGTCGTGTTTCTCGGCCATCCGTTCGACCTCGTTCACGTACCGCTCCCGCGTGTCCGCGTCGTCGACGGTGCCGAGGTTCGACTCCTCGACCTGCATCGAGACCGGCGTCTCCCGGTCCGGACCGGTGAAACTTGGCAGCGCGCGCTCCTTCCGGAAGTCGCGCCGCCCGTCCGGCGTCGCGTAGGTGAGGATGATCATGTTCTGCTCGTCGTCCCCGTAGGTCCGTTCGACGAGCCAGACCCGCTCGGTCTCATCCGCGTCGTCGGTCGTCGCCATGTTCAAAACTAGGTGCTCAGGAGATTTCAGTGCTCGGGCAGTTCCCACACCGCGGGAGCGAGCGGATTGTAGATCCGTCTAGAAGAGACCTACTCCGCGAACCCGGCCAGGACGCCCTGCCCGTCGGTCGGACCGATGTCCGGGAGTGCGGCACGCTCGGGATGGGGCATCAGCACGGCCACGGAGTCGTGCTCGCCGAGCACGCCCGCGACGTTGTGTTTCGAGCCGTTGGGGTTGGCCACGTCGTCGACGTTCCCCTCGGCGTCGCAGTAGCGAAACAACACGCGGTCGTCTGCCTCCAGCTCGTCCAGTTTGTCGTCGCTGATCTCGAAACGGCCCTCGCCGTGGGCGATGGGCAGCTGGATGACGTCGCCCTCCTCGTAGGCCTCGGTCCAGGGCGTGTCCGCGTTCTCGACGCGGAGGTAGACGTGTTCACACTGGAAGCGGGCGCTCTCGTTGGTGGTGAATGCGCCGGGGGTGAGACCGGACTCGGAGCCGATCTGTGCGCCGTTACAGACGCCGAGGACGGGAACGCCGTCGTCGGCGGCCTCGCGCACCTCGTTCATGATCGGCGAGCGGGCGGCCATCGCGCCGGCCCGGAGGTAGTCCCCGTAGGAGAAGCCCCCGGGGAGCATGATGCCCGTCGTGTCCTCGGGCAGGCCGTCCTCGTGCCAGACGAGTTCCGCGTCGACGTCGAGTTCGGCGAGCGCGGCGACGGCGTCGCGGTCGCAGTTCGACCCGCCGAAACGAATTACTGAGACCGTCATTCGTCGGCTTCGCGGACCTCCACGGTGTAGTCGTGGATGGTCGGGTTCGCGAGCAGGCGTTCGGCCATCTCGTCGGCGCGCTCGGCGGCCGCGTCGGCGTCGGCGGCGTCGAGGTCGACCTCGAACTGGTCGGCAGAGCGCAGGTCCTCTAACTCGAAGCCCAGTCGTTCGAGTGCGCGCTGGGTCGTTTCGGCCTCGGGGTCGAGCACCCCGTGTTTCAGCCGAACCGTCACGGTCGCGGTATAGGCGGTCATTACCCGGAGTGCGGTCGCCCCGGACGAAAACCCCTTCGACTTGGGTATCTCCGTCGCCGCTCTCCGCATATAAAAGGTCACCTAGAGTGCTAGGCAGCAGCCGTATGCACATTCCCGTGGCACGTGGTAGTATGACACAGGTCGAAGACACGAGTCGTGACATGCGACTCGATCCGGACTCGTTCGCACAGGGCTACTTCAAGAACGCCGTCTACCGCCACTGGGACCCCTACGAGGACGTGTCCGAGGACCTGCTCGAACAGGACCGCGAGAACCTGCTCGCCCAGGACGACCAGGGCCAGGAGCACTTCGACGCGCTCCGCGGGACCATCGCGCTGTTCGGCGCCGGCGAAGAGGCCGTCACGGAGGATCTGATGCCGCTGGCACTCGTGTTGGTGGACATCAACGACCAGATGTTCGTCTCCAGCCAGATCTACGAGGAGGCCAAACACACGCAGTTTTTCGACCGCTACTGGCGCAACGTCATCAATCCCGTCGCCGAGGAACGTGGCTACGAAGTGGTCGACCCGACCGACCAGCGGTGGTTCCCCGAGGGATACGTCGAACTGTTCGACCGGACCGAGACGGCAATGGAACGCCTGCTGACCGAGGACACGCCCGAGAACCGGGCGAAAGCGTACTGTCACTACCACCTCGTCGTCGAGAGCGTCCTGGCCCAGACCGGTTACTACGGGCTCACCTCCCGATTCAAGGAGGAGAAGTCGGATATCTACGAAGACGACATCGAGACGCCGCACCTGCCGGGCCTGGTCAAGGGCGTCAACTTCGTTCGCTCCGACGAGGGCCGCCACGTCGGCTTCGGGATGCACAAAGTCCGCCACCTCATCCACGAGGAAGGCGTCGACGAAGCCGTCGTCCAGGACACGCTGCAGTCGCTGCTCCCGCTTATCTCCGAGACGGTGCAGGCGAACCAGGTCGAGGAGGCCGACCCGGTGCCACTCGTCGAGTACGCCAGCGACAAACTCACGCGCAGGATCGACATCCTGACCGACGCGGAAGCGGAGATTCCGGGCGTTGACGACCTGGTAAAACTCGACGCCGTCGACGAGCCCGCGGCGAGCGACTGAGCGCGCCGCTCACCGCACCAGCGGCGTGAGGACTTTCGACTCGATCTTCTGGAGGTGTTCCGTTACCGTTCCCGGTGCGATATCGAGCGCCGCTGCGATCTCCCGCTGGGTCGTCTCCCGCGGCACCTCGTAGTACCCCATCTCGACGGCCGTCGCGAGGATCTCTCGCTGGCGGTCGGTGAGCAGCGCCGCGACCTCGTCGAGATTCGGCTGATACTCGCCGGTCTCTTCGAGGCGGACGTCCACGGCGTCGGGCGCGTTCGAGACGACGCGCTGGAGCGTCCGATCCTCGCCCAGCAGCGTGACCCGCAACTCTTCTCCCTCGCCACGCTCGGTCTCGCCGAACTCGATCGGCGTCGAGATGAGCACCTCGTGTTCTCGCTCGACGGCGAGCAACTGCTGGACGATCTCGGTCGCCTCAGCGTGGATGTACGCGTACCCCTCCTCGCGCCCGAACACCTCGCACTGCCTGATGTCGTCGCGCTCCTCCAGAATGGTCCTGGCGAGTTCGAGGTCCCCCCGTAACTGCGTGAGCATGAGGACGGTTCCGTCGCCCAGCAGCGTGATGTTCTGGATACCTTCGTGGGTAATTGCCGGATGGCCGGAGATCGTGCGCCCGACACCGGTAAAGCCCGACTCGGCGACGATGGTGAACGTGGCGTAGCGCATCTGCCGTTGGCGTCAGTTGGTGCTTCTCGCCCATATGTCTACGGCGTTGTATGGGGGTTCGGACGCCGCCAGGGACAGATTCGGTCGCGTCCCACATGCCAGCGACGAAAAACAACTTTTTTCGCCGGGCCATGCCGAGTCGGTGACCAATGAGTACCCTCGCACGCGGGTGCCGGTGGTGGTCGCCGTGACGCGCAAGCACAAACTGACCGAAATCACCGTCGTCGGCGAGGACGACACCGGACTGATCGCGAACGTCACCAGCCTGCTGTTCGAGCGGGGCATCAACATCGAGGATCTGGACCAGGCCGTCCGTGAGGGCGTCTTCCGGATGACGATGCACGTCGACACCGCGGAGATGGTCTGCACGGAGGAGAAACTCCGCGAGGACCTGACCGACCTCGGCGACGACCTGGGCGTCGACATCCAGGTCCGCTTCCCGGCCGACCGGGAGACCCAGTCCATCGCCGTGCTCGTCACCAAGGAGTCCCACTGTCTCGAAGCGTTGTTCGAGGCCTGGGCCAACGGCGATCTGGGCGCGGACATCGGCGTCGTCATCGGCAACCACGACGACCTCCAGCCGTTGGCCGAGAAGTACGACGTGCCCTTCCACGACATCGGTGACGAGAAAGGGACGCCCGACGAGGAGCACCTCCTCGAACTCCTCTCGGAGTACGAAGCAGACCTGGTCGTCCTCGCGCGGTACATGCGCATTCTCAGTCCCGACGTGGTCTTCCGCTACGAGAGCCGCATCATCAACGTCCATCCCTCCCTGCTGCCGGCGTTCCCCGGTGCCGAAGCGTACATGCAGGCCATCGAGGAGGGCGTCCGCATCGCCGGCGTGACCGCCCACTACGTCACGACCGACCTCGATCAGGGCCCGATCATCACCCAGCGGGCGTTCAACGTCCCGGACGACGCCACCGAGGAGGAACTCCAGCAGATGGGGCAACCACTGGAGGCCGAGGCACTCATCGAAGCAATCGGGCTGCACCTCGACGACGAGGTTTCGGTCCACCGCGGGCGCACGCGACTCCGTGACGACGTCAGTGAGGAATCCGTCCAGCTCGGTGCGCCGGACGAGCTCGACAGGGCCAACCCCGATCGTCCGATCGATGGACTCGGCGAGATCGTGGCGAATCAGGAGCCAGAAGAGACCGAAGCCGACGATTGACCGGCGAGGACGCCGGTCCGAGCCGCGATATCGGCTTCGCTGAAGCCGACGATTGACGCGAGACGCGAACAGCGAGGGACCGGCGGTCCCTCGGGCAGCCGGCCGCAGGCCGGCGATAGCGGGAACACCCCGAGGAGAAAAAGGTGGGCTCGAAACAGACGGGTGCGCGGTACGACGAGATCGTCGGGGAGTAATTTTTCGCCCACGTTGTTGCGATGAGCGTGTCGCGGGGCGACCGCTCCTATCATCACTTGTGACCGCGCCCATGGGAACTGCCGTGGCTCGCCCTCTCACTCGGTATTCCAATGACGGTTCCGCTCTCGCACGAACTCGCCAGCGTCAAAACCGGTGGTTAAATCGTGGCTGCTGCTGGCTGGCAGCGGCCAGCGAACGTATCGCTCGGTCGAAATACCCGGAACTCTTATGCTTCTGTTGAACCCTAAGTAGTAATCTGATGAGTTCCGGTGACCTCCCCGCCGTCCTGGTGGTGGACGACGAACCCGACGTGGCCGACGCGTACGCGGCGCAGTTGTCGTCCGAGTATCGCGTCGAAACGGCCTACAGCGGGGAGGCGGCACTGGACAAACTGGGTCCTGACGTGGACGTGGTGCTGCTCGATCGTCGGATGCCGGGCGTGTCGGGGGACGACGTCCTCGACGAGATTCGTGAGCGCGGCCTCGACTGCCGCGTGGCGATGGTGACGGCGGTCGATCCGGACTTCGACATCATCGAGATGCCGTTCGACGACTACGTCATCAAGCCCGTCTCTGGCGACGACCTGTTCGAGACGATCGAGCGCCTGCTGACCTGCGCCGAGTACGAGGCGACACTTCAGGAGTACTACGCGCTCAGCAGCAAGTACGCGACGTTGCTGGCGAACAAAAGCGACGCCGTCCTCGGAGATAGCGAGGAGTTCGCGGACCTGGAGACTCGACGGGAGGAGGTCCGCGAGCAGCTCGACGCCACGGTCGAGCAGTTCGACAACGAGGACTTCGCGGCCGTGTTCCGTGAACTCCACGACGGGCGGCCGATCGCGTCCGAACCGACTGACGAGTAGTGACCTCGACAGTTCCGCCGTCACTGACCAGCGGGGCCGGCCGACTGCCCCGTCACAACGGTCGCGTACCCGTCGCATTCGGCCAGTTCTGGCGGTACGGGCAGCCATCGCATTCGTGAACTCTGATTTTCATTTGTGATGAACGGGCGGAAACTTTTTGCGTGTTCTTTGCGATCTGATAACGTGAGTGGATAGGTTTGGGCGAAACAACAATCCTCATCGTCGACGACGAATCTGCAGTGACGGACGTCTATGCGGCCCATCTCAAGGACGAATACGACGTCCGGACAGCCTACGATGGGTCGGAAGCGGTCGAGAAGCTGGACGAGGAGATCGATGCCGTCCTCTTGGACCGACGGATGCCGGGCATGTCCGGTGACGAGGTCTTAGAACACATCCGCGAGGAGGGATACGACTGCCGCGTGGCGATGGTGACGGCTGTCGACCCGGACTTCGACATTCTGGATATGGGCTTCGACGATTACGTCGTCAAGCCGGTCTCGCGGGACGATCTCTACGAGACGGTGGACAGACTGCTCACCTATTCGTCGTACGACGACACGTTCCAACGGTACTTTTCGCTGGTCTCGAAGCGGGCTGCGCTCCAGACGTCCAAGAGCCAGTCGGCGCTCGAAACCAACGAGGAGTACCAGGCATTGACCGATCGAATCAACGAACTCGAAGCGGAACTCGACGATGCTGTGATGGATTTAGAAGAGGGCGAGTTCGGCGCGCTCTTTCGGATGCCGGAACCCGATTTCGACTCCCTCGACTCCCCGTCATAGCCGTCGTCCGTTGCTCTTATGGCATGGGAACAGACGCCGTATACGGTGCTGTTCGCCGGCGTGTCAGTCCCGATGCTAGCCGTGGCGGTGGTCTCGTACCGACATCGCGAGACTGCCGGCGCCCTGCCACTGTCCGCGTTAGCGGGCGCAACGGCCGTCTGGGCGGGGGCCGCCGCACTTAGCGTCGCCCGAACTGACTTCGCCGGTCTCCGAGCGTTCGGCAATCTCATGTTCGTCGGCGTCTCTCTCATTCCGGTCGCACTCCTCTTTTTCGCCGAGGAGTACACCAGTCACCGCGTGTGGCTGACCCGCTCCGGGCCAGTCCCGCTGCTCGTCGTCCCGGCCCTGACCCAGCTCGTCGTCTGGACGAACCCGACCCACCACTTGATGTGGACACGACGGACGGTCGAACACACTGGGTCTCTCGCGACGCTCTCGGTGCAGTACGGCCCCTGGTTCTGGTTCCACGGCGCGTACTCGTATCTGCTGACCGTCGTGGCGACGTATCTGCTCGTTCGGACGTTTCTCGTCTCCGAGACGGTCTTTCGGACCCAGTCCGTCGCGATCCTCCTCGGCGTGGTGGCACCCGTGGTCAGCAATGTGGCGTATCTCTCCGGGCTCCTCGCCGTCCCGCTCGACCCGACACCGATCGCGTTCTCGGTGACGGCCGTGATGTTCCTGGTCGCGATCTACCGCCACAAACTGCTCGAACTGGTTCCTGTGGCACGCGAAGTCGCCCGGAACGAACTGATGGACAACCTCGTCGAGGCAGTGTTCATCCTCGACGACCGCGACTGCATCTCCGATTTCAACGAACGCGCCCGACACATCACGGGCGAACCGGCCGACGCCATCATCGGCGACCCACTCGACGAGGTCGTTCCCGGACTCGAGGATGCACTGACTGAGTCACCCGACGAAGCACTCCCAGACGACGACACCAGAACCGAGGTCGCGCTCCGACAGAACGGAACCCTTCGCCACTACGACGTGCGGGTGACGGAGTTGCACCGTGCCGGTGGTCTGCTGCAGGGCAAACTCGTGAGTCTCCACGACGTGACCGAGCGCCGGCAGCGCGAACAGCGGTTGGACGTACTCAACCGGGCGCTGCGCCACGACCTGCGCAACGAGGCGAACGTCATCCTCGGCTACGCCGAACTCGGGATGCAGAACCACCCCGACGCGGAGTGGGTCCAGGCCATCCAGCACCACGTCTCGGGGATGGTGGATCTGAGTGCCAAGGTTCGCCAGATCGAGCAGGCGCTCGACGGGGAGAACGTCGACCCCCGGCCGGTCGACGTGGCAGCGACCGTCCGGGACGTCGTCGCCGACGTCGAGGCGGAACGCCCCGACCTCTCCGTCGAGACGCATCTCCCGGACGGCACGTACGTCTCGGCGATCGAACTCGTCGATTCGGCGATCCACAACGCGCTCGAGAACGCGATCGAACACAACGACAATCCGGACCCGCTCGTCGACGTGTCGGTCTCGGTCCGGCAGACTGACGAGGGCGACGTTGCAGTCCAGATCACCGACAACGGCCCCGGAATCCACGAGGACGAACGCGAGGTCCTCCTGCGTGGACGAGAGACGCAACTCGACCACGTCAGCGGCCTCGGCCTGTGGATCATCAACTGGATCGTCACCGAGTCCGGCGGCACGATCGCGTTCGACGAGAACGATCCTCGCGGCAGCATCGTCACGATCTACCTCCCGGCGGCAGACACGCCTCCCGGGGCGGAATCGGCCGCCGAAGACCACGTCTCGACCGGCCAGGGCACTGGGAGCGCCGAACTGTCCTGAGTCTGGGGGCTGGAGGGGGCGGACTGCCTTTACGCAGAGCAAATTTCTTTTCGAAAGCACTAACGGTAGTTCGAGCCTAAGGAGGTTCCAATGAGTCAGCAACTGCCGGACGTCCAGGCATCCAGTCCGGAGGTACGCGTGGGTTTGAACCGCGTCGGCGTCACTGGGGTCGAGAAGCTCGTCAAACTCGGTCGGGAGGGCGACCGCCCGATCGTCCTCATGGCCGACTTCTCGGTGTTCGTCGATCTCCCTTCCTGGCGGAAGGGCGCAGACATGTCCCGGAACATGGAGGTCATCGACGAGACGCTCGAAGCCGCCGTCGCCGAAGAGGCCTACCGCGTCGAGGATGTCTGCGGTGAGGCGGCGGAACGCCTGCTCGACAAGCACGACTACACCACCAAGGCCGAGGTCCGCATGGAGGCGGAGTACGTCACCCGCGAGCGGACGCCCGAGAGCGACCGTCCGACCCAGTCGACGGCGGACATCATCGCCTCGGCGACGGCCACCGAGGACGGCACCCACGAGGAGATCGGCGCCCGCGTCACCGGGATGACCGTCTGTCCCTGCTCGCAGGGAATGAGCACGTCCCGCGCTCGGGAGACGCTCCGCGGCCTGAACGTCGAGGACGAGGTCATCGACCAGTTCTTAGAAGAGGTCCCGCAGCCAGGCCACTCCCAGCGGGGACACGCCACGCTGACCATCGAGAGCGAGGGCGCGCCGGAAGCGGACCTGAACGACATCATCGAGGTCGCCCGCGATTCGATGAGCGCGCGCATCTACAAC
>SDGW01001243.1_pt1 | contig 10574 bp, 11 predicted proteins | sample 2873831 | NCBI WGS metagenome assembly SDGW01 (sample SAMN08132700, study PRJNA421101) | hypersaline lake metagenome | isolation source: celular fraction 0.22 microns magnesium sulfate-rich crust from ephemeral... | place: Spain: Penahueca Lagoon, Toledo | collected 2011-07
GCGCGGCGGCGTCGTCGACACGGACGCGCTCGTCGCGGCGCTGCGCGGGAACAAGATTCACGGCGCCGGCCTCGACGTCACCGATCCCGAGCCGCTGCCGAGCGGCCACGACCTCTGGGGGTTCGAGAACGTCTTCCTCACGCCCCACGTCGCCGGCCACACCCCCAAGTACTGGGAGCGCCGCGCGGACATCCTCGTGGAGAATCTAGCGAACGTCGCGGAGACGGGCGAGTACGACGACCTCAGAAACCAGGTCGCCTGAGAGCGGGGGATTCGGCCGGCGGGACTACTGGTAGGCCTGCAGCCCGGTGAGGTCCTCGCCGATGATGAGCGTGTGGATGTCGTGGGTGCCCTCGTACGTGTAGACGGTCTCCATGTTCGCCATGTGACGCATCGGCGAGTAGTCCGCGGTGATGCCGTTGCCGCCGAGCATCTCGCGGGCGATGCGGGACTGGTCGCGGGCCATCCGGACGTTGTTGCGCTTGGCCATCGAGACGTGCTGGGGGCGCATCTCCCCCTCCTCCTTGAGCTCCGCGAGCCGGTGGGCGAGCAGCTGCGCGAGCGTGATCTGGGTCGCCATCTCCGCGAGCTTCTGCTGTTGCATCTGGAAGCCGCCGATGGGCTTGCCGAACTGCTCGCGGTCCGTCGCGTACTGCCGCGCGGTCTCGAAGCAGTCCTGGGCTGCGCCGATCGCGCCCCAGGCGATGCCGTAACGCGCCTGCGTGAGACACGACAGCGGCCCCTTCATCCCGGAGACGCCGGGCAGGCGGTTCTCCTCGGGAATCCGGACGTCCTGCAGGCTGATCTCGCCCGTGATGGACGCGCGCAGGCTGAGCTTCTCGTCGATCTTGTTCGTGGTGACGCCGTCGCGGTCGGTCTCCACGAGGAACCCGCGGACGGGGGTGTCGTCCTCGCTGTGGTCTTTCGCCCAGACGACCGCGACGTCAGAAATCGGGGAGTTCGTGATCCACGTCTTCGAGCCGTTCAGGACGTACTCGTCGCCGTCCTTCTCGGCGCGCGTCTCCATCGCCGAGGGGTTCGAGCCGTGCTCGGGCTCCGTGAGGCCGAAACAGCCGACGGCCTCGCCGGCGCCGAGCTTCGGCAGCCACTCCTCGCGCTGCTCGTCGCTGCCGAACGCGTGAATCGGGTACATCACGAGCGCGCCCTGCACGCTCGCCATCGAGCGCAGCCCCGAGTCGCAGGCCTCCAGTTCGCGCATCAGCAGGCCGTACGCGGTCTCGCTGACGTTCGGCAGGCCGTATCCCTCGAGGTTCGGCGCGTAAAAGCCCATCTCGCCCATCTTCGGGATAATCTCCTCGGGGAACGTGCCGTCGATCCAGTGCTGGCCGATGTCCTCTACCTCGCCGTCGATGAACGAGCGCGCGGCGTCGACGAGCATCCGCTCCTCCTCGGTCAGCGACGACTCCAGGTCGAAGTAGTCGAGCATACCTCGCCGTAACGCCCCCACGGATAAATAACCCTACTGCCCGCGCTCAGAAGCCGTCGGTCCCTTCGAGTAAGTGTTCCTCGACGACGCCCTCGTCGAGTTCGATTCCGAGGCCCGGCTCCTCGGGCACCTCGATGCGGCCGTCCCGAATCAGCGGCTCGTCGCGCACGAGTAAGTCGTCCCACCACTCGACTTCCAGCGCGTGGTACTCCAGCAGGTCGAAGTTCGGCGTCGCCGCGCCGAGGTGGACGCAGGCCATCGTCCCGACGGGGCTGCAGACGTTGTGCGGGGACATCGGGATGTAGTTCTCCTCCGCGCGGTCGGCGACTCGCATCGTCTCCGTCAGGCCGCCCACGGTGGTCGGGTCCGGGGTGACGACGTCCACGCCGTGGTTGTAGATGAGGTCCGACAGCTCGAACACGCGGAACCGGTTCTCGCCGGTCGCGATGGGCGTCCGGGTGGCCTGCGTCACCTCCTTCTGGGCGTCCATGTTCTCCGGGGGCACGAGGTCTTCGAGCCACATCAGGTCGAACTCCTCGAGCTCGTAGGCGAGCCGCTTCGCGCTCTCGACGGAGTAGTCCCAGTGGCAGTCGAACGCGAGGTCGACGTCGTAGCCGATCTCCTCGCGGACCGCTTCGACGATTTCTTTCTTCTCGCGGATGGCGGCGTTCGTCAGCCGGCCGTTGTACGAGTCGTTTTCGTTGTCCGCGGGCAGGTCGAGGTCGAACTTGATGGCGTCGAATCCCATGTCCGTGACGCGCGCGGCCTCCGCGGCGTACGCCTCGGGCGTGTACGCCTCCGCCTGCGCGTAGTCGGTCGCGCCGTCCTCGACGGCGTACGCCTCGCCGGCGTGGCAGTCACAGTACAGCCGCACCTCGTCGCGGTACTTCGACCCGAGCAGTTGGTAGACCGGGAGGTCGAGAATCTTCCCGGCGGCGTCCAGCAGCGCCACTTCGATGCCCGAGGCGGCGGTGACGACTTTGCCGGTGGTGCCGCCGTGCCCGGACATCTCCTGGAAGATGTACCGCACGAGGCGCTCGACGTCGAGGGGGTTCTCCCCGACGAGGAAGCGGTTGGTGTACTCCACGAGCTCGGGAATGCCGCCGCCGCGGTAGGACTCGCCGATGCCGGTGACGCCGGCGTCGGTCTCGACCTTGATGAGGTTCCACTCGAAGTTGCCTTCGACGACGCACGCGTCGATGCTCGTGATCTCCACGTCTCGGTCCGGGTCGCGGGTCTGAATCTGGTCTGAGAAGTCTCTCATTCGTCTCTGAATTTCTCGAGGGCGTCCTCGTCGAGGGGGACGCCGTGGCCGGGACGGTCGGGGAGGTCGATCATGCCGTCGTCGTCGGGCTCCACGGGGTCGGCGACGACGTCGTCGAACGCCTTCACGTCCATGTCGCGGTAGAAGTACTCCACCCAGAGGCCGTTCTCGATGGCCCCGAGCAGGGAGGCGTGGATGTTCCAGTTGTAGTGGGGCGCGATGGGGATGTCGTAGGCGGCGGCGTGGTGGGCGATCTTCAGCCACTCCGTGATGCCGCCGCAGACCGTGACGTCGGGCTGGAGGATGGTCGCGGCGCCCTCGTCGGCGAGGCGCGCGAAGTTGTGCCGCGTGCCCTCCAGTTCGCCCGTGGCGACCGGGTAGTCGAGGGCGTCGTTGACTTCCGCCATCGTGTCCACGCGGTCGATCATCACCGGCTCCTCGATGAAGTACGGGTCGTGGGGCGCGAACTTCCGGCAGTTCCGTAGCGCTTCGGTCGTCGACTCCCAGACGCCGTTGGCGTCCAGCAGGAGCGTGCGCTCGTCGCCGATCTCGTCACGGACGGCGGCGACGCGGTCGGCCTCCTCGTCGGCGGAGCGCCGACCGACCTTCATCTTCACGACGTCGTGGCCCTCGTCGAGGTAGCGCCGCATCTCGCCGCGCAGGCCCTCGTGGCCCTTGTCGTCGCGGTAGTAGCCGCCGCTGGCGTACGACGGCACGCGCTCGCTGTGCCCGCCGAGGAGCTTGTGCAGCGGTTCGCCCGCGGCCTTCCCTTTCACGTCCCAGAGCGCGATGTCCACCGTGGAGATGGCCCGCAGCAGCAGGCCCGTCCGGCCGATCTGGACGGTGCCGTTGTACATCTCGTGCCAGAGTCGCTCCGTGTCCCGCGGGTCCTCGCCGACGAGCATCGGTTCGAGCAGCGATTCGACGGCGTCGGCGATGAGGCCCGCGCCCTCGTAGCCGAGCGAGTAGCCGACCCCCTCGTGGCCGGTGTCCGTCCGCACGTACGTGATCGCGTGGTCGCGGTACGTGAGCGTGCGGTTGGAGAACGAGACCGGGGTCTCCAGGGGCAGCTTGATCGGGAACGACTCGACCTCTGTGATTTCCATAAAGGGAGCGGCGACGCACGCACACAAGTAGGCGATCGTAGCGGCAACACTCATACCCACAGTATTAGTGGTGGCCCCGCGACAGCGCGGACATGGAGTTCCCCGACCGCAGCGACGTCGACCACCTCATCGACCCGCAGCCGCTCCCCGAGTTCGCCCGGGTGCGCTACGAGCCCGAGAGCGTCTCGCTGGACGACCCAGTCGGCGCGGCGCGGGCCGAACTCGACGCGCTCGACGTGGACGACCTCGACGACGGCGCGACGGTCGCGGTGGGCGTCGGCAGCCGCGGCATCCACCGCATCGACGACGTCGCGCGCGCCGTCGTCGACGACTTCCCGGAGTCTGCGACCGTCGTCGACGACGAGGCGCTGGCCTTCGAGGACGGCGAGGCGCGGTTCGAGGACGCGTAGCGTCGGTTGCCTTTACGGAAACGTTTTCCCGGTGCCCTCTGATTGCCACTCACATGGACCTAGAGATAGACGGCGACGCGGCGCTCGTCACGGCATCGTCCAGCGGACTCGGAAAAGCGTCGGCGAAGGCGCTCGCCCAGGAGGGCGCGAACGTCGTCATCAACGGCCGCGACGAGGACCAGCTCGAGGAAGCCCGCGAGGAAATCGAGGCAGTCGCCGAGGGCGAGGTCGTCGCCCAGCCCGGCGACCTCACGGACGCCGAAGACGCGAAGACACTCGTCGAGACCACCGTCGAGGAGTTCGGCACCGTCGACCACCTCGTGACGAGCGCGGGCGGCCCGCCGTCCGGCGCGTTCCTCGACACGGACGACGACGACTGGGAGCACGCCTACCAGCTCCTCGTGATGAGCGTCGTGCGACTGGCTCGGGAGGCCGCGCCCCACCTCAAGGAGGGCGACGGCGGCACCATCGTCAACATCACGTCTCGGACCGTCAAGGAGGCCAAGGAGAACCTCGTGCTGTCGAACTCCGTCCGCATGGGCGTCATCGGCCTGGAGAAGACGCTCTCGAAGGAGTTCGCGCCCGAGGTGCGCGCGAACGCCGTGCTGCCGGGCTCCCACGAGACGGCGCGCATCGAGAACCTCATCGACAGCGCCATCGAGCGCGGCGACTACGAGGACTACGAGGACGGGCTGGCCGCGTGGTCGGACAACCCCCTCGAACGCATCGGCGACCCCATGGAGCTCGGGAACACGGTCGCGTTCCTGAGCTCGCCGAAGTCCGGGTACATTAACGGCGCCGCGCTCCCCATCGACGGCGGCTCCATCGGGGCGAACCTATGAAGCCCGTGAAGTTCGACGACGCGGAGACGTACGAGCCCGAGGAGGGCTGGCGCCGCGTCGCGATGGCGGGCAGCGACCAGTTCTCCTTCGAGTGGTTCGAGAAGCCGCCGGGCCACAGCTCGCCGATGCACGACCACGAGAACGAGCAGGTGTGTCTCTGCCTGGAGGGCGAGCTCACGGTCGCCACCGAGGACAGCGAGGTCACGCTGCAGCCGAACGACTCGGTGCTGCTCGAATCGAACGAGACCCACCGCGTCGAGAACACCGGCGACGAGCGCGCGGTCGGCCTGGACGTGTTCGCGCCCGGGCGCTCGTTCGACTTCTGGACGGACCGCGAGGAATGAAGTACCTCGCACGCACCGCGACCGGCGACCCGCTGCTCGGCGGCGAGGACGGTTACGTCCGGCTGGACGCGGTCGAACCGGGCCTCGACAGCGTCCGGGACGCGCTCCCGCGCGCTGCGGACGGAACACTCGGCGACGTGGCGGACGCGCCCGCCGAGCCCGTGCCCGCCGAGGACATCACGTTCGGCGCGCCGCTCGCGGAGTTCGGGAAGCTCTGGGGCATCGGCCTGAACTACGAGGAGCACGCCGGCGACCTCGACGAACAGCGCCCGGAGGAGCCCGCGAGCTTCATGAAGCCCTCGACGGTGCCCACGGGGCCGGGCGGCCCGATCCGGCTCCCCCCGGAATCGCAGAGCGAGCGCGTCACCGCCGAGGCCGAACTCGGCGTCGTGATGGGACGCACCTGTCGGAACGTCGACGAGGCCGACTTCGAGGACGTAATCGCGGGGTTCCTCCCCGTCATCGACATGACCGCGGAGGACGTCCTCCAGCGGAACCCGCGGTTCCTCACGCGCGCGAAGAGCTACGACACGTTCCTCGTGCCCGGCGCCGCGCTCGCGGTGCCCGAGGAGCCCCTGGACCTCACGTCGCTGTCCGTGCGGACGGAGGTCAACGGGACCGTGAAAGCGGAGAACGAGATTCGGAACATGCTGTTCCCGCCCGCGGAGATCGTCTCGTTCCACTCCGACGTGATGACCCTCGAACCCGGCGACCTGTTCAGCACGGGAACGCCGGGTGCGGCGCACATCGAGCCCGGCGACGACGTGCGCGCCGTCGTCGAGTCCATCGGCACCGCCGAGGCGCCGGTGACCCGGTAACGGCCAGCGGGAATTTTTATAACGAGCGGCTGTGTGTGTCGGTACCGTGTACCGAGTACTCTTGCCAGTCGGCGACAACACGGACCGCGCGCTGAACGCCGCCGAAGCCGCCGGGGACTTCCCGAACGCCGAGGCGGAAGTCGAGGTCGTCATCCTGAACGTCTTCGAGGAGTTCGAAGTCAGCGGCGAGGCCGGTCAGGTCAACTCCGAGGACGTCTGGGACGAGACGAACTACCCGGAGAGCGTCGACGCCGCCGAGGAGTACCTCGAGTCGAGAGTGGCGTCGGTGTCGAAGCGCCGCGAGCACGGCGATGTCGCCGAGGAAGTGCTCGCGGTCGCCGAGGAGATCGACGCCGACAACATCGTGATGGGCGGCCGCCAGCGGAGCCCCACCGGGAAGGTACTGTTCGGGAGCACTACGCAGTCGGTGATGCTGTCGGCGTCCTGTCCGGTGACGGTGTCGCTCGGGAAGTGAACTCCTATCAGTTTATTTATTTTATTCGGCGGTTTCGGACGGGAGTTGCGTGTTTCCATACACAGTCACGGTGAAACAAACAGATAGATTGTTAAAGGTCGAACGGTTTGTCAGGGACGAACATGGTGGACGAAAGCATGAAGCGACGTAAGTTCCTGTACGGTACAGCTGCAGCGGGCATCGCGGGCATCGCTGGATGTAGTGGAGACGGCAGCGGCGACGGCGACGGTGGCGGCGACACGACCACCGAGAGCGGCGGCGGTGGCGACACCACGACCGAGGGAGGCGACAACGGCGGCAGCGAGAGCCTCTCGCTGCGCGTCGGGACCTCCGCCGGTGGGACGCAGGACGTCGGGCTCGCCGTAGAGCGCGCCGTCAGCCAGGAGAGCGACACCCTCGACTACTCGACCATCGAGAGCCCCGGCTACATCGGGACCATCTACCGGATGGCCCAGAACCAGTTCAACGCCGGCATCACCGACAACAACTCGCTGAACAAGGCCCTCGACGACCGCGGCCGGTTCTCCGAGCAGTCGGTCTCCCGCATCCCCCAGTACGGGTTCGGCGCGTTCCCGTACAGCATCTACGTCGTCGCCCGCGACGGCACGGACATCGAGACGTTCGACGACCTCGCCGGCAAGAACGTCTACCCCGCCGAGCCGGGCTACTCGACGCGCGCGACGACGCTCGACGTCTGGTCGCAGGACCCGACGGCGGACGTCTACGACCAGATGAACATCCAGAACATGGGCGTCGGTGACGCGCCCGGTGCGATGGAGGAAGGCACCATCGACGCGTCCATCGCGTACGGCGCGCCGGGCGTCCGGTACACCGGCTTCGTGCAGGAGATGGCCTCCCGCGTCGACCTCCACTACGTCGAACCGACGGACGCGCTCATCGAGTCCGCGGAGTCGTACTCCGGCGCCGGTACCACTCGGACGCCCTACGAGGACTGGCAGATCGCGGGTGCGGACATCGGCACCGACGAGGTGTTCACCTGGGACCTCGAGGTCAACTACACGTTCAACCCCGAGGCTAACCCCGACGCAGTCTACGAGCTGTGCCGCGTCGTCCACGAGCACAACGACGTCGTCAACAACGGCGAAGCGCAGTTCAACGACTACGACTCCGCCGAGGAGATGCTCGCCTACGCCCAGGAGCGCATCCCCGTCCACCCCGGCGCTGTCCAGTACTACAAGGACAACGACGCCTGGGACGACAGCCTCACAGAGGGCGAGACGGCGTAATCCCCTCCGCGTGGCGCCGTCCCCTCACCCGAATCGGAACCCAATCAATATTTTACTGCAAGCAAACCACACCCAAACATGGATACACAATCTGAACGAGAGACCGGGCCCTCGGGGTGGCTGCGTGGCCTCGACATCAGCGTCACGCTCGTAGCCCTCCTGTTCTGGGTAACCGTCCTCTGGTGGGCGTACACCCAACAGTGGTCGACGGTCAAGTACGCCGTCCTGTTCGTCGGCGGCATCATGACGGTGTACGCCCTCAACGAAACCCGCGAATCGCTCGAAGAAGGCAGCCGGATAGACGCCCTGGTGTTGCTACCGTCGGCCGGCGTGCTCATCACGGCGTCCTTTTACTTCTTCCTGAACTTCGAGATGGTCTACCTCCTGCGTCAGGGGTTCGCCAGCGAGCACGAGTACATGCTCGCGCGGCTCATCATCATCTCGCTGCTGTACCTCACGTGGCGCGAGTTCGGGAACCTCTTCCTCGGACTCGTCATCGGCGTGATGCTGTACGCGATGTTCGGCGACGCCGTCCCCGGCGTACTCGGACACGCGGGAATGAGCCAACTGACTCTCCTGCAGGCGACGGTCACTGACCTGTACGGGTTCTACGGCTCGCTCACGCAGCTGACCGCGTCCTGGATCGCGCCGTTCCTCCTGTACGCAGGACTGCTGTTCGCGTACGGCGCGTTCGACCTGATCCTCCGCCTCGCTATCGTCGCGGCCGGGCGCATCCGGTCGGGCGTGGCACAGACGGCCGTGCTCTCCTCGGCCGTCATCGGCTCCATCAACGGCTCGTACACCGCGAACGCCGCCATGACGGGGTCGTTCACGATTCCGACGATGAAGGAGAGCGGGATGTCCGGCCACCGCGCGGCCGGCATCGAAGCCGTCGCGTCGACCGCGGGACAGGTGCTCCCGCCGGTCATGGGCGCGTCCGCGTTCGTGATGGCGTCCTACCTCGGCGTGGCGTACCTCAACATCGTCGTCGCCGGGCTCGTGCCCGCAGCGATTCTGGTCACGTCGATCGCCATCGCAGTCCACTACACCGCGATTAGCGACTCCAGCGACCAGGACATGGAGTTCTCGGAGTTCTTCGACGAACCGCTCACGCGCAACGAGAAGATCGCCGAGGCGCTCCGGTTCGGCGTCCCGTTCGGCGTCCTCATCTACTACCTCGGCTTCGCCCAGTACACGGTGATGACGTCCGCGATGTACACCGTGTTCGCGATGATCATCACGGGCGTCGTGATGCCGCCGTTCCAGCGACTCGTCGACGGTTCGGACATCTCCCCCGTATCGGAGTTCGTCACGCAGATCAAGAACACCATTCACGGCTTCCGGCGGGGCGCCATCATCCTCGCGCCCATCGCCATCATCCTCGTGGTCATCAGCGGCGTCGTGAACCTGTTCTCGACGACCGGTGTCCCCGCGAAGATCGCGCTGCTGATGATCAACCTCTCCGGCGGCGTCCTGCTGTTCGCAGTGCTGCTCGGGATGGCCGTCGCTATCGTGATGGGCGTCGGGATGCCGACGGTGGCTGCCTACGTCATCGTGGCCATCCTCATCGTCCCGACGTTCGTCTCCGAGTTCGGCATCGCGGAAATCGTGGCCCACTACACGATGTTCTACGCGGCCATCTTGGCGGGCATCACACCGCCGGTGGCGACAGCGGCCGTCGTCGCGGCGGGCATCGCGGAGGCGAACTTCTGGCGGACTTGCGGGGCGGCGCTGAAAATCGCCGCGCCGCTGTTCGTCCTGCCGGTCGCGTTCGTCTACAACCCCGCGATGATTTCGATGACTCCGGGCCTCGAGACGCTCTTCGTCGGCCTCCTGGTCGTGATGGGCGCCATCTCCATCATCTACGGGCTGAACTACCCGTTCAAGCTGTCCATCGGACGCAAAATCCTCCTCCGGAGCGCGCTCGCGGTGCTCGGCGTGCTCATCATGACGTACCCGATGCCGCTCGCGAAGATCGCGGGTATCGCCGTCTTCGTCGCCGTCTTCGTCGCCGAGAAGGTGATGGTACGCGGCCTCAAGAACCCCCTCGGGAAGGAGGTGAAACAATGAGCCCCCAACAGGAAGCCCCCGAAGACCAGGTCGACACGTCCGACGTCGGCGGCCTCGAGGAAGTCGTCCCGGAGCCGCTGATGCCGGTGTGGAAGCGCATCCAGCTGATTCAGGACTTCCGCGAAGCCCACAGCGACACCTACGTCAGGGTCCTGGAAGTGCTGACGGCGATCGCGCTTGCCGTCGGCTACGTCTGGTGGGTGTACCTCTACTTCTTCGGCGGCGGCGTCAGCCTGTAGCCGGCCGCCTCCGTTCTGTCTCCGTTTCTCACTCCCGTACTTCTCGCCGCCGACTGCAGAACGGAGTGTGGAATCGCAGAACAGCGCGCCTGCTCGTCACTCGTGCCACTCGGCGGCGCGCTGGACGTCGTGCGGGATGTGGTTGTCCTGCTCGCGGACGTCGTCGAGGTACGAGCGCAGTTCGGGCGCGAACTCGGGGTGCGCGCAGTTCTCGATGATGCGCTCGGCGCGCTCGACGGGCGACAGCCCGCGGACGTCAGCGACGCCCTGCTCGGTGACGAACACGTCGACGTCGTGTTCGGTGTGGTCGAC
>SDGW01001244.1_pt1 | contig 10573 bp, 8 predicted proteins | sample 2873831 | NCBI WGS metagenome assembly SDGW01 (sample SAMN08132700, study PRJNA421101) | hypersaline lake metagenome | isolation source: celular fraction 0.22 microns magnesium sulfate-rich crust from ephemeral... | place: Spain: Penahueca Lagoon, Toledo | collected 2011-07
CCGACTGTTTCGCTACCTCGAGCGCCAGCCCTGCGACCGCCCGTTTCCGCACAGCGGGCAGCACCCCTTAGGCCGTGTCCCTAACGGGACAGGGGCAGCAAAATACACCGCACAGCCCACCTACCCCCCTCACGAATCTCCACATGAACCAGATGAAACGAAGGGGGTCTCCAATCTAGATCCAAGATAATCGGTTAAAATTGCCGTCCTTGTCTAGTTAAGCCCGTTTGGGACGTAATCAGGGTACGTCTGAACCTGTCTCAAACATCCCGGTTTCCGGCCGCGGGTCCGCTTCAAACCCACAAGGGGTTCGTCTGAACCCCCGATTTCCAGCGGTATTCGCTCTATTGAGGGTAATATCTCAAAGGAATTTCCACCAACCTCTAATTCCCCCTCAGCCCCTGGAGGGTCGATGGAAACGAGCCCTAAACCATACCTGAGTGCGTCTAATCGTCGGAAGACAAACCACTCTGCAATATGCTCACCTCGGTACTAGAATCGCGGAGTAAATTGCTTCCGCAGCAGCTGGTGTTGAACTGGCGCGATAATTTCAAGTAGCTGTACTTAAACATGAACGCGTGGTATCTATAGAGATGACTAATCCGGTGATATGACTAATGCGAATCGAACTCGCACTAGATGCAATCGCGGACGCCGCCTACGATAATGCCGCGCACCACAAGATTCGCGGTCGCATCTGGCGCGCTTTCGAGGACGCCGGCGGATACGTTGAAGCCCACGATACAGACCATGGCGTCGGATTCGCGTTCTCGAACATCTTCCCATGGGGTAGTATCGAGGAAGACGACCGCCGGTATCTGCGGATTGCCTCTCCGCGCCGGGACGTTCTGGACGACCTGATTGCGCATTTCGGACAGAATCCCCTGTTCGAGGTCGGACAGATGCGTTTCGAGGTGGCGGAGATCTCCGCGCACGCACCACAGGTTGGTGAAGCCGGGTCCACTGGGCGGATGGATACGGGAACAGGAGTATTCTGTGCGCTAACCCGTCAGTTGGCCGAGGAACACGGACTGGACACCTCACAGATCGAGACCGGAGACTCGGAGACGAAGATGTTCTGGCGACCGGAGCACGGCATGGAGCCGCTTCAGGCGACGATTCGGCGATCACTCCAGCGGACTCACGAGGAGTACGGCGACGAGTACTACGACGGCCCGACAGAGGTCGACGAACCGCTGTTCAACGAGGTCGAGCCGATCAAGGACGATATCGTCTATGCGATTCCCTTCCAGCCGGCGACGGCCGTCGACCTCACTGTGCTCCTCTCCAAGTGGCGTCTTGGCTATCGCGTCCGTGACGAAACGCACCGGTATCACCTGAACCTCGCTCTCGACGCCGGCATCGGCCAGCGCCGCGAGCACGGGTTCGGGTTCCTGAACCTTCGGGAGCAGAAGCCTCCGCGAGCCGACTCATGAGCGACGGACCTACGCGCCAGGACTTCGAGGAGGCCCTCAAGGGGTACTGGCACGGTCGCCCTCCGGCCAGTCTGGAGGACGTGATGGCGCTCTACGGCGTACTTGCCGTCGCCGAGAGCGGGGGCGGACTCTACGAGAGCCCGAGCAAACTCCAGCCGTTCGTCGACGACGGCCGACTCGTCGAAATATCGATCGACCTCTCCGGTGAAGAGCGGAAAGTAGTGGGTCACCCAGAGGTCGACACACTTCGCGAGGAGGATATCCCGAAACTGGGCTATTCACACAAATCCTCCGGCCGTGGCGCGAAGTACAGCCTGACCCAGATTGGCTCGAAGAACGGAAACGACGCTGAAGGAGTCTCGAGCACGATCATCGGGCGAATCCGCTCGTGGACCGGCCAGGACAGCGTCCAAAGCTTGACTGACGAGGACGAACATCCAGACAGCTGGATAATCGACGACCTGGCTGCAGTCTTCGAGAGGGACTCGGAGACGCTCGAAGAACTGAAAGCGGACATCATCGACCTTCTCCCGACCGAGGACTCCATTCCGACGGTCGCGACAGTTCGCCTGAAGCTGGATCCGGCCGACGTCAAATCAGTTGACGGGACGGAGCCGGACTGGTACTACCCGGCAGATATCGGCGTGATTGAGGAGGCGATGACTCGCTATGCGACGGCCAACGCCGCAAACAAGGCGATAGATGGCGGCACCTCAGAAGGCCAGGGGACTGGCGTCGTCACCGGCGAGGAGGGCCGCGTCGTCGGAACCCCCGAGAGCCCACTCGGCGTGTTCTCGGTCAAGCATCCCGACGCCCAGCCGGGGCTACAGCGGACCGCTTCCTGGCGGAACTACCCGGTTAGCGAGGACGTCGCGATGCTCTTCGCGAAGGGTCAGAACCTCATCGACGCGTGCGTCTACCGCAACGGCGGAATGGAGACGTACGCCTTGCCCTACTTCTCCGGCGAGATAACCGCACAGAAGGCTCAGCTGCTGTACTTGGCCATCCAGTCGGTGAAGAAAGGCGGGAACGGCAACACACCCGACGGTCCGCCGATGGCGCAGGTCACGTTCCACCTTCTCGAGAGCGACAACGAGGATACTCGGAAGATGGCCGAGAGCGAGCTACGCTTCTACCTCATCACGATGCCGATCAGCGACGACAAGAACGTCATCGCCGAGGAGCCGGCAGCCTCGATTTACTGGCCGAACCAGATCGCCGACGCCCTCGAAACGACGATTCAGGGACCTACCCTCTCGCCTGCCCAGGGTGGCTTCGAACCGGTCCACAACTGGCCGCTCCTCGACCTGGACGGCGGCGGTCGACAGGCTGCCTACGTCCGCGTCGTGGACCACACGTTCACGGATACGGTCTTCGGTTACCGCGACGAGGAGGGCGACGACTTCCGCCGTATCGTCGACCATCGCTTACTCTCCGGGACGCCGATTGAGGCACAGACTCTCTTCGAGGAGTACATCCAGCGCTACAGCGACGAGACGGACGGCAGCGACCCGCCATCGCCCCTGGTGGTCGCACAGCAGCTCGTCCACCTAGAAACCCTCTCGCGGGCCGGCTTAATAAAGGGCCTCGACGCAGCAGTCGAGCCGAACGAAACACCCATGTCCGAGACAGAAATCGACACGAGAAACGTCGCAGAGATTCGCAAACAACGCCTTGAACGGTTCTTGGACCGACCGCTGTTCGACGATAGTGCCCGACGGGCAGCCGCCCTCTCGGGAGTCCTCGTCGGCCAGATTAGCTGGCACCAGGAGTCCGAGCGAAGCATCGGTCGCCCTCTCGATGCAGGGACGAAGGGTGACCAACTCACACCGAACAGTTTGGAGAACGCTCTGACGTCCGCCTTGGAGAAGGCGAAGCTGTACGCTCACGATTCGGACGAGAAGTATCACCAGAACCTGCTGTTCCCTGAGACTGTCGACCAACTTCTCGAGCAAACCGAGTCGATGCCAACGGAGTGGGAGATCGACAAGTCCGAGCTCCGGTTCTGTTACGTGCTCGGTCACGCTCACGGACGCCGCTCGATGCCGGCCGCGTTCGAACTGAGCGGGGAGAACAGCGCTGTTGAGGAAGACGTACCGACCGCAAACTGATACCGAAACCTTCGCTACCCAAATGACGACACCAAACCGTTCCGAGCTATTGTTCGTGTACGACGCCCAGGACTGCAACCCTAACGGGAACCCCATCGGGGACAACCGACCGCGCCGCGACCCCGACACAGGGCGGGGAATCATCACCGACGTCCGGCTGAAGCGCTACCTGCGTGACCAGCTGTTGGAAGACGGCTACGACATCTACGTGAAGAAGGTTGACGGGGATGCCAAGTCCCGGACGGAACTCATCAAGAACATCCTTGAGGACGTGGCTGATGCCGAGGACATCGAGGAAGTCGAAGACCTGGGCACAGAGTTCCTGCAAGCAGCGACCGACGTTCGGTACTTCGGCGCGACGCTCAGCTTCGAGACCGGAGAGGATGAAGCCTTCCGAACGGGCCTCAATAACGCCCTCCCGAATCACTACCAGGGGCCGGTTCAGTTCCTCCCCTCGAAGTCGCTGAACGAGGTCGAGGAAAACGAGGAGTATGACTCGCTGACCAGCGTCATCTCCTCTGGTGGCGATCAGGGTGGATTCGACCTCGACGACAAACGCATCAAGTACGGGATCTTCCCGTTCTGGGGGCTCGTGGACAACAACAACGCCAAGGCGACACAGCTCTCAGAGGAGGACGTAGAGCGTCTCGACACCCTCTGCTGGCGGGCGCTCAAGAACCAGACGACCTCGCGCTCGAAGCTGGGTCAGGAGCCTCGTCTGTACCTCCGCGTCGAGTATGAGGAGGGGAACTACCACATCGGCGGCCTTCACCAGATGCTCGAACTGGACGAGGAGAGCGCCGACTCACTCCGTTCCGTGAACGATGTCACGGTTGACGCTTCGGCACTGGTCGATATCCTCGGCGGTGCCGCCGATCGAATCAAGACGCTCCACGTCGTCGGCGACGACCGACTCTCGGTCAGCGTCGACGGTGAGACGATGACCGGCGTCGAGTTTGTCAGTTACCTCGAGTCCGAGGGCCACGATGTCCACGAGGTCGACGTCCTCGAAGAGCGCGATTTCGCTGCCTGATACCTACGGTGGACGACCAGATGTCACTACAGATTGACGACGACGGCGTGCCCGACCGCTGTCTCTCCTTCACTGTCCGTTCCGACTGGGGCCATTTCAAGCGCGTCGGGCGGAGCGTCACAAAGCAAACTTACCGAGTGCCGCCTCGGACGACCGTCGCCGGAATGCTTGCCGCTGTCGTTGGCGCCGACCGGGACACCTACTACGAGGTGTTCGGCTCAGATAACGCAGCAATCGCCATCACGCCGCTGTCGGACATTCGGACGATCAATATTCCAACGGTCGGACTGGGTACAGACCCGGGGCAGGACGTGACGTCTACTGCTGGGAACTACTACAGTAACTACAACGTTACCTACCAGGACGCGACGAAGGACCGGCAACTCCACGGGTACGAGGTTCTCGCCGACCCAGCTTATCGAGTCGACGTCGCCCTCGAAGACGAGGAGTTCTACACTGACCTCCGGGACCACCTGCAAGCAGGAACGTCGGTGTATCCTCCGAGTCTCGGAAAGTCAGAATATCTGGCGACGATTGACGGCGTTGTGACGAATCGAGAGCCCCAACGAGTAGATGGGGAATCCCAGATCGATGTCCATTCAATCGTACCCGGGTCGCTCTCGGACGCGGTTCCGCAACCGGACGTTACCTACGGCGTTGAGCGTTCCCCCGCCGTAATGGAGCAATCCGACAGCGGTGGTCGCCGAACCAAGCAGTTCGACGACTACGTGTATACGCAGCAAGCCGAACAGTCCGTTCGGATTCGTGGCGATCGGGATATTGTTCCGGCTTCTGTTGGCTCTCGAACAGTCGTCTTCCGCTGACTGCCCTCCCTTTTGACAATGAATCTGCCACTCATCTCCCACCCCACGAGAGACGAACCGTCCGAAACCTACGCCGAAGACGAGCTAACACATATCGGCGATTTGCGACTCGACGCCCACAATCGTGTGGTCGCACAGCGAGCGGTTCGTCTATTTGATGGATCTGAGCCGACCGATACCCCCTACGTACGAGCTGCTGCGGCCCTTCACGATTTCGGGAAGTCGTCCCCACAGTTCCAGTCATACGTACGTCCGGAGGGGGAACGCGAGGAGTCAGACGAAGAAACCGCTCATGCGAGACTCGGCGCATTAGCGTCGTGGTACGTGTTGGGAGAGTTGGAAGCTCCCGACCGCGATCGCCTCGCAGGGACTCTCGCAGTCGCACGCCATCACCAAGCAATTCCCAACGCGAGTGAGTACACAGCTGGCGTACTGGCGAAGGCGTTCGAGCGTGATGACGGCGCAATTCGGGCACAGTTGGACGCCATCGACGGGGAATGGCCAGAAGCTGCCGAAGCACTGTTCGAACAGGCAGGGTTGAACAAGCCGGACTGGGACGCGTTCTACGAATGGGCTGTCTCAGGAAAACCGGGTGATGACCTCCGGGCACTGAGCGCGGACAAGGTATTCGAAAGCCTGGACGTGCGACCTTCGTACCTCCCCGAGAAGCTCTACGACCGTACCCTTCGGTACTGGTCGTCCATCACGCTCGCCGACAAAAGTCACGCGATGGATATCCACGAGAAGAAAGTGTTCGACCTGGACACTCTTGATCGAGAGACCATCGATGACTACGTCCAAGACATCCGTTCAAACCCTCCGAAAAACGAACTCGAAGCGCGTCTGAACGACGACCGTGAGCGCGCTCGACGGCAAGCAATACGTGGCGTCCACCACTGGGTATCGGAAGGCAATTCGTCGATTGCCACCCTAACGCTCCCGACCGGGCTCGGGAAGACGTTCAGCGGCCTGTCTACTGCCTTCGAAGTTCGTGACTTGCTTGCCCAGCGGAGTGAGTCCCAAGGAAAGCGCCCGATTGTGTACGCGCTTCCGTACACGAGTATTATCGAGCAGACGCGGGAACTCTTCGAGGACCCAGAACTCTGGGGGGCTGATCCGCAACAGTCCGCGCTCACGGTTCATCACTACCTCAGTCAGACGCTCGTCTACCACGGCCAGTTCGCACGCGATGACGTGACAGAGACGTCCGAGGAGACCGCCTCGTTTCTCGGAGAGGCCTGGCGTGACGGGACTGTCTTGACAACGTTCGTCCAGCTGTTCGAGAGCCTTACCGGGCCGACTAACAGTCAGGGGCTGAAGCTCCCGGCACTCCGTGAGAGCATCATCATCCTCGACGAGCCACAGGCCCTCCCGAAGGACTGGTGGGACGGTATCGAGCGACTTCTCGGCCTGCTCGTGGACGAGTACGACGCCCGAATCATCGCGATGACGGCGACACAGCCGAGCTTAGTGCGGAATCTTCAAACAGAATCACTGCTCGCTGCCGGAAAGAATCACAAAAGGGATAGCTGTGAACACTGTCGAACTGGAAAGAACTACGAGACGAGTCTTGAGTCTGCAAGCAGGCGCTACTACTACGAAACAGCACAACGAGTCCGGTACACAATCGACGACACTGCACTGAGTAAGCAGGTAGGCGTCGACGAGTCCCACGTCGGATATAACGAGGCTGCGCAACGAATTCTTGATTCGACCGAATCCGGCGGGTCGACGCTTGCAGTGTGTAACACGATTGGAAGCTCCCGGGAACTCACAGAGGAACTCGCTGATCGACAGGGGCTGGAGCACCTGGGGGAATACATTGAGACCATCCTCGAGGACTGGAACGTGAACGCTATTGAGGCATCTACCGCCGAAACGTCACACTCAGTCGACGATATCGTGGATGCGGTTCTTGACCGGTTACAGCGTGAAGCGACAGAAAAATCATCAGGTGACCTAACGGCCCTTCTCACACTGAATTCCCGGTATCGGCCGTTCGACCGGGAAATCTTGATCGAAATCGCCGACCGGTTATCGACGGGAAAAATCCCATTCGTTCTCGTTTCGACGCAGGCAATTGAGGCCGGTGTCGATCTGAGCTTCCGGACAGTGTTTCGAGACCTTGCGCCACTCGATAGTATTGTCCAAGCTGCAGGCCGTTGTAACCGCTCTTACGAATGGGGTGAGGAGGGCGGCCGAGTTGAGGTGTGGTTGCTCGCAGATCAAGAGGAGGAGACACCTGAGGCACCGTCGAGTGAACCGCCAGCGTACTACGTATACGAGAAGAAATCGGATACCGACAGCATACCGAGCCATCTTCGACTCATCTCGTCAATATTGGCGGACATCCCGAACCGAGAAGACGCCTCTGACGTGACGGTTTCGCGAGACGCTGTTACAAGGTACTTCCAGGAACTCAATGAGAACTCTCTCTGGAGCGGCGAATTGAGAAAAGCCATCGACGATGCCAACGGTCGGTGGCTGGGTCAACAGTCCCTCATCGGCGGTTACGAGACTCTTGATGTGGTTGTCGCCCAAACCAAGTCAGACAGACAAAAGGTGGAGCAACTTTCCGACAATCTCGCCGTCGGGGACCCAGTGGGCTACGATGAACTGGAAGCCGCCGCTTCCCTCCGTATTTCTCTTCCGAAGTCGGTTATCGAGGACACACCGAGGCTCAATCGTCTTGATAGGAAGGAGCGGAACAGTGACGGAGTCCAAGTGTTCGAGTTCCGCGGTTCCGGGGGGTTGGAGTACGACATTGCTGGAGGAGGACTTTCGTCAACCGAGGATTCAGTCAGCAACAGGTTCACAATCTAACGTAGTTTCCTGTCGGGGAAAGAACGATATGGTCTGGTCAGTATAACTATACGATGGTGTGGAGAAAGAGCGGTTTCCGCTACTGGGGCGCCCCAACGTGACTGGTCGCCGAGTTGCAGAGTACGTCCGAAATGAGCGTCTCCCTGCTCGGGAACCAAAGTCCAGGATTACCGGACTGATGGTTCAGTACTACCACGTCTGTGAGCGGGAACTCTGGTTCATGTCGAAAGGTGTCGACATCGACAGGGAGACGACCAACATTCAGCGCGGCACCCGCGTCGACGAGACCAGCTATCAGGGATCTCGGTCGTCGTTTATGATTGACAACCGCATCCAGCTCGACGTACTTGATTCTGGGGACGTGATGGAGGTGAAGGTTAGTTCCACGCTGGAAGAACCTGCCCGCATGCAACTGTTGTTCTACCTTTGGTATCTCCGGGAAGTTCACGGCGTCGAGAAAGACGGAGTGCTTGCGTATCCGACAGAGCGAAAACGGGAGGCTGTAGAGCTCGATTGCAGTAACACCGAGAAGGTCGAGTCTACGATTCGCGGAATCCTCAGCGTCGTTTCTCGAGAGTCGCCGCCGGAACTGGAAAAGAAGCCGTACTGTAACGCATGTCTCTACCAAGACCTGTGCTGGATGTGAACTGGTTATGCCAAAGCCCAACCACCACATTTTCGCAGACGGAGAACTGTCACGAAACGAAGATACGCTCCGAATCGACACGCTTGACGGGGAATTTGAACATCTACCCGTTGAGTCTGTGGACTCGTTATACCTCCACGGGCAGGTCGATTTCAATACACGGGCACTCGGTCTCCTGAACGAGCATAACGTTACGATGCACGTGTTCGGTTGGGAAGATTACTACCGTGGGTCGTATCTTCCAAAGCGCGGTCAGGTATCTGGGAACACCACCGTCGAGCAGGTCCGTGCCTACGACGATCTGGATCGTCGTTTGGAGATCGGTCGTCGTCTGATCGAAGCGAGCATCCACAACATGCGCGGCAACATCCGATACTACGACGGCCGCCGTGGGGACTATTCAGAGACGGTTGAGGAGCTCGGAGAGATGAAAGCGAAAGTCGAGTCCGTCGAAAGCATCAACAACTTACGCGCAGTCGAAGGCAATGCCCGACGGATTTACTACGATTGTTTCGATCGAATTCTTCGAGAACCGTTTGAACTGAACCGGCGGGAGTATAACCCTCCGACGAACGAAACGAACGCCGCGATCTCGTTTCTGAACGGGATGGTCTACACCACCTGTGTTTCTGCGATACGGAAGACGGCACTCGATCCTACTGTCGGATTCGTCCACGAACCAGGAGAACGCCGCTTCACACTGTCCTTAGATATCGCGGACATATTCAAACCCATCTTGGCTGATCGAATCCTGTTCCGATTAGTGAACCGGCAACAGCTTTCAATCGACGACTTCGAGTCCGAACTCGAAGGAACGCTACTAACCGAATCGGGACGGATGACCCTTCTGGAGGAGTACGAGGAAACACTCGACGAGACGGTCAAGCACCCACGGTTGAAACGTAAAGTGAGCTTCAAAACACTGGTTCAAACAGACGTTTATAGTCTCAAAAAGCACATTCTGACCGGTGAGCCATATCACGCTACTGAGCGGTGGTGGTAAGATGCACGTAATCGTCATCTATGACGTACCGGCCGGGAGAACCCACATCTATCGGAAACTGCTGCGTCGACGACTTGAACACATTCAGTATTCGGTCTTCTACGGAGAGCTCACTGATGGGCAGGTAACCGAACTGAAACACGAAATCGAAGACGAGATCGGACCTGACGACTCGGTCATTGTGTTTGAGTCGACGAATCCCTCCGCTCTCGAACATACGACTTTTGGCGCGAGCGACGAACCCGGGAGCCGATTCACCTGATTATCTCTGACCGGCATGATGAGTTCCATCAACCCCCCCAGGGTTTGTGGTGAATTGGGGGTCGATGGAAATCCCTTTGAGAAATCATCCTCAATAGGTCGAATACACCTCGAAAAGAGGTGGGTTTCAGACGAACCCTTGTGGGTTTGAAGCCTCCCATCGCTGAACAGGTCCACATACGTACCGTCAGTTTCAGACGAACCCTTGTGGGTTTGAAGCGTTTTCTTATCAGTGCTCGCGAGGTCGTCGAAGACGTTTCAGACGAACCCTTGTGGGTTTGAAGCTCCGGCCTGCCGTTCTTCAACCCCGACCTCGCCAGGTTTCAGACGAACCCTTGTGGGTTTGAAGCACGCTCCGGCGGAACACGGACCACGCGAGCACGGATAGTTTCAGACGAACCCTTGTGGGTTTGAAGCGTGCTCGCGGAGGTGGACC
>SDGW01001245.1_pt1 | contig 10570 bp, 10 predicted proteins | sample 2873831 | NCBI WGS metagenome assembly SDGW01 (sample SAMN08132700, study PRJNA421101) | hypersaline lake metagenome | isolation source: celular fraction 0.22 microns magnesium sulfate-rich crust from ephemeral... | place: Spain: Penahueca Lagoon, Toledo | collected 2011-07
TGGCCCGCGATGAGGCTCGTCAGCGTCTCGGTGTTGGCGAAGACGTCCTGGAGCGGCTCGGGGAGCCGCTGGTTGTGGCCCAGGATGACCGTCGCCGCCATCGTCTCGCCGATGGCCCGCCCCATCCCGAGCAAGACGGCCGCAGAGACGCCCGACAGCGCCGCCGGAAGCGTGATGCTCTGTATCGTCTGCCACTGGGTCGCGCCCATGGCGACGGCCCCGTCCCGCATGCTCGCGGGGACGCTCGTCAGTGCGTCGTCGGCGACCGAGACGACGGTCGGCAGCGCCATCAGACCGATGACGAGGCCGACCAGGAACAGGCTCCCGAGCGAGGCCATCTCCAGGTTCTCGAACAGGAACGAGTTGAGTGTCACGAACCCGAGATAGCCGTAGACGATGGAGGGAATCCCGGCGAGAATCTCCACGCCGGGTTTGACCGTCTCCCGGACCATCGGCGGCGCTATCTCCGCGAGGAAGACGGCGGCAGCGATGCCAAGCGGCGCGGCGATGAGCGTCGCGATGACCGTCGTGACCAGCGTCCCCCATATCATCGGGACGAGCGAGTAGACGTTCGCGCTCGTGCTCCAGTACGTCTCGACGGGCGGTATCAGCGTGACACCGAAGAGGCGAACCGGGTCCGTGAACCCGAACAGCTGGAGGCCCATGAGCTGCAACACGGGAAGCGCTTCGCGGAAGACGAACACCGTGATGAGGCCCAGCACGACGACCGTCGAGGCGGTCGCGAGGAAGGTCAGTGCCCGCGCCGTCTCGGCCTGGTGGGCGTACCAGCCGTAGCCGGTCACGGCCAGAAAGGCCGCGAGCGGAAACACTGCCACCGTCGAGTTCAGCAGGAACAGCGCGAACCCGGCGGCGAGACAGAGCCCACCGACGGCGAACAGGGCGGCGACGCGGCGCTCGGCCGCGAGCGCGCGACGGACGCGGTCCCCGGTGTCGAGAATCGATGAAGTACTCATTGAGTAGGGTAGATTGTGGAAATACTGTTGTGCGCTACTCCGCCCGGCTCAGTTCGTCGTCTCGGGCAGCTTCTCGAGTTCTTCCTTCCGGCGGTCCTCGGCGAGCGGGAGGTAGTTGTTCGGCTCGACGAAGTTGGTCTGGCCGTACTCGTGGAGTATCATGCGGATGAAAGCGGCTTCCTTCTTCGACGTGCCGTCCCACGTGTAGCAGTGGAGCGCACGCGAGAGGGGGTAGTCGAGCGAGCCGAAGTCGTCGGGGTACTCGAACAGGTCGCCCTCGATTTCGAGGTCGATAGCGGGCGTCGTGTCGTCGACGAACGCCAGGGCGATGTAGGCGATAGCGTTGTCGGCCTCCTGGACGATGGTCTTGACCTGCTGGTTCTGTCCGCTACGCCCGTCGACGCCGGGCATGTCTGCGTCCGGGTCGCCCAGCACGTTGACGCGGAACGAGGTGTCCGTCCCGGAGCCTTCCGCGCGGCCGATGGCCTGAATCTCCTTGTCCGGGCCGCCGAGTTCGGACCAGTTCTCGACGTTCGCGCGGTAGATGTCCTGGACGTCCGAGAGTGTGAGCTCGGTCACGCCCGCGTCGTATATCTCCTGGCTGACGATGATGGGCTGGGCGTCGACGGCGACGACGTGGTCGGTGAACTTCTCCAGTTCCTCCTCGCTGCGGTCGGGGAACTCGGCGCTGACGGGAGCGCTCGCGTCGCCGATGTCGACCTGGCCCTTCTCGAGCTTTTCGAGGCCGACACCGGTGTGGTTCAGCCCGATGCTGGTGTAGAACGGCGGTGTCCCCTCCTCGCCGCTGGGTTCGAAGCCGTAGAGACCGGCCCAGTAGTCGGCCATGTTCTTGTCCGTGTCGATGCCATACTGGCCCGGCCCCCAGTACTCCTCGTCGTCGGCGGGCGCGTTCCCGTTCCAGAGAGAGCCCGCCTGGCTCGTAATCGGGTACACCGTCGAGGAGCCGTCCGCGGTCAGCGGTTTCCCCTCCGTGGTTTCAGCCTGACCCTCGCTGCTGGAACAGCCGGCGACCGCGCCGGCACCCGCGACGCCGGCCGCCGCGATGAACGTTCGTCGTGAGATGCTGTCTGAGAGCCGCTGTGGGTCCTGCGTCATCACCTGAAACAGGCACAAGGAGTATTAAACCCGTTTATAATAGGGGTATAGCCGGGTATGAGTGGTACGGAGGGGTACCATCAGTATAGTTCATTACGGAGAGCTATTGAGAGATACCGAGCGCCAGCGGTACCGCTACGACAGCCCGCCTCACACCGACCGGAGCGCCACCCCGACCCGCACGGCCGCGAAGAGACCGATAGCGACGAGAACGATAGCGCCGCCGGCGGCGACGTCGTAGCTGTACGACAGCGTCGTCCCGGTGAGCGTCGCGGCCTGGCCGACCACGACGGCCGCCACGACAGAGCGCTTGAACCCGGAGACGGCGGTCGCCGCGGCCACGGGAATCACGAGCATCGCCGCGACCAGGATGACACCCATGATCTGCATCGAGCCGACCACGACGACGGCCGTCAGGACGACGAGCAGCTTGTTGTACCGCCCGACGTCGAGGCCGGCGGCGCGGGCGCCGACCTCGTCGAAGGTGACATACACCAGCGGGCGATAGGCGACGGTCACCACCGCGACGACGAGCAGGCTCATCGCCAGCAAGAGCCCGGTGCTCGCTCGCGAGACCGTCGCCAGCGAGCCAAAGAGGTAGGCGTTGATGCCGACGGCGATACCCCCGTCGGTAGCGGTGACCAGCACGCTCCCGACAGCGAAGGCGCCAGTCAGAACGATGGCCAGCGACGTGTCGGTGTAGGCGCCGATGTGGTCGACGAGCGCCTGGACGAGCAACGCCGCGAGGACGGCGACGACCAGCGCCGTCGCCAGTGGTGGGACCGAAAGCGACAGCGTCGCGTTGACGAACAGGCCGATGGCGACGCCGGCAAAGGCCGAGTGTGCAAGCGTGTCGCCGATCATCGCCATCTCCCGGTGGACGAGGAAGCTCCCGACCAGCGGGCCGATGACGGCGATACAGATAGCGGCGAGGTAGGCCCGCTGCATGAACGGAAACCCGAGCAACCGGAGGCCGGTCGCCCCGGCCAGGGCGTCGAGTAGGGTCCCCCAGATGTCGTCGAGGAACCACTCGACCGGGGCAACGAGCCACAGCAGCGTGAGTGCCTGCATCGTCAGTGCCCGTGGTGGAGGACGCCCTGGTTCGCGCCGTAGGCGTCGGCGAGCGCGTCAGCCTCGACGAACGTCTCGGGGTCGCCGTGGAAGAACAGCTCCCGGTTGAGACAGGCGATTTCGGTGGCGTGGGTGGTCACGACGCCGATGTCGTGCTCGATGAGCACGATAGTCATCCCCTCGTCGTTGAGTTCGTGGAGCAGGTCGTAGAAGGCCTCGCGGGAGTCGGCGTCGACGCCGACGGTCGGTTCGTCGAGCGCGAGCAGGTCCGCCTCGGCCGCCAGCGCGCGGGCGATGAACACCCGCTGGCGCTGGCCACCGGAGAGCCGCCCGACCCGGCGGTCGGCGAGGTCGGCGATACCGACCCGGTCGAGCGCCGAATCTATCGCCGCCCGGTCCGCGTCACGGAAGCGCCGGAACAGTCGGCGGGGATACCGACCCATCCGGACCGCTTCGCGCACCGTCACCGGCATCTCGCCGGCACTGGCGGCGGCGTTCTGGGCGACGTAACCGAGCCGCTCGCCGTCCGCGACGCGGTGGGCCGGCTCGCCGAACAGGGTCACCGAGCCGCTGTCGGGCCGGCGGAGGCCGACCAGCAGCTCCAGCAGCGTCGTCTTCCCCGAGCCGTTGGGGCCGACGAGCCCGAGAAAGGCCCCCTCGGGCACCGTCATGGAGACGTCCTCGACGACCGGCTGGTCACCGTAGGCGAAGGTCACGTCGGTGAGTTCGGCGACGCTCATCTGGCCGCTAATGCTTTGATCAGCGTCGGCAGGTTCACCTGCTCCATCACGTCTATGTACCCCCAGTCCGATTCCCGCCAGGAGTCGCTCAGCCCGGGCATCGCCGTCAGTGGCAGGACCTCTTCGGCCTCGGTTTCCGCGACGAGTTCCTCGGCCATCGTCTGTGACTCGAGCGGGTCGGCACAGATGTAGGTCAGCTCGTGCTCGCGGACGACCGACCGGGCCCGCTCCCTGTCGTTCAGCGTCGGCTCGTCGTCCGGTGACGCGTCGGTCAGTGCCTCGACGGTGATGCCGTAGCGCTCGCTCAGGTAGCCAAAGGCGTTGTGGCCGGCGACCAGAAGAGTGCCCTTCGAGGCGTCGTCGAGCCGTGACTCGATGCGCTCGTCGAGGTCGGCCAGCCGGGCCTGGTAGGTCTCGGCGTTGTCGGCGTAGCTGTCGGCGTTGTCCCCGTCGAACTCGGAAAACGCCGCCCGGACGGTGTCGGCGGCGGTCGCGACGCGGGTCGGGTCCATCCAGAAGTGGGGGTCAATCGACCCGTGGTCGTGGTCACCGTCCTCGCTCTCGTGTTCGTCGTGACTGTCCGTCTCGTGTCCGTCGTGTCCGTCGTGTTCGTCGTGGGACGCACCGAACTCCAGCAGGGAGACGTCTGCGCTCACGTCGACCGGCGTCACCTCGGCCCCGTCGGCCTCGAGGTCGTCGAGAATGTCGTCGGCCCACGGCTGGAACCCTTCCATCCCGTGGACGAACACCGACGCGTCGTAGATGTCCTCGCGGACGCGCGGACCGGGCTCCCAGCCGTGACCGTGCTGCCCGATGGGCACGAGGAGGTCGGTAGTTGCGCTGTCTCCGGCGACGTGCTCGGCGATGTCGCTGAAGACGAAAAACGAGGACTGGACGGCCGCGTCGTTCGGTTGCCCGGACCCGCCGGAACAGCCGGCGATAGCTCCGAGCCCGGCGATACCGGCGGTGGCGGCCAGCATACGGCGTCTGGTGTACTCGACCATGTTAATAATAAAAGTGTGCTAGATAATAAGTGCTGTTATCCTGTGTAGAATTTTAATAACCGGCCGCACAGACCGCCGACACTGCGCCTCGAAACGGACGGCTGGTGGACACCGCCAGTCCCAGGAGCGACCGATAGGCACCCCTGCAGTAGCGTACTGGCAGTATATTTGGACGGGGAGACGGACGCCGTCGTCGGCACCGGCGAGTGCCACATCGAGGGCGATACTGTGACGTTCCTGCTCGAACCGTGTGAGTACGTCTGGCTCGACGTGCCGCGGTAGGAGTGTGACGATGACGAGCAGTTACCCCCGCTGAGCCCCGGTTTCTACTAATAGATCGAGAGCTCCTGGCGAACTCCGGTCCACATAGAACGGAGGATTGTCTCTGAATACAGAACGTGTATTCGACCGCTCAATTCGGAATCCAGGTGGAGAAGCTGTTAGGTTACGACGACATCATCGAGAGTTTGAAAGGTCGGGTCGCGGTCGACATCGTCGGGCACGGTTCCCGTCCAGTCAGCGAGAGGCCACGCGAAAGCCCCCCAGCGAGCGGGTCCGTAGTTCCCGAGCGAGGGAGGGGCGGGAGTTCACAGTTGGCGGTTCCACGCGTCGGTACCGAACTGAACGGCCGCCCGCTGGCGGGCCTCGTCGACGGCGTCGGTCGATAGGTCCCCCGGTTCGGCGTCGAATCGGTCGGCGAACGTCGTCTTCAGCGCCTCGATTACGTCGACGCGGCTTGCGTCAACGTGGTCCCGCATACGTGCAACACGTTTTTCGGCGGATTCGATCGCCTTATCAGACACTTTCTCCTTGCCGATTCGGAGCACCCGAAGCATCTCCGCGGTATCGAGGTCGTAGCTCATCGTCGTGTGGTGGAGGACGGCGTTGTCGGTCCGGAGCTGGGCCGAGCCGCCGATCTTTCCCGCCGGGTGACTAATGTCGTTGAGCGGCTCGTGGGAGACCTCAAGGCCGACACTCCGCAGGGCGTCGATTGCCCACTGGTCAAGTTCGGCGTAGCTGGCCTCGATGTCCGCTGACACATCATCCTGTGGGAGGTACAGCGAATAGGTAATCACCGCCCCCGGCTCGACGTACATCGCCCCGCCTCCGGTGAGCCGGCGGACCACATCGATACCGTTCTCAGTGACGTAGTCGACGGCCACCTCGTCAGCGTAGGCCTGAAACCGGCCGAGAGCGACCGCCGGCGAGTCGCGGTACCAGAATCGGAGCGTCGGTTCGATTTCGCCCGCGTCGAGTCGGTCGGTCAGGACACCGTCGAGGGCCTGCTGGACCGGCTCGCTGTAGGTGCCGGCATCGACGATCCGGACGGTCATTCGATGGCCTCCAGCGTCGCGTCGGCCAGATGGCTGGCGTCGAAACCGATGAGTCGAGCATCAACGCCCTCGATTGCCTCGACGAGCGCCTCGTGGGAGACATCGACCGGCTGGCCGTCGATGGCGGCTTCGAGTGCCTCGCGGCTCTCAGGCGGTTCGAGGAAAAAGTCACCAGTCAGCCGGACATCGGTGATCCGGTCGTCGTAGCTGACGTCGACCTCGAGCATCTTTCCGTCGGGGACGTTGACCGTCGCACTATCGCGCATGTGGATAGATTCCCAGGGGCCCTGTGTGTTGTAATTTGCCCGCCGTGTCTCAGAACGCTTCGTCCTCGACGGTGACGTCGGCACCGAGGCCCTCGCGGAGTGCCGCGTGGACGTGACAGAGTTCCTCGCCGAGAGCGACCAGTTCGTCGGGATCCTCGACAGCTGATTCCACCTTGAGCGTAAACGAAATCGACTGAAGGTCGTCGTGGTCATCAACCGTCGCTGTGGCATCGATTGCCATCTCGCCGAGGTCGTCGTAGCCGTGCTGTTGGGCGCCCATCCGGACAGCTGGAAGGAAACACGAGGCGTAGTCGGCAACCAGTACCGCGTTCGGGTTCGGCCCCGTCTCATCCATCGGGTCGATGGCGAGCGCGAAGTCGCCGATGACGCTTTCAGTGTCGTAACCGTCCCGATTGGTCGTCGTCAGTGAGAATTCGTTCATGACTATATTGTATGTTATCCACCAGACTATGAAATACTTTGCGAATCGCCCGCCGGATCGACGCAGGGATGATACGGACCCATGGTGCAGCAGACACGCCGCGTTCCGAGCGGATGGGGCGTCCCGAGTTATCCCAGCTCGGTCGGGAATCCTCACGCTTTAGCGCGGGGAGGATGTCAACGGGTGTGAATCGCCTCGCCGCGAGCGTCGGCTGCAGCCTCCATGACCGCCTCCGAGAGCGTCGGATGGGTGTGGATAGTTCCAACGAGGGCTTCGAGATCCATTCCGGCTTCGAGGGCAACGGTTACCTCGCCGATCAGCTCCGAGGCGTTCGGCGCGACGATCTCCGCCCCGAGGACGCGCCCGCTGGCCGCGTCGGCGACGATTCGGACGAAGCCGTCGGTCGTGTCCATAGTGAGCGCCCGGCCGTTGGCCCCCATCGGCATCCGACCGACGACGGTAGAGTAGCCCGCCTCCTCGGCCTCATCGCTGGTGAGGCCGACCGAGGCAATCTCCGGGTCGGTGAAGACGGCCGCAGGGATCGCCGCCACGTCGAGGGAGGCGGGTTCGCCAGCGATGGCGTCGGCAGCGACCTCGCCCTCGTACATGGCTTTGTGGGCCAACATCGGCTCGCCCGCGACATCGCCGACCGCGAAGACGTGATCGCGGTCGGTCCGACCCTGTGCGTCGGTCTCGATAAACCCATCGTCGGTAGGTTCGAGACCGAGCGCCTCGAGGTTCACCGTGTCGGCGGCGGGCTGTCGACCCGCGACGACGGCGACGGCGTCGGCTGCGAGATCAGTCGTCTCGCCGTCTTCGGTTTCGGTGGTGACGACGACTCCGTCGGCGGTTTCGGTCCACTCGGTGGCAGCCTCGCCGAACCGGAACTCGATGCCGAGGTCGGTCGCCCGCTCGCGGACGAGTCGGGATATCTCGTCGCCGTACATCGGCAGCACGTCGTCGAACATCTCGACGACAGTGATCTCGGTGCCAAGTTTGGTGAGGGCCATGGATAGCTCCATGCCGATATAGCCCGCCCCGATTACGAGCAGTTCGTCGGGCGCGGCATCGAGGTCGAGGACATCACTCGAATACAGCACGTTAGCACCGTCGGGCTCGAAGCCAGGCAGTACGAGTGGGCGGCTCCCAGTCGCGACAACCGAGTACTCGAAGTCGACGGCCGTCTCGCCGTCGTCGGTGGCGACTTTCGCGCGGTGGTCCTCGACAAATGTCGCCGTACCGTCGACCAGCGTGACGCCGTTGGCCTGAGCGAGCCCCTCGACGCCGCCGGTGAGTTGTTCGACGACACCGTCTTTCCAGTCGACCAGTTGGCCAAGGTCAGTCTCGATTTCGGCGGTGATGCCGAGAGCTTCGGCACTGGTCGCCTCGTGGGCGATCTCTGCGCCGTGAATTAGCGCCTTCGAAGGGATACACCCCGTGTTGAGGCACGTCCCCCCGAGAGCGTCTTTCTCGACGAGTGTCACCTCTAGACCGAGTTGGGCCGCACGGATCGCCGCGACGTAGCCGCCCGGCCCCCCGCCGATCACCAGCACCTCGGTCGACTCGGGGATGCCGTCGAGTTGGCCTGTCGATAGCTCGGCGGCCGACTCGTCGTCGCTAACCCGGGTGACCGCCGGTGTCGGACAGTCGTCCGCGTCACCAGTGGCAGCGGCGGCAGCTCCGCTATCCGTGTCGGCGTCTTCGTCCGATTCCGTACCGTCGACGCGCGTGACCGCGGGCGTTGGCCCGTCCTCCCCACTGGAGTCGCTCTCGACCGCCGCGCTGTCGGCCGCTTCGTCACCAGCGGCGTCGAAATCGGTCTCGAGCGTCAGGATCGTGTCACCGACAGCGACCGTGTCACCGGTCGCGACGTGGGTCTCGCTCACCCGGCCGTCGACCGGTGCCGATATCTCTGAGACCGATTTGGACGTCTCCACTTCCAGGACGGTCTCGCCCTCTTCGACTACGTCTCCGCGGTCTACGTGACGGGCGACGAGCGTTCCGTCGGTCGCGTCGCTTCCCAACTCCGGTAGCTCGAATCTGTAGCTCATCACCTCATCTATTCAATCGTGGTTAATATTGTCTTTGGTGTGCAATACTATCTGCGGTCAGTCGGTTAGCGAGTTCCGATCGGCTCGTACAATACAATGGTGGCGATGACGAGCAGTTACCCCCGCTGAGACACAGTTTCTATTGATAGATACTCCGAGGGACAGCGGCCACGCTATTCACAGAGACATTCGTGGCCCTGCGAGGAGCGGCCGACGACGAAGGTATGGACCTCCTGAGCCAGCGCGTACATCGTTTCGGCACGCTCCGCTGCCGCGAGTCCGTCCTGATAGTACGTCTTCGCCCGGTGGTCACGCCACAGGTCGGCGAGGTCGTTCGCCATCGACTCGTCGAATATACCAGCTGATGCTGCCTCTCGATACACGCCTGGATGCGTGCCGGGCAGGTCAGTCGGCTCCATCGTCCCGCGTTCGAGGAGCCGGAACTCGACTGTCCGTTCCATCGCCATGAACGATGCTTCGATGACGAGCGTGTAGTAGCCCTGCTCCTGTAGCGCCTCCGCACCGGCGAGTAGTCGGCACGCTTTCCGGAGTTGAAGCAACGCAGCATCGGAGACGTCAAGCCCCATTTCGATGTCACTGGGCCGCTGGTCGAATGCGGCCTGTGCGTCATCGAGGAGCTGTTCGATACGCGTGCTACTCATCGGCGAACACCCTCTTTCGAATCGACTGGAGTCGCTCGCCGCCCGCGACAGTGATGCCCTCTTCGAATATCTCGCGGAGCTTCGACCCCGCTCGGTGGGCGCTGTCCGCTGACTCGACGTACGGCTCGAACGCGAACCGGTCGCCGTCGAAACGTTCCTCTGAGAGGTCACTCACCACGTCGGTCACGAGCCGGCGGGCGCTCGTCCGGTCGCCGTCGACGACGACGAACAGGTCGATATCGCTCCGTCTGTCTGCCTCGCCACGGGCGACGCTGCCGAACACGACGATGCCGACGAGTTCGTCGATGTCGTCGCTCTCGTCAAACGCATCCCGAACGCGCTCGACGAACGCCCGAATCGGGTCGTGGAACTCGGTTTGTTCGATAGCCAGTATCGGGTCGTCCTTCTGCAGGCGTTCGGGGTCGATGGAGACGTAGTTACGCTGTGGCGTCTCACGGACGCGGACGACGCCGAGGCTATCGAGCAGGTCGACGGCCCGCCAGACCGTCGAGCGGGCGGCGCCCGTCGCGTCGACGAGTTCGGGAATCGAAAACTCCGTCTCGTGGGCGTCGACCAGAAGGTCGAGTATCTCGTCGGCCGCACTGAGGCGGAACACGTCTGTCTCAGTACCCACATCGATACAGACCGTGGTTTGCTGTTTCGTTAGCTCGGACACTGTCCGATTATATGCAACGACGTATAAAATAGATTGTGTCGCTACCAACTGGCTGCCGTCAAACTACTGCCCGGGACGAGAATCCGATTGCCACACGTCCGTCAACGAACGAGTTTTTTATAGAACGTGCGAGGCGAAAACCCACGGCTTTAGCCGTGGGATGAAGCCGACGACTGGGAACCAAACCACGCGACGGGAGCCGGCTGACTCCCCGATATTTAAGAAAAATCGGGC
>SDGW01001247.1_pt1 | contig 10570 bp, 8 predicted proteins | sample 2873831 | NCBI WGS metagenome assembly SDGW01 (sample SAMN08132700, study PRJNA421101) | hypersaline lake metagenome | isolation source: celular fraction 0.22 microns magnesium sulfate-rich crust from ephemeral... | place: Spain: Penahueca Lagoon, Toledo | collected 2011-07
CCCTCGGGGGTGTCGGCCGCCTCGGCTGCGGCGGCCTCCTCCGTGTCCGTCTTCGCGTCGTCGACGCTGTCGCCGGGCTCGCCCTCGGTGTCGGGCGCCTCGGCCGCGGCGTCGCCGGACTCGGTCCCCTCGTCGACGTCGTCGGACTGCGTCTGACTGGCAGACGAGCTTTGCTCGTCGACCTCGAACGAGATGATCACGTCGCCGACGGGGACGATGTCGCCCGGCTCGGCGAACAGCTCCTTCACGGTGCCGTCGTAGCGGGAGGGCACCTCGACCAGCGCCTTGTCCGTCTCGACCTCGGCGACGATGTCGCCCTCGTTCACGGCGTCACCGGGCGACACCTGCCACGAGACCAACTCGCCCTCGGCGACGCCCTCGCCGACGTCGGGTAGCTTGAACTCTTTGACCGTCATGGCTCAGAACTCCACCGCCTCACGGATACCGTCTTCCACTCTGGCAGCGTTGGGCAGGTAGTAGTCCTCCATCGCGTACAGCGGCACGGGCACGTCGAAGCCCGTGACGCGCTCGACCGGCGCCTCCTGATAGACGAGCGCCTCCTCCTGCAGGAGCGCGGTGATCTCGCCGGCGAGGCCGCCCGACTTGGGCGCCTCGTGGACGACGACCGCGCGGCCGGTCTTCTTGAACGACTCGACGATCGCCTCGCGGTCCAGCGGCGACACCGTCCGGAGGTCGACGACCTCGGCGTCGACGCCCTCCTCGGCGAGGTTCTCCGCGGCCTCGAGCGTGGGACGGGTCATCGCGCCGTAGGTGAACACCGACACGTCCGCGCCCTCGCGGCGGACGGCGGCCTCGCCGATCGGCACCTCGTACGCCTCCTCGGGCACCTCCTCGCGGAACGCGCGGTAGATGAGTTTGGGCTCGAGGAAGACGACGGGGTCGGGGTCGCGGATCGCGGAGATCAGCAGCCCCTTGGTGTCGTGCGGCGTCGACGGCACGACCACCTTCAGGCCGGCCTCGTGGGCGTAGAACGCCTCCTTCGACTCGGAGTGGTGCTCGGGCGCGCGGATGCCGCCGCCGTACGGCGCCCGCAGCACCATCGGCAGCGAGAACCGCCCGCGGCTCCGGGTGCGGTACCGGGACATGTGGGAGACGATCTGGTCGAACCCGGGGTACATGAACCCGGAGAACTGGATCTCCGGCACCGGCTTCATCCCGCCGACCCCGAGGCCGACGGCGCTGCCGATGATCCCCGACTCCGCCAGCGGCGTGTCGATCACGCGCTCCTCGCCGAACTCGTCCTGCAGCCCCTGCGTGGCGCGGAACACGCCGCCGTTGGCGCCGATGTCCTGCCCCAGCGCGACGACGTCGTCGTCGAGCTCCATCTCGGTCGCGAGACCGTCCCGTACCGCCTGTACCAGCGTGAGGTTCTGTGTCTCGCTCATTCTTCCTCCAGGAACGCGTCCTTCCCGTGTCGGTCGACGGTCGCGACGAACTCGTCGCGCTGCTCCCGCAGCTCCGGCGGGAGGTCGGCGTACACGTGTTCGAACATCTCCTCCGGCTCGGGGCGGGGCTCGGACTCGGCGGCGTCGATCGCCTCGGAGACCTGCTCCTCGACCGTCGCCTCGATCTCGGCGACGGCGTCGTCGTCGAGGATCCCCTCCGAGCGGAGGTAGCTCTCCAGCCGCGGGATCGGATCCTTGGCCTTCCAGCGCTCGACCTCCTCCTCGTCGCGGTAGACGGTGGGGTCGTCGGCGGTCGTGTGGGCGCCGAAGCGGTACTGCACCGCCTCGATCATCGTCGGCCGGAGCTGGTCCTCGTCGGGGTTCCGGGCCTTCTCCAGGGCGTCCTGGGTGACTTTGTACACCGCCAGGGGGTCCATCCCGTCGACCTGCACGCCCTCGAACCCGTAGGCGTCGGCCTTCTGGGCCAGCGTCTCGGAGGCGGTCTGTCGCTCCCGGGGCACCGAGATCGCCCACTGGTTGTTGTTGCAGAAGAACACCATCGGCACGTCGTAGACGCCCGCGAAGTTCATCCCCTCGTGGAAGTCACCCTCGCTGGTGGCGCCGTCGCCGAAGTAGCAGATACCCGCGGTGTCCTCGTGCCCCTGCAGGTTCCAGGACCACGCCAGCCCCGCGGCGTGGGGGATCTGGCTCGCGATGGGGACCGCGACGGGGAGGATGTTCGAGTCCTCCGGCACGTCGTTGCCCGCCTCGTACCCCATCCAGTACAGCAGCGTCTGCTTCAGCGGTAGCCCCCGGACGACGGCGGCGCCGTGTTCGCGGTAGGACGGCACCATCCAGTCGTCGTCGGCCAGCGCGTGGGCCGAGCCGATCTGGGCGCCCTCCTGCCCGGAGAGCGGCGGGTACGTCCCCATCCGCCCCTGGCGCTGGAGGCTGACCGCCCGTTCGTCGAAGTGCCGGGCGAGCTTCATGTCCCGGTAGATCTCTGTCAGCGTTTCCTCGTCCAGATCCGGCGGCTCGCCGACGAGGTTGCCGTCCTCGTCGAGCACCTGTACCCGATCCTCGGGGTCGCGCTGTATCGTACTCACGGCTTCACCCTCCTCTCCATAGTGGAAAATTTCCGCGGCTTCGGTTATAGTGGTTTCGTAAAAGGTTTATTATGAGCAGAAATCTGCCCTTTCCGGTTGTGTTCGTTCGAGAAGGTCGGTGGGAAGTTCAGAACTTCGAATTTACGTCGCGTTTTCCCATGTTTTCGGGCTGACATCGGCGTGAACGCGACCGAAACTGGACGAACGTTCGGGAAGAATTCATGTAGTGACTCCAACCAGTAGCGGCGAGGCGGCGTCGCCAGTGAGACGAAAAACTCAGCTCTCCGCGGCCGCTCGCGCCTCTTCGCGGGCCTGTTCGGGCCGTTTCCCGTCACGGACGAGCGCGTCGACGAACAGCTCGCCGGCCTTGTAGGAGGAGCGCACCATCGGGCCCGAGGCGCAGTAGAGGAACCCCAGCTCCTCCTCGGCGACGCGGCGCCACGTCTCGAACGCGTCGGGGTGGACGTACTCGAACACGTCCAGGTGCGAGCGCGAGGGCTGGAGGTACTGACCGAACGTCACCACGTCGACGCCGACGTTCCGCAGGTCCGAGAGCGTCCGGTAGATCTCGTGGTCGTACTCGCCCAGTCCGAGCATCAGGCTCGTCTTCGTGTAGATGTCGGACTCGCGGTCGACCTGTTCGAGCACGTCGAGCGTCTGCTCGTAGTTCGCGCGGCGGTCCCGCACGGGCCACTGGAGGCGCTCGACGGTCTCGACGTTGTGAGCGATCACGTCGGGCTCGGCGTCGATGATCTGCCGGACCGCGTCCTCGTCGCCGCCGAAGTCCGGGATGAGCACCTCGACGAGCGTCCCGGGGTTGCGCTGCTTGCACGCCCGGATCGTCTCGGCGAAGTGGGCGGCGCCGCCGTCGTCGAGGTCGTCGCGGTCGACGGAGGTGAGCACGACGTAGTCGAGCCCGATCTCGCCGACGGCCTCGGCGACGTTTTCGGGCTCGTCGGGGTCCAGCGGCTCCATCCCGCCGGTCGCCACGTCACAGAAGTTACAGCCCCGGGAACAGCGCTCGCCCATCAGCATGAACGTCGCCGTGCCGGGGCCCGTGCCCGGCCCGTCGCGGCCGCTCCAGCACTCGCCCATGTTCGGGCAGTTGGCCTCCTCGCAGACGGTGTGGAGATCGCGGTCCCGCAGGCTCTGCTTGATGTCGGTGAACCGTTGTCCCGTCGGCGGCTGGCTCTTCAGCCAGTCGGGCTTCCGCCTGCGGCTGCTCATAGCCGTCAGTGGGGCGGCGCTCGTGAAAAGCGTGCGGTTCGTTCGACGGTGCCGGACATTTGTTTCCCAACCAATAGGTATTTGTTCCCGGTGCGTAATGTGCGCACGATACCGGATGTTCGACCTCGACTCGGGCGAGATCACCGAGGGGCGGCTCTCGCGGGCGCTGCTCGTGCTGGCGGCGCCGCTGGTGGCCCAGAACCTCGTGCAGGTGGCCAACTCCGCGGCCGACGTGTTCTGGCTGGGGCGGCTGGGCGACGGCGCCGTCGGCGCCGTGGGGCTGAACCAGCCCATCATGGCGCTTTTGTTCGTCCCGCTGACGGCGGCGATGGTCGGGACCCAGGTGCTCGTCTCCCAACGGATCGGCGGCGAGAACCAGTCCGGCGCGCGGAAGGCGGTGTTCCACGGGATCGCACTCGCGTTCGTCGCGGGGCTGATCCTCGCGCTGCTGGTCGCGCCCACCGCCGGCCCGATCGTCCGCCTGCTCGGCGCGGGGCCGGACGTGGCGCCACAGGCCGCCGCGTACCTCTCGACGTACATGCTGCTGTTCCCACTCACCTCCGTCAGCGACACCGTCGAGATGGGGTTCGTCGGCGCGGGCGACTCGAAGACGGCGATGTACCTCAACTTCCTCGCGATCGGCGGCAACCTCGTGCTCGACCCGCTGCTGATCTTCGGCGTCTGGATCTTCCCCGAGTACGGCGTCGCCGGCGCCGCGCTGGCGACCGTGCTCGGCTACACGATGTCGATGCTGCTCGGCCTCTACTGGCTGGCCGGCGACCACGGCTCGATCTCGCTGTCGCTCGCCGACGCCGGCCTCGACCTCGACGAGCTCCGCGAGATGGTCGACATCGGGCTCCCGGCGGGCGGGCAGCGGCTCGCCTCCCAGTCGGTCCGGCTGGTCGTCGTCTCGATCGTCACGGTCGTCGGCGGCGCCGCGGGGCTGGCCGCCTACACCGTCGGCGCCCGGATCGCGACCATCGCGTTCGTCCCCGCGCAGGGGCTCCAGCAGGCGGGCCAGAGCGTCGTCGGGCAGAACCTCGGCGCCGACCGCCCCGACCGCGCCCGGCGGGCGACGTGGCTCGGCGTCGGCATCGCCGCCGGCGCGCTGGCGGTGATCGGCGCGATCCAGCTCCTGATCCCCGAGCTGCTCACTGGGGCGTTCGTCCCCGACCTCTCGGAACGGGGTCGGGCGCTCTCGATCCGGTACCTCGAGATCCTCGCCTACGGCTACTGGGCGATCGGCGCGACGTACATGCTGCTCGCGGGGCTCAACGGCGCCCGGCGCACGAAGACCAGCCTGATCGTCGACCTCGTGAAGTACTGGGGGATCCGGCTCCCGATCGCGGTGCTCGCGCTGCCGGTCGGGCTCGGCGTCGGCGCGTTCGGGCTCTCGGTCGCCCCCGGGCTCGGCTGGGGGATGGACGCCATCTTCTGGGCGGTGACGGGGTCGAACGTCGCCGCCGCGCTCGGGCTGGCGATCTACTTCAAGTACGCGACGGGCGAGGGGATGATGCGCCAGGCGGCGGACGTGGCGGCCGCCGATTAGGCCGGCGGCGGCGCGTCGCGGCGCGGTCGTTTCGCCGGCGCCCCGCCGACGGGCGCGCCCACGCGAGCGAAGGAAACCTCTTTCTCCGTGGCCGTCCCGACTCCGGGTAGTGTCTCAGCGCTCCGACGCCACGGCCCGCGTCGCCGACGCCGTCCCCGAGTTCGCCGCGGCGTTCGCGTTCGAGGAGTTCAACGCGATGCAGCGGGAGGCGCTGCCCGCCCTCCTGGAGAGCGACGAGAACGTCGTCGCCAGCGCGCCGACCGCCTCCGGCAAGACCGCGCTCGCGGAGCTGGCGATCTGCAAGACCCTCCGGGAGGGCGGCACCGCCCTCTTTATCGCGCCGATGCGGGCGCTGACCAACGAGAAGGAGGCCGAGTGGGACCGCTTCGAGGAGCTCGGCTACTCCGTCTACGTCGTCACCGGCGAGCGCGACCTCGACCCGCGCCGCGCCGAGCGCGCGGACATCCTCGTGATGACGCCGGAGAAGACCGACTCCGCCACCCGCAAACACGAGTCCGCCCGCTACGGCTTCATCACCGACGTGGACTGCTGCGTGATCGACGAGGTCCACCTGCTCGACTCCGAGAAGCGCGGCTCGGTGCTCGAGGTGACGGTGTCACGGCTCCGCCGGCTCTGTGACCCCCGGATCGTCGCGCTCTCGGCGACGATGCCCAACGTCGAGGACGTGGCGGAGTGGCTCGACGCGCCGCCGGAGAGCACGTTCGCCTTCGGCGACGAGTACCGCCCGGTCGACCTCGAGACCGGCGTGAAGACGTACAGCCACGGCGAGAACTCCTTCGCGGACAAGTACCGCCGGCTCTACCGCGCGCTCGACCTCGCGAAGCCGCACATCCGCGAGGAGGGCCAGTCGCTCGTGTTCGTCTCCTCGCGGCAGGACACCGTCCGCGCCGCCGAGAAGGCCCGCGACGAGACGACCGAGTGGGAGATCGAGATGGGCTCCCGCGGCGAGTACGACTTCCACACCGCCGCCAAGGAGCTCGAGAACGAGAAGCTGCGCCACGCCGTCGTCGACGGCGTCGCCTTCCACCACGCCGGGCTCTCGCGCAACGACAAGGACCTCGTCGAGCAGTGGTTCAAGGAGGGGAAGATCCAGCTCCTCTTCTCGACATCGACGCTCGCGTGGGGGGTGAACCTCCCTGCCCGCTGTGTGGTGATCCGCGACACGAAGTACCACGACCCGCTGGAGGGCGAGGTGGACATCTCGCCGCTGGACGTGCTCCAGATGCTCGGCCGCGCGGGCCGGCCGGGGTACGACGACGTGGGGTACGGCTGGGTGGTCTGCGACGCCGACGAGGCCGACAAGTACCGCAGCCTGCTGCGTGAGGGGAAGGAGATCGAGTCCACCCTCGCCGGCGACATCGAGACCCACCTCAACGCCGAGGTGGCGATGGGGACGATCCGGGGGCTCGACGACGTGATGGACTGGGTCGAGACGACGTTCTACTACGTGCGCGCCCAGTCCAAACCCGACGAGTACGAGTTCGAGAACCTCCGCGAGCGCGTGCGCGGGACCGTCGAGAGCCTCGTCGACTCGGGGTTCGTCGAGACCGACGACGACCTCGGCGTCGAAGCCACCACCCTGGGCCGGCTCGCGTCGAACTACTACCTCCGGCTCGACACCGCCGAACGGTTCCGCGAGCTCTGCGAGCGCGACCAGCTGACCGGCGACGACGTGCTCGAGGCCGTCGCCGCCGCCGGCGAGTTCGACTCCGTCTCCGCGCGCCAGTCCGAGACCGAGGCCATCGACCGCGCGCTCGACGGCGCGGGCGTCGACACCGAGCTCGAGAACGGGAACCGGAAGGTGCTCGCGATCCTCCACGCCGCGACCGACGGGCGCACGCCGAGCGAACTCCGCTCGGACGCGTGGATCATCCGGCAGAACGCGCTCCGCCTGATCGCCGCGCTCCGGGAGTTCGCCGCCGCCTTCGCCGGCCCGCGGGCGGCGAACCTCGTCCGCCGGATGGAGGCCCGGGTCGAGCACGGGGTTCCCCGCGACGCGGTGGGGCTCACCGCGGTCGACGGCGTCGGCGCGGGCCGCGCGGAGTCGCTCGCCGGCGCGGGGTTCTCCTCCCCGGCAGAACTGGTCGACGCCGGCGCCGACGCGCTCGCGAACGCGGGGCTCTCCGACAGCGTCGCCGAGCGCGTCGTCGACGCCGCGGGCGACCTCCCCCGGCTCTCGGTCGACTGGGGCGAGTTCCCCGACTCGATCCCGGCCGGCGAGAACGAGATGTGCGAGCTCACCGTGCGCAACGCGGGCGGCGGCGCCCGCGCGGGGATCCGCGTGACCGTCAACGGGACGGAGATGACCGAGACGGCGACGTACCTCGGCGACGGGGAGACCGTCCCGGCCCCCGTCTTCGGCGCCGACGAGAACGAGCTCCGGTTCGCCGTCGAGGTCACGTTCCCCGAACTGCCGCTGGCGCCGGTGCGCGAGGACCGGACGGTTCGGGTCGAGTAGGCGCGAGGCGGTCGGACCGGCCACGTCGGCGCGCCGGCGAGCCCACTCACTGCACGATATCGGCGCCGCTGCGCCCGTCGCTCCACACTCCTTCCGCGTGGTCCATCAGCGTCACGACGACGACGTGGGGGAGGGTCACCACCGCGACGAACACCAGGTACAGCGCCGCGTACTCGGGCACCGTCCGCACCGTCGCCGGCACGACGGCGCCGAAGCCGACGAGCAGCACGAGCGAGAGCGCCGTCAGCGGCGCGGCCTCGCGGGCGAACCGCCGCCCCGACCCCCAGAGCCACACCGCCAGCGCGGTGAGCGTCCCCGACGCCGCCCGGCCGGGGGCCAGCAGCAGCAGTCGCGCGATGTGTCGGAGCGCGTGCCAGCAGGTGAAGTACAGCCCGACCGCCACCAGCGGCGGGACGACCGCGAAGTACGCCCAGAGGAGGCCGACCTCGGCGGCGTCGACCCGCCAGCGCCGGCGGCCGGCGTCGCCGGCGACGAGCCGCCCCGCGGCGAGCGTGCCGAGGCTGAGGAGGGCGAACCCGGCGCCCATGGCGGCCCGCGTCTCGGGCGCGAACAGCCACGGGAGGGCGAGCTCCACCCCGAACAGCGCGACCCACGCCGACAGCACCGCGCGGTAGCGCCCGGGGAAGGCGAGCAGCGGCACCAGCATCGGCAGGCCGCCTCTGACGAGCAGCGTCCCCCAGCGGACCGCCCGGGAGCGGAGGTGGTCGGCGGCGAGCAGCCGCCGGAGCACCCACACGTCGCCCTGTCCCCAGTGGAACCACGTCAGCGCGATGAACCCGAGGGCGGCGAGCCGCGGCGCCGCCAGCCAGCCGAGCGCGTACCCCCCGCCGAGCACCAGGTAGATCGCGCCGACGACGGCCGCGCCGGTCCGCGTTCGGTCGACGGGCAGCGGGCCGTCGGCGCCGAGGCGTGACGGGACGAGGTGGTCGACGGCGCCGTGGGGGAGACCGAACAGGACGACGCTCAGCCCCAGCGGGAGATACCGCCCCCACGTCGGCAACGAGAGCCCGGCCGCGCCGCCGAGCGCGGCGACGACGACCAGGGCGGCGAACAGCAGCCGGACCGGCCGGCCGAGCAGCGCCCGCACGAGCCGCGGCCGGGCGTCGCCGGGCGCGGTGGGATCGTTCACAGCCATCGGTCCCGGACCCAGCGAGCGAGCACCAGCCCCTGCACGACGAACACGTTCGTCACGAGGAAGAACAGCGCCTCCTCGACCGGCAGCCCGGCGATCGTCACCCCGGTCGTGTACGTCGCCGAGAGCTCCCAGACGCCCTGCCCGATCGCGATCCGGTCGACGACCGAGAGGTACAGCGTGGGGACGGCGACGCCCAGCAGCACGGTCCGCCGGCGCTCGAGCAGCGCGGGCGCGCCGACGGCCCACTGCAGCGCCAGCACCGGCGCCGCCCACGCGAGGATGGCGCCGAGGTAGAACGTCGGGTCGCTCCGGAGGAACCAGACGCCGGCCAGCCCCACCGCGCCGGCGAGGCCGACCCCGAGGAGTCGCTCGCGGGTTCGGCGCCGCCGGCTCCGGCGGCGCTCGCCTGGCGGATCCGCCCGGAGGTGGGAGAGCCACAGCGCGGTCAGCACCGTCTGGGCGCCGAAGAACGCGTACTCCGACACCGGCGCGTAGCCGATCCGGGCGAGGATCCGGCCGGGGCCGTACCCCCAGACCCCCCGCGCGATCAGGAAGTTGTCCCACGGCGTCGTGTACAGCATCGCCAGCGCCACCAGCAGTGTCACGTCGAGCCAGTAGCTCCGGTTGGCGCCCCGGACCCAGACGGTCCGCTCGGGGGCGTGTCGCCGCGACACCGTCGTCGCCGCGAGCAGCGTGAGCACTGCCGGGAGCACGAACGCCGCGTGGAACTGGGGGTAGGTGAGGCCGGTCATTGGCTGGGGAGTCTCGACGGTTCGGGGCGGCCGTCAGCCGGCCGCCCGCACGATGCGACCGCGTGCGTCGCGGGGCGTCGAGCTCAGTCGGCCGGCTCGGCGCCCGCGGCGCCGCTCGAGCTCACGGCGTCGAGCGCCTTCCGGCTGGAGAGCAGGATGTAGCCGAACCCGACCTTCGCGGTCAGGTCGAGCACCATGAACCCCGCCGTCTCGACGTTGATGCCGACGACGCCGAGCCCCTCGGTGCCCACGAGCCACCAGACCGGATACACCAGCCAGACGACGACGATGAGCGTCCGGAGCGTCTCGAACGTCGAGCGCACGTCGCCGCCGAGCTCGTCGACGCGGTCGTCGAGCGTGCCGTACAGCATGTACAGCAGCACGAGCAGGAACCCCGTGCTCACGCCCCACCAGACGAGTCGGCGGGCGCCGACGCTCAGCGCGCCCGCGCCGGCCGACAGCGTCGCGACGGCGCCGGTCGCGATCATCAGCATGTCCAGGCCGACGAGGCTGGACAGCTCGTTCCGCGTCGCCCCGGCGAGCAGGCCGAGGTCGAGGAGCAGCAGCGGCGTGGTGAAGAACCAGTCCGTGTACCGCGCCCAGTAGATGGGCAGCTCCTCGCCCGCGATGGTTACGGTTGTCAACCCGAACCCCAGCGCCATCGCGAGATAGTTCACGAACGCGATCGCCGTGATGAATATCGTCACGATGTAGAACTCCTGTCTGCGCTCGTCGGTCTCGCCCCAGCCGCGGGCGATGAAGTACAGCATCCCGACGAACATTCCGACCGTCCCGAGCCACAGCCATATCGACTCCGAACCTGGGTTTGGCATGATGCAACTCGGTTATCGTACGTCAGTGGGAGTAAACGTCATACACAACCTGTTAGGGTCAC
>SDGW01001248.1_pt1 | contig 10569 bp, 10 predicted proteins | sample 2873831 | NCBI WGS metagenome assembly SDGW01 (sample SAMN08132700, study PRJNA421101) | hypersaline lake metagenome | isolation source: celular fraction 0.22 microns magnesium sulfate-rich crust from ephemeral... | place: Spain: Penahueca Lagoon, Toledo | collected 2011-07
TGTTGGAGGGGATTCCCTTCAGCATCCCGTGGGGGTCGTGGCGAGCGCTCCAAACGGTCGCAGTCGTCGTGTTCGGGGTCTTCCTGGCGATGCAGGCCGCCCACGTCCACGAATCGCCCTACATCTACCGGAGTTCCGACCAGGTCACCGAGATGACCATGACCGGGTACGCGAATACCTTCGATTCCCGCGATCCCGAGGTCTGGTTCACGGGTATCGACAGCGGTCCCAAGCGGTACATCGACGCGATCTACGGAACGTCGAGGGAGGACGATCGGACGCCGAACGGAGAGGTTTTCGAGGGGTACGAAGAGTCCATCTCACCAGCGGTGTGGGGCAACAACATGACGCAACACTACGACCGGGACAGGTACGTCCCCGTCACGGATGCTGATCGACAAACTCAGGTCGCTCTCTACGACGGGTTCGAGTACTCGACAAAGGGGTTCCGGGCGCTCAAAACCACGCCCCGCATCCACCGCGTGCGGTCGAACGGTGACTTCCGGCTGTACTACATCGACGAGAACGAATAATGAACCTCAGTGAGCGGATCTCGCGGGGCGTCAAGGCGTTCCTCGGGGCGCGGCTCATCTACGTCGCCTCCAACGCGCTCCTGTTGTTTGTGTTGACCCGCTATCTGCTCGACCCCGGTGACTACGGACTGCTGTATTTCGCCATCTCGGTGCTCAGCGTCGGCTCCATGTTCGGGACGCTGGGCCTCCCGAAAGCGACCGGCCGATACATCGCCGAATACTCGGCCAGCGACGAGATGCAGATCCCCCACATCATTCGCATCTCGCTCGCCGTCCTGGTCGCACTGACCGTCGTGGTTGGAGTCGTGATCGTCCTGATCCACACCCAACTCGCCGACCTGCTCGGGAATCCAGCCGTCGCCCCCCTCCTTCTCCTCGGGAGCGGCTACGTGGGCGCGCGAGCGCTGTTCACGTATCTCAGCAACGTGTTTCAGGGGTTCAATCGCGTCGAGTACAGCGCCGTCATCAGCGCCGTCAACGGCGGCGGCCGCGTCCTGTTCGCCGTGCTGTTCGTCCTCCTCGGGTTCGGTGCCGCCGGCGCGCTGGCGGGATATCTCACGGGCTATCTCCTTGCCGCCGCCGTCGGGTTCTACGTCCTCAAGAACAACGTGCTGGTCGGCTACGATCGCGCGACCGAGCGCGCGGCCGGCCTCAAGCGGCGAATCCTCGAATACAGTATCCCAACAGCTGCAACCCGGATCAGCGTCATCCTCGACAGCCGCGTGGACAAGATCATCATCGGCACGCTCATGGGACCGGTCGCAGTCGGCTACTACACGCTGGCGGCCCAGATCGCGGACTTCTGTATCGCGCCGGCGACCTCGCTGGGGTTTACCATCTCGCCGGCGATCGGCGAGCAAAGTGCCGACGAGGACACCGACCGTGCGGCGACGCTGTACGAACGATCGATGGAGAACATCTTGCTGCTGTATCTGCCGGCCGCGGTCGGCTTACTGCTCGTGGCAGAGCCCGCAGTTCGGATCATCTTCGGCACCGACTATCTGGGGGCCGTCCCGGTCTTGCAACTGTTCAGCGTCTTCATCATCGTCCGGGCGATCCACAAGATCACCGGGAACGGACTGGACTACCTCGGTCTCGCCAGGATTCGGGCGATCGCGCGCGGGACGACGGCGATGGGGAACGTCGCGTTGAACTTCGCGCTCATTCCCCCCTACGGCGTCGTCGGCGCTGCCGTGGCGACACTCGTGACCTACTCGACGTACACCGCCGTCAACGTCTACTACATCCACCGCGAGCTCGACCTCCGGGTCGACTACCTGCTCAGACAGAGCGGGCGCATCAGCGTCATCGCCCTAGTGATGGGCGGGACCGTGAGCCTCGTCATTCCCCACGTTAGCGGCTTCCTGAGCCTCTTCGGGGCAGTCCTGACGGGCATCGTCGTCTGGGGAATTCTCTCGATCGCGAGCGGCCTCCTGGACCTGGCGGAGGTCCGGAGCTTCCTCGCCTAGAAGTGTCATCAAAGCAGTTCATAACAAAGCCCGCAGGGGTCTGTTGCGGTGACAGACAGCATGACTTCGATAGCGTTCTTCGGGAGTCACCCGCTCGGGCTGGCCTGTCTCGACCGCCTCGCCGACGCCGACGAGATCGAGACCGAACTCGTCGTGACCTACCCGCGGGAGCACGACGCCTGGTGGGACGGTTCGGTCCACGAGCGCGCGCTCGAACTCGGCTATCCCGTCGCAACCATAGACGAGGAAGACCGCGTGCTGGACAGAGAGATCGACTACCTCATCAGCGTCTACTACCCCAACATTCTGGGGCCGGAGCTGCTCGACCACCCGGAGTCCGGTGCTCTCAACCTCCACCAGGCGGAACTGCCGCGCTACCGCGGCAGCAACGTCTTCAGCCACTCTATCATGAACGCCAGGGACGACGAGCACTGGCGACACGGCACGACGCTCCACTTCATGGAACCGGAAGTCGATTCCGGCGACATCGTCGACCGGCGGTTCGTTCCGATCACCGAATCAGACACCGCCCGGTCGCTGTACGAGCGAACGAGAGCCGCCTCGATACAACTGTTCGAGGAGTTGCTGCCCGCGATCGCCACTGGACACGTCACGGACATGGCGACCCCCCAGGAAGAATACGACGGCAAGCGGTACTTCTACACCAAAGACAGTCTGGACGGCAAGAAAGAGATCCCCCAAGACGAGTTTCTCGGCGCCGACAAGTCGACGGAACTGGCCATCTACGACAAAATTCGCGCCCTCGATTTCCCACCCCACGAACCCGCCTGGACCTATCTCGACGGACGCAAAGTGTACCTCACTGCGTCGGACTAAGCCGACTGATACTGGAACGGTGACTATCTGACAGTATGCCTTTTATTACAACGTAAACAGCCGGTAGATGCGTCACAGCTGAGATGAAGTCCGTCTCAGTATTCACTGTGATGTTCTCGTCGTGACAGATTTCGTCGGAGAGAGCGGGATCACTTTGTCGGCCTCGTCGGCTTCTTCTGCCCGTTCGAGGATTTCGACCGTCCGAGCGCCGATGGTGCCGCTTGCCCGCGGATCGCGGTCTACCGCAGCGGCTTCGATGAACGACTCGATTTCAGCTTTGAGGGGTTCGCGGTCGGGAAGCTCGTACACAGACGACCCGTCGTTTCGGAGTTTGAGCCGGCCATCGCCGACCTCGTCGACGCTCGTCTCGAACAGTTCGATCTCCGTATCACTCGGATAGTCGATGTACGCCGCCGCGTCAGTGCCGATAACCGTGAGATCTCGCCGTTTGCCGAAGACAGGTACCTGCCACGAGGAGTTGATGACGCCCCGCGTGTCGCCGTACTCGAGTTCGACCGTCGCCGTCTCGTCGATGCCGTCGCGGAGGTGCGAGTCGCGATTACAGTAGACCCGCGTCGGCTGCCGGTCCAGCAGGTAGTTGTAGATGTCCACGTCGTGCACGGCGAGCGAGTAGAGGACGCCCGTCGTCTCACGCGGAATTACGAACGCGAACCGCGTCGTGTGCAGGTACTTGATCTCGCCGAGTTTGCCGCTGTCGATCCATTGCTTCAGTTCCGTGAGCGCCGGATGATACCTGAAGATGTGACCGACGCCGAGCGTTCTGTCGTACTCCTCGGCGGTCTCGACGATGTTCCACGCCGCGTCGGCGTCCAGCGCGAGCGGTTTCTCGACCAGCAGGTCCGTCCCCGACGCGAGCAGGTCGGTCGCAATCTGCTCGTGTGTCGTCGACGGCGTCGCGAGCGACGCAGCATCCAGGTCCAGGTCTCGGTAGTCCGTACCGTAGTCGAGATCGAAGCGGTCCGCGAGTTCGGCAGCCCGTTCCCGGTCGACGTCACAAACGACGACGTCGTCGAGTGTCCCATCAGCAGCGAGTTCAGAGGCAACGCGAACGTGGTTTTTCCCCCAGTAGCCCGTCCCGACGATACCGTATCTCATTGTTCGTAGTGCCTTTCGATCGCGTCACAGACCCGGTCGATTTCCCGCTCGGTGATCCGAGGATGCATCGGAAGCGAGAGAATGCGGTCGGTCAGCATCTCGGTGCGCGTCAGGCTCGGCCTCGTATCGAGCTGGCGTTGAATTGCCGGATGCTGGTGGGCCGGCGTCTCGTAGTGAATGCCCGTTTCGATGTCGTCCGCTTCGAGCGTCTCCCGCAACTCGTCGCGGTCCGGCACGTGGATGACGTACAGGTGGTAGACGTGTTCCACGTCGGAGCGCTCGCTCGGGACCTTGACGCTGCTCACGTCCGAGAGACGGTCGTTGTAACGCCTCGCCGCATCCCGACGGCGTTCGTTCCACTCGTCGATGTGTTCCAGTTGCTCGAACCCGACGGCTGCGTGCAGTTCGCTCAGCCGGTGGTTCAACCCGAGTTGGACGTGTTCACCGTCGTCGTTGCGCCCGTGGTTGCGCAGCGCGCGTGCCTCCGCCGCGAGGTCGTCGTCGTCAGTGACCATCATGCCGCCATCGCCGGCGACGGTCATGTTCTTCGAGGGGTAGAAGCTGAAACAGCCGGCGTCACCGAAACTCCCAACGGCCTCGTCCTGATAGGTCGCGCCGTGGGCCTGACAGCAGTCCTCAATCAGCGCGAGGTCGTGCTTTCGAGCGACGCTCGCGATCGAGTGCATCTCGGCCGGGTGGCCGTAGATGTGGACGGGGATGACGGCCTCCGGATTGTCGGCCTCGTCGACTTTCTCTTCTAAGTCCAGCGCACCCATCGTGTAGGTAACCGGGTCGATGTCGACGAACACGGGGTTCGCACCGAGTTCGACCACGGGACTCACCGATGCGAAGAACGTGTGTCCGGGAACGAGTACGTCGTCGCCGGGGCCGATACCCGCGGCTTTGAGCGCGAGGTAGATGGCATCAGTGCCACTCGCGACGCCGACAGCGTGGTCAGTCTCACAGAACTCAGCGAACGCCGATTCGAACTGGTCGACCATCGGACCCTTTACGTACCGTTCGCTCCGGAGAACGTCGGTTACCCGATCAACGATAGATTCGTCGACGTAGATATCGGTGAAAGCGACTGGTTCACCCATACAACCTCGGTTCGACCAATCGTAGTTTGTTATGCTTAGAATACGTTTCAGAGAGCGAGAGAAGGGAGAATCTAGTCACCCCAGAAACGAGTGATACTGGGCACAGCCTCATTCGGAGAATGAGGAGATTACTACAATCAGGGGCTCTCTCGTCGATCTAACGTAACGGATTACTTTACCGGCCGTTCTGGAACAACCACTCGCGCCCCGGAACGCCGGTCCGCCCCCATTTCGGCAACCGGGGTGCCTACCTCTACTATGCAATCGACCCTCACGGACCGGACCGTCCTCGTCACTGGCGGTGCCGGCTTCATCGGAAGTCACATCGTCGAGTCGCTTTCCACGACCAACCATGTTCGAGTCCTCGACGACTTCTCGAACGGGAGTCGCATGAATCTCCCCACCGACGTGACGGTCATCGACGGGGACGTTCGCGACGACGAGACGCTCAGCACGGCCATGCAGGACGTCGAGTTCGTGTTCCACCACGCCGCCATGGTCAGCGTCGAGGAGTCCATCACAAAACCCCGCGCCTGCCAGGAGATCAACACCGCTGGGACCCTTTCCGTACTCGACCACGCCCGGATGGAGGACGCTCGCGTCATCGTTCCCTCCTCGGCTGCGATCTACGGGACGCCCGAGCAGATTCCGATCGCCGAAACCGCTCGGAAACAGCCGTCGTCGCCATACGGGATCTCGAAACTCGCCACCGATCACCACGTCCAGCGGTTCGCCGATCTCTACGACCTCCCGACCGTCGTCCTTCGATACTTCAACGTCTACGGTCCCCGGCAGGGTCGCGGTGACTACAGCGGCGTCATCAGCATCTTCCTCGAACAGGCCCGCGACGGCGGCCCGATCACCGTCGACGGAGACGGCACACAGACGCGTGATTTCGTCCACGTCGACGACGTGGTCCAGGCGAATCGCCTCGCCGCCACGACCGAACACACCGGCGATGCCTACAACATCGCCACTGGCTCGGAAATCTCGATTCGAGAACTCGCCGAGACGATCCGAGACGTCACTGATTCCACGGCCGATATCGTCCACCGGGACCAGCGAACGGGCGACATTCCGGAGAGTTGCGCTGACATCGACAAGGCGCGCCGGCGACTGGACTTCGAACCCGACGTGTCGCTTCGTGAGGGACTCGCTTCGCTCGCCGACTCGGCGGCGATACCCTAGCCGATCACGCACCCATCTCTATTCGCTCGTACTCCGGGTCGACTGCGGCCGCGTCCGCTTCGAGCAGTGCAACGACGAGGTTGGGTGCGTATTCGCCCAGATACGCGATGAGGTCAGCGATCCTCTCGGCGTCGATCGCCTCCAGCGAATCGAGCAGCATGAACGGGACCGACTCGTACACGTCGTGTGCGAGATACCCGGCGAGCGCGAAGACCAGGCCAGCGACCTCGCGTTCGCTCTCGCTCAGGTTCTCGATTCTGTCCTCGTAGGCCGCCCCCTCGGTGCTGCCGCGGACAACGTGCAGATCGAACACGTGATCCGTTTCCGTTCGTCTCCCTCCGCTCTCCTGTTCGCGGCGTTCGATCCAGATCCGCTCGATGTTGTCGTAATCCAACAGTGAGAGGACAGCTGCCATCTCTTCGTTGAAGATCTCGACCACGTCCGCCTCCAGTCGGTCGATGCGCGTCCGCTGTTCGGTCAGTTCCGCCGCGACCGATTCACGTTGTGCTTCGAGATCCGAGCGACGTTCGATCTGCTCCTCTATCCGTTCGATTTCGGCCTCGACGTCGGCGAGGTCCTCCCGCAGGGAGGTCAACTCGAACTCCGCCTCGTTTACTTCGCGGTGGCGTTCCAGAACCTCGTCGTACTCCTCGGCCTCGCGTTGCTGGACGGTCGTTTCGAGATCGTCGACCTCCGCTTCGAGCGACGCGATCTCGGCCTCGAGGGTGTCGACGGTCTCCACTCGCTGTTCGATCTCGTCGTCGATATCGTCGAGTCGGCGTTGGATTCGTTCCCGGTCCGAGCGGGCGGCTTCGAGTTCTCGTTTGTCGGTCTGTAAGTCGTCGATGTCGGCCTGACACTCCCTGCGCTCGGCCACTTTCTCCTGCCGGAGCGTCCGAAGCGTCTCCAACGTGTTCGATATGCTCGATCGCTCTACCTCGGAGCCGCAGGTCCAGCACACCACGTCCCCCTCTTCTGCCAACAGTTGGTCGGTAACAGATCCGGCCTCGGCGTCGGCGTCTAACGCGTCCAGCACCGCGTCCGATTCCCCGTCGAAAACCGACTCGTTGAACTGGATCACCTGCCCGAGTTGGTTGATCGTCGTATCGAGCGACTGCTTGTGTTCGCGCACGCGATCGAGTTCCGCGTCGAGTTGGTCGACCCTGTCGGCGACGTCGTCGGCGAGGTCGGCCCGTTCGGCTTCGAGGTCCGCTCGCTCTTCCCGGAGGGATTCGATGCTGGCTCGTTCGGTCGAGAGCCGCGTTTGCTTCTGTTCCAGGTCGGCCCTGGCAGTTTCGAGTTCGGAGAGCTTCTCGTCCAGGTGTTCCCGTTTCGCCTTGGAATCCTCGAGTGACGCGTCGAGCGCGTCGAGGGCCGACCGCTTCTGTTCGAGCGTCGCCTCCTGTTCAGCGATCGTCGATTCGAGGGTCGTCCGTCGCTCCTCCAGTCCAGGGAGTTCGTCTTCAAGATCATCGAGGTCTGCGAGTTCGTCGTCGAGGCGGCGTTTCTCGGCCTCCAACCGCTCGATTTCGTCCCGTATCGCCCCAGTGTCCACAGGTCGCATGATGAGTTCCCTGAGGTCCGAGCCGAGACGGACCGCCTGCCTTGCCTCGTTGGATTCGAGGAGAAACGCAAAGAGATCCGCGAGTTCCGGATCGTCGAGATACGGGTCACCACGGGTCTGTAATCGGCCGTCCTCTCGTACGAGGGTTCGCGTGTACTCCTCACCGTCGAGGGTGAGCGTGACCGCGCCACGCTCCGCGTCGGATTTGAGCGAGACGTCGTGGCTTCCCAGCGCCGCCATCAACGACTGCAACAAGGACGTTCGGTTCGTCGCGTTCTTCCCAGTCAGTACCGTTACCCCGGGAGAGAAAGAGAGGGATTCCGCTTCGATCCCGCCGATATTCTCGACGGCGACAGTCACGTCACTCGTCGTCCCGACCGAGTTCATGTGCAGAAACAAGATACTACTGGCCTATAGTCTTGTGTTACGATTCACCTACGTCAACTATAGGTGTTTTTTATATTGATCTACTAGCGTTTTACAGTCGTACTAGTGTAAATTACCTCGGTATCTTTCTGCCCTGCACTCACTCGGAATCACTCGCGTGCGGATGCCGACTGGCAGGAGCAGCCACCTTCGTCCAGAAGTTTCCCTATGTCGTACTGCGTGTTGCAATCCGCGCAGAGGATCGACACGTCGACGAAGACGTCGAACTCACCGAGTTCGAGGGCGTCTGCTCCCTGAAGTCGATCGAGAGCATCGGTCGTCACCACTTCTGTCCGGTGCTGCAGTGCCCGGATTCGGTCACGATCAGCGCGTCTGCGTTCGGCTGGGTCCGCAGGATCGTCGTCGCGCGACACGTCGAGACAGTCCGTGAGATGTGTATGGATCGACTGGTGTGAAACGAACTGGTCTTCTACGGTCTCGATCGGGACCCCTTCGGATTTCAGTTGGCGCCGGGTCTGGGTCCGGATTCCGGTACTCACGTCGTCGCCGGTCAACAACCGATAGAAGTTCGCGACTTCGCCGTCGATCCGCGATGCACCAGCGCGGTCGAGTCCAGCAGCCAGAATGCGTTGGTTGTAGACCGTCGCGAGTTCCCGTAGACTCGATCTGTCTCTGCCGTCACCCTGCCATCGTCGAACCAGTTCTTCGTTCAGCGGAGACAGCTCGTATTCGTCGATACCGCGTCCTACCTTACAGTCACAGCGGGCGCCGCCAGACTCACCGGACGACTCGTCACCAGTCACAGTCAGGATAACAAGCTGTTCCATCAAAATGATTCCGGAGGTAGCAACCCAGACTGCGTCATTCGAGTGTACTGCACGCGATCGCTGCGCGGAACACTTCGAGCCAGGACGTCATCAGTGCCAGTTCTGACGGGACTCCGGTCCGGTGATTCGGTGACAATTACTCGTGGAGAGACCCGTGAAAGCGACAATACAGGCGTTCAACCCTGATATATCAGGGTTGCAGTAATCCGGCACCGCTGGATATCAGTTAGAGAGTAGCAATATGGTATTCACTCACAGCCATACTATCACCGGAGGAAGACGTACTTTTGGAGGGCCGTCCCCCGAAAATACCGAGTACAAATCTGTTACTTGTGAACTAAGACCAGTATTACTAAGCCATCTTGGCTGTAAACATATGGCGTATGCAAGGACGGCTGACAGATAGTGAGTGGCAACGGATCACCGAATTTGCGGAGACGCCGATGCACGAGCGGACACCGGACCAGTTGGTTCCTGAGGAAAGTGAAGAGGGCGACGACACTCGGTCTGGGGAATAAGTCCACGACACCACCGCAGTCTCTCGTTCTGTCGGCGGATCTGATAGGGGATTAAGGAGTTACACCATATTTTCGGCCTCGATTTTCTGCCATACCTGACTTCCCTTCTCGGTGACTCCGTAGACTCGTCCCTTTCGACGATCTTCGGAGACGAGTAGCTCGACCAGATCGCGATCCCGCAGTCCCTGCAGTGCTCGCGAGATGTGTGCGATACCCAGATCCGCGTCGTTGGCGATTCTTGAGGGTGTCGCAGGCCCGTCAGCGAGCCGTCTCAGGACCGCGATGCGATACTGTGAACTGATAACGAAACTGACGTCGTCCCAGTCTGAGTTCATTGCATTGGGATACTGTACGTTGTGGCCCCGGCAGGCCGTGGCGATTTCCTTCGCGAGCTCATCCCCATCATAATCCATCGACAGTCAACCAGTGCCGCGACCACCCCCAAGATACCCCACTGGGCATCCGACTGCGACATCGAGTTCCGGGAGGGTGGGTGTTCTCGGCTGACTTGCCATCTATTCGTCGTCACCCCCAATAATTTTGTCCCCCTTATTGCACACTCGGCGACAGATTCTCAACGCACCGCTGAGTTGAACTGGGATACTCATCGAAACGATTGTCCAGTTATGGATTTCATATAGAGTGTCTAGTTTCCTCATATGTACCGTCTCAGTGCCCTCTAGCCCCGGCATCGGGTATTCCCGGTTAGTGAACAAGTAAGGTCTGACAAAAGTCAAAACGATGGTATAGTCGAGTTATAACAAAGCACCCCCCCGACCACGTGCCTATCGAGCATGAGCGTGGAATTCGGAGAAGCAATCGACGAGAGTCCAGACGAAACCACAACACGATGTCAGAACTGTGGCAGCTACGTCACTAGCGCCTTTGCCAGAGTGTTCGGGAACAATCAGGACCACGTGTACGCATGCCTCGAGTGCTCGACAATGCGTGCGTTGCGCACCGGAAGCGGCGTCGTTCACGAATAGGCCACCGTCGAACTGACCGCATCCACTGTACTTATTCTGGCCGG
>SDGW01001249.1_pt1 | contig 10569 bp, 12 predicted proteins | sample 2873831 | NCBI WGS metagenome assembly SDGW01 (sample SAMN08132700, study PRJNA421101) | hypersaline lake metagenome | isolation source: celular fraction 0.22 microns magnesium sulfate-rich crust from ephemeral... | place: Spain: Penahueca Lagoon, Toledo | collected 2011-07
GCGTTCGCCGCGCAGAACCACGGCGACGCCCGGAAGGCCATCGACCTGATGCGCGTCGCGGGCGACCTCGCCGAACGCGAGGGTGCCGACCGCGTGGGCGAACAGCACGTCCGGAAGGCACAGGACAAGGTGGAGCGCAACCGCGTCCTCGAAGTGACGCGGGGCATCAGCACCCAGAAGAAGCTCTGTCTCTACGCCACGGCCGCAGTCGCCGACGAAGCCGGGAACAGTTCCGCGCGGAGTACGACGGGGTATCAGGTCTACCGCTTCCTCACCGACGCGCTCGACGCCGACCAGTACCACCAAGAGACCTACGTCAACAAGATGAAAGAGCTGACCACCTACTCCATCGTAGAGTCCGAGCGCAAGAGCCACGGGCCCTCCTCGGGGATGTTCATCGAGTTCACCTTCAACGAGCAACCCGAGACCATCATGGAGACGCTCAGCGAGGACTCTCGACTCGGCGACCTGTCGAGAGACGAGGTGACGGCGGTCGTCCGCGCGCAACTCTCGAACGGGAGCTAAATCTCGGTTCGACCAGAACCGAACCTCGCTCCGACGAGAACTGCATTCCACGCCCGCCGAAAGGTGCCGTGCGTCCAAGCGTCCGAAAAGCCCGCCGACCGAGGTGGTGCAAGCCTTTTATCATCGTTCGCTTCTCATTCGGAGGTATGACTGACGAAGACCTACGCAAACAGGCACACGACCTCGACGTAACCGTCTGGGTCGGCAAAGCCGGAATCGACTCCGTGACCGACGAACTCGCCGACCAGCTCCGCGAACGCAAACTCGTGAAAGTCAAGTTCCTCCGGGCGGCCCGCGGCGGCACCACGACCGACGAACTCGCCGACGAGTTGGCCGAGCGCGTGGACGCCGACCTCGTGGAGACGCGAGGGAACACCGCGGTGTTGCACTGATGGTCGACCCGCTTCCGTTTCTCGACCGCGTTATCGACACGGGGTACGCGACGGCAATCACGCAAGCGATATACTTCGTCGTCGCGTTCGTCGGTATCTACGCCATCGGTCGGCTGACCGTCGTCCCGCTGGTCGGGCGATTTCTCGACAGACGGGAGCTCGACAGCCACGCCAAGAAACCGCTGCTCAAAATCACGAAGTTCGCCGTCGTGTTCGTCGCCATCTCTGTCGCGTTCGGGGCCGCCGACTACGGCAACTTCCTGACTTCGCTGGCGACCATCGCCGCGGCGGCCACCCTCGCCATCGGGTTCGCCATGCAGGACGTCATCGCCAACTTCGTCGCTGGCGTGTTCATCTACACCGACAAGCCGTTCAAAATCGGCGACTGGGTGGAGTGGGACAGCGGCAGTTACTCGGGCGTCGTGGAGGACATCGGCCTGCGCGTGACGCGGGTCCGGACCTTCGACAACGAACTGCTGACGGTGCCCAACTCCCAGTTGACCGACGGCGTCATCAAGAACCCCGTCGAGGGCGACCGACTCCGCCTCAAGTTCCTGTTCGGCATCGGCTACGACGACGACATCGACACGGCGACCGAAATTATCGTCGAGGAGGCCGAGGCCCACCCGGACATCATGGACGACCCCGCGCCCTCGGTCCGACTGACCGAACTCGGGGACTCCTCGGTCGGGCTTCAGTCCCGAATCTGGATTTCGGACCCTTCGCGGGCCGACTACGTGAAGACCCGCGGGGAGTACGTGACCAGCGTGAAAGAGCGCTTCGACGCCGAAGGCATCGACATCCCGTACCCGAACCGGACCCTCGAAGGCGGTCTCGAACTGACGAACGTCGAGGGGATGGTCGAGGCCGCGGACGACTGATACACCCTCCGGCGAGCTTTTTTGTACGAAAACGTGACGAATCGGGCCCACGGTGGCCGACGAACACTCGGAGTACGACGTGGGTTGCTTCGTCGTCTCGCCTTCGGCCGAGAGATAGGCTAGCAACTGTACCTCGAGCGAAGCGAGCGGACCAAGGAACCGTCGACCGAGCGCAGACGGTGCGCGTAGCGCACCAGCGAGCGAGAGAGGAGGTGACGCCGTGCTTTTCATCGAATTTTCACAAGCGAAAGACTGGCGAGCCGTAGGCTCGCCAGTCTGGAACGCAGTAAAAGTTCGGTATGAATGGTTGGACGCCCGGATTTGCCCGGCGTTCCGTGCTGGGGAATCCCGGTCGCGTCCTCCACCCCGCAACCCTACGAGCGACAGATGTCCAATGGCCCGCTGCTCGCTTCCGCGCCTGACGGATTACCATCGGCTAACTCCGACTGCGGCACTCCTGCGAGTGCCCGCCGGAGACCGCTGTCCCCGCAGGACGAGGCTTCGAAGTCGGCTTCCGGGGCCCGGCACGGTCTGACCGGACGCCTCCGGGGTTCGGTCCCCGCTAAAGGCCATAGTGCGGGTGACGAGCAGGGCCTAACTGCCCGACCTAGTCCATCTCGAAATAAGCGGGTGCGGACTTAAGGGCCTTTCGCTAACCGCTCGACGGCGGGGTATCGTCCCACGACGACGGAACACTGCTCCTGACCGAGGAGCCGACTGCTTCTGACCGGAGCGCGGACCGAGAAACGGACCGACCGAATCACGTAGCGGCGAGGAGCGCCCACGCGTTCCCCGCGACGATCGCCAGCCCCACCAGAAGGTAGACCGCGCTCCCGGCCCGGAAGGTCTGGCGGGCGTCGCTGGTGATGCCGGGCAGAAGCAGAAGGACCATCGCGGCCGCCGTCTTCAGCAGGACGAGGCCGCCGAGTCCGGCCTCGGCGATGACCGCGGCGGCGACCGGGTTGGCCTCGTCTAACCCCATCGCCAGCCCGACGCCGGTCGTGATCACGTCGCCGACCATGACCGCGAGGACCGCGCCGAACAGGAGCGGCGAGACGTAGCCCCACCACGACCGGCCCTCGTCGCGGAGGACGTACTCGCGGTCCTCGTCGAGGAGAAACTCGTCGTCCCGGAGCATCCACTCCTCGCGGGCCTCCGGGTCGTCGGCGAGGTCGCCGAGACCGTCCTCCGCCGTCGTCGTTTCGGGACCTCTCCCGGCCCCGGCCGCGTCGGTTCGTCCGCCGTCGGGAGACGCGTCGATACCGGCGTCGTTCTCGGACACGCGGCAGAATACCGCCTCTCGGGGCTTTGTTATGCGTCGGCTGACAACCGTTCACAGTCGGCCTGTTGCGGAGTAACTGGTCGCTACTGCCGAAAATCGCCGTGATGGAATAGTTCCGCTCGCTACAGCACTTCGCGGGCGAACCACCCGGCACTGGCCGCGACGGCGAGCGTCGTCGCCAACAGGAGCCAGCGGTGGTAGTCGAACGTCGCGTTCGTGGTGAGACTGCCGACGAGACCGCCGACGGCGATCGCCCACCAGAGAACGAGAAGCGCCATGAATCCGCCGAGGACGACCGCCGCGCCCGCCGCAGTCGGCGGGTCGGTTCGGCCGTTCCGTCCGGCCGCGAAGACGACGATGGAGACGGTGGCGAACAGGCCGACGACGAGGTGGACCGGGACGAGCGTCGGCTGGCTGTAGTAGATCCCGGCCGCGGTGGCGTCGATGAGAAAGTACGGTACGACGACGGCGGCGAGAACCGCGAGCGCGGCGACGACGCCGACGGTCGGTGCCGGCGTCTCGGGCAACCGTTCCTGCGACATGCTCGACGCTTTTCGTGGCGAGAGCAAAAGACCAGCGGTCGAGTCGGAAAAGTCACGTATCACGCGACACGACGGTTAGGTATGGGATTCGGAAGCACGGCCAAGAAAGTCCAGAAGCTCGCCGACACTGCCGAGAAGCTGTACAGCAAACTCAACGAACTCCGCGAGCAGGTCGCCGAGATGCGCGAGAAGCTGGACTCGACCAGCGAGCGCGTCGAGCGACTGGAGCGGGAGAACGCCCACCAGCGAGCCCTGCTGGAAGCTCTCGCCGAGGAGGAAGGCCTCGACGTCGAGAGCATCGAGGCCGACCTCCCCGACTCCGACGACGAGCAGGCGGCCGAAGCGTAACCTTCCGAAACCGACTCGCGCTCGCACCTGCGCTCGGCTTTCGAGAGCCGCGCGACGGCCACACAAAAAAGGTTAACCGCCTTCCCAACTTTTGCCTACCCAATGACGACCCACGAGACGCCGCTCGATTCCGTCTTGGAGACGGTCGGCGAGACGCCGCTCGTCCGGGTGCAGGCGTCGCCCAGCGAGGTGCCGGTGTACGCCAAAGTCGAGTCGTTCAACCCCGGCGCGAGCATCAAGGACCGCATCGGGAAGTACATGGTCGAACGGATGCTGGAGCGAGGCGAGTTGGAACCCGGCGGCACCGTCATCGAACCGACCGCGGGGAACACCGGCATCGGGTTCGCCATCGCGGCGGGCCAGTTGGACGTGAACGCCGTCTTCGTCGTGCCCGAGCGATTCAGCGTCGAGAAACAACAACTGATGGACGCGCTCGGCGCGGAGGTCATCAACACCCCGACCGAGGAGGGCATGGGCGGAGCCATCGACCGCGCCCACCAACTCGCCGACGAGATGGAGAACGCGGTGGTCCCACAGCAGTTCTCGAACCCCCTCAACGTCGAGGCCCACTACGAGACCACCGGGCCGGAGATATTCGAGGCGCTGGACGGCGAGGTCGGCGCGGTCGTCGCTGGCTGTGGCACCGCGGGCACGCTGATGGGCATCGCGGAGTACGCCCTCGAACGGGACTCCGACACCCACGTCACCGCGGTCGAACCCGAGGGGTCGCTCTACTCGGAGGCGAAGGGCGAACACGTCGAGGAGGCCGAGTACAAAATCGAGGGCATCGGCACGCACGACCCCGACACGAACGAACTGTTCGACCCGGACCTCGTGGACGAGGTGCTACAGGTCCCCGACCGGCGCGCTCACGAGGAACTCAAGCGCCTCGCCGAGGAAGAAGGCCACCTCGTCGCCTCGAGCGCGGGCGCGGCCAGCGCGGCCGCCCGGCACGTCGCCGAGCGCATCCGCGACGGCGAACTCGACGCGCCGCACGACTCGGTGGTGACGGTGTTCCCCGACTCCAGCGAGCGATACCTCTCGAAGGGCATCTATCGGTCGTTCGCGGAGTGGGAAGGGTAGGAGAAGCTTCGGGAAACGTTTCTTCGCATTTGGATTAGAAATATATTTCTGTTCCTAAGAACGAATTTTCGTTATCTGCGTCGTACTCGATGGATTTTCGACTCGGCGCGTGGGGGCGCGACCACGGGGTCGCGCCTTCTCGCGCGAGGGATGACCGAACGAGTACCCGGAGGGTGTGAGTGACGGAATCGGCTGGGGAGGACGTGGCCGTCGCAGTGCGGTTGCGGTGCCGTGCGGCATGATAGGAGTCGGCAGTAGCCAACGCGTTTCCGACGGAAATGGAGAGAAGCTAGCTACTGCCGACACAAAGGAGTCACCACCCCGCGACCGCACCGCCTCCTCGAACCTCCCCAACCGCCTGCGCTACTCGGTCTTCGACCTGCGTTGTCTGCGAACGCAGTTCGCAGATCAGCGAGGCGCGTCGCGTCTCGCAAGCCTCACCCCTCGCACGCTTGGCGCGACACGACGGTCGCGCCGGCGCGCGCCGGGATAAACGAGTCGCCGATTCTGCGCCGACAGTGGGCGCAAATCACGAGAAAGCGGATTCCATCGACAGACGTTACACCCACGGAGGAGCGCGCAGGTCGTGCATCGAGTCGATGCGGTACTCCGGCACGCAGTCGCCGTCCGCCTCGGCTCGCGCGAGCCACACCGCTTCCATCCCGGCGGCCTGCGCGCCCGCCACGTCCGAGCGCAGGGAGTTGCCGACGTGGACCGCCTCGCTCGCCTCGACGTCGAGCGCCGAGAGCGTCCGGTGGAACGGCTCGGGGTCGGGCTTGACCACGCCGGTCGAACCGGCGTACGTTCTCGCGGCGAAGCGGTCGGCGATGCCGAGCGCGTCGAGTTTCCGGCGTTGCGTCTCCCGGTCGCCGTTGGTCACGAGCGCGAGGTCGTGGCCCGCCGCGAGCGCGTCCAGCGCCGACTCCGCGCCGGGCAGGAACTCGACGGCGGTCGGGTCCGGGTCCTCGTATGCGCGGGCGACAGCGAGCGCGTCGGCGGGGTCGCGGCCGCGCTCGTCGGCGATACCGGCGAAGCACTCCTCGCGGAGGTCGACCACGGAGTCGGCGGTCACCCGCGCCAGCCACCGCCGGAAGTCCGCCACGCCGAAGAACGGTTCGACGCCCGCCGCGTCGAACGCGTCGGCGAGTCGGTCGGCGGTCGAGCGGGGATGCTCGCAGATAGTCTCGTCCAAGTCCAGAAAGACGGTGGAGGTGTCGGCAGTACTCATTAGCGGCGATACGCGCTCGACGGACAAAACGCCTCCGTGCCACCCGACTCGCTCCCGCGAGCGCAGTCGTTCGGGGCTGGCCTATTTAGGCGTGGACGGCGTACTCCTCTCTCCGATGGCCAACTTCAACGCCGACTCGATGAACAAACTCAGCATCGTCTCGACGCTGGTGGACGCCGCGATGGCGTTCGCCCGCGGACGCAAGAAGAGCGGTCTCCTGCTGGTTGGGGCCGCAGCCCTCTCGTCGCGCGTGCCCGGTCTCGGGACCGCCGCGTCGCTGTTCCTGCGACTCGTCCGGCGGTTCCAGTAGCACCGCCAGCGCCGCGGACCGCTCCTCAGGACACCAACCGCTGGTGTTCGACTTTGATGCACTTGTCCTGCACGACGCGTAGTCCGGCCTCCTCGGCTCGCGCGGCGGCCTCGTCGTCGGCGATGTTCAGTTGCGTCCAGACGACCGCCACGTCGTCGCGGGCCAGCGCATCGTCCACGATACCCGCCACCTCGTCGCTGGGCCGGAACACGTCCACGATTTCGACGTCCTCCTCGACCTCGGCGAGGGAGTCGTAGGCCGTCCGCCCGAATATCTCGTCTGCGGTCGGGTTGACCGGAATCACCTCGTAGCCGTTGTCGAGCAGATACTTCGGAATCTCGTGAGCGTCCTTGCCGGGCGTCGAGGAGCACCCGACGACTGCGACGCGTGTCATCCCGAGGATTTCACGCAGTTCGGCGTCGCTCTCTACGGGCATACCCGACGTGACGCCGCCTGCGTGCAAAAGGGTTGAGGTAGAGGAGGGAATTTTCGGCTCCGGAACCGTCCTCTCAGAATTTCGGAACCGGCGGGCCTCACAACTCCGGAACCGGCCGCCAGTCGGTGTTCTCGCCGACGCCCTTCACCCGGAGGTCCGACTGATTGTCCTCGCCCTCGCGGACCTCGATTTGACCGTCGAACAACTGCTGGAGCGTACTCATCGTCTGCTGGTCGTGGGCCGTCGAGTCGATGACGAAGACGCCCAGCGCGTCGGCGCTCTGGACCCGACCGGTGAACACGTGCAGAAACCGGAACACCGTCTGGAGGTTCGAGTACATCAACAGCGTCGACAGCGAGTGCAACAGGATGCGGTTGCGCTGGACGTTGCGGTCCTTGTAGAAGCGCTGTAAGAACTCCGAGAGCTGAATCCCGATGCCGGTCATGTCCTTGGGCGAGGAGGCGTAGGCGATACCCTCGCTTTGGGCGGGGTTCATGCCTTGTTGCTTGGAGACGCAGTCCACGATACCGATTGGCGCGTTTTCGTCGCGGCCGAGTCTCTCACGGAGGTCCTCGCGCACGTCCTCGCCGCCGTCTTTCGTCGTGACGACGATGGTGCCGTCCCCGCGACGGTTGCCGTGCGCGAGAATCTCCAGAGCGAGAGTTCGTTTGCCCGTCATCGGCGGCCCGGCCACCAGGAGGTTCGTCCCCGGTTCGACCTCGACCCCCGGACAGACCTCTCCCAATCCGTACATGGCAGTTTCTCGGGTAGAGTCGCGACCGGGACGGGGCCACGGCGAGTCCCGTTCCCGGCGTCGTCTGGCAGTAAAATATTCTCTCCCGCTTATATTCTTTTTGATTACTGCCTCGCTCGAGGAATCACGCCGCGACTCCCCGTCGTCCGACCGACCGCTGGTCACGTCCGACCGCTTGTCCCATCCTAACCGCTCGTCACGCACCCAACCGCTCGATGCGGTCGAGCGACTGCTGGCGAATGTACTCGATGGCGATTCGCGTGAGGTGGTCGCCGTCGTCGGCGCACTCGTCGGCCCGGTCGAGGTAGGCGTTCGTGATCTCCCGGACGCGCGCTCTGCCCGCCGCCCGGCTGTCGGCGAGGTTCAACTCGGCGGTGACGGGCGTGAGTTGGCTCCCCTTGTCCTCGGGGTAGTCGTCGGTGTCGTCCAGTCCGACCTGCGCGCCGACCACCATCAGCACGATGGCGCGCTTGAACCCCTCGCCCAGCGACATCCCGAGGTCGGCCTCGTACATGTTGAGCATGTCCTCGTAGAGGACGCCGACGCGGGCGTACTGGGTCGCGAAGTACGGCAGGTCGGTCGCCGCCTCGAAGAGGTCCGCGCCGTCGCTGTCGGCGAACTTGTACTCGTCGCGGATGGCCTCGGCGGCGGCCGCGCGCTCGTCGGAGTTCGGAGCCGAGTCGTTGAACCGGTCGAGCAACTCGCGGAACGCCTCGTCTTCGTCTTGGTGGCGCTCGGAGAGGTCGACCGCCCGCTCGTAGGCCGCCCGGACCTCCTCGGGGGTCTCGTCGCGACCGAACCACTCCTCGACACCTTCCTGTAGACTCTCTTGAGCCAACGCGGCGACGCGCTCGCGCGGCCGGAGGTTCGTCTCGAAGTCCTCGTACTCGTCGTCGTTGATGGCGTCGCGCATGTCGCCATCGAGTAGCGCACGGACCACGTTTCTGGTCGTCTCGCGTCCGCGAGCGACCAGCTCGTGGTCCGCGTCGCGGCCGAGTCGAGAAAGCGGCACGTCGCCCGCCTCGACGTGAATCCGACCGAGCGTCAACATCGCGGGCAACACCAGCCGCGTGTCGTAGTCGAACCGGGCTCGCTCGTCGGCCGCGCCGGGGACAGGTTCTAACTCGCCCTCCTCGCGCGCCCGCTGGAGGTCGCGCTCGACGCTCGAAAAGAGGCGTTCGGTCATCGACGCTATCTCGGAGTCGACTTCGTTGCGGAGCAACACCATCGTCGCGACCCGCGGGTCCCGCGACTCCGCGAGGTGGCCGAACAGTGCCCGCGCAGTCGCCGGGATTCGGGACCGAACGCTACCCATGTGGACGAGAGTCGCCCGCCGCGGTATTTGAGGGTTGTGTTATCCCGGTCGGCCGGAAACCGCGACGAGCCTCGCCGCGCTCGCGGAAGCGAGCTATTTATCACGTTCTCGCCGGGTCGTAGCCAGTATGACGACTCTCGACGGCACCGCGCGACTGCTCGGCCGCCTCGGCCGCGGGGCCTCGCTGGCCGCCCGGACCGCCCTGCCGGTCGATACCAACCCCGTCCCCGCCGACTGGACCCACGTCACGAAGGTAGACCCCGAGGAGGGCAAGAAACTCCCGCTCCTCTATCCCCTCTATCTGCGCCACACCGGCGCGGTATCGGTCGGCGGGTCGGCCGACGTGACCGCGACCAACACCGAGGAGACCTTCGAGTTGCTCGCGCCCGCCTCGGTGCCGGTGTTCCACGAACCGAGCGGGCCCCGCCACGTCACGCCCCGGACGCGCAAGCAGGCCGACCTGCTGGCCATCCCCGAGGTGCTGAACGGCGACTCCGAGTCGCTGGTCGGCCAGTTGGGCGAGGCCACCGAGTACGTCCGCGACGAGATGGTGCCCGAGACGCTCCGGGAGAAACTGCCGTGGCTCCCCGGCGTCGTCGAAGACGCCCTCGCGGACTTCGCCACCTCGTGGCTCCTCGCGGACGCGGTGTTCGAGGCGTACATCATCCAAAATCCCGACAGCGCCGCCGCACGCGAGGCCAACGTGGGCGGCGAGGACCTGCTGGCTCCTCGGGAGGCCAAACAGCGTTCGATGGCGGCCGAGCGCCACCTCGAAAGCGAACTCGTCTACCTCGAGTACTCCGGCACCTACGGTGGCGACGAGGCCGCCGAGACGCTGGCGGCCATCTCGGACGGACTGACGTGGTCGCGGCTCTGGTACGGCGGCGGCATCGACTCCAGAGCGCGCGCCGAGGAGATGCTCGACGCGGGCGCGGACACCGTGGTCGTCGGCGACGCCTTCCACCGCGTCGCCGACGAGGAGCGGGAACTCTGCGAGCGCGCGGCCGACGCCCTCGACCCCGACGCGTCCACCGCGGCGGTCCGCGAGTGGGTCGGCGAGAACGTCGCCCTCGCGGAGTCGAACGCGGCGGCCTACCTCGCGACGATTCCCGGCGCGCCCGACCCCGAACGACTCGCTCGCCGGTATTTGACCGCGACGGTCCGGACGTGGCTCCGACTGCGCGCCCGCCGCGACGCGAGCCGCGACGAGCGCGGGGACCGGTCCGCTGGCGACGACCTCCGGCGCGCGCTCGGTCCCGGCCTCTTCGATAGCCTCGCCGAGGCCGACGCCACGCTGGTCCGGCGCATCCTCGCCGCGCTCGCGAGAGACGACGAACGCGCCGACTCCGACTTCCCCGAACGCCGCGCGGACGGGTCCCGGCCGAGCGCCGACGAAGCGGTCGCGACCCATCTCGCTCTGACACTGCCGCCGTAGCCCCGTTCAGCTCCTCTTTTGCGGACATCTAGAGAAAC
>SDGW01001251.1_pt1 | contig 10562 bp, 10 predicted proteins | sample 2873831 | NCBI WGS metagenome assembly SDGW01 (sample SAMN08132700, study PRJNA421101) | hypersaline lake metagenome | isolation source: celular fraction 0.22 microns magnesium sulfate-rich crust from ephemeral... | place: Spain: Penahueca Lagoon, Toledo | collected 2011-07
CTCGTGGTAGCCCACCAGCGTCACTTCGACGCTCGACAGCCGGTCGACCAGCGCCTCCGACAGCGCCTCGCCCTGCAGGACTGCAACCGGCACCAACACGCTCGTCGCGTTACTCATTCATCTCTCCTCCCTTGAGCCGTACATCACGGGCATACAAGAAGTACCACCCCGCCGAACCGACCATGACGAACAGCCCGACGACCTGTGAGGTCGGCTGCATGAAGGCGATCATGGCGATGCTCGCCGCGCCGCCGACCGCCGGGACGAGGGGGTAGCCCGGCGTCCGAAACGTCGGCCTGTACCAGTCGGGCGACTGTCGACGGAGGACGATCAGCGTCACACAGATCAATCCGTACATAATGAGGTGGAGGAACGAGGCGACCTCGGCCAGTAGTTCGGTCTGGCCCGTCCCGACAAGGAGGACCGTGGGTCCGCCGACGAGCGCGAGCGCGAGGTGCGGCGTCCCGTACCGGAGGTTCACTCGGCTGACCTCCTTCGGAACGAGTGCATCCCGACTGACGGCGTAGAGGGCCCGCGAGGCACTCAGGATCGAGGCGTTGGCCGACGAGACGGTGGCGAACAGTCCCGCAAGAAGGATCGCAATCGCCCCCGGCAGCCCGAGATACGAGCGGGCGACCTCGACGATGGCAGTCTCACCGAGTTCGCCCAACTCTTGGCTGCCGAAGGCGCTGGTCGAGACGAAGATCGTCACCACGTACAGCACGCCGACGACGATCACCGACCCCACCATCGCCAGCGGGAGGTTCCGGCTCGGCTCCTTCATCTCCCCGGCGACAGTAGCGATCTGGGCGAACCCCAGATAGGAGGTAAAGACGAGCGCCGCCGTCGACAGCACCGGTCCGAGGCCGAATGGAGCGAACGCCTCGGGCGTCGTCTCCGAGCCGAGGAAGCCGAGGGCGTCGACGATACCGACCGTGAGGAAGACCGCCAGAATACCCAGCAGGAGGCTGACGATCGCGTTCTGGAGTTTGGTCGTGTTCTCGGTACCGCCGACGCTCAGCGCCGTCAGAGCAGCGCCGCAGAGGACGCCCAGGGCCGCGACGAGACTTAGCGGGCCGAGGTCGGGTGGCCGGGGGACGCCGATCTCGACGAGGACGGCCAGCGCGTACTCGCCGAAGCCGACCAAATAAAAGGCGGTGGCGAAGACCAGCCCGAGCCAGAGGCTGAGGCCGACGACCGCGCCGAACAGCGATCCCAGCCCGCGGGAGATGAAGTAGTAGCCGCCGCCACTTTTCGGCATCGCGGTGGCCAACTCGGCGGTCGGCAGGGCGACGAGCAGCGCGACGACCGCACCGATCCCGAAGGAGGCCGCCGCGGCGGGCCCGGCGTTGCCGGCGGCCAGCCCCGGGAAGACGAAGATGCCCGCCCCGATCATCGTCCCGATGCCGATCGTGAGGCCGCCGCTGAGCCCGATCGTGCGTTCGAGCTCCGACCCCTCCTCGGTGACGGTGGTCTCCTCTGTCGTCTCGCCGATGTCGACCGCGGGGTCGGCATGGGAGTCAGGCTGCGGCGCTCCGGGCGTGGCTGGCTGGTCGTCGCTCATCGCCACGCGAGCGCCGGGTGTCGGTTTCTATATGTCGCCGGGACTGTCTCCTCGTCGACGCCGTGCATGGGATGCTGTCGTTTCGATCACGAGTTAAGTATTTGGCCGCCGCACGGTCGGTTCCCGGCCAGCGACAGCGAATCGAGCGCGAGTGGCGAACAGTCATGGTTCCTGACTCCTAACGCCGGATATGGACGGCCCGCAGCTGCCGGGAGCAGACGTCGAAACGGAGGACCGCATCATCCTCCACGTCGACATGGACTGTTTTTATGCCTCCTGTGAGCGACTGCGCGAGCCCGATTTAAAAGGCAAGCCGCTGGTGGTCGGGATGGGCTACGAGCCGGGCGAGGGCCACGGCGCGGTCGCCACCGCCAGCTACGAGGCCCGCGACCACGGCGTCGAAAGCGCCCAAGCCATCGGCCAGGCCCTCGATGCGCTCCCGCGAGCCGAGGATGTAGCCGACGACTACGACGGCGTAGTCGGTCACTACCGCCCGGTCGACCTCGACTTTTATAAGGAGATCGCGGCCGACGTGAAGGAGATCCTCCACGAGCACGCCGAGACCGTCCGGGAGGTGAGCATCGACGAGGCGTATCTCGACGTGACCGACCGGACCAGTTGGGACCCAGTCGACGGCGGCGACCGCACCATCGCCGAGGGGTACGGCCGCCACATCAAACAGCAGATCGGCCGCACGGTCGGCGTGCCCGCGAGCGTGGGTGTCGCGCCGAACATGTCGACCGCGAAGATCGCCAGCGATTTCGACAAACCCGACGGCCTCACGGTCGTCCCGCCCGCCGAGGTTGCCGAGTTTCTCGATCCGCTTCCGATCGACGAGATCCACGGCGTCGGCCCGGTGACCGCTCGCGAACTCCGGGATCGGGGGATCGAAACTGCCGGTGACCTCGGCGCAGCCGACGTGTCGACGCTCGAAGACCGATTCGGCCAGCGCGGCCGCGAACTCCACGCTCGGGCTCGCGGCGAGGACGACCGCGAGGTGACGCCGACTGGCAAGCCCAAGAGCCTCTCGCGGGAGTCGGCCTTTACCGAGGCGACCGCCGAGCTGGAGGCCAAACGCGAGAAAGTCAGCGCACTTGCCGCAGATGTCGCCGCCCGCGCCCAGAGCCGCGGGGCGATGTACCGCACCATCGGCATCAAGGTCGTCACCCCGCCGTTCGACGTGAACACGCGGGCGTCGTCACTGTCGGGGCCGGTCGACGACCCCGAACTGGTCGAGACGGTCGCGCTGGATCTTCTCGACGAGTTCGCCGACGACCGCGTCCGGAAACTCGGTGTGCGGGTATCGAATCTCGATTTTCACGGCCAGGATCAGGCCCGGCTGGATGGCTTCGAGTCGACTGCTGACGGTGGCGACGATCGGGAGCAGTCGGTCGGGAGTATCGAGACAGTCGACAGCAGTTGCGGGCAAATAACCGACTGGATCGAAGACGAGGAGGGTGAGCCAACCGAGACAGAACCCGAGTCGACCGGGGGATCGTCGACGGTCCGCGATGGCCAGTCGTCGCTCGGCGAGTTCGAGTAGCGGGTAAACCGTTTTATCAGTCGGTCGACTCATCAAACTGTGAAACGATTCGTCGGCCTGCTGGCGGTCGGTGGGGCCGTACTGCTCGCGGCTGCCGGAGCGATCGTCTCGACTGCCGAACTCTCGCTCGGGCCGTCGACGATCGGCGGGTTGCCGACGCTGGAGATCCTCACCAAGGGCCTGTTTGCGGCGGCGGTCGTACTGGGCCTCTGGGGTCTCCATATGCTCGTGTTGGCCGTGCTGCTGCGCACCGCGACCAAGCGCCGGGCCCACGACATCCGCAACGTCCTACGGCTCGTCTTTGGTGCGGTGGGAATCGTCGCCCTGCTGGGGGTGCTCACCGACCAGTGGGTCGGCGTGCTGTTGTCGCTGGGTGTGGTCGGCTTCGCGATCACCTTCGCGCTCCAACAACCGCTACTGTCGCTGTTGGGGTGGTTTTATATTATGGCCAAACGCCCCTACGGCGTCGGCGACCGGGTTCGGATCGGCGAGACCAAAGGCGACGTCATCGAGGTCGACTTCCTCGTGACGACGATCTGGGAGATCGGCGGCGAACTGGTGTCGACGAACCAGCCTTCGGGGCGGGTCGTCACCGTCCCCAACAGCATGGTGCTGGCCTCGGAGATCACCAACTTCGGCGGCGGTGGCTCCGAGTACGTCTGGAACGAGCTGTCGATCCAAGTCTCCTACGAGACGGATCTGGATGTCGCCTCGTCGGTGATGATCGAGGAGGCCGAGGCGGTGATCGGCGAGGAGATGGTCGACCGCATCGCCGACTTCCGCGAGCGACTCGCCGAGACGCCGGTCGAACTCGAAGTCACCGACCGGCCGACGGTCAACATCGTCCAGGCCGAGTCGTGGGTCGAGCTCCGGCTCCGATACGTCGTCCACCCACGACGCGGCACGCGTGTCAGAAACGAACTCTACGAGCGGATTCTCGACCGGTTCAACGACAATCCGACGGTGACGAGCTTCCCGGTCAGCCGCAACCGGTAACCGATGGTTCACGCCGCTCGCCGGTTGGATTAGGTCAGTAGACACAGCATAACTGACGGGAGGCTCAAGAGGTTCTCTGCGGACCTGAGAGACGATGGCCGAGCCTGTCGGGTCGGTGGTCCGAACCAGTCGACGCATCTACTGGCAGGTCGACTCTCACTGGCTGTCGGTGTTGGTCGGTGGCTCAACACTGCTAGTCGGTGTCGCAACTGTTGCGATGTTCTCACTTCGACCGTGGTACGTCAACCGGGACTCGGCGCTGTTTCAGCACGGCGGCTGGTGGCTGCTCAACGGGGCGGAGCTCTACGTCGACATCTGGGATCTCAAACCGCCGCTTATCTACGCGGTCGCTTCGCTGTTGGCGTTCCTCTCGGGTGGCGACATGGCAGTGCTCCACGTGCTCAGTATCGGCCTTACAGTGGCGACGGTCGTCGCAGGCGTCACGCTGGTCGGCGTGCTCGTCCACCGGCTGACCGACGACGGGGTCGCCAGCGTGGTCGGCGGGTCGACGATGTTCGTTCTGACCGCCGTCTACGGCTTTCCGTTCGCGGGACTCCGGCCCAAGTATTTCGCCTTCCTGTTGGGGGTCGGCGCGTTGCTGTTGGTCATAGATGGTCGACCGTTTCTCGCCGGTGTCGCTGGCGGGGTCGCCGCGGGGTTCTGGCAGCTCGCCGCGCCGCTGGCGCTGCTGGTCGTCGGGATGGCGCTCCAGCGGCACGGCTGGCTGGCCATGTGGCGAACTATCGCTGGTGGGCTGACGGTAGCGGTGCTGACGGTGCTGCCGTTCGTCCTGCAGGGTAACGCCGTGCCGCTGGTCGTCGAAACCGTCATCGCGCCGATCTACGGTGTCGAGGAGTTTTCGGTCGGGGCTCGGCTGCTCATGTTCGGTCTCGAATTCGGCTACGCCACGCTGGTGGTGCCGCTGGCGGTCACCGGGTGGATGCTGGGGCTCCGCGATAGCTACCGGGAGTACTGGTGGGTCGTAGTCGGTAGCTTACTTTATATGCTGCAGCTCTTTCTCGAATTTCAGGGTGCGATCGAACTCGTTCTGTTGGTCGTGTTTTTGGCTGTGGGGGTTGGCCTACTCGTTTCGTATACGTCGACACCGGCCCGGAAATCCGCGGTTGCAGGCTGTATCGTCCTGCTGATCGTTCTGAGCGCCTACTGGAGTCTCGGTCTCGTCACCACGGTGTCGCCGGTCCCACCGGGACAACCGGCTGTCGAGGCGGCATACGAGGAGGCGAAGGTCCGGGAGTACGACTCGCTGCCGCCCGATCCGGACTGGCCCTCGATGCAGACGATCTATTGGGAGCAGCGCACACCCGAACACTGCCACTACCGGCTGGGTGTCAAACAACAGTACTTCGCGCAGGAGACCGGCGGCAGCCTTTATAAAACGACCTGCGGCCAGTGGCCCTACGCGGAGCCGCCCGTCGAGTGGGTCCTGAGCAGGCTGTCGCCCTTATAAATGGAGAGTAGCACCCGGTCGACACCGAAAGGGAAAAATCGCCGACCAGTCTGCTACGTAGTAATGGAACAGGGGACGATCTCGGTCGACGAACTCGCGGGGGGGTTCGACCTCCAGTCGACCGTCGAAAGCGGTCAGAGCTATCTGTGGGACCGCGCCGACGGCGAAATGTACACCACGACCGCCGCCTACGGCGGGGATGCGTGGTACGAAACCGTCGTCCCGCCGATTCCGGGCGTCTCCGACGAGCAGGCGGTCGTTCGAGTTCGGCAGCAGGGAGACGAAATCCAGTGGGAGTCGACGACGGACGCGGTCCCGATCCTCACACACCTCCTGCGGCTCGACGACGATCTCACGGCGATCGAGGCCGCCACCCCGGCCGACCCGCTGGTCGACAGTGCTTTCGAGCAGTATCGCGGGATGCGACTGGTTCGTGACCCGGTTTTTCCGTGTCTTGTCTCGTTTATTTGTTCGGCCCAGATGCGCGTCTCGCGGATTCACGGGATGCAGCGTCGGCTGGCTCGCGAGTTCGGTGACGAAATCGAGTTGGATGGCCGAACCTACCACGCGTTTCCGACGCCCGCCCAGCTGGCCGCCCGAACCGAGGCCGAACTCCGCGAGCAGAGCCTCGGCTACCGTGCGCCCTACGTCCAGCGGACCGCCGAGATGGTCGCCGAGGGTGAGGTCGACCCCCGCGACGCACTTGATCTCGACTACGAAGAGGCGCGCAACCATCTCACGCAGTTCATGGGTGTCGGCAACAAGGTTGCCGACTGTGTTCTGCTCTTCTCGCTGGGATTCACCCAACCGGTGCCCCTTGATACGTGGATTCAGACCGCGATCGCCGACTACTATCCGGACTGCGATCAGGGTGGGTACGCCGCTACCTCGCGAGCCATTCGTGAGCAGTTCGGTGGGCAGTACGCAGGCTACGCGCAGACCTACGTCTTTCACTATCTGCGGAACGGCGGAAACTGACAGACGGCATCCGGGTGACACTCCTTTTTTCGAGAATGTAGGCGAAGTTTCATACGCGCTGCGAGCCTATCAAGCCCTATGGACTGCCGAGTCGTCGTCGAGGCTGCGGTGCCCGTGTACGATGTCGAGACCGTGGACGAGGCCGTCCGAATCGCCATCTCGAAAACCGGGGAGATGCTGAACCCGGATCTCAACTACGTCGAAATCGAGATGGGGACCCGAACCTCGCCCTCCGGAGAGGAGCTGCCACCGGCTTTCATCGCAGCCGACGAAGCACTGGTCGCCCTCGAACTCGAACTGATCGTCTTCAACGTCGAACAGGAAGAACACGCCAGCCGGATCGCCCGCAAGGAGATCGGCCAGCAGTTGCACAATATCCCGCTGAAGGTGTTGTCTACCGAGATCATTCCCGACGAAGACGCCGACGACGGCGTCGACGAGTAGTATACCTTTGGACGGTGAAGCTGTCGGCTGAATCAGCTTCTACTCGCCGATCTCGTGTGGCGCACATCTGATGGTGGCTACGCAGTGAGATCAGTCAGCCATGAGATCCTGTCGGATAATAATGGCATCCGATGGCGTGTGGATTATACGGACTGTGACTCGATCTCCGGATGACAGTTCGATCCCTGTAGCCCCGTTTATCCGAAACTCGAAGGACGAACCGGCCGAAAGCGTGTTCGAATTCATCTCGTGGAGAGCGCCGATATCCCACGTCGAACTGTACGTTCCTTTGCTGATGAAACTTTCATCCCCCTTTTCGAGGTTTGCATTCTCAAACCCTTCAAAACCGAAGTTAACCGCGGTTGCAGGCAGGTTTTGGATCCGTGCCCGTCGGGTCTCCTCCGTTCCGTCGACGGTGACTGCGATCTCGATGTTCGAGACCTGTACCGAGTCGCCGGCGACGTGCGTGATTCGAACGATCCCACCGTCGTACCCCTCCTGTGTTCGTAACTCGCCGTTGGACTCCGCGACGCTGGGGGCCGGTTCGGAGAGGTCGTCGGCGAGCCCGAATCCGACAGCCCCGACCGACGCGCCGATGACGACGACGATCGCAACTGTTAGCACGACCGCGACGACCGGCGAGACAGCCCGTCTCCCCCGGCTCCCACTGTGCCCGAACACCGTCACAGGTAGCCCGGCGGCCGCGTCGACACACCGAGCGAGACGATCCCACATGGCCGTGAGACTCGCCGCGGCGAGGTGTGAGAGACCCATCGACCGAACTTGGGACTCGACAGACCTATATTTTCGGCCTTGTTGTCAGTTGCATTAAATTCGTATTCCGTGGTAGCGATCCACGGCTTCGTCCAGTGCCGGTCGAAGCATCGAAACGGCAGTCGAGACGACCCCTCAGACCGGGACCGGGGATGCTGATGCTTTTTATAAGCCTCGTGGCTACGTTGTAGGCATGGAGACACACATCGTTCCGGTCGGCTTCGACTACGACCGCCTTATTGCGCCGCTCATCCGCGATCAGTTCGATGTGGACCACGTCATTCTGCTGGAGGGGGCGGTCGGCAGCGAGGCCAACGTCGAATACTCCCGTCGACTCGCAACCAAACTCGAAACCGACTTTCAGAACCTGCTGGGAGCCGAAACCGAGCGCATCCGCCTCGAAGACGTCTACGACTACGACGCCGCCTTCGAAGGAGCCTTCGAACTTATAAACGACCAGCTCGACAGCGGCGCGGAGGTCTGGGTCAACGTCTGCTCGATGCCCCGCCCCGTGAGCTTCGCGTTTGCGACCGCCGCCCACTCGGTGATGGTCGAACGCCAGGAGGATCGTGATCGGATCCACACCTACTACACAGCCCCCGAGAAGTACCTCGAAACCGAACTCGCCGAGGAGCTGCGGGCCGAACACGATCTGCTTTTGGACCTCCTCGAAGCGGGCGACCTCGACCGCGAGCGGATGGAAACCAGACTCGACAGCATCACCGAACTGCTCTCGGAGTTCGACGAACGCGGCGTCACCATCGGCGCGAAAAAGATCGGCGACAGCCACATCGTCGAACTTCCGGTGGCCTCGTTTTCCAGCGTCAAACCGTTCGAGGAGCTCGTCCTCTTTACGTTGGGCGAACACGGCGAGTTCGAATCCGTCAGCGAGTTGGCCTCGACGCTGGCGCGGGATCTCAACGAGGAGTACACCGACAGCTTCCGCTCGAAGGTCATCTACAACGTCGACCGGCTCGGCCCCGGCGGGAAGGGATATATCGAACAGGAGGAGGTCGGCAAATCCTACCGGACCAAGCTCTCCCGGATCGGCGAACTCTGGGTCCGCTCCCACGCGGACAAGAACCGCGAGTAGCTCAGCTCGACGACCGATCGATCGCTTTGAACGCCGCTTCGAAGTCGTCGAGCTCGCTCATCAGCGACTCGGCGTCGCTTCGCATCGCGGCGGTCGTTTCTTTGAGCTGTTGATACTCTTCGGAGGCATCCAGTTCCTCCTGACTCATCTCCTGTTCCAGCACCGTGAGTTTCGACGTGGCGCGGAACAGTTCGCTCACCGTCTCGTCGTACTGTTTGGCCGTGAGCTGCTGTCCGATCGCCTCCCGAAGCGTCTCCTTGTCGACCGGCTTGCAGAGATAGTCGTCGAACGGCATCTCGATGATATCGAACTCCGGATCGATGGCCGTCACCATGATCACCCGACAGTCGTAGCCGTCGGCCCGAATCCGATCCAAGACCTCGTTGCCCGACAACCCCGGCATCCGGCGGTCGAGCAGAACGACGTCGACGTCCTCGTCGACCTCCTCGATGGCCTCCTGCCCACCGTACACCGTTCGAACCGTGTACTGGTCCTGCAACTGGAAGGTATATATGTCGGCGATATCCTCCTCATCGTCGACGATGAGCACTGTCGGCGTCCCGGGTTCGTGGTCGGACATAACTGGTCGTTGTTGTTTGAATGGATTGAACTACTCGGATGAAACAATTTCGGTCGGTAGGTAAAAATTTCCTGTGGCGGCGTGAGACCGACAGCAAACCCCGAGTTACAACACTGCGCCCACGAGCAGGTTCCCGAACCCGAGGACGAACGCCGCGATCAGCAGTAGTGTCGTCACCACGACAACCGGTGAGAGCTCGGTCTCGCCGGTGAGAATGTATTGGTCCATACACCCCGTTCGACCACAGAGGGGCTTAACAGTTTAGGAAGGGCCCCAGTCAGCAGCGACCGTATCGAAATCAGCAACGGTAAGTCGAACCTACTGTCGAGTAGCTTGTTCCTACTGCTGGCTGTCCGGCGGTTCAGTATCCTTCGACTGCCCCATCTCCTCGCTCGTGAGCCGGTCGGTCGCCCCCCGAAACACGCCGAGGAGGGTGTGGACTTCCCTGTCGGTCGGATGGGCGCGACCGACGAGTCGACGGAACAGCCGCTGTGTTTTGGCCGTTTTTCGCTCGTTGTAGGCCTGGGCATCGAGGAAGTCCGCGAAGTAGTCGTAGAGCCGTTCGATGTCGGCCTCGTCGGCCCGGTGGTGGTCGACGTCGGGGAGCTGTGTCTCTTCGACGGTCAGCTCACGCAGCTCGTAGAAGAGGATCGTCGCTGCCTGCCCCAGATTAAGCACCGGATACTCGCCGCTGGCGGGGATCGAACACACCTCGTCGAGCCGCTCGATCTCGCGGTTGTGGAGGCCCCGCCCCTCACGCCCGAAGACGAGCGCGGTTCGGCTCTCGACGGTCGACAGCGACTCTCCGAGTTCGACCGGCGGTTTAAACGGAAATCTGACGTGTCGGCGGCTGTCCTCTCCCGTAATCGCGGTACAGCCGACCGTGTGGTAGTTCTCGATGATCTCGTCGAGAGTCACTTCCTCGGCGTTCGGCAGCACGTCCTCGCGGGCGTGACCCGCAAAGCCGTAGGCTTCGCCGTCAGGATCGAGCTCCGGTGGGTCAACGAGCTTGAGCTCCGAGAGCCCGAAGTTCTTCATCGCGCGGGCGATGGTGCCGACGTTGCCCGGTGTCTCGGGTTCGACCACGACGACGATCGGTTTCTGTTGCCGGGGGCTCATTCG
>SDGW01001252.1_pt1 | contig 10558 bp, 7 predicted proteins | sample 2873831 | NCBI WGS metagenome assembly SDGW01 (sample SAMN08132700, study PRJNA421101) | hypersaline lake metagenome | isolation source: celular fraction 0.22 microns magnesium sulfate-rich crust from ephemeral... | place: Spain: Penahueca Lagoon, Toledo | collected 2011-07
GACGCGAGGCGACCGGCCCGTGATCCGCGTCGTCCTCACCGTCCTCGTCGCCGTCGCCCTCCTCGCGACGGCGATGCCGGCCTTGGAGGACGCCCGGACGGAGACGACCGTCGAACGCCTCGACACCGAGGCGGACCGCGTCGAGCGAGCCGTCGGTGGCCTCGTCTCCGGCTCCGTGAGCGTCGCGGACCCCGCGCTCGCCGCGCGGACGACGGTGACCGTCGACGTCCCGAGCGGGTTCGGTGCGGCGCCGATCGACCGCGTCGCGCTCGCGGAGACCGACGGTGGCAGCGAGGCGGACACCGCTGAGGTCGCGCTCCGCTACCGGATCGACGGGGGGCCCGAGCGGACCGTCCCGATCGCCCCTGGAGGCGTGGAATCCGCCGTCGCCGTCGACGGGGGTGCAGTCGCGCTCCGGCCGGGCGGCGAGAGCCGGCTTTCGCTCCGGTTCGTCGACGACGGCGGACCGACCGTCCGGATCGCCAGAGTCGGGTGAGTGTTTATAACTGATGCCGGGAGCACGCCCGCCGTGAACCTCGACATCCCTTCGCTGTCGCGGATCGGCGACGGCGACCCCTCGCTGCGAGCGCTGCCGTGGACGGACGACGAGCGCGACTGTCGGTGCGAGCCGTCGTTCCGGGAGCCGGTCGGGACCGGCGTCGGCGACCGGGTCGTGCTCGACGTCGACGCCGAGGAGTGTCCCGGACGCGGCGACCTCGCCGAGAGCCCGGACTGCCTGGCGACCGCCGTCGAGGCGCTGTCCGAGCGCGACGCCGACGTGATCAGGACCCGCCATCGGGGGCGAGAGCGGGCCTACGCCGGGCGGGCCGCCGCGTGTCTGGTCGCGGCGGGTCGGTTCCGCGAGCGCGTCGGCTTCCACGAGACGCGGCTCGCCGATCGCGTCCTGCGCGATCCGGTCGGCGCCGCCCGGGAGGCGGCCGGACGCGAGGGACCTCCCGCCCGGATCGCCGCGGAGACGGGGTTATCGGCGGTCGTCGAGGGAGCCGAGGAGGTCGGGGACGTGCTGCGGGCGCACGCCGGGCCGCGGATCGCGGCCGCTCGGGTCGCGACCGCACCGCCGCCGGAGGCCGCCCTCGTCGATCGCTGGGAGCTCGACACCGGCGCGACCGTCCGGCTGTACGAGGGGGCGGGACCGCTCCGCACGTACCACCTCACTCCGCCGGTCCGGGAGCTCGACGACGGGGCGGTCGAGCGGCTCGACGACGCCAAGCGCCGGCTGCTCGACGGGGCGACCGGCGGAGACAGGGCGCCAGGTCGCGCGGCCCGAGCGGCCGCCGAGGACGACGACCCCGTGTCGACGCTCGCCGAGGTGCTTCGACGGCACACGCGCGGCTACGGCGCGTTCGAGCACGTGTTCGCGGACGAACGGGTGAGCGACGCGACGCTGTCGGCGCCGGTGACCGAGAACCCGCTGCGCGTCGTCGTCGACGGCGAGCGGTGTCGGACGAACGTCAGGCTCCCGCCCGAGGGGGCCGCCACGCTCGCCTCCCGGCTCCGACGGACGAGCGGGCGCGGCTTCTCCCGAGCGAGCCCCACGCTCGACGCGACGCTGGAGACGGCCGCCGGACGCGTCCGCGTCGCCGCGACGACGGATCCCGCCAGCGACGGGCTCTCGTTCGCCTTCCGCCGCGGCGACCCGGACGCGTGGACCCTCGCACGGCTCGTCGAGGCGGGGACGCTCACGCCGGCGGCCGCCGGACTCCTCTCCGTCGCCGTCGAGCGGGGCGTGACGGGGCTCGTGGCCGGCGGCCGCGGCGCCGGGAAGACGACCGCTCTCGGCGCGCTCCTGTGGGAGCTCCCCGCGGAGACGCGGTCGATCCTGATCGAGGACACGCCCGAACTCCCGGCGGACGCCCTGACGGCCGCAGGGCGAGATACGCAGCGGCTCCGCGTCGGCGACGGGGCGGAGCCGTCGCCGAGCGACGCGGTCCGGACCGCGCTCCGACTCGGCGGCGGCGCGATCGTCGTCGGCGAGGTCCGCGGCGAGGAGGCGCAGGCGCTCTACGAGGCGATGCGAGTCGGCGCGGCCGGCGAGACGGTGCTCGGGACGATCCACGGGGAGGATCCGGACGCCGTCCGAGAACGGGTCGTCTCCGACCTCGGCGTGTCGCCGTCGTCGTTCGCCGCGACCGACCTGATCGTCCTGCTCGACGACCACCGCGTCGACGCGATCGCCGAGGTCACCGCCCGCGGCGACGGCGCCTCGTTCGACCCGCTGTTCGAGCGCACGGCCGAGGGGTTGACCCCGACCGGACGGATCGACCGCGGCGAGAGTCGGCTCGTGGAGCGGCTCGCGTGGACCGACGAATCGTACGCCGCGGTCAGGGCGGCCGCCGAGGAACGCGGCGAGCGGATCCGCGAAGCGGTCGCCACCGGGCGAACGGATCCGGAGCGGTACAGGGCGTTCGTCGGCGCGGACGGTGAAGGCGAATGACGGGGGCGCTCGGCGACGCGGGCGACGGCCCGACGCGTCGGAAGGCGGACGGCGACAGCGCGAACGGATCGGCCGAGCTGCGACGCGCGGTCGCGTTCCTCGACTGGGAGGTCTCGGCCGAGCGGGTCGTCGAACGCGGACACCGGGCCGGCGTCGGCGTCGGTCTCCTCTGCGTCGTCGCGCTCTCGGTCGGCGTCGGTCCCGTTCCGGGAGCGCTCGGCGGGCTCGCCGGGGGATTGGCGGCGACGCACGCCGTCCACCGGGCCCCGGTGTGGCTCGCCGAACTCCGGCGGACGCGAGCGCTCGGGGCCGCGCCCGGGCTCGTCGGCCGACTCGTGCTGCGGATGCGGCTGGACCCTTCGGCGGAGCGCGCCGTCCGGTTCGCCGCCCGCACCGGAGAGGGACCCCTCGCCGACGGGCTGGCGCGCCACGAGCGCGGGAGCGCCGACGGGCCGACGAGCGGGCTCCGCGCGTTCGCCCGCGAGTGGCGACCGTGGTTCCCGGCGATCGACCGCGCCGCCGCGCTGGTTCGGACTGCCGCGTCGGCGCCGGCGGAGCGGCGGGGGCGCTGTCTGGACCGCGCGCTCGACGCGACCATCGCCGGGACGACCGACCGGCTCGCGTCGTTCGTCGGCGATGTCCGCGGCCCGGTCTCGGCGCTGTACGCCTTCGGGGTGCTCCTCCCGCTGGCCCTGATCGCCCTGCTCCCCGCGGCGGCCGCGTCCGGCGTTCCGATCGGGCCGGCCGTCGTCGCCGGACTGTACCTCGGCGTGCTCCCCGCCGGGCTGCTGGCCGCGTCGGCGTGGCTGCTCTCGCGCAGACCGGTCGCGTTCGCGCCGCCGTCGATCGACGGCGACCACCCCGACGTGCCGGAACGGTCACGACACGCCGCCGCGGTCGGCGTGGCCGCCGGAGCCGTCGCGGCCGTGCTCGCCGCGCGGCTGGTCGCCGGGTGGGCCGCTCCCGTGGCCGGCGTCGGCGTCGGATCGGGGGCCGCGCTCCTCGTCGGCGTGCGACGCCGGCGTGCCGCGCTCTCGGAGATCCGCGACGTCGAACGAGGGCTCCCGGACGCCATGACGGTCATCGGCGGCGACGTGGCCGAGGGGGTCGCCGTCGAGACGGCGATCGCGAACGCCGGCGAGCGGCTCGACGGCGCGACCGGCGAGCTGTTCGAGCGCGCGGGCCGTCGAAGCGAGACCCTCCGCGTGAGCGTGCGGGAGGCGTTCCTCGGGCGAGGCGGCCCGGCCGTCCCGGTTCCGTCGCCGCGGGTCCGCGGGGCAATCGCCCTGCTCGCCGTCGCCGCGCGGGAGGGCCGCCCGGCTGGAGACGTGCTCCTCGAACTCGCCGATCAGCTGGAGGAGCTCCGGGCGCTGGAGACCGACGCGCGACGCCAGCTGGCGACCGTGACGAGCACGCTGACGAACACCGCAGCGGTGTTCGCACCGCTCGTCGGCGGCGCGACGGTCGCGCTCGCGACGGGGATCGACACCGTCGACGCCGGCGGGCTCGGCGCCGGAGCGACCGCCGGCGCGGACGCGCTCGGAGTCGGCGGCGGCACCGCCGGCGTCGGGGGCGTCGAGGGCGCCGGTGGGGTCGAAACGGCTGGGAGTTCCACCGACGGATCGAGCGGTGGCGGGACGCTCTCAATCCCGATGCTCGGTCGGATCGTCGGGGCCTACGTGCTGATCCTCGCGGCGCTGCTCACCGCGCTGGCGACCGGGCTCGAGCGGGGCTTCGACCGGACGCTGGTGGCCTACCGCGTCGGGATTGCACTGCCGACCGCGACGGCGACGTACCTCGTCGCGTTCGCCGGGGCGGGGGCGCTGCTGTAGCGGCCGACCTGCGTCCACGGGCGACTATTTAAATACCAAACCGCGGCCAGTCGCTCCGTGTTCGAGACTCACCTCGACGCGACGTACGCGTGGCTCGGCCTCGCCGTGGTGAGCGTCGCGACGGCGGGCGTCGCCGCGACGCTTCCGGCGTCTCCGCCGCCGGACGCGGCGGGCGTCGCACACACGGTCGAAACGGTGGCGAACGGAGAGTATCCCGCGACGGCGGAACACGGGGTCGCTGCGGATCGGATCCGGCTCACGCCGCGGTCGGTCTCCCTCGACGGGGACGGCGGGAGCGCTCGGGCCCCGCTTCACGCCCCGCGGATAACGCCGGTTCCGCCGAGCGGGCGAGGCGGGGGCGGCGACGACCGTCTCCGCCGAGTGCTCGACGGCGTTCCGCCGGACGCCGCGTTCGACGACCCCGACGCCTTGGCGGCGGCGGCGGAGCGCGCGCGGGGCGCCGACCGCGAGTGGCGACCGGCGCCGGAGCGGCTCACCGTGAGACGGGTTCACTACGGAGGAGTGCATGTCACGCTCGTCGGGTGAGTCGTCCGACGACCGGGACGCGGCCGCGGACCGCGCCGCTGTCGAGCCGCTCGCCGCGCTCGTCGCGGTGCTGGCCGTCGGCGCGGCGCTGGGGCTGTACACCGTCGCGCTCGACGGCGCGACGGTCGATCGGGAGCGGCCGGCCGCCGAGCCGACTCTCGACCGAATCGAGGGGGAGATCACGGTCGGCGGCGTCGTCGAGCCGGACCGGCTCCGCGGTCTCAGGGGATTTCGCTATCCGACGACGGTGACCGTGACGGCCGACGGCACAACGTGGCGGATCGAGTCGGACGCCTCGGCGCCCGAGCCCGCCGCGGCCGGAGACGGCGGTGCCGCGGCAGTCGCCGAGCGCGCGGCCACCGTACGGGTCGCTCCGGGGCGGAACGTCCGCGGGACGCTGCGAGTGGTGGTCCGCCGGTGACGAGCACCGTGCTCGACGTGACGGTTCTGCTCTTGTGCGTGTCGGCGAGCGTCGTCGCGCTCGGTGGTGTCGGCGTCGATACCGGGGGATCGGGACCGACCCCGACCGCCGACGAAACGGCCGACCGACTGGTGACCGAAACGGTGACCGTGCGATATCGGACGCCCGAGGCGGCGAACGGGACCCGGACGGTGCACGCGACGCGGGCCGAGTTGCTCGCGCTGCTCGTCGCGGGCGCCGGGAGGTCGGGTACCGTCGATCGACGCGACGACGCGACTGGGAACGCGTTCGAGTCGCGATCGAGGGAGGTCGTCGCCGCGGGAATCGACGGAAGGACGCGGATCGACGCGACGGTACCGGCGGACGCGAGCGTCGAGGGCGACGCGGAGCGGGCGGCCACCGGCCGACGCGCCGCGGACCACCGCGTCGTTCGGCGGTCGGCCGGCCCGATAGCCGCGGCCGGGACGCCGAACGCGCCGCGAGCCTCTCACCGGATCGGTACCGCTAGCGAACCGCGACAGAACGGTGAACGCCGGCCGACGGCGGAGGGCGTGGAGACGGTCGCCGTCGGTCCCGAGCCGCCGCGGAACGCCGACGTCGCGACGGCGGTCGTGTCGCACCCGGCGCCGAGCGCGGCCGAGACGGACGAACCGGTCCGGATCGTCGTGCGGAGGTGGTGAGCGTGCCGGCACGCAGCGAGACGTTCGACGGCGAGCGGAACGGACGGCGCTTCACAGTCGACGAGCGGGCGCGCGTCCCCTTCGCGCTGATCGGCGTGCTGCTCCTCGTGTCGAGCACGACGTACGCCGCGGGAGTCGCGGATCAGGGGCTCGTCGGCGAGGACCGGAGCGTCGAGCGGGCGGTCGAGCGCGTCGACGCGGACGCCACCGCCGCGCTGCGGGCCGCGGCGCGCGAGGCGGCGCACGACGCGGCCGCCGAACCGGTGACGAGAGCGCCGGACGCCGGCGCCGGAACCGCGGCGGTGCGCGACGGGTCCGCGTTCGAGGACGCGTTCCGGATCCGGCTCGCGGTCGCCGGCGCGAACGCGCTCTCCGCGGTCGACGCTGAGGTCGGAACGGTGACGGCGACGGCGTCGCTGCCGGCGGTCGAGGACCGGGAGGACCTCGCCGCGGCCCGGGACCGCGTTCGCGTCGAGCCGGCGGCGAACGGGACGGCCACGCGCGTGACCTTCGAGGGGGTCGAAACGACCGCGGCCCGGGACGGGCGAACGGTGGTGAATCGCACCGGGAGCAGGACCGTCGTGGTGGCCGTGCCGACGCTCGCCGCCCACGAGCGGACGGAGCGGTTCGAGGAGCGGCTCGACAGGGGTCCGGTCGAAGGGCCCGGGCTCGGCCGACAGCTCACCGCGAGCCTCTACCCGATGACGTGGGCGCGGGGATACGCGCAGTACGCCGGCGCGCCGGTCGAGAACGTCCTCGCGAACCGACACGTGGAACTGTCGACGAACGCGGGGATCGTCCGGACCCAGCGGGCCGTCTTCGGGACGAGCGACCCGGACGCCCGCGGCGGTGTGGCGCGGGCGACGGCGCGCACCGGCGCGACCGACCTCCTCGCGCCGACCGGGCTCAAGGAAGCCTCGTGGACCGACGCCGTGCTCGGGGCACCGACGCCGACGGGCTCCGGTGCCTCCGCGTCGCGGGGGGATCTCGAAACGGCCTCGAACGGGGACGCGAGCGAGGACGCCGCGTTCGAGCCGAAGCGAGACCGGACCGACGAGGAGACGTCAGTCTCGGTCGGACACGCGGCGGACGTCGGAGCGACCCGCGTCCACGACGATCTCGAAGCGGTGATCGATGGCGCGTACCGCGTCGAGGCCGACGTGGAGACCGCGACGGCGCAGGTCGCGGACGGCGGACGGGTCGCACCGCCGGTTCCGGACGCGGCGGCCGGGGAGTGGGAGCGCGTCGACGTGTCGCGGTCGGAGCACCTGACGGGCGTCTCGGGGAGCGACGTACCGCGGGGGGTACCCTCGGGAGTCGTCGATCCCGGGGAGCCGGTCTCCTTCGGCGACGCGAGCCGCGACGTGACGGTCGAGCGCGAGGCGACCGCGACGTGGGAACGAGAGGTCGTAGAGCGGGGGCCGAACGGGAGCGTCGTCGATCGGACCGTCCACCGGGCGACCACGAGCGACGAGGCGACGGATCGCTACCGAGTCCGCGTCTCGGTGACTGGCCGGCACGCGCCGACCGACGGCGCGCCGGACCGGCCCGCCGCGACGTTCGGAGCCGGGAGCCCGGACGACGTCGCGGACCTGCGCGGAACGCCGGCGGCCGCGCGCTCGGCGCTCGGCGTCGGAACGGCGGTCGGCGTCGACCGGCTGGCCCGCGCCGCCGTTCGAAGCGGCGACGTCGACGACGCGACGGTCGTCCACGGGTCGCCGTCGGAGGACGAACGAGGCCGGATCGCCGCGGACGTCGCCGCGCTCGCCGCCGAGGTCAGGGAGTTCGAGACCGACGCGTCGATGGAGGCGACGACGGTCGGCGAGGCGGAGCCGTACGCCGATCTCGCGGACGTGATCCGCGACCGCCGCGCGGCGCTCGTCGACGCGCCGGCGACGTACGACGGCGCGACCGACCGGGCGCGGGTCGCCGCCCGCGCGGCGTACGTCGACGCCGTTATCGAGGAACTGGAGACGGCCGCAGACGATCGCGAGACCGCGACGGACGGGTTTCTCGATCGGGTGGACGGCGCGTTCGGCGGCCCGTCGGTCGGCGAGGCGATCGCCGCCCGCGAGGCCGCCAAGGATCCGGGCACGTACACGGTCGCCGGCGACGGGCCCGGCGGTGCGGTGACGTTCTCGCCGCGCGGGTCCCCGGGGTACCTCCCGCGGACGACGGTCGAGGGCGAACGGGTGGAGGGCGGGGACGGCGGATCGACGCGACCGCTCGCCGTCCGCAACGTGAACTACGCCACCGTGCCGTACGGCGAGCTGTCGAGCGGGATCGTGGACCGGCTCCTCGGAGCCGGTGAGACGGTCAGGATCGGCACCGCCGGACGCGCGCTCCTGCTCGCTGACGAGGCGCTGGCGGCGGACGACGACTCGGGTCTCCGCGCCGACCGGGAGGCGCTCGCGGAACGAGTGGACGGGTCGCTTCGCGTCGTCGATAGCGATCTCGAAGGCGCGCTCGAAGACCGAACGTCGCTGTCGCGCGAGGAGCGACGCGACGCGATCGACGCGGTCGCCGCGTCCTACGACTCCGCGGGCGACCGAGCGGCCGCGGTCGCGGAGGGCGAGTACGCCGAACGGGTCGCGGCCGAGGCCGCTGCCGCCGGATCGCTCTCGACCGCGTCGGAGGCGTCGCTGGCCGCGCACCTCCGCGTCGAGACTCGACGGGCTGCCGGTCGCGACGAGGCCCGCGTCCGGACGCGCTTCGTGAAGCGGTCGACGAACGGCGCGCGCGCCCTGCTCAGAGACCGCATGGAGAAGGCGATCGAGGACGAGGCCAAGCGCGCGGGCGAGGCCGCGACCGGAGCGCTGAGCGAGAGAGCGGCCGAAGAGCTCGGCGAGGAGTGGTCGCTGGAGCCCGCTCGGAGCGTCGGTGCGGGGGTGCCGGTCGCGCCGGTCCCCGGCTACTGGGTGACGACGGTGAACGCCTGGCGGGTGCAGGTCCGCGGGGAGTACCCGCGGTTCGCGCTCCGCGCCGACGTCGGCACGCCGGCGGAACCGTTCGAGTACGTTCGACAGGAGGGCGACGTGACCCTTGAAATCGACGGGGAGACGGTCCGACTGGGGGCGACGGAGCCGGTCCGGTTCGAGACGGAGACCGTCGTCGCGGTGGCGGTGCCCGCCGGCCCGCCGGGCGTCGGCGACGTCGACGGGGTCCGCGACGAGACCTCCGCCGGGTGGCCGTGTCCGGGCGCGATGGAGACGGCGGGCGGAGGCGACGGTGCCTGTGCGGCCTCGTGAACCGACCGCGGCCGTCGATCCCGTGAGTCGACCGCAGCCGTTTTGAGAGACGCCGACCGAGGGCGACCATGTTTCACGAGGTCGTCGAAGACGGGAGGATCTCCGGTGCCGGCGTCGCCGATGTCGACGCGGACGAGGTGACCTCGGCGGCGCTGCTCTCGGCGTTCGAGGCGCTGCTGAGCGAGGCGGTGGCCGAGGCCGGCCGCGAGCGCATGAGAGACGAGACCGACGCCGACGAGGCGTCGATCGAGGCGGCCGCCGCGGGCGACGCGTCGGGAGTCAGCGTCACCGACGCGGCGGCGATCGTCGCCGTGACGGCCGACCGCGACGCCGACGCGGTCGTCGCCGAGCTGCGCGACCACCTGCTGATGGGGATGGCGACGGCGGTGCTCGACGTCGACACCCTCGCGGCGGCGATCGACGCGGACCTCACCGGACAGGAGGTCCAACAGGCGCTGGAGGGCCGCGCCGGGATGACGGTGGGACAGCTCGCGGAGGTCATGGCGGTCATCGAGCGCCGCAAGCGATGAGGGTCGTCGTCGTCGGCTGCGGCTACGTCGGACTCGAACTCGCCGAGCAGCTCGCCGCGCGCGGCCACGCGGTGACGGGCGTGCGGCGATCGGACGCCGGCCTCGACGCCGTCGAAGCGGTCGGGAAGCGGGTCGAAGGCGGCGAGGTCGATGCGGTGCGAGCGGACGCGACCGACCCGGGGTCGCTCGACGCGCTGCCCGACGCGGACGCCGTCGTCTTCGCTGCCAGCTCCGGGGGACGCGGCGCCGAGGCGGCCCGCGAGGTGTACGTCGACGGGCTCCGGAACGTGATCGAGGCGTACGCCGCGCGGTCGTCGCCGCCGGACAGGCTCGTCTACACGTCGTCGACGGGCGTGTACGGCGACCACGACGGCGCGTGGGTCGACGAGGAGACGCCGATCGAGCCCACTACCGAGAAGACGCGGGTGCTCGCCGAGGCGGAGCGGATCGCGTTGGAGACGGCCGGAGACGCCGGGATAGACGGGACCGTCGCCCGGTTCGCGGGGCTGTACGGACCGGACCGGTATCGGCTGGAGCGGTACATCGAGGGGCCCGTCACCGCCGGCTACCTCAACATGGTCCACCGAGACGACGCCGCGGGGGCGATCCGCTACTTCCTGGAGGCGGACTGTGCCCGCGGCGAGGCCGTCGTGGTGGTCGACGACGAGCCGGTCGACAAGCACGCGTTCGCCGACTGGCTCGCCGACGAGTGCGGCGTCCCGCGGCCGGAGAAGCGCTCGAAGGCCGAACGGATCGCGGCCGGAGAGCTCTCCGCGGCCGCCGAACGGCGGATCCGCACGAGCAAGCGCTGCTCGAACGACCGGTTGCGTGCGCTCGGTTACGAGT
>SDGW01001253.1_pt1 | contig 10557 bp, 8 predicted proteins | sample 2873831 | NCBI WGS metagenome assembly SDGW01 (sample SAMN08132700, study PRJNA421101) | hypersaline lake metagenome | isolation source: celular fraction 0.22 microns magnesium sulfate-rich crust from ephemeral... | place: Spain: Penahueca Lagoon, Toledo | collected 2011-07
GAACATCAGTCAGGCGAACGCCTCGCTGTCGGCGTCGACGGTGTACGTCGGCGAGCGGCTGGCCGTCGAGGCGACCGTGTCGAACACCGGCGACGCGGCCGGCACCAAGACCGTCGAGTTCGACGTCGAAGACGAGATTCTGGAGACTCGCGAGATCCGCGTCGGCGCCGGCGAGACCCGGACGGTGACGTTCACGCACGCGTTCGATTCGCCCGGCAACAAGACGATCCGGGTCGACTACGGCGAGAAGCACTACGTCGCCGTTCGGCCGCGCACGCCGAACGTCTCGGCCACCGGGCTGAACGTCAGCGAGCAGCCGGTGACCGCGGGCGAGGCGTTCACGCTCACGGCCACCGTCGAGAACACCGGTCCGGTCGGCGGCAGCGAGGACATCCAACTGGTGCTGTTCGACCAGGTGGTCCAGGCGGAGAACGTCTCCGTCGGCGCCGGCGAGACGGCGACCGTGACGTTCACGCGCGAGATTCAGGCGCCCGGGACGTACAACGCGTCGGTCGGCAACGCCGCGGCGTCCGTCGAAGTCGTCGCCGCCAACGACACCACGCGGTCGACGACCGAGCAGACGGTGTCCGGCGAGTCCGGCGGGAGCGTCCCCGGGTTCGACCTCGTGAACGCCGCGTTCGCGCTCGTGGTGGCGGCGCTGGCCGCGGTCCGGTTCCGGTCGTCGTAGCCGAACTCGTCACGCTCGCTCGTCGCTCTCCCCTTCTTCCGGACGCGTTCCGAGCAGGTCGTGGTAGTAGCCCGTCCAGTGGTAGAGGTAGTGGGCTTTCACCGTCACCAGTAGGAAGCCGACCGTGAGGGCGGCGATGGCGCCGTCGGCGGTCCACCCCGAGAGCGGTGCGACCGCCGTGAGCGCGAGTGCACCGACGCCCCCGAAGTAGACACGGTGCCACGTGACGGGGACGCTCTCCGGGGTCGGGAACTCCTCCGTCTCGCGGTACGACTCGAACATCTGGTCGCCTCCCCACAGCAGGGCGACGCCGACGAGCGGGACGAATCCGGTCCAGTCCCCGAGCCGTCGATTCAGCAGGAGGAACGCCGTAACGCCCTCGATGGCCGCGTACGCGGTGAACCTGGGAACCCAGTGATTCGACTCCTCGGTGTCCGTCGAACCGAGCCGCTGCGACTCGAACCGGTCGAGGCCCTGCCAGGCGGCGAACGTCAGTTGCTGCAGTGCGACGCCGAAGAGCACGTACGCCGCGAGCTCGCGCGTGCTCCCGGTGCTGAGAACGCTCGCGCTCGACGCCGGTCTGAGGGCGAACACGACGGCGTACGCCGACGCGAGCAGGCACACCACGCCGACGAAGTGCACGAGGAACTTCGCGATGGCAAAGTCCAGCGTCGCGGGGTTCAGGGGGTCCTCCCGGGCGTCGGTGTAGAGGTAGTCCTCGATCGCGTAGTGCAGTACCTCGAGGAGTACGACCACGGTGAGGAACACCCGCCAGTCGAAGACGACGCCGACGCCACTGAACGCCGCTCGGAGCAGGTCCTGCAGGACGAACGTGTAGAGGATGGCGACGACGAAGTTCAGCACGGTCGTCAGGGGGTTGCCGCTCTCGGGAATGAGCGACTCACCCCGCCGCGTCTCGGCCTCGTCGCCGGAGCCCGTCATACCCCAACGCTCCGCGTAGCTCCCGAAAACCTTTCGCTCGCGCCGCACTGGCGACCGCAGAAAAGTGGAGCGCGCTCAGCAGCCGTTCCCGCGGACGCTGTTGTTCCGGGAGCCGAGGCGCTGCACGAGCCCGTGGTGGTCGTTCCCGCAGACCGTGTTGTTCTGCACGACGTTACCAGTGGATCCGCGGAGGTCGATGCCGTCGTCGCCGTTCCCCCGGGCGGTGTTCTCGACGGCCGTGCTGTTGTGGACGCCCCGGAAGTAGAGGCCGTCGTCGCCGTTGTCCGAGAAGACGTTCGACGCCACGACGACGTCCGTGGAGTTCTGCACGTCGAGGCCGTCGTCGCCGCTCCCGCGGGCGGTGTTGTTCGTGAACTCGTTCCCGGCGCCGACCGCGTAGACGCCGTCGTCGGTGCTGTTCAGCAGGTCGTTGCCGGTGACGGTGTTGTGCGAGGCGTTTGCGACGGCGACGCCGTCGTCCCGGCTCGCGGTCACGTCGTTGCCGCGGACGGTGACGTTCGACGTCTGGGCGACGCGGACGCCGTCGTCGGTGTCGGTGATGCTGTTCCCGCTGACTGTCGCTGGCGTCGTCTCCGCGAGCAGGACGCCGGGGCCGGTGGCGCCCGCGAGCGTGTTGTTCTCCACGCGGTTCTCCGCGTCGCGTCGCGCGTCCTCGAACAGCGCGGTCAGCGCCTCCGCGTCGTAGTGTGCCCACGACGCGTCGAGGAACTCGGGCCGCGCGGTCGACGCGCTCGGCTCGCCCACGACCTCGACCGCGGAGCCGGTCACCGCTTCGACGTCGTTGCCACGGACGGTGACGTCTCCGGACTCCGCGACGGCGATACCGCCGACGCTCCCGTTCACAGTGTTGTCCGCGACGGTGACCGTCCGGGCGGCGCTCACGCGGACGGCGCTGCCGCCCGCGTCGACGACGTCGTTGGCGACGACTTCGGTCTCGTCGCTGCTCACGGCGATTCCGGTGCCCGTGACGTTCTCGACGTGGTTGCCCACGACGACGGTTCCGTCGCTCTCGCCGGTCACGCTGACGCCGGTGGTGCTGTCCGCGACGTCGTTCTCGCGGACGAAGACGCCCGTGCTGTCGTCCAGGGCGACGCCGACGACGGCGGCGTTCTCGACGCTGGCGCCGTAGACCCCGCCGCCGGTCACGTCGCGCAGCGAGACGCCGGACTCCCAGTCGGTGAGCGTGACGTTCCTGACGGTGACCCGCTCGACGCCGGACGCGACGAACGCCGCGCCGGAGCCGTTGCCGGCGACGGTGTGGCCGTTCGCGTAAATCGTGACGTAGTCGGCGGTCACCCGGAAGCAGTCCCCGGCGGCGCTCTCGACGTCCGAAGCGAGCGTGTACGTCCCGGGTTCGTCGATGGTCTGGCAGGACGCGAGCTCGGTCGTCGCCGTCGACGCGCCGGTCGCCGTCCCGGCGGCAGCTCCCGACGTGACTGCGGCGAGCGCGACGAACACCACGAGCGCGGTGGCGACGATGTGGTTATCAGTTGGTTGCATGCTCGTCGCCAAACGAAGCCGCGTGACCACATTGTAAGGCAGACCTTTCGTACGCAAACCGAAACTTCCGCGAGCCGCGAGCGACCGCTCGGCCGAACTGCTGTGCACCCGCGAACGACTACTCGTCGCCGAAAACCCCTAGAAAGCGCGGCGATACTCGGGGGGTAGAACGCTCGGCTTACTTCGCGCTCCGCGCCTAACACCGACGTAACGCGCTCGTAGCAGTCGGCTAGTCGCCGTCACGCTCTGTGAGCGCTCGTGGCCGCCGAGAGCGGCCGTTCCGGGACTCGCGTTCCGTCGACGCGCAGCCCGGCCGCTCGCGGTCGGTGCACGACGGCCGAGCGCGCCGCACGCACCCGCTATCCACCGCCTAACAATGGCCGGTGCCCCCCACGGTCCGGGCAGACTGATGGCCGAACACGGACGCCGCCGACTGACACGTGACCGCTGCAGCGTACTGGAGGAGCCGTGATGGCCGGGAACCGGACCGCCAGCCGCGACGCGGGCCCCGCCGCGACGTTCGGGGACCTCGTCGTCGCAGCCGGATACGCGCTCGTTGCGGGCGTCGCGCTCCTCACGGGCATGGTGTACGGCCCGCTGCGCGTACTCGTCGCCGCGCCGTTGCTCGGCTTCCTGCCGGGGTACGCGCTCGTCGCCGCGCTGTTCCCCGCGCGCAGCGTGGCCGAGCGCGACAGCCCGCGGAGCCGCTGGGTGCGCGGCCCGAGCGCGGTCGAGCGGTTCAGCCTCGCGGTCGCCACGTCGCTCGTCCTGCTCGTGCTCGCCGGGATTGTCGTCTCCGTCGCCGGCGCGCCGTTCGACGAACTCACGCTCGTCGCCACCGTCGTCGCCCTCGTCGTCCTGGGCTCGGTGCTGGCCGCGTTCTCGCGCCGCAGGACCGCTGCGAGCGACCGCTACGTCGTGTCCGTCGGTGGGCTGGCGGACGGCGTTCGCGCGCGGACGGCGGACGCGAACACGCTCGACGCCGTACTGAACGTCGCGCTCGCCGTCGCCGTCGTCGTCGCCGCGAGCGCGTTCGCGGTCGGGCTGGCGGCGCCGGACCGCGGGGAGACGGACACGGAGGTCGCGCTGCTCACCCAGCAGGGCGACGAGCTCGTCGCCGGCAACTACTCCACGACCCTCGAGGCCGGCGCCACCGAGAACGTCACGCTCGCCGTCGAGAACCGGGAGGGCGAGGCGACGAACTACACCGCCGTCGCCGTGCTCGAACGCGTGGACACGAGCGGGAACGACAGCGTCGTGCTCGAACGCTCGGAGCTCGACCGCGTGAGTGTCTCGGCTGCCGACGGCGAGACCGTCCGCCGGCAGCTCGCGGTCGAGCCGACGACGCTCGGCGAGGACCTCCGTCTGAACGTCTACGTCTACCGGGGCGGCGCGCCCGCCGAGGCGTCCGGCGACACCGCCTACCGGCACCTCTACCTCTGGGTCGACGTCGAAGAACCCGGGGCGTAGCATGTGGCCGTGGGAACACGTCGCGTTCGCGTACCTCGCCTTCTCCGCCGCGAGCCACCTGCTGTGGCGGCGCGCGCCCTCGACGAGCGCCGCCATCGTCGCGGCCGTCGCGGGCGTCCTGCCCGACCTCGTCGACAAGCCGCTGGCGTGGTGGCTGACGATCCTGCCGTCCGGGCGGTCGCTCGCGCACTCGCTGCTCGTGATTCTCCCGGTGCTCGCGGTCGTGTTGCTCGCGGGGTGGCTGCTCGACGAGCGACCGGTCGCCGTCGCGTTCGCCGTCGGCTACCTCACACACCTCGCGGGCGACGTCATTTACCCGCTCGTCGTCAAGGGCGAGTGGCGCACCGGCTTCCTGCTGTGGCCCGTCGTCCCCGCACCGGACGGGTCGGCCGGCGGCGGCCTCCCGCACGTCCAGGAGCTCGTCGACGCGTTCGTGCAGTTCCTCGCGACGCCGCGGGGCACGCTGTACCTCTTCGCCGACGTCTCGCTGCTCGTGCTCGCGCTCGCGGTCTGGCTGTACGACGGCTACCCGGGCGCGCGCTGGCTCCGGCCGCGACGGCCGGACACAACTGACGAGTGACACGCTCAGCGGCGCTCGCGCCGGTAGTCGGACTATAACAATCCGCCGATAGGGTGACCTTCCGGCGATGGCACTGCGAACAGCTGTGGTCGGCGGCGGCACTGTCTCCGGCGTCCACCTCAACGGACTCACGCACAACCCGCGAACCGAACTCGTCGCCGTCTGTGACACCGACGAGGACCGCGCCCGCGAGATGGCCGAGAACTACGACGCCGACCCCTACTTCGACATCGAGGCGATGCTCGCGGACGCCGACCTCGACTGGGTCCACATCTGCACGCCCGTCCAGACGCATCTCCCGCTCGCGAAGCTCGTCATCGAGGCCGGCATCCCCGTCCAGATCGAGAAACCCATCACGGAGACCTACGAGGAGTTCGAGGAGCTCGCCGCGCACGCCGAGCGCCACGGCGTCACCGTCTCCGAGAAGCACAACCACAACTTCGACCCCGTTGTGCGGGCGGCGATGGAGCAGAAGCGCAACGGCGAGCTCGGGGCGGTTCGCGGCGTCGACGTCATCTACACGGGCTGCAGCCGACCGGACGACCCGAACCGCGGCCCGTGGAGCCTGGAGCTCGCGGGCGGCGAGTTCGAGGAGGGCATCCCGCACCCCATCTATATGACGCTGCGCGCCGGCGGCTTCCCGCGCAGCGAGGAGGCCGTGACCGCGACGACGGCGCTGTTCGACGACTACGAGAAGGACTTCTCGTACGACGGCACGCAGCTCCAGTACGTCACGGACGACGGCGTGCTCTGCACGACGAAGATTCTCGGCGGCACGCGTCCCGTCCGCGAGCTCGTCGTCCACGGCGAGGAGAAGTCCCTCACCGCGGACCTCATCTCCCAGACGCTCGTCGAGCACGACCGCGACTACAAGGCCTCCGCCGCGGCGAAAGCCCTCAACAACATCGACCAGGCCGACGACCGGCTCACGGGCACCGTCGCGAACGCCCGGTCCGTGCTCAAGCGCAAGCGCAACGACGACTGGGACACGCTCCGCCTGCTGAACGCCCACTACTACCAGAACGACGCGGAGTCGCGCGCGCTCGAAGCCGGCGCGCCCGAGCGCATGCCCGTCCCGCTGGAGGAGTCCCGGTGGACGATGTACCTGATGTCCGCCGTCCGGGACGCCGCCGAGCGGGCCGCCGCGACCGGCGACGAACTCGAACCCGCGATCGAGCAGGACGCGGAGTAGCTCTCACCGATGGTCGACACCAGCCCGACGGGGACGCTGGACACGCTGGTCCGCGGCGCCGGCCAGCACCTCGTCGAGACGCGGCCGGAACTCGAACGCGTGCTGCTGCAGGCGCGGGACGGCTACGCCCGCACGTACGTCTGGGCGCGCAGCGTCGCGAACCGCGTCCGGTACGACGCGCCGCCGGACCCCTACCGGATGGTGCCCATCGACCCGTCCGAGGTCCGGCACGTCGCGGCGTTCTCGCCGCCGAAGTTCCGGCGCGCGGGCCGCGTCGCGGGCGGCGACTGGGACCGAACCGAGGAGCGCTTCGAGGACCTCGACGTCTACCGCGCCTACGAGGCGCACTTCGAGAACGGCGTACCCTGGGCGGAGACCGAGTTCTTCGACCGCGTCGTCGCCGAAATCGAGGCGGGCGCCGAGCAGTGGGGGTGTACGACGCGCGCGGAGTTCGAGACCCGCTGCCGCCGCCTCGACGACCTCTACGAGACCATCGCCGAGGACGGCTACTACACGCAGGACGAGCTCATGGCGTCGAGCGTCGACGACCCGATCAAGCGCCAGAACGCCCTGAAGACCGAGCGCCTCAAGGACGAGATCGCGGTCCACGTCGGCCGCGACGGCGAACTGCTCTTCGAGGACGGCCGCAACCGGCTCTCCATCGTGAAGCTCCTCGGCCTCGACAGCGTCCCCGTCCGAGTGCTGTGTCGCCACGCGGAGTGGCAGGCCGTCCGGGACGCGTACGTCGACGGCGACCCGGAAGCCGCCGCCTACGCGGACCACCCGGACCTCGCCGCGCTGGCGTTCGGGAGCGAGGCCTGACCCCGACGCAGCCCTCGAAAAGGTGTGACTACCAATAGGCGTCCGCGCCCTCTCCGTGGGTAGCCTTGCCCCCAGAACTACACCAACACACTGACGACGAGTACGAGGTCCGCGCCTACCAGCCGTCGGACCGCTTCGCGTTCCTCGACCTCTACGAGGACGTCTGGGGCCGGCGGCGCTCCCCGCAGTGGTTCCACTGGCGCTTCGAGCGCGCGCCGTACGCCGACGGCGTGCCGATGGTCGTCGCCGAGGGCGACGACGGCCTGGTCGGCGCGGAGCCGTGTCTCCCGTTCCGCGTCGGCGCCGACGGCGTGTCGTCGCTGGCCTACCAGCCCGCGGACTGGATCGTCCACCCCGACCACCGCCGGCAGGGCGTGTTCACGCGGATGACCGAGCGCCTACTCGCGGACCCGCCCGGCGGCCAGCCGCGGCTCTACTTCAACTTCCCGAACGACCAGCTGCTGCCCGGCCTGCAGCGCTTCGACTGGCGGGTCGCCGGCTCGCTGCCCACGGAGTTCCGCGTGCAGCGCGCGAGCAGCCTGCTCGCCGCGCGCTCCTCGCTCCCGCGCAGCGCCAGCCGCGTCGCCGACGTCGCCACGCGCGGCTACTGCCGGCTCAGCGACGCGCGGCGGCAGATACCCGACGTCGCGGTCGAGCGCCACGACGGCGTGCCCGCGGCCTCGCTCGCGCGGCTCTACCGCCGAGACATCCCGGACGTCGTCCACGTCGTCCGCGACCGGCAGTTCTACGCGTGGCGCTTCGAGAACCCGCGCTGGGAGACCACCACGTACGCCGCGCGCCGGAACGGTCGGCTCGTCGCGAGCCTCGTCGTCTGCACGGAAGAAGCGGGCGGCGTCCGGGTGGCGTCGCTGTTGGACGCGCTCCCGCTGACGGACGGCGACAGCGACGTGGCGGCGGCGCTCGTCGCGGCCGCCGTCGAGGACAACGCGGACGCCGACGTCGTGCGCGCCGGTCCCGCGGGGCTCCCGACGGCCGCGTTGCGCGCGAACGGTTTCCGGCCGGACGACTCGCTGCCGCTCTCGCCTTTTTCCGAGCACACGACGCTCGCCACGCGCCCCGGGAACGCCGACGACCCGGACGCGTGGCGGCTCCGCGGCCACCGCCTCGACGCCGTCGAGGACTGGGAGCTCTCGCTCGGCGACCGGGACATCGCGTGACTAGTTGCCGAGCACGGAGCGCACGCCGGCGAGGAACGGCCCGGGGTCGTCGGCCGCGAAGTAGTCGAAGTGGGGGTCGGAGACGAACGAAGCGGCGAGCTCCCAGACGGTGCCGGGGACCGACGGCCGCTCGACGTGCGGCGAGGAGTCCGTGAACACGCTCGCGAGGTAGCCGAGCTCGCCGTGGAGCAGGTGACAGCCGACGTCGAGGTCGTAGCCGTTCCGAATCTCGCCGGCGCGGCCCGCGGCCTGCAGCCAGTACGCCCACGGGAAGTCCGCGCCCGCCCGCACCGCCAGCGGGAGCGACTGCCAGAGCCGGGGGTTGATCTCCGTGAGGACGTACTCGCCGGTGCGCGCGTCCCGCATGTACTCGATGCACGCGAGCCCGTGCCAGTCCAGCTCCGCGAGCAGGTCGCGGGCGACGCGGCCGAGGTCCTCGTCGTACATCGACTGGCGGTAGACGCCGCCGCCGCCCGTGTAGGAGTTGCCGCGGATCTGCTCGTGCTGGAACGTCAACAGCGGCTCGCCGTGGTCGTACAGCGCGCCGACGAGGTACTCGCCGTCCTTCGGGATGAACTCCTGGACGATGGGGTCGTGGCCCATCTTGCGGCGAATCTCGGCGGTCGAGGGGGGATTCTTCCCGTCCACGTGGACGAGGTCTTTCACCACGCCCATGTCGTCGGGGCCGAGGTCGTCGATGTAGGCGTCGGCGAGGACGTTGTACCGGGATTTCACGAGCGCGGCGTCCCCCCAGTCCTCGACCGCGGACAGCAGCCGCGTCTCCGGCACCGGGACGCCCGCGGCCTCGGCGGCCTCCGCGAGCTGCAGGCGGTCGAAGACGCGCTCCAGTTTCGCCATCGACGGCACGGGCAGGGAGACGTGTTCGGCGAACTCCTCGTAGTACCGCGAGAGCAGGTAGGCGTCCTCCGGTCGCACCGGCATCACCGTCGCGACGTTCTCGCGGGCGGCGAGGTCGAGGAGCGCGTTTCGGTACGCCAGCAGCCCCTCGCGGGGCGGCGGCAGCGAGACGGACTCCGCACAGTACCTGGAGGCGGCCGCCGGGACGTGGTCCTTCTCCGAGGCGACGACCGTACCGATACCGCGGCGGGCGAGCGAGCGGACGACGTCGTAGCTCGCTGCCTCCTTGCCGGTGGGGACCAGCGCGCGGTCGGCGGACGTCAAGCTCATACCTCTCCTGCGTCCGCCGTCGGCTTCAGTACTAACACCGTACTCGGAGTAAGCAGGGCTTTCCGGCGCGCTGGTCCGGTCACCGAACCGGGACGGCGCGCTCGACGAGGTCGCGGAGGCCGTCGCGGAGCGCGACCTCCGCCTCGAAGCCGAGCTGGCGGCGCGCCCGCGAGACGTCGGCCTCGCTGCGGTCGATGTCGCCGGGGCGGGCCTCCGTGTGCGTGACCTCGGACGACGAGCCGGTGACGTCCCGGATGAGGTCAGCGAGCTCGCGGATGGAGATGCTGTCGCCGGTGCCGACGTTGTACGCGCGGCCGACGCTGTCGGTGGTGGCGGCCGCGAGGTTCGCGCGCACCACGTCCGAGACGTGCACGAAGTCACGGGTCTGTTCGCCGTCGCCGTCGACGGTGAGCGGCTGGCCGGACTGGGCCTGTTCGAGGAACGTGCTGATGACGCCGCTGTACTCGCCCGCGGACTGCCGCGGCCCGTAGACGTTGAAGTACCGGAGCGCCACCGTGTCGAGGCCGTAGAGGTCGTGGTAGAGCCGCGTGTAGTGGTCGAGCGCGAGCTTGTCGACCCCGTACGGCGAGGTGGGCTGCTTCGGGTCGCCCTCGTGGACGGGGACGTCGACGGGGTCGCCGTAGATGCCGACGCTGGACGCGGCGACCACGCGGGCGTCCTCGCGGCGCGCGGCTTCGAGGACGTTCAGCGTCGCGACGACGTTCGCCTCGTTGCTGTCGGTCGGCCGCTCGACGGACTCGGGGACGCTCACGAGCCCGGCCTCGTGGAACACCACGTCCACGCCGTCCATCGCCTCGTCGACCGCGTCCGCGTCGCGCACGTCGCCCTCGACGACCGTCGCGCCGTCCGGGACGTTCTCCTGGCGCCCCGAGGAGAAGTTGTCGAGCACGCGGACGTCGCTGTCGTCGACGAGCGCGTCCGCGATGTGGCTGCCGACGAACCCCGCGCCGCCGGT
>SDGW01001254.1_pt1 | contig 10557 bp, 6 predicted proteins | sample 2873831 | NCBI WGS metagenome assembly SDGW01 (sample SAMN08132700, study PRJNA421101) | hypersaline lake metagenome | isolation source: celular fraction 0.22 microns magnesium sulfate-rich crust from ephemeral... | place: Spain: Penahueca Lagoon, Toledo | collected 2011-07
GGTCCCCGCCGTAGGCGATGCCGGCCTCGACGATGAACGGGTCGCCGCCGTGGACCGCCGCGTCCCGGGTGGAGGCGGCGTAGAAGTCGGCGTCGTACTCCTTGCGGAGGCCGGACTCGACCAGCTCGTCCGTGATGGGGGCCAGACAGTCCGTCGGCGGCGCGATGATGTCGGTCTCGCGCATCGCGGTCAGCAGCTCGCTGGCCGTGTCGCGGTCGCCCGCCACGTCGGTGACCTTGGGCGGGTCGTCGGGCACGCGACCGGCGACCTCCCACAGCTCCTCGACGATGTTCTCCCGGGCCGTCTCGCCGAAGGTCACGTCGTCCTGGTCTTCGGTCATGTCCGCGGCGCGGTCGACGTACTCGCGGAACTCGTCGCGGGTCAGGCGGTGGCGGCGTTCGTCGTCGCCCTCGGCGTCAGACGGCGTCGCGAACTTCTCTGCCAGCCGCGAGGCCAGCCCCTCGACGGCCGCGTCGTCCTTTCGCACTGTGGTCGCGGCGTCGACCAGTTCGTAGAGGTCGCTCGTCCGCTCGGCGGTGACGGCGGCCCAGGCCGCCGCGACGGCGTTCTCGCGGACTGCGGAACCGAACGTCTTGTCGTGGTCGGCCTCGGCCTCGTCGGCGGCCTCGTCGACGATTGCGACGATGTCGTGGTGGGCGACACGGCCCCGGTCTTCGATAGCGTCGGTGACTGCGTCGGCGAACGCCTCGGTGGCGGTCGCGCCCTTGTTCGCGACGGCGTTCTCGACGGCCGCCGCGATATCGGCGTCCTCGTGGCTCGCGGGCGGTGACCAGGCCATCCCGCGACCGAAGTGCCGGTCGTTGAAGTTCGCGATGACGCTGTCGGCCGTCTTCTGGCCGACGCGGGTGAACTCGCCCTGCATGAACCCCGAGATGGAGTAGGAATCGGTGGCCTCCAGCATCTTCAGGAGGGTGCCGAGTTCCACGCCGTGGGGGTGGGGCCGAATCTCTTCGGTCTCGGCCGGGAGAGATGCGCCCTCGACGCGCTCGAACTTCAGCGATTCGTCGAGGCCCGGCTCCATGAACTCGATTCGAGCGTGGGGATTGACGACCGCGGTGTCCTGGATGTAGTCCTGCAGACTCGACCGGGCCCGCATGTTGGCCTCCATCTCCAGCTCGATGCGAGTACCGTGGGGCCGTTCCCAGGATGTAGTCTCGTCGACGCTTATCTCGGGTTCGTTCGTGTCGGTGTCGACGATGAGCTCGAAGTACTGGGCCTCTGACTGGCCCTTCGGCCGGGACGTGATTTTCGCGGGTTTGCCGGAGGTGAGCTGCGAGTAGAGGACCGCCGCGGAGATACCGATACCCTGCTGGCCGCGGTTCTGCTCGCGGGCGTGGAACCGGGAGCCGTAGAGGAGCTTCCCGAAGATTTTGGGGAGCTGTTCCTTGGTGATACCGGGCCCGTTGTCCTCGACGATGAGCCGGTAGTAGTCGCCGGCCTCCTGTATCTCGACGTAGATGTCGGGCAGGATACCCGCCTCCTCGCAGGCGTCCAGGGCGTTGTCGACCGCCTCCTTGACGGCGGTGACCAGCGCCCGCGCCCCCGAGTCGAAGCCGAGCATGTGCTTGTTCTTCTCGAAGAACTCGGCGATGGAGATGGCCCGCTGGGACTGGGCCAGCTCCTCGGCGATGCCCTCCCCCTCGCCGAGTTGCGACTGAAACGATGTCATTTCGTAGGGTAGGTACCGCCGTCGGGGTTAAAAGGTAATCGCCACCAGGGTGAAAGTGAACCGTTCGGGACCCCGCCACCCCGGCTGTTCGTTCCATAGCCGGTATCCCTGTACGTAACCAGTCCGTTCAGGCGGTTACATCCGAACGACGGAGGGTTATTTTTGAGCCTACGCACGCGCGTGCGGGACCTTTATCACCCCGCATCTACTATGAGAAATCAGTTCCTATGTCAGGAGAGTCTGAAGAGTACGGCGCAAAGTCGATCCAGACCCTGGAAGGGTTAGAAGCCGTCCGGAAACGGCCGGCGATGTACATCGGATCGACCGACGCTCGGGGTCTCCACCATCTCGTCTACGAAGTGGTCGACAACGCTATCGACGAGGCCCTCGCCGGGTACTGTGACACTATCGACGTGACTATCCACGACGACGGGAGCGTCTCCGTCAGCGACGACGGCCGGGGCATCCCCGTGGACGAACACGAAGAGCACGGCCGCCCCGCCGTCGAGGTCGTGATGACCATCCTCCACGCCGGGGGGAAGTTCGACAACAAGTCATATCAGGTCTCGGGCGGGCTGCACGGCGTCGGGGTCAGCGTCGTCAACGCCCTCTCGAAGTGGCTCGAGGTCGAGGTCAAACGCGACGGCGCGCTGTGGAAGATGCGCTTCGACCACGGCGAGCCCGAATACGACCTCAAGAAGGTCCGAGAGCTCGAACCGGACGAAGAGACGGGCACCACCGTTCGGTTCTGGCCCGACGACGAGATATTCGAGACCGGCGATTTCACCTTCTCGACGCTCGAGTCCCGACTGCGCGAACTCGCATTCCTCAACTCTGGTGTCGCTATCGGTATCGAGGACGAGCGCGACGGCAACAGTGAGCGATTCGAGTACGAGGGCGGTATCAAGGAGTTCGTCGAGTATCTCAACGAGACCAAAGAGCCGCTCCACCGCGACGTCATCTACTTCGAGGACGAGGCAGATATTCCCGAGGGGGTCGTCCAGGTCGAAATCGCCATGCAGGGGACAGACGACCTCCAGGGCTCGATTCACGCCTTCGCCAACAACATCAACACGCGCGAGGGCGGAGACCACCTCACCGGGTTCAAGACCTCGCTGACGCGCGTGGTCAACGACTACGCGACCGAAAACGGTCTGCTGAAAGACTTAGACGACACCCTGAAGGGCGACGACATCCGCGAGGGGCTGACCGCGGTCATCTCGGTGAAACACCCCGACCCGCAGTTCGAGGGCCAGACCAAGACCAAGCTGGGCAACAGCGAGGTCCGGGGCATCGTCGAGTCCGCGATGCACGACGGGCTCTCGACGTTCTTCGAGGAGCACCCCGACACCGCCGAGGCCATCGTCGGCAAGGCCGTCGAGGCCGCGAAGGCACGCAAGGCCGCGAAGAAGGCCGAGGAGCTCACCCGCCGGAAGTCCGCACTCGACTCGACGGCGCTGCCCGGCAAGCTGGCGGACTGCCAGACCCGTGACCCCGAGGACGCCGAGCTGTTCGTCGTCGAGGGCGACTCCGCGGGCGGCAGCGCCAAACAGGGCCGCAACCCCGAGTTCCAGGCCATCCTCCCCATCAAGGGGAAGATTCTGAACGTGGAGAAACACCGGCTGGACCGGATTCTGGAGAACAACGAGATTCGGAACCTCATCACGGCACTTGGCACCGGCATCGGCGACGAGTTCGACATCGACGATTTGCGCTACGAGAAGATTATCATGATGACGGACGCCGACGTCGACGGCGCACACATCCGCACCCTGCTGCTTACCCTGCTCTACCGGCACATGAAACCGCTCATCGAGGCGGGCTACGTATACGCCTCCCAGCCCCCGCTCTATCGCGTCCGCTATCGGGGCAACACCTACGACGCGATGACCGAGGAAGAGCGGGACCGAATCGTCGAGGAGAAATGCGACGGGAACCCGACGCAGGTCCAGCGGTTCAAAGGGCTCGGGGAGATGAACCCCCAGCAGCTCTGGGAGACCACGATGGACCCGGACCACCGGATTCTGAAACAGATTACCATCGAGGACGCCGCGGCCGCCGACAAGATGTTCAACGTCCTGATGGGCGACGCCGTCGAACCGCGCAAGGAGTTCATCAAGGAACACTCGCCGGAAGCTGAGTGGGTGGACATATGAGTTCGGACGTACCCGACGACCCGTCGGCGCCAGCTGACCGGGTCAAACACGTCCGCATCGAGGACGAGATGGAGCAGTCCTACATCGACTACGCGATGTCGGTCATCGCGGGTCGGGCCCTGCCCGACGTGCGGGACGGGCTGAAACCCGTCCACCGGCGCATCCTCTATGCGATGCACGAGATGGGCGTCTCATCGAACACCGCCCACCGCAAATCGTCCTCCATCGTCGGCGAGACGATGGGTGACTACCACCCCCACGGGGACAGCGCTATCTACGACACGCTCGTCCGGATGGCCCAGGAGTTCTCGATGCGCTACCCGCTGGTCGACGGCCAGGGGAACTTCGGCTCGATGGACGGCGACCCCGCTGCAGCCATGCGGTACACGGAGGCCCGGATGGCCCCCATCGCGGAGGAGCTACTCGCCGATATCGAGAAGGACACGGTCGACTTCTCCAGTAACTACGACGACCGCCTGCAAGAGCCCGACGTCCTGCCGGCGAAGGTGCCCAGTCTCCTCCTCAATGGTTCGTCGGGCATCGCCGTCGGGATGTCGACGAACATCCCGCCACACAACCTCGGCGAACTGGTCGACGCGACGACCCACCTCATCCAGAACCCCGACGCCACAGTCGAGGACCTGATGGACCACATCAAGGGGCCGGACTTCCCGACCGGCGGGAACATCGTCGGCCGCGACGCCATCTACTCGGCCTACGCGACGGGCCGTGGCCGCCTCAGAGTCCGCGCCGAGTACGAGGTCGACCGTGAGGAAGGCCGTATCGTCATCTCCGAGCTACCCTACCAGGAGAACAAGGCCCGCGTCGTCGAGCGCATCGCCGACGACGTCAACGAGGGCAAGATAGAGGGCATCTCGGACCTGCGCGACGAGTCCGACCGCAACGGCGTCCGCGTCGTCGTCGAACTCAAGCGCGGCGCGAACGTCGACGTGGTCGAGAACCGACTGCTGGACCACCACCTCGAATCCACCTTCGGCGTCATCAACCTCTCGCTGGTCGACGGCCAGCCGAAGGTACTGTCGCTGAAAGAGACCCTGCAACACTACGTCGACCACCGCCGCGAGGTCGTCCGTCGGCGGTCCGAGCACGACCTCCAGGAGGCAGAGGACCGCGCACACATCCTCGAAGGTCGGCTGAAGGCCCTCGAAAACGTCGAGGACGTGGTCGAACTCATCCGCAACAGCGAGGACCGCGACGCGGCCCGGGCGGGCCTGCACGAGCAGTTCGATTTCTCCGAGGAACAGGCGGCCCACATCGTCCGGATGCAACTGGGCTCGCTCACCTCGATGGAGGCGGCCGAAATCGAAGACGAGTACGAGGACGTCCAGGACACCATCGACTACCTCGAATCCGTCCTCGCCAGTTCAGAAAAGCTCGATTCGGTCATCGTCGACGAACTCCAGGCGATGAAAGACGAGTACGACGACGACCGACGGACCTCCATCATCGAGGACGAGGGCCAGGTCACCCACGAGGACCTCATCCCGGAGGAGGACTGCGTCGTCGTCATCACCGAGGACGACTACATCAAGCGCATGCCCGTCGCGAACTTCGACCCGCAGAACCGCGGCGGGAAGGGCATCATCGGCGCCGACCCCAAGGAGGGCGACCGCGTCTCGAAGGTCTTCCGCGCGAACAGCCACGACTACCTGCTCTGTTTCACCAACCAGGGCCAGGTCTACCGGCTGAAGACCTACGAGGTGCCGGAGATGTCCCGCACCGCCCGCGGGAAGTCGGCCATCAACCTGCTTGACCTCGACGCCGAGGAGGAACTGACGGCCGTCGTCTCGACGGACGACTTCGACGACGACGAGTGTATCACGATGGTCACCCGCCAGGGCTACGTCAAGCGGACCTGCTGTGACCAGTTCGAGAACATCCTCTCGACGGGTATCCGCGCCGCCAAGCTCGAGGACGGCGACGAACTCGTCGACGTGGACGTCACGGACGGCACCGGCGACCTCGTCATCGCGACGGAGCAGGGGATGACCATCCGTTTCGACGAGAGCGAGGTCAGCGAGATGGGCCGCTCCGCACGGGGCGTCCACGGCATCAAACTGCAAGACCGCGACCGGGTTGCCGCGATGGTCGCGACCACCGACGAGGACCCGCGGTCGCTGCTTACGGTCACGAAGAACGGCTACGGGAAGCGAACCCGGCTCTCGGAGTACCGCCCGCAGTCCCGGTACGGCCAGGGGCTCATCGACATCAAGACCGACGAGCGCAACGGCCACGCCTGCACGGCCAAGGCCGTCACCGAGGACGACGACCTCGTCATCATGTCCGAGCGCGGCCAGATTATGCGCATCCGGTCGGGCGACATCTCGCAGGTCGGTCGGAACACGATGGGTGTCACGATTATGGAACTGGACGAGGGCGACGCGGTCGCCAGCGTGACCGTGGTGCCGGCGGAGCCTGTCACCGAGACCGACGAACAGTAGCACTGTGACCATCCCGACGGTTTTCGCGCATCGCGGCTTTGCCGGAAAATATCCCGAGAACACCGTCAGGGCGGTCCGCGGTGCGGTCGCCGACGGTGCCGACGCCGTCGAGATAGACGTCCAGCCGACCGCCGACGGCGACGTCGTCGTTTTCCACGACCGGCGGCTGGACGGTGACGGTGATTCTGCTGGGCTCACCGACTGCAGTGGCGTCGTCTGGGAGCAGCCGACCGAGAAAGTGACGGCTGCGCGAGTCCTCGGCACCGACAAGCGAATCCCGCTGCTCGCCGACGTGCTGTCGGCGGTTCCCGAGACTGTCACTGTCAACGTCGAACTGAAGAATCCCGGGTGCGACGATACCCGGCCCGGTGAGGCACTCGGGGGCGCCCCGCGCCGGCAGGCCCGCCGTCGCTGGGCACCGTTCGTCGAATCGGTTCTGGCGGTGACCGACCGCTTCGACCACGACGTGCTGTTCTCGTCGTTCTGCGAGGGCGCGCTGGCCGCGCTCGAGGACGCTGCGTCGACCGACCGAGTTGCCGCGCTGGTCGCGCCGAACTGCGCCGAGGCGGGTGAGACCGTCGCCCGACGGTACGACGTGGACGCGATTCACCCGCCGGTCGAGATGCTCCAGAACAACCCCGAGCTGGCCGCCGCTGCCGAGGACCTCGGTGCAGACTGTAACGTGTGGACAGTCCGGACGTGGCTGGACGCGAGAGACGCCATCGAGGCCGGCGCCGACGGCATCATCGCCGACTACCCCGGCCTGCTCGAGGACCGCTAGAGCACCCGCTTCCCGAAGGCGCTGGCTGCCAGCTCGCAGGCGAGTTCGGCGGTCTGGTTGTGGTCGTCGAGGACGGGGTTGACCTCGACGAGATCGAGCGACCGGAGCCGGTCGCGGCGGTCGGCGACGGCCTCCATCGCGCTGTGGGCCTCCCGGTAGGAGACGCCGCCCCGGACCGGGGTGCCCACACCCGGGGCCTCGGTGGGGTCGAGCCAGTCGAGGTCGAGCGAGACGTGCAGCCCGTCGGTGTCCTCGGTCGCCCGGTCCAGTGCCTCTTCTGCGACCGCCGGCACGCCGCGGGCGTCGATATCCGACATGGTGTAGACGGCGATGTCGCTCTCCCGAAGCAACTCCCGTTCCCGGTCGTCGACGTCCCGGACGCCCACCAGCGCGACGTTCGCCTCGCTGACGGCCGGTGTGTGACCCCACGCCTCGCCACCGAAGGCGGCGTGACCGAGGATGGCCGAGAGCGCCATCCCGTGGATGTTCCCGCTCGGCGTCGTCGCCGGCGTGTTGAAATCGCCGTGGGCGTCGAACCAGACAACCCCGAGCGATTCTTCCGGGTCGGCCGCCCCCGCAACCGTCCCGATAGCGATAGAGTGGTCACCGCCAAGCACCAGCGGTGTCTCGCCGCCCTCGACGGCTCGACCGACGGCGTCGCTGACGTCGGTACAGACCGCTCTCGTCTCACGGTGGAACTTCGCCCGACCGTCGTCGAACCCGGCGGCGTCCGGGTCGCGTCCCTCGGGTCGTGGCACCGAGATATCACCGCCGTCGGTACAGCTGACACCGATAGCCTCCAGCTGGTCCGCGAGGCCGGCGTATCTGATAGCCGACGGCCCCATATCGACACCACGGCGGTCCGCTCCAAGGTCCATCGGCACGCCGAGCACGCGCACGTCCATACCTGTGGCGACGTACTGCACCGGTAAAGTCCTCCCCCGCTATTCGTACTGCGAACAGACCAGCTCGACGCCGTCCTCGAAGGAGATATCTGGCTCCCACCCGGTCGCCTCGCGCATCTTCGTCGAGTCGGCCAGCGTGTCGTGGACGTAGACGTCCTCGGGGATAGGGTTCTCCTCGTAGACCGGTTCGACGTCCGTTCCGAGGGCCTCGTTGATGCGGTCGACGAGCGTGTTGAGGCTGTACTGCTCGCCAGTTCCGAGGTTATAGATGCCGGTCAGTTCATGGTCGGCGGCCAGTTCGAGGCCGCGAACGATGTCGTCGACGTGCGTGAAATCACGCGTCTGTGTTCCGTCACCCCATATCTCCGGTCGGCGGCCGTTGGCGACGTCGTCGGCGAACTGCGCGATGAGGTTCGCGTAGTCGCCCTTGTGTGACTCGGCGCCCTCCTCCATGCCCTGATACACCGAGAAGAAGCGCATCCCGGCCATCGAGAGCCCGTAGTGGTTGTGGAAGTACTCGGCGTAGCGCTCACGGGCGAGCTTCGAGGCCTCGTAGCCGGTGTTGACCGACACCGGCATATCTTCGGGCGAGGGCTCTGTCCGGTCACCGTAGATAGACGACGTGGATGCGTAGACGACGGTGTCACAGCCGTCCGTGCGGGCCTGTTCGACCACGTTGACAAAGCCCTCGACGTTGACACGGGCCCCTCTGGTCGGGTTCTCCTCGTGCATCGCGTATGAGGACAGCGCGGCCAGGTGGAAGACGACGTCCACGTCCGTCGGCAGGTCCTCGTCCAGGACGCTCCCGTCGACGTACTCGACGTCCGCGTTGACGTTCTCCGGCGTCCCGAGATAGCCGTCGTCCAGTGCGATAACGTCGTTATCAGGTGCGAGATAGTTCGCCAGGTTGGACCCGATGAACCCGCCGCCACCGGTGACCAGCACGCGTGCTCCGTCCATACTGGTGGACTCTCGGGGGACCAGTGAAAATGATGTCGCTCTCTCTGGCCGCTGCTGACGACCAGCCGATTCCCGGTTGGGGCCACCGTCGCTTTTAAGGGCGGCTGTACCGAACGAAAGATTATGTCTTCAATCGAGCTGACACCCAGCCAAAAAAACATTCTGCAGGAGCTGGTAAACCTGTACCGCGAGAGCGAGAGCGCCGTCAAAGGCGAGGATATCGCCGAGAAAGTAGACCGCAACCCGGGAACTATCCGGAACCAGATGCAGAGCCTGAAAGCGCTCCAGCTGGTCGAGGGCGTCCCCGGCCCGAAGGGCGGCTACAAGCCGACCGCGACCGCCTACGACACCCTCCAGATTCAGGAGATGGACCAGGCCGCCGAGGTCCCGCTGCGACACAACGGTGAACTGGTCGAACACGCCAACGTCGAGGAGATCGACCTGACCAGCGTTCACCATCCCGAGCAGTGCCGCGCCGAGATTCAGCTGCAAGGCTCCATCACGGGCTTTCACGAAGGTGACGACGTCACTGTCGGACCGACGCCGCTCTCGAAACTCCAGATTATCGGCACGCTGCAGGGCAAAGACGACACGAGCAACAAGCTCATCCTCAAGATAGACGATATGCGAGCCCCGGCCGGCGAGCCCGAACACTAGTCTCCGCTCCCGAGGTCGATTCACTGTCGCCCCATCTCCCACGATTTTTCACCGCTCTAACGGCGAATCCGTAGCCTTTGTATCATCCCCGTCCGGACTCTCCGGTATGACCGACAAGGTCGTCGTACTCGGCGCTGGGTATGCCGGTGCAGGCGCCATCAAGAGCCTCGAAGACGAACTGAACGGTGACGCCGACGTCACCTGGATTGCCGACGTGGATTACCATCTCGTTCTCCACGAGTCCCACCGCTGTATCCGGGACCCGTCCATCCAGGACAAGATCTCGATTCCCGTCCACGAGATCAAACAGCCGACGACCGAGTTCATCCAGGACACCGTCACCGGCATCGACACTGACGACCGCGTCGTCGAACTCGACAGTCGCGACGGCGTCGAGTACGACTACCTGCTCGTCGGCCTGGGCTCGAAGACCGCCTTCTTCGGCATCGACGGCCTCGCGGAGTACGCCCACACGCTCAAGAGCTTAGACGACGCCCTGGGCATCCACGACGCCGTTCAGGAGGCCGCCCGCGAGGCATCCCAGAGCGACCCCGCGCAGGTCGTCGTCGGCGGTGCCGGTCTCTCCGGTATCCAGACCTGCGGTGAGATCGCCGAGTTCCGCGACGACCACCGCGCCCCTATCGACATCCACCTCGTCGAGGGACTCGACGAGATTTTCCCCGGCAACGACCCCGAACTCCAGGGCGCGCTCCGGAAGCGCCTCGAAGAGCGTGACGTCAACATCGAGACCGGCGAGTTCATCGGCGAAGTCGACGAGGAGACCGTCTACATCGGCGACGAGGACGAACTCGACTACGACGTGCTCGTCTGGACCGGCGGCATCACCGGCCGCGACTGCGTCCGCGACGTCGACCTCGAGAAAGACGAGCGCAACCACCGCATCCACTCCGAGGGCGACTTCCAGACGACGGACGAGCGCGTCTTC
>SDGW01001255.1_pt1 | contig 10554 bp, 8 predicted proteins | sample 2873831 | NCBI WGS metagenome assembly SDGW01 (sample SAMN08132700, study PRJNA421101) | hypersaline lake metagenome | isolation source: celular fraction 0.22 microns magnesium sulfate-rich crust from ephemeral... | place: Spain: Penahueca Lagoon, Toledo | collected 2011-07
ATTTTTTCGCGCCCCAAGGGGTGCGGCGCGTTCTGGAGAAGCAGAACTCGTCGTGTGAATATCATGGCTACTAGTGAGACGTCGGTTTCCTTCGAGGAGAGCGACACCCGACACGATGAGATGCACAGTACGATCGAACACTGGATCGGCGAGCTCGTCGACCACGTCGACGATGCACAGGAAAGCGATGAGTTCCAGGAATGGCTCGATGTCCAGAGTCGCTTCCATGACTACTCACATCGAAATACCCTGCTCATCAAGCTCCAGTGTCCCGAGGCAACGAGGGTTGCAGGCTACCACACTTGGCGAAATGACTTCGACCGGCATGTCCAGAAAGGCGAACAGGCGATCTGGATTTGGGCTCCGATCATCACCAAGCGCTGTCCCAAGTGCAAGAATGCACCCAGCTACCACGACCAGATCGACTGTGAGTACGACGAGAGGCCTCCAGGAGAGTGGTCGAAAGGGCTTGTCGGGTTCAGACCTACGACTGTCTTCGACGTCTCTCAGACCGAGGGTGAGCCCCTTCCCGAGTTGGAGACTGCGGCCACAGGGAATGCTGGCGATCTCGTGGTGAGGCTTACGGAGGTGGCTGAAGAACTTGGGGTGACCGTTCGAATAGTCGACGCTGATGAGTGGGAATACGGAGAGGCGATGGGCGTCTGTAAGTACCGATGCATCCATTCGTTCCAGCCCGTGGTGGAAGCAAAAGCCCGAGCGAATCAGGCCGATCTCGCTGTGACGTTGATTCACGAGTATGCCCACGCACTGTTGCATTTCGATGTCGACAGTGAACCCGAACGAGCGAAACGTGAGGTTGAGGCTGAGGCCGTTGCCTACATCGTGGGTCGGTTTTTCGAGTTAGATACCAGTGGCTCTGCGTTCTACTTGGCAGCGTGGGAAAATGAGGATTCGGAGGTGATCCAGGATCGCCTTGGTCGAATTAGTTCGACTGCTCAGGAGATTATCGAGGCCCTCGAAGACTAACCCATGTAGTAGAGATCACTCTCGCTACAAATCGATGCTATTCGGAAGTCTCAGTTTCAACACGGGGAAGTGCGATCACAGGACGGTCTGCCTTCGTGACGAGTTTAAGCGAGAGATCACCCGATAAAAACTGCACAATTCGATTCCCTCCACGAGATCGGTAGGCGATGGCGCTAGCATCAACCTCCTCGGCAGCATCAAAGATTGCTTCTACAACATCTCGGGCGTACACCTTGTGATCGTCAGCATCCGGAAACTCCTCACGGACTGCCGCAAATGATGCTTCAGCAATCGCTTCTGATTGCTCGACAGGTGTCTTGTCAGGGGAACCACCGCCTTTCTCAACAACGTGGAGGACAGTAACATGATCTGGATCGTATGGTGCGAGCTGCTTGGCAGTCACTCGTGCATCGTTCTCTGTCGCAACGGGAACAAGCACATTGGATAATAGCTCCTGGTCGACTGAGTGATCCATACCGAGTCAACACAAACTGTGAAAATAAACATTGCGGGTGATTGAGTTCTAAAAACACGATAATCCGTATTAAAATCCATTCAGATTACTGTATCCTGAATAACTTTATATACTATATTGTTCGAAGCGTATTTACTTACCAAATAGGTTAACAAGGGGCCACTGGTATCTGCGCTCACAATGCAACGAGTCGACGTCACTGATGTCAACCGATTCGGGCGACACCGTCTTGGGGGCTGTCGGCAGTATTTGAATCATTGTCTGTCTGATCTCATAGCGATGACAAGGCTGACTATGCAGTCACGATCTCTAACACAAATACACCGAAAGCGAGGGGCTCACTAATGGCTGACGAGGAACTCGCCAAGGATCTTGGCTTAGTGTCGGCGATGACTATCGGTATTGGGACAATGATTGGGGCGGGTATTTTCGTGCTCCCGGGTGTTGCAGCCCAAGAAGCTGGACCAATTGTTGTCGTCTCGTTCATCGTTGGTGGCGTGATCGCTATGGTCAACGCCCTGTCGATCTCCGAACTCGGGACTGCGATGCCGAAGGCTGGTGGGGGCTACTACTACGTTAATCGGGCATTGGGTCCGATGTTCGGTTCGATTGCTGGACTTGGCGACTGGATGGGCCTTGCGTTTGCGAGTGCATTCTACAGTATTGGCTTTGGCCAGTATCTGACTACCCTAGCACCGATTCCTGGATTCCTCTTCCTCAACGATATTCAGATTGGGGCTCTGATCGCCGGCGGGGTATTCGTCGCGGTCAACTACATAGGGGCGAAAGAGACAGGCGGTATTCAGACGATTATTGTCTTCACACTGCTGGCCATCCTGAGCATCTTTGCCATCGTTGGCTGGTTCTCATTCGACTATGCAACGCTTATCAGCGAAGGAGGACTCTCGCCGTTCGGCACGGGTGCAATCCTGCCAGCAACCGCACTAGTCTTCGTCTCCTTCCTCGGCTACGCGAAAATAGCCACGGTTGCTGAGGAGATGAAGAATCCCGGGCGGAACCTCCCGATTGCAATCATCGGGAGCGTAGCAATTGTAACTGTAATATACGCGATTCTCGTAACCGTCATGCTCGGGATCGTCCCGTGGCCGGAACTCAGCCTCGATGCCCCGGTCGCCGACGCCGCACGCGTCGCCTTCCCCGGCGGACTGGCGGGGATTGCCGCGACAGTCATGACACTCGGTGCACTGCTGGCGACCGCCTCCTCGGCGAACGCATCGATCCTCTCGTCGGCCCGGATCAACTTCGCGATGGGTCGGGATAAGATTGTCACCGACTGGCTCAACAAGATCCATCCGAACTACGCGACACCCTACCGCTCGATTGCGCTTACCGGCGGGATGATTCTCGTCTTGATCGCCTTCCTCGGTCGGGATCTCGAAATTCTCGCCAAAGCCGCCAGCGTGCTCCACCTGATGGTGTACGCGTTGATGAACATGGCACTCATCGTCTTCCGCGAGACTGATCCAGAGGGGTACGACCCCGACTTCACGGTGCCGCTGTACCCGATTACCCCTATCGTGGGGACGATCCTCTCGCTGGCGCTGATCGGCTTTATGAACCCAAACGAGATCGCGCTGTCGGCGCTGTTCGTCGTTGTAGCGATCTCGTGGTACTTCATCTACGCTCGCGGGGAGACCGACCATCAGGGCTATCTCGGCCAGTACGTCCTGGACCGTGCCGATGAGATGCCGGACGCAGCAGTCTCAGCCGCGTCGACCGTACAGCCGGATAGCAGCGACTATCGGGTGATGGTGCCGCTGTCGAACCCCCGGACCGAGAAGGACCTGATCGAACTCGGGAGCCTGCTGGCGAAAGCTAAAGGTGGCACTGTGGTCGCCACACACATCGTCCAAGTGCCTGACCAGACCCCTCTTTACGGAGGTTCAGAACACGTCGACAGGATCGACGCCGAATCGAAAAAACTGCTGGATGCGGCCCGCGAAGACGCCGAAACGTTCGGCGCAGAAGTCGAAACTCGAACGATCCTCTCGCATCGCTCCTTCGAGGAAGTGTTCGACGCCGCCCGCACCGATGAGGCTGATCTCGTCGTGATGGGATGGAACCCCAACTCGCCGTTGGCTGCAGGTCGTGTCGAGAGTCCACTCGATGAACTCACGAGTGATCTACCGTGTGACTTCCTCGTGCTGAAGGACCGCGGCTTCGATCTCTCCGATGTGTTGGTGCCGACTGCCGGCGGCTACAGCTCGGATCTGAGCGCCGAGGTCGCCCGCATACTCGCCGACCGTGGGTCAAATGTGTCGCTGCTCTACGTCGCTGACAACCCCACCAAGCAGGAGGCTGGTGAAACGTTCCTCAGTGAGTGGGCGGCTGATCACGACCTCGATGATGTAAGCCAGATCGTCGACGATTCGGGCGATGTCGAGGACGCAATTGCCCGCCATGCAGAGAACCACTCGATGGTTATCATCGGAGCAACACAAGAGGGGCTGCTTTCACGGTTGGTCAATGGGTCGCTGGCCTTCAAGGTACTCAACGAAGTCGAATCGTCTGTACTGTTGGCCGAGCGGCCGCAGTCTCGCTCATTGACCGATCGACTGTTCGGGCGATAATTGGCCCAACCCGGCAGTCGCTGTGGGCTAAATCAAGATGTCGAGCAACAACTGACACTCCACCGTTTTGGGGAAGAGGTCATATGGATTCGGCAGAAAAGTCGATATATGACCAATTCATCGACCGACCCGACACCGCCGGAGGGCTTACCTGACGATCTCGTGTCCGATTTAAATCAGCTCAATCCCGAAGAGCTACGCAAGGCGATCATCCACGCTCAAGAGCTGCTCCATGTGCGGGAGGAGCGAGATCCACTTGTTGAGCCTGCTCCCGGAGAGGATATCATCAGCATCACTGAACGCGAAGGACACACCGAGGTCATCAAGAAAGAGCCGTGCTACGGGGATTGTGATGACTGTCCACATGGGCCGTATCTCTATCACGTCAAAGAACAGGAGACACCGAATGGCGAATCCCGAACATTCTGGACTCTCATTGGAGAAGTATACTCTGATGACGAGTGAGCGAATTCTGAAGATTTTGATCAGATAGAATCGCTATGTATAGTTCGTTGTAGCGTTCAGGGATTCAGACCATACAGTACGGATCGGACGAAGACGAGCACTGGAATGATCTCCAGTCGACCGACCCACATATTGAGAACGAACATCGCCTCGGCGAGTGGATTCATTGATGGGCCGGTGATCCCCGATGAGAGGCCGACATTGCCCTGCGCACTGGCGACCTCGAACAGTGCGTCGGCGTAGCCGAAGTCGGGACCGGCGACGTTCACGAGGACGATACTGCTGACCACCAGCAGAATTATCCACAGCAGCGTGACGATTGCGGCCTCGCTAAACTCCCGTTCGAGAGTTTCGCGATCCAACACGCGGTCGCCGATCCGGGCGGAGATGATTGCGTTCGAGGGGAGAAAGACCCGCGAGAACTGCGAGATGATTCCGCGGCCGATGGTATAACCACGGATGATTTTGATGCCGCCGACAGTCGACCCCGCCGCGCCGCCCATTACCATCGCGCCGACGAGGAGTATCTTCCCGCCGGCGACCCACCGACCGATGGGAGCCGACTGAAATCCCGTACAGGTTAGAGCGCTAATCCACTGGAACGTCGAATCGCGAATAGCGTCAGTCTGCTGTGGTCCGAGTAGTTGTGCTGGTCCGGGGAAGAAAGTCGCACTTGTAAACGCATCCGATGCCACCGAGACTGTCAACGCGTTCTGGAGCGAGAGCCCCACGACACCCAATCCTAGCAAGATGAATAGCCAGCGCGTCTGGAGATCGCTGAGTAGTTCCTTAACATCCCGGTCGCGGAGGACGACATAATGAACCGGGAACGCAATCGCTCCAAGAATCATAATCGGGAGCAAAACGCCCTCGACCAACGGGGAGTTGTAGGTTGCAATCGAGTTATCGGTGACCGAGAACCCACCGGTCGTCAACCCGGTCATCGCGTGGTTGAGCGCCTGCCAGGCGGCTTCGAAGGTCGACAACGACTGGGCGTACTCGCTTCCGCTGCCGAGGATCGCGCCGAACAACAGAATGAACGCCAATACGGTGTAGCCGACGACGAGTTTCCAGACCGTGCGGACGGTCGACACCACACTTGGATGGATCTTCTCCTCGCGGGCCTCACTCTGGTAGAGAGCGTAGCTCCCACTGCCGGGCCTCGAAAGGATCGACACCGTCAGCACGATGACGCCGACACCACCGACGTATTGGATGAACGACCGCCACCACTGGATTGCCCGCGGCAGCGTGGGCTCGTGGATCGCCATTGTCAAGCCGCTGCCGGTCCAGCCACTCATGCTCTCGAAAAAGGCATGCAGCGGGCTCCGGAAGTAGGCTAAACTGGAGAGTGTCGTCGTCCCACCGACCCGGATCGGTTCCCACGTGCTGGTGTCCATCCCCGCCGGGACGAACGTGTCCATCACGGCCGCTGGAGTGATCCACGCCGTCAGGAGGAAGGGCAGCGAGCCGAAGGCAGCCACCATGAACCAGCCCGCGGCGGCGATGACCATCCCGTGTTTCATACGTGGGGCCGGAGCGTCCCCAAGGCGTCGGTTCGCCGTGCCACCGACGCCCGCCGTCACGCCGCCGACGATGACGAAGGCGACTGCGGGATACCACTCCTGAAAGCCAACCGCGATCAGGGCGGTGATGGTCATCAGTGCTGCCTCAATCAGGAGGAGGGAACCGATATCCCGACCGATGATCCGTAGGTCAGTCGGGAGCAGATTCGAGGTCCGTGTCGACATTCTACTCGTCCTCGGCGTGGCCGAAGATGTCGGTGACTTGGGGCGTCACGCCGTCGGCCGAGTACACCGTGACGATGTCGTCTTCCTCGATGACGGTGTTTCCGCGGGGGGTGATCGGTCGGTCGGCACTCTCGCGTTCAATGGCGACAATTAGCATTTCCTCACCAATGAGCCCCTGATCGTTGGCCTCCTGAAGCGTTTTTCCAATGATGGTTGCATCCGATTTGACCATGATTTCGAAGACCTCGGCTTCCTCGCCGATGTGCATGAAGTCGACGACGGAGGGTCGTTTGACCGCCCGATAGAGATACTCGGCGATGAGACTCTGGGGGTTTTCCATCGTGTTGACCCCGATTCGTTCGAACAGATCCATATGTTCGGGGTTGTGGACGACCGAGACGATGTGTGGGACCGACAACTCCTGTGCCAACAGACAGACCATGATGTTGGTCGCGTCCTGATCGGTCGTCGAGATGAGCGCGTCGGCCCGGTCGACACCGGCGTCTTCGAGGACCTCCTTCGAAGTCGCGTTGTCGTTGATCACGAGGCAATCGTACTGTTTCGACGCCCGCTCAGCCCGATCGGCGTCGCGCTCGATAACAACGACCTCATTGTTGCCTGCGGTCGCAGTCCGGATGAGTGAGGTCCCGATATCGCCCGCGCCGACGATAACGATATACATTTGCTTCGGCTTTTCAATCGGCTAATTGAAAATGTATTGTTCTCCTTGAATTCTCTCGCTATTTGTGATTGGGCATTCAAACAGCTAGAATAGCTACTATATTCTCGTAGTTGTCTCCTGAATTGCATCAGCAGCGACAAAGAGAACAACGTGATCTCCTGGTGAGATTTCTGTATCCCCACGTGGTGTTACAAATTCATGACGGCGTGTGATGGCACCAATAACGACTCCATCTGGGAGGTCAGCAGTCGACTCGCGGATGGTTCGCCCAGCCAGCACACTGCTGTCGTCTATTTCGATCTCAATGACCTCTGCTTTATCACTCTCGATGAAGGCGACGTTCTCGGCTTTTCCAGACTGTGTGAGTCGCGTTATTTCCTCAGCAACAACGACACGGGGGTTGATTGCGACATCGATGCCCACAGTTTCGAATAGGTCAACGTAGGAAGGTGAATCAATAACCGCGACAGTTCGCTCAGCTCCGATCCTACGAGATAAGAGTGAGACAAGGAGATTTTTTTCGTCGCTTTCGAGTGCCGCAATGACTATATCTGCATCCCCTATGTGTTCTCGTTCAAGAAATTCAATATCAGTTGGATCGGACTCCAGTACTGTTGTTTCTGGGAGTTCTTCGGCAATCTCTCTGGCTCGGACCGGATCTGATTCGATGAGCCGTGGTCTAAAGCCACGTTCAGCTAACTCTCGTGCGGTGTGGTAGCCGATCTCGCTGCCACCGATGATTACAATCTCTTCGTCACTCCCGGTTTCATGGTCCGGTGCGAGAGCGTCCGCAAACGCAAGAACACTTGTTGGACTACCAATAACCACGATACGGTCGCCAGCCTTGATCACAGAACTCCCGTCAGGGATGATGACTTCATTTCCTCGAATGAGGGCTGCAAACGTGAGTGAATCATATCGGTCTGCCTCCTGAATCGTTTGCCCGGCAACTGGACACTGCTCGGTGACTTCGAATTCGGCCATCTGGACACGACCATTGACGAAGGGGTCGACATCTATCGCAGCAGGTAACCCAACCACACGGACGATAGATTCCGCAGTAAGTAGGTTTGTACATACCATAAAATCGATTCCAAACGCGTGCTCGGATCTGTTCCAGGTGTCAAGATATTTGGTGTACTTAATCCGTGCAATCGTAAACGCCTCACTGAGAGCTGCAGCGGTCGAACAAACGACAATATTCGTTTCATCGTCGTCGGCACTCGCGATCACCATATCAGCGTCTTCAATGCCAGCTGTTTCGAGTATGTGCATCGCGGTTCCATCGCCGGGAACGGTCAATACATCGTACCTAAAGCTGAGTTCTTCGGCTCGATCTGGATTCTTTTCAATGATCGTCACATCATGGGTAGAATCCAGATCTGCAGCAATGCTTTCGCCAACTTGACCGCCTCCGACGATAATGATGTTCATAACTCGAAGCCTCTCATTACATAATATAGCTTATCGTTCAGTATATTATTTCGCACTAGGACTCGGCCTATTCTAAATCAACAGCTTCGATCCGGAGCCCTCATTCATATTTCATGTTAAGGCCACTAGACACTTCTGTCGATACTGCCAATTTCTCTGGGTTACAATTGTGGCCCGAAGCGTTGAAACGGTTGTGACGAATCAGGTGATTGTAATTGTATGAATGGGATTCCTGTTATGAAATGGCGACTTGATTGGAATGCAAGTGTGAGCCTAGTTGGAACCATCATTAAATATCTCGCTCTGACAATGCTGATCCCACTTTTTATCTCAATCATATATATGCGAGACATTTGGGTATTTGTCGCCGCGATCGGGATCACGCTGGTCATCGGGTTCGGTCTCGAACAACTCGATGACGATCCGGATCTCGGGCCCACCGAGGCGCTGTTACTCGTCTCGCTGTCGTGGCTTGCTGTCGCTGTTGTTGGTTCAATCCCGTATCTGCTTGCCGGGTATGGAACTGAGTCTGTGTTTCGCCTTCCAGTAAATGCCCTCTTCGAGTCGATGAGCGGCTTTACAACAACAGGGTCGACAGTGGCTGGCGAGCTCAGCTTCGATCGACACTCACACGCGCTGTTGATGTGGCGACAGCTCACCCAGTGGCTCGGCGGGATGGGTATTATTGTCTTAATGATCGCCATACTGCCGGAACTTGCAGTCAACGGAGCCCAGCTGATGGAGTCGGAAGCCCCCGGACCAGAGCTCCAGAAACTGACGCCTCGAATCGCCGAAACTGCTCGTGCACTGTGGCTGATCTATTTCGGCTTCACGCTGGTGTTGATTGGTCTGCTGTACGGTGCCCATCTACTGGGATTTGCGCCCAATATGAACCTGTACAACGCGATTGCGCATGGCTTCACCACACTTCCGACCGGTGGATTCTCCCCGCAGGCCGACAGTATTGCAGCCTTCGGTGCTGTTGTTCAATGGATCATCCTCCCGTTCATGGTAATCGCTGGTGTGAACTTCGCGCTGTTCTGGCACGTTCTCAAAGGTGAGTTCCGGGTCTTAGTCGACAACCCCGAGTTTCGAGGATATATGGGAGCGACTGCAGTGCTCATCGCCGTGCTGTCAGTGGTTCTGGTCCGCGGGGCCGCACCACCAATGGAACTCGGCGGGGTTACAGAGGGGTTGACGGAGAATACGATCCGACAAGCAGCCTTCCAAATCGGGTCTCTATTGAACTCGACTGGCTATGCGACTGCCGACTTTGCACAGTGGGGTGAGCATGCACAGATGGTACTCCTCTTCGCGATGTTTATTGGTGGGTCAGCTGGGTCGACTGGTGGTGGTGTCAAAGTCGTTCGCTGGCTTATTACCCTGAAGGCCATCCGTCGAGAGCTGTATACTACTATTCATCCAGATGTCGTCAGGCCGGTTCGACTCGGCGGACAGATCGTCGACGAGGATGCGATCCGCGGCATCATGGTTTTCACAGTATTGTACATCTTCCTATTTGCAATATCAGCAGTGTTTCTGAGCCTCGACTCAGCACGAATCGGCTACGAACTGTCGGCTCTCGAAGCGATTAGTGCTTCGCTGGCAACGCTTGGTAACATCGGACCCGGATTCGGTTCACTCGGTCCCTTTGGAAGCTTTCGACACTTCTCAGACCTTTCGAAGCTCCTGATGGTATTTCTCATGTGGATCGGTAGATTAGAAATTGTGCCTGTACTGGCACTGTTTGTTGGGCGTCTCAAAGATCGATAGCCTTCATCGATTTCACGAGGTCTACTCTGATTGGATTTTATCCCACCTCTCGACACAGCTCTCACAGAGTCGACCAGTAAAACCGTCTACCTCTACTTTTTTAACTGAGGTGTCGTCTCCGCAGCGTTCACACTTCATATATGCTCGTTAAATATAGATGAGATATTGTGCAGGTTTCAGCTACTGCCAGATATATCCAAGGCATCCTTTTGAGAGTTATCTTCGAGAAAATACATTACTCGTTCACTTGCGGTTCAGAGAATCAACCTCGTTGAGGGCTTCTGTAGCAACATCACCTAACTCCCCAGCCTCGATATGTGAATACCGCTCACGGACCATCTCCTCCGAATTGTCGAGATACCTGGCAGCGACTGTATACCCGAACGCGCGAACGAG
>SDGW01001515.1_pt1 | contig 10551 bp, 7 predicted proteins | sample 2873831 | NCBI WGS metagenome assembly SDGW01 (sample SAMN08132700, study PRJNA421101) | hypersaline lake metagenome | isolation source: celular fraction 0.22 microns magnesium sulfate-rich crust from ephemeral... | place: Spain: Penahueca Lagoon, Toledo | collected 2011-07
TCAATCCCCATCGAAAACAACTGATCACAGACCTTTTGAACATTTTTAAGAGGTACCTGGCCATCATAAGGGCATCCAAATACAGTAGAAATATAACCGCGAACGGATTTATTCTCTGCTTTAGCACCCTCGACAACTTCCTGTAAAACAGGAAAGGTTTCATCAATGGACTTATTAATATTCTTTTTGTTATGTGATTCTGAAGCGGACATGAAGATCGACACTTCATCAACGTCTGCCTCAAGCGCTCGTTCCAAACCTTTCATGTTTGGAACAAGCGTGGCATATGTTACTTCAGGATTTCGCTTAATACCTTTCGCTACCTCTAGGGCATCTCCTAATTGAGGAATCCACTTAGGATGTACAAAGGATGAAATTTCAATATAAGATAACCCAGTTTCAGATAAATAATTAATCCATTCAATTTTATCTTCAGTTGGTATCATTTCTTTTTCATTTTGAAGGCCGTCCCGTGGACCGACTTCTTTTATCGTTACGTTGTGTGGTAGTTGCATGTGATCCCTCCTAACACTATTCTAAGATCGCTACAACGTCTCCTTCATTTACAAAATCGCCTTCCTGAACTTTTAACTCTTTAACAGTACCATCATCTTCAGTAGCAATGGGGATTTCCATTTTCATAGATTCTAAAATGAGAATATCTTGACCATCCTCTACTTCTTCCCCTTCTTTAACAACAATTTTCCATACACTTCCTGCCATGTTTGCTTTTATTTCGATCATTTTGCTTCCTCCTTCAAGTAGTAAGACTGAATAAAGTGTGTGTTTGTATTACCATGTTTAAATGCATCATGTTTTAGTACATCGAGGAGCATCGGAATATTCGTCTTGATGCCTTCAATTGTATAGTTTTCAAGAGCGTAAATCATGCGTTCAATAGCTTCATCTCTGGTTTCTGCCCATGTGATACATTTTGCGATCATAGGATCATAGAAAGGAGAAACCATTGATTCTTTATGAACACCAACTTCATGTCGAATAGAATCCCCTTGTGGAAGTTCTAAGTTTGTCATTTGGCCTGGAGCAGGATAGAATGTTTTCGGATCCTCAGCATATACACGCACTTCAATAGCGTGGCCGTGCATGGTAAGTTCCTCTTGCTTATAGCGTAAAGCATCACCATTAGCAATACGAAGTTGTTCATGAACAAGGTCAAATCCCGTAATTTCCTCTGTTACAGGATGCTCAACTTGGAGTCTAGTGTTCATTTCAAGGAAATAGAAGTTTTGGTCTTCGTCAACCAAAAACTCAATTGTTCCAGCGTTTTTGTAACCAATAGCTTTAGCTGCTTTAACAGCTGCATTTCCCATTTTGTTTCGAGTCTCTTCAGAAATGAATGGAGACGGTGCTTCCTCAACAACTTTTTGATGACGACGTTGAATGGAGCACTCACGTTCAAACAAGTGAATCGTATTTCCTTCTTGATCAGCTAACACCTGAATTTCAATATGATGAGGATCGACAATTTTCTTTTCTAAGAACATTGTGCCATCACCGAAAAACATTTGAGCTCGCTTCGAGTTGCTTTCAAAGGCTTTAGCTAATTCTTCATCATTATGAACAATTTGCATACCGATTCCCCCGCCACCAGATGATGCTTTAAGCATGACAGGATAGCCAATATCCTCAGCAGCTTTCTTGGCTTCATCAACATCAGCTACAGCGGATTCAGTCCCTGGTATAACAGGTACACCTGCCTCTTTCATGGTTTGACGAGCCTCTACCTTACTTCCCATTTTTGACATAACCTCAGGGGTAGGTCCGATAAAGGTGATCCCTTCTTCTTCAATTCGGTTAGCAAAATCCCCATTTTCACTTAAAAGACCGTATCCTGGATGAATCGCATCAACTTCAGCCTGTTTAGCAATTTCAAGGATCTTATCGATGTTTAGATAGCTCTCATGAACGCGAGTGCCTCCAAGGGCGTAGCTTTCGTCGGCTTCACTCACAAAGGGACTATCAGCATCAGGTTCTGAATACACTGCTACAGATTGAATGCCAAGTTTTTTGCAAGTACGAATAATACGTGAGGCAATTTCACCTCTATTTGCAATCAAGATCTTGTTAAACATAACAAACGCTCCTTATTTCGATTGAATCGTATTTTTTGCATCTTCTCGTAATTTGAACTTCTGAATTTTCCCACTCGCTGTCATTGGGTACTCATCCGTAAATCGAATATAGCGCGGAATCTTGTGATGTGATATTTGTCCTTTACAAAATGCATAAACATCTTCCTCTGTTATTGAAGAAGTTTCTTTTGTTATGATCCAAGCCATGAGCTCTTCCCCGTATTTTTCATCAGGAACTCCTACGATTTGAACATCTAAAATCTCCTCATGCTGATACAAAAACTCTTCTACTTCGCGTGGATAAATGTTTTCCCCTCCACGAATAACCATATCTTTCATACGACCTGTGATTTCAATATAACCTTGTTCGTCTATCGATGCGATGTCACCTGTATGAAGCCATCCTTCTTCATCAATGGCTGTGTAGGTAGCTTCTTTATTTTTATAATAGCCTTCCATAACTAGGTAACCTCTTGTACAAAGCTCGCCTGGAGTTCCTGTAGGTACCTCTTCTTTTGTAGCAGGATCAATGACTTTCACTTCTACATTTGGATGGGCTTTTCCAACTGAGCTAACACGTAGCTCTATTGGATCGTCAGTCCGAGTTTGTGTAATGACTGGAGAAGATTCAGTCTGGCCATACGCAATCGTGATCTCCTCAGCACCCATTTTATTTATGACGTTTTTCATTACTTCCATCGGGCATGTGGATCCAGCCATAATACCTGTTCGTAGATGAGGATAACCGTTTTCTTTGAATTGAGGATGATTTAGTTCTGCAATAAACATGGTAGGTACACCATGTAGTCCTGTGCAGTTTTCTTGTTCGACAGCATGAAGCACTTTTTCTGGGTCAAACTGTTCAAGTATGACCATCGTTGCACCTTTAGAAACTGCAGCCATCGTACCTAATACACATCCGAAACAATGGAAGAAGGGAACTGGAATACATAAGCGGTCTTCGTTCGTAAGCTCCATGCAATCTGCAACCTGATTTCCATTATTAACAATGTTGTAATGGGAAAGCATGACTCCTTTAGGGAAGCCAGTTGTACCAGATGTATATTGCATATTAATGACGTCTTTATAATTCAATTCTTGATGACGTTGCTTAAGCTGATCATCACTAATTGCTTTACCTTGATCCATGACTTCTTGCCAGGAATACATATTTTCATATTCTTCATCGCTCAACACGATAATATTTTTTAAGTACGGTAGATTTTGAACTTCAAGCTTCCCTTTGTCATGGGAATCAATCTCAGGACAAACTTCACGCAGAACCTCTATGTAAGAGGTCTGTTTAAAGCTTTCAGCTAAAATTAACGTTGTAGCATCTGATTGCTTTAGTAGATACTCAAGTTCTTTTGCCTGATAGTTGGTATTCACCGTGACCAATACGGCTCCCATTTTCCCTGTTGCAAATTGAGAGATTAGCCATTCAGGTTTGTTATCTGACCAAATTGCTACATGCTCTCCTTTTTCAATTCCTAAAGCCATAAATCCTTTTGCAGCTTCATTTACCATGTCATCAAATTCCTGATACGTCTTACGTAACCCAAGCGGTTTCAGAAGCGAACAACTTCGCATATGCAGATTCTTTAGAAAAATTCTTTCCTTGGTCTTTTAACCATGCAGCTTTTAGGACCATATCACGAGCAAGTTCAACTTCCATTGCCATATCCGCAAGCTTAAATTGAATAGCCTGGAAGTTTGAGATGGTTTTGCCGAATTGCTTACGCTCTTTGGCATAGGCAAGTGCTTTATCAAGGGATGCCTGTGCAATTCCAACAGCTAGAGCACCAATTGAGATACGACCACCATCTAGTGTGTAAAGGAACTGATTAAAGCCTCTCTTCTCGTCCCCTAAAATATTCTCTTTTGGTACCCGAACATCCTCCAAAATAATTTCACAAGTATTCGATGCACGTACACCCATTTTGTCATAATTACTGTTTATGGTGAGCCCTGGAGTATCCTTAGGCACGATAAATGCTGAGATAATGTTCTTACCTTTTTCATTTTTTCCTGTTACTGCTGTCACTGTAATTGAACGGGAGTATTCTGCATTTGTAATCCAGCACTTTTCACCATTAATGACGTATTCATCTCCGTCAAGAACGGCTTTCGTTTGCGTTCCACCTGCGTCAGACCCAGCGTTTGGCTCTGTTAAGCCGAATGCAGCTAAACCTTCACCTTTTGCTAATGGAACTAACCATTCTTGTTTTTGTTCCTCAGTACCAAAATAGTAAATAGGACTAGAACCTAAGGAAACAGCAGCAGCATAGCTAAGTCCTGTTCCACCACAAACGCGACCAATCTCTTCAACAGCAAGCGCGTATGTTATGGTGTCTCCACCAGAACCTCCATATTCCTCAGGGAACGGAATGCCTAAAAGACCTAATTTCCCCATCTCATCAAAGATATCTTTTGGAAATTCAGAGTTAATATCCATTTCAACAGCACGTGGAGCAATCTTCTCCTGAGCAAAATCTCTTACCATCTTTCTTGTCATTTCTTGTTCTTTTGTTAAAGAAAAATCCATATCGTATCTCCCCTTTATATTATAGATACCGACTGGTTGGTCGGTGCTAACTAAATAAAAAATACTTTCTAGCTATTCATTTTTGTTTGAAGAAAAAACTCATTGTAGCGGTCTTGCTGTAGAGTTTCTCCGGTAAGGACAGAATGAAGAATTAAATCGACAAAAACATGAGAGATTTCCTCAATCTCTTTCTCTCCATTTTTCCGATACCATTTATACGTCCAGTTCACCATGCCCAGAACAGCCATACCGGTGATTTCAACTGGTAGTATGGAACGGAATTCACCTTTGTCTTGCCCTTCTTGTAGTACTTCAAAAATGTTTTGCTTAAATTGGTCTCGTTTCTTTTTAATCAGTTCTTCATAGTCAGGCTTTAGATATGTGCTTTCTTGATAGAATACAGAAATGTGTGGTTTGTATAAGTCAAATACTTTTACAAAGGATTCTATGATGGCTTTTAATTTCTCAGTTGGATTGTCGTAGGTTTGTTTTGCTTGATTGGCTTTCTCTAATACATATGTAATAAACGTGTCATGTATCACATACAAGAGTTCATCTTTAGAGTGAAAATAGTGATAAAAACCTCCTTTAGATGCTCCACAGTGCTCTACAATTTGATTAATAGATACACCATGGTATCCGTGTTTCTCAAATAACTCTAAGGATGATTGAATGATTCTTTCTTTTAGATCAGTCATACATCATCTCCTCATCATATGACAGCGCTTTCACCAATTTGTAAATAATTTTATCATAAATTTCTGAAAATACAAATGATTCATAGAAATATAGAACCCTTGGACTACAAGGTTTATAATTTAATGTTTTTGCATTTTTCTTTAATTTATATTCGGAGTTACTACTTAGTATTGTTGAGATATTAGGATTCTAGTAGCAATTTAAGGAGATCATGTATATTGGAAAAGAAATGTAAATAGACTATAAGCATACGTATGTGGCCAAAGGAGATTGTGTATGCCTAAAAAGGTGTTGTTTTTTGGAGATTTTGGAGTAGATGATGTTTTTGCTTTACTCTATGCAAACTTCCAAGAAGATATAGAAGTTGTAGGTGTTGTGACAGGGTATGGGAACATCCCAAGAAAAAATGCTGAACAAAATGCATTATTCCTTCGAGCGCTCACACAAGCGGAAGAGAAACTTTCCATAATTCAAGGTGCTTATCACCCTTATACTGGGGTTTATCCAGAATACTTCCCTGAAATTCACGGTGAATATGGGCTTGGCCCCTGGGAACCTGATATACAGTCCATTAAAGACTTTACCATCGACAGTTATGAAAAAGCAATTGATTTAATCTTAGAAAACAAAAATGACATAACCATCGTTAATGTAGGTCGATTATCTTCATTAGCTACTCTATTTGTTATTTACCCTGATGTTAGTGATCTTGTAAACGACTTCTATATTATGGGGGGAGCCTTTTTTTATCCTGGTAATGTAACGCCCGTTGCGGAAGCAAATATCTATGGAGATCCCTATGCAGCAAATCTGGTACTTACATTAGCAGACAACGTAAAAATTTTTCCTTTAAATGTTACGAGTCAAGCACTATTAACAAGATCTATGATTGAATATATAGGTGAAAACTGTAAAAACGAAGCTGTAGGAAACATTTTATCACCCATGTTTGAATACTATTTTGCTTTTTACCAGAAAAAATCATCTGTTCCTATCCAGGGTGTACCTATTCATGATTTAGTCCCCTTCTGGGCGATGATTAATGGAAATGAGGTTATGTATCAAAAAGCTCCAGTAAAAGTGGTTATAGATGAAGGGGTAGCTTTTGGGCAGACTATTGCGGATTTCCGACAAATCAAAGAAAAAGAAGATTATCCAATTCATAGCATTGCGAATCAATTCGATTATTCAGCCTATGTGCAGGACATTATGGATACGTTTACTTGTTAATTCTCTAGAAACTCAGCAGGGACATCGTAAGATTACTAATTATAAATCAAACCCAGAGCCTAATATTATACTCTGGGTTTTTAAGTTTACATAATTATATTATTGTTGCTCTTCATCTTGTCCATCATCAAATACTTTCTCATAATCTTTCGCTTTCCAAAGTTTGATGACTTCACCTGTTTCATCCGTATCAATCACAAACGATCCATTGCTGTAACGGTCGCTTGGTTTTAGCTTAAGTGGCATAAATTCATCTACTGTACCGTTATTTGTTTCAAAATAAAGTATATCTTCATCATGTACAATCTCTATCCCTGCGACGCGGTGAGGATTTCGTTTCAACTCTCTAAGCATGACTACGCCTTTCTTCGCTCGAGTAGACTTTTCAAACTCCTTCAACTTCATCCGTTTGACCGCTCCACGCTGTGTAATTAACACAAGAGATGGATTTGTAAAGTTACCAAATACTTTTCCGCCTACGATCCACTCATCATCTTTCAATTGCATAGCTTTCACACCTGCAGCTCGTTGACCAATCGGTTTAACTTCAGATTCGTGATACCACAACCCATAACCCTTATTGGAAGCAAGGAATACATCACATTGACCATCTGTTATATGAACATCAACCAACTCGTCTTCTCCCTTGAGGTTTATACCTACTAGAGGCTTGGAGTAACGTTGAGCTTGATATAATCCTAACTCGCTTCGTTTAATCATACCGTTTTTCGTTACAAACATGAGGTACTTCTCTTCAGAGAAATCACGAATTGGAATAGCACGCATGAGATGCTCATCTTTATCAATCGTTATGATATTTGCCACGTGCTGTCCGAGATCTTTCCAACGGATATCTGGCAGCTCGTGAACTGGTAAGAATAAGTAATTTCCTTTGTTCGTGAATAAAAGAAGTGTATCGGTTGTATTGATTTCAAATAAACCTAATAAATGGTCTCCTTCCTTCATTGCGAAGTCTGCCCCATTTGAGGCTGCATATGAACGAAGACTCGTGCGTTTTGTGTACCCTTCCCTCGTAACCGAGACCAATACATCTTCACTAGGTACTGTAACCTCTAAATTAATCTTAAGCTCTTCCACTTTCTCCTCAATCTTCGTTTTACGAGGTGTTGAGTACTGCTTTTTAATTGAGCGAAGATCTTTTTTGATTACGTTTAGAAGCTTATTTTCATTATTTAAGATGGTTTCAAGCTCCTCAATCTTTTGCTTTAACTCTCCAGATTCTTTTTCAAGAGATGTAATATCTGTGTTCGTTAAACGATACAATTGAAGATTTACAATGGCTTCTGCTTGAGCATCTGTAAATCCAAATGCGTTTATAATTTGTTTCTTCGCATCTTGCTTATCTTTAGAAGCCCGGATTGTGGAAATAACATCATCTAAGATTGATATTGCCTTCATAAGACCTTCAACAATATGAGCACGTTCTTTTGCTTTACGTAAGTCATACTGGGATTGACGTGTGACAACTTCACGCTGGTGTGAAATATAAGAATCTAAAATAGATTGCAGACTTAACAGCTTAGGTGTTTTATCTTGAATGGCCACCATATTGAAATTGTAATTAATCTGTAAGTCCGTAGCTTTATATAAAAAGTTTAGTATGCCTTCACTATCTGCATTTTTCTTAAGTTCAACTACGATTCGAAGGCCTGTGCGATCTGTATCATCACGCACTTCTGCAATGCCTTCTACTTTTTTATCTAAGCGTAACTCGTCCATTTTCTTTACTAGTGTCGATTTATTGACTTCAAATGGAATCTCGTCAATTACGATTTGCTGTCTATTCCCTTTTATATCTTTAATTGCGGCACGCGCACGAACAAATATTTTACCTTTACCTGTTTCATAAGCTTGCTTAATCCCTTCAACACCTTGGATAATGCCGCCTGTTGGAAAATCAGGTCCCTTAATCGCTGTCATTAAGTCATCAACTGTTACATTAGGCTTATCAATTTTCATGATAACAGCATCAATGACTTCCTCAAGGTTATGAGGTGGAATCTCAGTAGCATAACCTGCTGAAATACCCGTAGATCCGTTCACTAAAAGATTTGGAAACTTTGCGGGAAGTACTACAGGTTCTTGGATCGTATCATCAAAGTTTGGAATAAAATCTACGGTCTCTTTATCAATATCTCGTAGCAATTGTGATGAAATACTCGATAGCCTTGCTTCAGTATAACGCATGGCAGCCGGGGGATCTCCATCGACACTACCATTGTTTCCGTGCATTTCTACTAAACCATTACGTACCTTCCAATCCTGACTCAGACGGACCATGGCATCATATACGGATGTATCACCGTGGGGGTGATAGTTACCAATAACCGTACCAACAGTCTTAGCAGATTTACGGTAAGGTTTATCATGTGTGTTTCGTTCCTGATCCATTGCATAAAGAATTCTGCGTTGAACAGGCTTAAGACCGTCTCTTACATCAGGAAGAGCACGGTCTTGAATAATATATTTACTATAACGTCCAAAACGATCGCCTAATACTTCTTCTAAAGGCAGATCCAAATATTTTTCTGTTTCAGCCAAAAGTATATCCCCCTCTTACGATTGTAGCTTGTCGTTCTCTAGTATATTTGTTTGTTCCTCAAGTCCAAAGGCAACATGGGATTCAATCCACTTACGTCGTGGTTCAACTTTTCCGCCCATAAGGGTTGTCACTCTTCGCTCAGCTTGCGCCATATCATCAACTGTCACTCGAATCAATGTACGCGTTTCCGGACTCATAGTGGTCTCCCAAAGTTGTTCGGCATTCATCTCACCTAAACCTTTGTAACGTTGAATGGTATAGCCATTCTTAAATTCCTTAAGAATTTCCTGAAGCTCATCTTCTTCCCATGCATACTTAATTTGTTCTTTTTTGCCTTTACCTTTTGAAACTTTATAAAGCGGTGGTAATGCGATATAGATTTTTCCTTCTTTTATTAGTTCTTGCATATATCGATAAAAGAACGTTAATAAAAGAACTTGAATGTGAGCTCCATCCGTATCCGCATCTGTCATTATAATAATCTTATCATACTGTACATCTTCTAAATTGAAGTCTGCACCAACTCCAGCTCCAATTGTATGAATGATTGTTGAGATCTCCTCATTCTTCAAAATATCTTGAAGCTTTGCTTTTTCAGTATTAATAACTTTACCTCGGAGTGGTAGTACAGCTTGGAAACGACGGTCTCTTCCCTGTTTAGCTGACCCTCCAGCTGAGTCACCCTCCACAAGATATAATTCATTCTTTTGCGGGTTCTTGGATTGTGCAGGTGTTAATTTTCCGCTTAGCATCGTTTCTTTTCGTTTCTTTTTCTTGCCTGAGCGTGCATCTTCACGTGCTTTTCTTGCTGCTTCACGTGCTTCTTTTGCTTTAATCGCTTTTTTAACCAGCATCGTTGCTGAATCAGGGTTCTCTTCTAAGAAATAAGAAAGTTTTTCAGAAACAATTGAATCTACTGCCGAACGAGCTTCAGATGTTCCTAGTTTGCTTTTGGTTTGACCTTCAAACTGGAGCTTTTCCTCAGGAATTCGAACGGACACTACAGCTGTGAATCCTTCTCGTATATCATTTCCATCAAGGTTTTTATCTTTTTCTTTTAGAAGTCCTGTTTTTCGCGCATGGTCATTAAAGCTTCTCGTAATAGCGGTTTTAGAACCTGATTCGTGCGTGCCTCCATCTTTAGTTCGTACGTTGTTTACGAAAGAAAGCATGTTTTCAGCGTAGCCATCGTTAAATTGAAAAGCAAAGTCTACTTCAATGTTATCAACTTCTCCTTCAAAAGCCACTACAGGGTGAAGGGTATCTTTTTCTTCGTTCAAGTAGGAAACGAATGATTCTAAACCATCTGGATATTTATAGCTTTCTTCCATGTCATGACGCTTATCAACTAATACGATTTCGAGGCCCTTTAATAAGAAAGCCGCTTCACGTAGACGTTCAGATAAGGTTTCAAAATGATA
>SDGW01001256.1_pt1 | contig 10549 bp, 10 predicted proteins | sample 2873831 | NCBI WGS metagenome assembly SDGW01 (sample SAMN08132700, study PRJNA421101) | hypersaline lake metagenome | isolation source: celular fraction 0.22 microns magnesium sulfate-rich crust from ephemeral... | place: Spain: Penahueca Lagoon, Toledo | collected 2011-07
GTCTCAGATGATGAGGCACTGGCCGCCTTCCGTGAACTGAGCGAAGCAGAGGGGATTATTCCCGCCTTAGAGCCGGTCCACGCGCTTGCGCTGGCCGCCAAACTGGCTGAGGAAGATCGGCACGATACACTGCTCGTGAACCTCTGTGGCCGTGGCGATAAAGACATGCAAACGGCTGCGGAGCACTTTGATCTGGCAGACTAAGGGATTTTGTCGGTACTAGGCCTCTCGCTGTATATTCTACGTCAACATCTCCACCGTGACCTCTCGGAGCTACTGGACCCAATTGTCTCGGATAGTCGATGAACCGACAGCTTCGGGAACAGTGGGGAGACCCTTAACCAACAGATTCTATTTTTCGATCCTGACTGGTGGTTAACACTCCGTAGGTGCCTACTACTGAATTCAGACTGACAACGCGTGTCCTCTTAGGATATCGAGAGGAGGGGTTGTCGTGCTGTCTCTCTTGTATTGAACCCCCGTCGAGCAACTTTGAGTGGGCTTAACATCTCGAGTTCGCGGGGATCGGGGTTTCGTTCGGCATCTTCCAGGAGAGTGCGGCATCCAGCGAGGCGTTCTTGACACAGGGCCATTCGTGGCTCTTTTCGGAACTCCCGAATTTCCTCCACTCCCCCGTAGTCGAGCAATTTTAGCGGAATAGTGGAGAGCCGGTAGCTCGTCGTGAGCCGTCGACTGCCGGTGGATGTCGATGGTGGCGCCGAAATCGTCGAGGATCTGGTAGAGCGTCCGGAAGTGGGTGTAGTTCCGCTAGCAGTTGTCGTAGGTGGCCTCGACATAGCGGATTGCTTCCCGGAGTTGTTCGGTAATCAACTTCGAGACACAGATTTTGTCGACGCCGTTCGGGCCGGTGACGATGGCGGTGTCAGCGGATTCCCCGTTCGTAATTGGTTCAAGAACGCTTGAGAGATGGTTGACCTCGGTGTCGCGATGCTCAATTTCCCGTGATACGAACCCAGCGGGGAGAACGCGAGCACCGTAGATCATCTATCGGTGGCTAACTATTCTCTGGATAAACCGCTCTGTTGAATCCCCAGAAGGCGTCGGGACCGGGTCATTCTGTGCTCGGTTCAAACCCCCTACCGAGAGAATTTGGAGATGGAATCTTGGTAGAGAGCAAGAGATTGAGATCACCGGGTAGATCGATCCGATTCATTAACGACTAAGAGTGAGATGAACGCACCTTCAGAGACTGAGACCCCGTTCGTCATCGGATTCAACAGAACAGATCACTCTCCAAGTCCGCGTCAGCCACGTCCATCTCCTCGTCCGTCAGGCTCGACGCCCCAATCTGCGAGAGATGTCCCGTTTCAATATGGAGGAAGTCAGCCCATCAACCTCCTCAGCAAGTGCTTCAGCGCACTCATACTCTTTGTCCTCAGTGCGCTGCCCGTACGACGTGTGGAGGAAGTACGGCTCGTACCCTTGCTCTATCGCCTCGTAGACAGTCGTCGCACTATCCATCCGGCCAGATAACGTCATCAATCGTAAATGGTCATAATAGATGCGCCTAGGTAGATCAGATCAATATATTATATATCCGGAAATTTCTGTAGGAACCGTGCAGTCGTCTCGATACCGTTTTGGAAACAATCTAAGTCGAGGTGTTCGTTCGGCGAATGATTTCCTTGATCGGGATTCGCATACGGAACGACGAGTACATCGACGTCTAATTCAGACCGGAAGTGAGCTGCCGGAAGGCTCCCCCCGAGAAGCGGCATTTCGACTGGTTCCGTGTCCCATGCCGCTTCAAGTGCGGCGAGAAGAGGCGCGGCAGCCGGAGTGTCGAGGGGTGTCTTCATCGGCGGGAAGGAACTCAACTTCGTCACCCTCACGCGTGGGTTCACCCGTTTAACGTGCTTCGAAATCCGTTCTAAGACGCGGTCGGGATCTTGATTTGGTACAAGACGAGAATCGAGTTTGGCAGTCGCTCGGTGGGGAATGATTGTTTTTTTCCCTTCCCCTTCGTAACCGCTTGAGAGCCCGCTAACGGTCAGGGTCGGTTCCAACAACAGTCGCTCGTAGTAATCGTCATCAGTGGCGAATTCGTCAATCCCAAGATCAGATTTTAACGCCTCCTTGTCGACCGGAATGTCAGCAACCATCGCGCGGTCTGCCGCCGAAATCTCGATATCTTCGTGGAATCCATCGACAGTTATTTTGTCGCCTTCAAACATCGAGGTAATGACCGCGATCAGCTCGTTAGCCGCATTCGGGGCTGGACCACCAAAGTTCCCCGAGTGGAGATCCGAATCCGCCGTTTCAAGATCGAGCTGGTATGAGATAATCCCGCGATTCCCGTATATGAGCGTCGGCCGTCGAGAGGCGTGCATCGGCCCGTCCGCGACGTAAATCAGATCGCTATCAACGATCTCATTCGGATCTTCACGGAGATACTCGATAAGTCCGGTGCTTCCGCTTTCTTCTCCACCTTCTATGAGGAGCTTGACGTTCACGTCAGGTTCCTCCTCGAAACGGCTCAACGTGTCGAGCGCAAAGACGTGTGTGAGGAACTGCCCTTTATTATCTCCGGCACCTCGGGCGTAAATTGAGCCATCTCGAACCGTCGGCTCGAACGCCGGCGTCACCCAGTCTTCCTCTGCCCCTGGTGGCTGAACGTCGTAGTGTCCGTAGAACGTCACCACCGGTGCAGATTCATCCACGATGTGCTCGGCATACAACAGCGGGTATCTACTCGTCTCGATGCGCTCGGTCCGGTCAAACACGGAATCCTCAAGCATGGACTGGAGAAGATCCGCGCACTCCGACATTCCCTCTCCAGTCGTACTGATGCTTGGCTGCGCCAAGAGTTCGAAGAGATCGGAACGGTACGCAGATAGACGATCTTCGATTATCGTATCAATATCAGTCATCGGAATCACCCCGTTCATCGTAAATGCGCTCGCTGAATGCAGCCACGATTCGATCGGTCACCTCTTCACCTAATTCGAGCGTCGCCTTGGTCGGATCTCCCATGTGCCCTAATTCCGTTACTGCGTCGAGTCCGTTCATCGTCAGCGTTGAGTTCGATACATCACCGATGAATCCCGGCGTAAATTCCTCCTCACGCACGAGGTCCGGGCGGAGGTGCCACACGGACGCGGTTACCGCAGCACCGCCGTGCCCGCGCGCGTCGGCCGTAATTCCCATCTCATATAAACTGTCCATCAGCGGGTCGATGAGCAGATCCTTGTCGAGCAGCGTGATGAGCTGTGCGTCGACTTCGTCCGCGATCGACGGCAGGATCGCATTCATCGCCGGGAAATTGCCACCGTGAAGCGAGAACAGGACGATGTGTTCGAACCCGTGCGAGTCGAGGCTCGTACAGTAATCCTCAAGCACCCGCATCAGCGTCTCAGGGCGGTACGATATCGTCCCGCTGAAACCCATATGGTGCTCCGAACATCCGGGTCTAATTACCGGAGCAACCAGTGAATCACCGAGTATCTCCGCTAGCTCGATGCCGATCGCCTCCGCCCACGCGGCATCCTTAAGAATGCCCAAGTGCGGCCCGTGTTGTTCGACCGATCCCGCCGGGACAATCACCGTTGTGACCCCTTCATCTATCGCCGATTCGATTTCCATCCAAGTCAGCTCTTCTAACAGCGTTGATCGAAGTTCCATTATTTTGTTACCGCATGTTCCGTCGATCCGTCAACGGGATGGTCGTCGTACAGTACACAACGTGCCGATCTGTCTTCATCGACCGCGTACATCGGCGGCTCACCGTCTTGACACCGCGGCATTGCCTCTGGGCAGCGGTCGTAGAATCGGCACTGGTTCATCGCTTGTGTCAGGTCAGGGACTTCACCCTCCAGATGCACGGGTTCTCGATCAACGTCCGGGTTGATGATGGGCATCGACCCGACCAGCGCTTTCGTATACGGGTGTTTCGGATCGTCGATGATGCGCTTGGTTGGGCCGACCTCAACGAGTTTCCCAGCGTACATCACGCCGATCCGGTCGCACATGTGTTTTAAAAGCGAGAGGTCGTGGCTGATGTACACCGCCGTGAGCCCGAACTCCGCTTGCAGTTCTTTGAAGAGGTCGAGAATGCTGGCTCGGATGCTCACGTCAAGCATACTCGCCGGCTCATCGGCAAGGAGGAACGAGGGATCTAACGCGAGTGCCCTGGCGATTCCTACCCGTTGACGTTCTCCGCCGCTCAGCTCGGACGGGTACTCTTCCGCATAGGCCTGTGCTGGCCGGAGTCCGGCCTTTTCGAGGGTCTCATACACCTTGTTTGCACGCTCTTCGGCAGTGCCGATATCGTGGACGTCAAGCGGTTCCCGAACCCACCGGTACACCGTCCATTTCGGATTCAGTGACTGATACGGATCTTGATGGATGACCTGTGCCTCTCTGCGGAAATCGAACAACTCAGAGTCCGATAAACTGCTCACTTCCCTGCCGTCAAAGAAGATGCGGCCGTCTGTCGGATCGTGGAGACGGATCGCGGTCTTCCCGAGCGTCGTCTTTCCGCATCCGGACTCGCCGGCTAATCCGAACGTCTCCCCCTCTTTCACCGCTAGGCTGACGCCGTCTACCGCGTGAACGTGTGTGCCTTTTCCTCGACTGAAGAGTTGGGAAATGATCCCCTCGTTCATCGGGAAATGCTTGACGAGATCGTCAAGGGCGAGCTTCGCGTTTTCCATGTCGATCGATTGCGACTCACTCATCGTGACCACCGTCGGTAACGGACTGTTCCCTGTTTCCAGCGTTCTGCTTCCATGTGTCTCGTTTGCTGGCCTCTTCGCGGAGCATCTCCGCCTCATCGGCCCGATGACATTCGACGACGAGTCCGTCGTCGTACTCCTCGGGTTGTGGTGTCTCCTCCCAACACCGTTCTTCGGCAAACGGACAGCGGGGCGCGAAACGGCATCCCTCGTCAGGATCAACGAGGTCGGGCGGAGTACCTGGAATCGAGATCAGTTCCTGTGAGTCCGCTGTGATGTCCGGGAATGCGTTCCGAAGCCCGAGCGTGTACGGATGTCGCGGTGTTTTGATAATCGTGTCGGCGTCGCCGACCTCGACGACGCGACCGCCGTACATCACCGCGATCGTGTCGCAGGTCTCTGAGACCACGGACATGTCGTGGGTGATCATTATCATCGCGGCGTCGTACTCGTCTTGGAGATCAGAGATTGTCTCCAAGATTCGATCTTGAATGACGACGTCGAGCGCGGTCGTCGGCTCGTCCGCGAGGATGACGGACGGGTTCACAGCGAGCGCTAACGCGATCATCGCTCGCTGAGCCATCCCGCCGGAGAACTGGTGCGGGTAGTCATCGATCCGGTCTACGTCAAGCCCTAAATCTTCGAACAGCTCTTTGGCTCGTGAACGAGCTTCGGCTTTGGTGGTCTCATCTTCATGCGCGCGTATCACCTCGATGATTTGAGCCCCAACAGTGTGAACGGGATCGAATCCGTTCATCGCATTTTGTGGGATCATCGAGATCTCCTTCCAGCGGAGCTTCCGCTGGATATCTTTCATCGACATTTCGGTGACGTCATCCCCGTTGTATTCGATCGTGCCATCGATAATGTCGCCATTGTCGGGAAGTAACCGGATGATCGATTTGGCGACCGTCGTTTTGCCGCTGCCGCTCTCACCAACCAGCCCCAGCGTCTCATTTGGGGAAACGGAGAGTGAAACACCGTCTGCCGCGGTGACGTTCCCGTTTTTTGTCCGGTAATACGTTCTCAGATTGTCGATCTTTAATAGGTTCATTCTGTTAGCTACCTCTCGACGTGGTGGCTGCTGGACCGGATGCAACGATTCGACTTCCGATACCCCCGTTCAATTTGTGTTCGTCGCTCGGGTTCGATGGTTGTGGGTTTGCGGTCATATCACTGGGAATGGCGGAGCTCGGGGTTTGTTAACTCCTCTAACGCTCGTCCGATGAAGAACACGGACATGACTAGCAGCATGATACAGACTCCCGGTGGAACCACCCACCACCACGCGGATCTGATAGCCCCTGCGCTGTAAGCGTTGAACAGTATCTGCCCCCACGACGTCATGCTCGGGTCACCGAATCCGAGAAACGAGATGCTCGCCTCCGCGATAACGGCCCACGCGACGGAGAACGAACCGTACAGGAACGCGAGGGGGATCACGTTCGGGAGGATGTGATAGTACATGATCCGCATGTCGCTCGCGCCGATGGATCTCGCCGACTCGACGTACGGACGCTCCTTGTGACTAAGCACCTGTGACCGGATGACGCGTGCTGTCGAGCGCCAGAGTAAGACGCTGATCACGATGGCGATACTCCACAGACTCGGTCCCAGAAGGAACACCAACACGAGGACGAACGGGAGGAACGGGAGTCCGTACGCGATGTCGGTGAGACGCATCAACACGTCATCAACCCATCCCCCGAAGTATCCGCTTATGAGGCCGATGTTCACACCGATGAACACGGCGATGAACGCCGCGAGGACACCGACAAGTATCGATATTCGGGCGCCGATGATGACCTGTGACAAAACGTCTCGGCCGAGGTTCGTCGTTCCGAACGGATGCGCGAGTGACGGTTCAGCAAGTCGAAGCGCAGAGCCATCACCTGCACGGTGGATCCGGGTGGGATCATACGGGGCGAGATACGGACCGAGCACTCCCAATAGTAGGAAGAACCCGAAGGTTCCCACACCCACTTTCCCCAAGCGATTCTCTCTCAGGACATTGACGACGTTCGCCAATCGGTCTTGGAAGCGCTCGACTCGGGAGCGTCCAGTGCGTCTGGTTGAGAGGTCCGTTTGATCGCTATCAGTTGCCATTGGTGAGCCTCGTTTGGATTGCTTCAATCATACTGCACCCGCGGATCGAGTATCCCGTACGCGAGGTCAGCAACGAAATTCATGATGATGACCACCGATCCCATCAGGAAGAACGTCCCCATGGCGACGGGGTAGTCATTATAATTGATGGACTGAACCATCTCACGTCCCATTCCCGGCCAATTGAACACGGTCTCGATGATCAGCGAACCACCGATCGCTTTGCCTGATACGAGCGCAATCACCGTAACGAGCGGTAGCACGGAATTTCTGACCGCGTGGCTGAACAGGATCTGGTGCTCTGGCAGTCCCTCAGCCTTTTTGATTTCGATAAAATCGGCTTTGAGGACGTCCAACATTGTGTTTCGCATCAACAGCGTCGGCGTCGCCATGTAGTAGATCGCGCCGGCAATCACGGGAAGCACCATATGATACGCGAAGTCCCAGTTCACGTACCGCGTCATGAAGCCGCCACTCGTCGTCGCGCCGATGGACCGCATCCCTCCAGAGGGAAACAGTCCGAGCCAGAATGAAAAGACCGATAATACGAGGATACCGGTCCAGAATTCGGGCGAGGAGCGGGCCATCAGCGCGACGATGATACCGCCTCTCTCGAACTTTGAATCTCGGTACCACCCCAGCAGGGCACCGAACGTGATCCCGATCAGGTACGCTACCACGAGCGCCGTGCCCATCAGAAGTACCGTGTTCCAGAACTTCACGACGATGATGTCCCACACCGGCTCGTTGTATCGAAACGACGTTCCGAACTCGCCGGTCAGCAACTGCCCAAAGTAATCGAAATACTGCACATATAGCGGTTCGTCCAACCCGAGACGGCTTATCATCTCTTGGCGCGCCTCTGGAGACATTCCCTGGGTGACGAACATCGAAGTCGGGTCACCTGGCGCGGCGCGGAACAGAACAAAGAGGATACTGACGAACACCCAAAAAGTAAAAACGAGCTGGATGAGCCGTCGAACGACGTATTCTTGCAGCCCCATTACCGATCCGCCTCCGGTGTCGGAGCGTCTTGGACCCCACTCACAACCGTGATGCAGCCGGTCTCAGATAGGGGAGGCGATGCTGTTTGTAACATGTTATTCTTCTGGGTAGTGGAGTCGCCCATCCTGTACCGTGTACCCGGCCTCTTCGAGCGTTGTCTGTGCGCCTTCGAGATCATCGCCGAACTCCATGACGTCCGGGTTGTGCCAGAATTCGTTGACCTCTGCCATGAACGTGTGAGTCACGGTCCCCTGGCCGTCCATCACGATATCCACGATGTCCTGTTTCGGAATCGCGTCTGCGAGCGCGTGTCTAACGGCAATATCATCGAACGGAGCCCGGTCAAGTTGGTAGTTGATGTGGTACCAGCCGTGGCTGTCGATCGAGTTGACGGCGGCACGGTCAACTTGGTTTCGGAGGCGGTTCACGGTGTCCGGCCCCGGAACCCACCCGATCATATCGAGCGAACCGTCTTCGAGTAGCCGAACCAGACTCTGTATATCGGCGCCTGGAATCTTAATGAGCTCCGGGATGTTCGGCGGGTTGAAGTGATCCTCGTTAGCTTGAAGAACCATCTGTTCGTCGCGGCTCCAGCTGACGAACTCGAACGGACCACTCCCGATGGGTTCCGGGTTCTCCCATCCGACCGGCTCCGAAACGCCGTCGATATCTTCCGGAACGTCTTCCCAAATATGTTGGGGAATGATGAACACTTGACCGAGTGCGGTCGAAATGAACGGTGCGAACGCCTCTGACATCGAAAATTCGACCGTTTGGTCGTCGACGATCGAGGTCGATTCCAGCGGGCACATGAACCCGCTGAGAACGGCCGAATACTCCTGCAGGTAATCGAAGGAGAATTTCACGTCCTCAACCGTCAGGTCCTCGCCGTCGTGCCACTGTTGGTCGGTTCTGATCGTTGCTCTGACCGTCGTATCGTCAACCGCCTCAACGTCTTCGGCGAGCCAGTTCGTTACCGTTCCGTCCGTGTCGATCCGGACGAGCTTGTCGTAGATGAGACGCATCGTCTGCGTGTCGTGCGTCGCCGTTCCGTCGACTGGGTTGAGGTTGTTGACGTCGGACGGGTAGCCGAGACTGATCTGGTCAACCCCGTCAGCCGGAACCGAGTCGACGGCCGTCCAGAACGACATGAGCCCCTCCCCGATCATGTCGACGATCTCGTCGAAGCTGTCGTCGAGGTACGGCATGTTCTGGGTTTGATTGGCGATGGGCGTGCGCGGCTGGTCCTCGGCGAAAATCTCTTGACACCGCAGGACCGCGTCTTTCCGCTCGTCCTCGTCGTACGTCCTTCGCTGCTCTTCGGCGTACTCGTCGTACTCCGAATTTTCGTAGTTCACCATGTTGTTCCCACCGGTCTCGGTCTGGGAGGAGTGGTGTAGCGAGTAACAGAACGGGTCGGGGTCAAGGCGCTCGGCACGGCCCGCCCAGTTGAGCGTGAACGCGTCGAAGTTCTGTTCGTCGAACGTGCGGCTGACAATCGTGTTCCACGCTAACGGGTTAACTTCCACCTCGAAGCCCAGTTCCCGCCAATTCTCGGCAATAAGGTTCCCGAATTCGTAGCGGACGGGATCGTAACTCTGCGTTGTAACGATGAACTCTATCGGTTCCACCGGGTCACCGGCACCTGCAGATCCTCCGTCGGAGCCGTCGGAGCCGCCACCTCCGTCGGATCCGTCAGAATCACCCCCACAACCAGCCAACGCAACGCTCACTCCAGCTCCGCCAACGGCGAGAGCCTCTCTCAACACCCTTCTACGACTTTTGGTATCGCGTCGCATGATTGTGGCATCCCCGCATGGATATTTAAAGATTTCCATAACATTTCTTATAATTTAATGATCAAGTGATTTAACTCTGACTGTCAGTATATAATACATATATCAGCTACTCAGAAACAGATGCATATTTGGAAAATAGTATCAATTTAGGAACTACACTACCCGCGCACAAAATATTGGAAGGATATATACTTTTTGTATTCCTAGTATTTATAATATGATTTGCGTGGCGGTGTTTATATATATTTCAGCGAGTGTAGGCAATTTAATGCCGGACCACTCATTCGACACATTCGACGAAATTGACGGGGTAATACTGCAAGAACTCGCCGAGAATCCGCGCATACCATACTCCGAACTAACGGACATTCTCGCCAAGTTGGGGTACGAGATGAGCGCGGAGGGAGTCAGATACAGAGTCGACAAGATCATCGAACTAACAACGGTATTCTTTTTGATCGATCCCCAGGCGGTCTCGTGGGAGGTCCTCCGAATAGCAGTGTCAACAAAAAACACGGAAGGTGCGAAAAGCGACGCGTTTGACTTACTGTGTGAAAGTCCACTCTGGCACGTCTCACGCGGGATCGGTTCGTACGACATCTACGCCGTCGGGAGCGTCCCCTCGCTCCAAATGGCAGACGAACTCGTCACGTCAGTAGAGGAAGCGGACTGCGTCAGCAACGTGGAGTACATCGTCGTGACGGAGCGCAACAAAGACATGACGCAGTACATGAACATCGAGTACCTCCCGTCGATCGGCGACCAGTGAGCGACGCGAGAAGTGCAAAGCCACTCTTCAACACCGACGCAAAACGTCGTTTCACACACTCACATAGTCGATACAATCATCTGCGCTACTTTTTTCATCTACCCTAGCTATTCCGTAGGTCATGACCAGAGAAATCGCACCGGGAATCCACTGGATCTACGAGGCCGGTCCGGATC
>SDGW01001257.1_pt1 | contig 10547 bp, 17 predicted proteins | sample 2873831 | NCBI WGS metagenome assembly SDGW01 (sample SAMN08132700, study PRJNA421101) | hypersaline lake metagenome | isolation source: celular fraction 0.22 microns magnesium sulfate-rich crust from ephemeral... | place: Spain: Penahueca Lagoon, Toledo | collected 2011-07
TCGGCGCGTGCGGGTCGCGCGGACGGCAGAGCACCGTCTCGCGAGGTGTGACAGACAGCCCCGTCGCCGACTCGGCCAGCCGGTCGAAGAGATCCGCGACCGTCTCGTCGCTGTAGACGGTTGCCTCCCCCTGCCCGCCCTGCACGGTCAGGCGCTCGGGCTCACTCATCGGCGCCCCCGTCGATACGGCCGTGGGCGGCTGTGTGGCCGGACAGTCGTTCGTGTACCAACCGGCTGAAGTAGGCCCCAAAGCGCGAGTCCTCGATGTTCTCGAACTCGCAATCGCGGCAAACGACGTGCCAGCGTTCCTCTTCCTCCTCGTCCAGCGCAGCTTCGCAGTCCGGGCAGAGGTCGATTCCGCCGCGGTTCGCGAGCGGAATGTGGCACTCCTCGCGGTCGAGCCGGGAGATATCGTCGCCGCAGCCGTCGCAGAACATCGCCATCAGTCGTCACCTCCGGTCGGCGCGTGCTCTCGGCAAACAGGGCGCGTCTCGCCATCGACGACCTCGACGCCGATTGCTCGCGAGCCGCAGTAGTAGCACCCGCTGGCGTTATCTGTAGTCGGTCCTTCTCGGTCAGTGCGGGGAGTATGCCCCGCGGCGGTGGTTGCGGACATAGGGGTGTCCGCGAAACCCGTCCCCGGCGGCGTGCTGCAACACGGCGCCGGGAACTACTGAATCTCACTAGCCGACAGCCTCGCGCTCGGGCTTCGCAATCACCCAAATGAGTGCTCATCACATATAGGTTATGGACGAACTAATGCTGATTCTTTTCAAGGAAGAGGATTCAGCACCGGAATAAGGTGAAAGCGGCACGTCTGAGGAATCAAATGAGGCGCTCGGCTACGTGGATGACTCTGTGGGATGATCGGCTGATGGAAATTATTCGGAAGGAAGGCTCAGGTTCACCCACGGAGCTCTCCGAATCCGACTACATCCGCGTATCCCCGCAACACGTTTCTCGGCGCCTCAAGAAGCTAGCTGAACACGGCCTTCTGAATCATCTCGGAAATGGTGTATACGTGCTTACTGAGGAGGGGGAGAAGTATCTCGATGGGGAACTCGATGCCGAGGAGATCGGCGAGGGTTCGGAAGGCTCTGGGACAGCTGCCGCATGAGGAAGCCGGACAGAAAATCGGGGTGCTGGATGAAACTCCTTGACGAACGAATCATGGAGCGCCTCGACGAAGCGGAGGAGTCCCTGACTCCGTGGATGATTTCGGAGGACCTGGGCGCTCCGTCGCGCCGGCGCGTCGACGAGCGCTGCCGCATACTCGCCCGCGCCGGATTCATCCAGATGAGCCGCCGGTTCGCCCTCGATGACCAGTTCACGCTCACCGGCTGGGGGCACCTATATCTGGAAGGGAAGGTTGACGCCGGTCTCCGTGAACCGCTGCCGGCGCCGCGGCCGCCAGAGGCTGTGAGGCCTAGGAAGTACGCTGGGCTCGGGTAGTCAATCGCGAAGCAGCTCTAGCAGAAGTAGACCGTGGACGGATTGTACGAGCAGGAGCGCGGCAACACCGAACCCGAGTAGGTCGGTGGATATCGGTTGGCTGCTCGGCACCGCCAGGAAGAACATCAAGCCGAGAACTCCCGATACGAGAATGCTGAGTGCGCCGATTTTTCGGTACATATTTTCGACGGCTCACCAAAGCATGATAAACAGTCCGTGTTAGTACGTGGGCAGTTCAGGCTCAATGGGGTTCCTCAACGACCGCTGCCGGAGGTCGGCGACTGAGGATGTTTGTAGGCGTTTCATAGCCGATTTACCATATTTAACGGTAATGCGACGGTCGTCGGATTTATAACTCTATCAGAGATAGGTGTATCAAAATGGAGAACACGGATGGCGGTCAGGATGATGGGGCTTCTGCTGAGGAGGAAGTTGATAATGAGAATGTGGATAACTGGGTAGAGAATTATATAGAAAATAGAGACAGCGTTCTTTCTACCCTAGACAAGATCGACGAATTGCGCATACGGGACCCTGAGGGTGCCAGAGAAGTAGCTCGCTCGTTTGCCGAATCTGGAAAATACGAGGATAGCTTCCTTTGCGTCTATTTTGCGATTCTTGGTCTAGACAGATTCTTCGAAGACGTTAAAATTGCATTTGATGACAGAAGTGAAGAACTCATTGAGGAGTTCTCACAGATTTCCGAGGACTATGCTACCATTGAAAATGAAATGAGGGTAGTGTACAAGGAAGTTTACAATGGAGTTAATAACCCGGTTACTGATCAAGATTCGGAGGTGGAACTTCTACAGGGGGACGACGAGATACCGTTGATACAATTCACCTCATACTCAGGAAATAAGCCAATATTAGAAACTACCGATCGTTTGGAACGTCACTTATACCACGTCGCATCAATGTTAAATTATGTGACAAATTCTGCGAGTGGCCGATTCGAGGTATACGAATCACGGGAAGACTATTTGGAAGAGTTGGTGAAACAAACGAACCACGTTGAGAGACACCTCAATGAATTAAAGGAGGAAATCGACGAACTAGACACATCAGGATTGGGCGAGATCGAAGATGTCCACGAAGAATAACCCATATCATCAGCCGTCAATACCCCAGCATACTCGAGAGCAAGGGGGTAAAGACCGTGATGAAGAGGAGTCAAGCCCAGATACGATTGAGATTCATCTGGAGGAATATGAACGCCTCAAAAGGTTAGCTCAAGAAACTAGTCCTGGGACCCCAAAGGCGGTTGTATCTGACCAGAGTGGAAAGAAGTGGACCTCGAAAAAGGCTAGTGAGGTAGGTGAACAAACAGTAGGAAATGGCTTACCTTTAGAACACGTTACTAGCCCTGCGAACGAGATGGTATCTACCCTCGATCAAGAGCAAGTCGGTGTCTTCCGTCAATTCTCGTTCTGGGGAGCAGTAGCAGCCGGTCTACTCTTTCTTTTGACCATCATATTCGCTATTGAGAGCGTAATCAGCTTTCCTGCCGCGGTGGTAGCAGGGGTACTGCTAATAGCTACCTCAATCATTTTAATACGAATCTGGAATGGTCTTCGGGATTAAACAGTTCTTGAAAACGTTCAAGAACTGGTTCTTGGATGTTGAAGAGAAAAACCATGATCGGTTGAAAATCTGGAAGAGAAACGTCGTAAAGTTTAGTGGCCCTGTAGCCACGGTTCTCTTGGCAATAGCAACAGTCTATGCCGCATTAATCACGATCGGACAAGACAGCATTGTGAGTGCTGCATATAAATTAGTTGATATGGGGATCGTATTTCTTGGAATACTAATGCTCTTCTTCGCGTATTGGTTCTGGGAGCTTCTACGCTATGAAATAGAGGGAACACCACTATATTACGAATACGGGAAAGCGTAAGTGTCTGTATTCGTCCCCCTCGATCATAGCCACTCCACCTTTCCACGTTCCCTCGCCTGCGCTTTCTCCGTTGCCTCGCCCCGGTAGTGGTTTAGGAAGTATCCAGATCGTTCCAGCCGCCCCACCGAAGTGCAACCGTCTGATCCACGTCGGCGTTAGCCAACTGCCCGGCCCACGTCCGCCGGAGATGTGGTACCTCAGATACTATCAGCACTTCTCTTCGATCAGAACTGGTCTCGCGGACTCTTCCCCACTTCCAACCAGTGAACGCCGACAAGCTCTGTCTCAACCTCTTCCCGCTTGTGCTGCGCGTTATGCTGGCCTAGCTTCGAGTACGAGAAAATCAGCTCCCCGTCCCGATTCCGGCGGTGCCGATAGATCCGAGACTTTAGGTTAGAACTCTGTCCGATGTACTCCACCGGTGGTGCCTCGCCTTCCTGCCAGATTCGGTACAATCCATCGTCGGCCGGAATCGATGTATTCGCCTCAGCTAATGAGCGCGGTGAGGACCAGGAGAGACCCATCCAGTCATCAGCAAGCACGTTGTCGGTTCGACTCCAGTCTAGTGGACCGACCCCTGGATTGGCGTTTGACTCTATCTCACCCTCCCGAAGTGGACCGCCGCGAACGGCATCTTTTCTGTACGTGGACTGCTTGTAGCCCTCGATGATGCGTCCGAAGTTCGCCGTCGGACTTTCTCCCGACTCCCGTCGATAGATCGCTATAAGTGCGTCTTCGAATGCCTTTCGAGACTGTTTGTCTTCACAGAGTGGAGGTGCCGCGGCCGACACCTCCAGCTTCTCACCGTGCTCTTCTTGAATCGCCCAGAGGCATGGTGCTGCGGTGTGAGGGTCACGAAAAGGCATCTCGTCGGCGAACGCGCCGCGGGCGAGTGCTCGTACACGTCCCTGGAGATTCCGTCCTGTTTCCCCGATGTATTCTAACCCGGAGCGGTCGACGTGACGAACGCGATAGAGGCCTTCGTCCCTCGGGAACTTGGAGAGGTGACCCTTTTTTGGGTTGAGCGGTCCCCAGTCAGTCCACTCGACACCGAGCCAGTCTGGTGCGTAGAAGTCAGATTCGTTCATTGTACCACGAGAGCGTCTCGCCCATTCGTAACCCTTCCGTCGGAATCTCGATGCTGACCGGCTCGTCTTCGAGCAGCGGAACGAGTTCCTCGTAGTACGCTTTCCCCGCGTGAATCACGAGTGTATTCCCCTTTGCGAGGAGTCCGCGCTTATGAAGCTGGTCGACGACCACTTGACTCCACTCCCGTCGCTCCTCGATTCCGGCGTTGGTCAGCGTCTGGTCGTACGGTTCGATCGGTGAGCCGTCTGGGTTCAGGAGGTGGTGCTTCGCCGAAAGCACGTACCAGTTCTCGTGATTCTCCTCGGCGTAGCTTCGGGCCTTCCGAAACAACGCGGAGGGTTCGTAGAGTTCCCTCGGCGCCGATGGAGAGTCCTTCTTCGCCTTCGTACAGCTTACTAGGCCGAGTTCCATGTTGGTGTGTACAACGACCTGATGATAGTTTTAGGGGCAATATATCGCGTTCTCTCGAAATCGCCTAGTCGTTCACTCGGTGGGCGGCCACCAGGGTAGCCGTTCGTTGTGCTCTTCGAAAAACTCTGATGACGATGGGTCGGTAGGGAGTTCGATCTGTTCCCCGTCACGATCGGCCAGAGTTCGGCGGAGGAAATCGCTCGACGGTTCGAACCCGGGACGGACGACCAGCTCGTAATCGCCAGTGATGGTGAACATGTTCAGGTCGAAAGCCCGATGGTGGTTGTAGCAGAGCAGAAGCCCGTTAGCGGGGTCACCACGATACTCCTCGTGTTCACTCCACTCCAGGATGTGGCTCGCCTGCAGGAGTCCTGTATCCGAAATCTCGCAGAGGATACACTGGTCGTTGTACCGTTCCCTGACGACTCGGCGAAAGTCGGATTGCCCAGTTCGCCCTTTCCGTTCCGACGTGGTCTCACCAGTCTTGACTTTACCACCACTGGACCCGGATTCACCACTGCCCGACCCCTTAGAGGAATTTCGGAAGTTCCCCCGTGCTGTCTGAGCGTCCCTAGCCAACTCTTCGTCGTTCTCGTAGTACTCTTCCCAAATCTCTCGGCACGCCTTCCCGACGTTGCTCATCCCTTCCGTACTCTCCGGGTCGAGGTGGCGGTAGTTCGCGAGGCGAAGAACCACTGATCCGGGTGTCCGGCCAATCAGGGAAGCGACCTCCTGGATTCTCGGGTCGCTATCGTCTGCGACGTAATCGGATTCGTTCAGGTACAGGTCGAGAGTCACCAGGAACTCGTCACGCGACCACTGTCCGCCCGAACCGTTCGTCGTACCTGATTCGTGTGTGTTCGAGCTCGCTTCGCGGAGGCGTTCTTTGGCCTCCTCCGGGATGTCGCTGTCGAGCAAGAAATCAATATACGGCTCAATGACGCTCCTTCCCTTCTTCGCTGCCCCAGTCAGTGCAGTTGGGTGAATATCGGGAGACGCGTTCCAATTCTCATCAAGGACGTGGTCGAACTCACGAACTGGTTCACCGCGACAGTAGATGATCCACCGGTAATCGCGGAACTCGCCGTCGTGGTCACGCCAGTTAGAGGGAAGGATCGACTGGTCGTACACGCGTCTTGCCTCGGCAAACGTCCAGATAGCTCGGACTCCCTCACCGTTCTCCCTGATGATCAGGAGATCTCCCTCCTTGAGTTCTGTCGGATTGAGAGCGTTCCTCGTGTCCGGGATACCGTGCCAGGGCTCTCCGTGGTGTTCTTCGGGGTGATCGTCACCACTGGGGCCTGTAATACAATGATTCCAGTGAGAACTGATAGTGTTGAGTAGCCAAGCCTTCGTCATGTTGGAGAACAGAGGTTCGGCACAAAAATAACCTTTCGACGGCCGAACCGTATTCACCCCGGCTTTACAGCCACTCCACTTTCCCGCGCTCCCTGGCCTGAGCCTTCTCTGTCGCCTCGCCACGGTAGTGGTTAAGGAATGTATCCAGATCGTTCCAGCCACCCCACCGAAGCGCAACCGTCTGGTCCACGTCGGCGTTTGCGAGCTGCCCGGCCCAAGTACGCCGGAGATCGTGGAAGGTCAGATACTCCCACCGACTCTCGCCAGTCGTCGACGCCAGCTCCTCGCGAGCGCTATCCACCCAGTTCCGAACGGACCGCGTCGACCGGTCGACCAGGACCTCATCGTCGTCGACGCCGCCAAAGCTCGCCGCCGCGTCCATCGTGTCCGCGAGCGACTCGGGGATGGGCGCCTCGCGAAGCTTCTCGCCCTTGCCCTCAGGGACCACCAGCATCTTGCCAGCCTCGCCGCCGTCTACGACGTGACCAGGGCGAACCTCGACCACCTCGTGCGAGCGCAAGCCCACCTCGGCAGCGAGCCGAAACGCGACCTTCCGCAGCGGATCGTCGGCGACGCCGAGTAGCTGTTCGACCTCGGATCGACTGAGCCACACTCGCCGACCTGCCTTGTCGTCGTACTCCTCGGTCATCATGGCTACCTTCCTCCTTGCGCGCTTCCCGGAAGATTTCCTCGGTCGACGGCGCCGAAACGGGGGGTAAATCGCGCCGATTCGGGGGGTGATGGGGCGTCGACCTTCCGAGAATGCCCTGCTTCTCGGAAGTTGATTCTACTCGTTGGCGTTGGCGTCACGACCGACACTTCATCTCTATCCCGACTGGTCATCGCTGTATCACGGTTCGGCTAACGTGATTCCCGCACAAGAGAGTCAGCAAAAGTGCAACTACTGTGTGCCTCTTTTCGAATGTCTCCGACCGAAACAGCCGTTAGGTAGTTCGTGCATCTTTGTGGATGGTGAGCTAGTAAATTACAAAAAATACATTCCCTTTGAGTGATAGAATTTGATGTGCCCACCGGATTTGCCAAAAAGGAACTTGAAGACGCAGAAGAACTCGTTCGTGAAGGGAAATTTGAATCAGCGAAGACGCTGGTTCGGAACGCGCAACGAGATATAGAAGATTTCTTTGAAAGTGAAACACTCGGTGATTCAGTTGCTAAAGAGAAGTTTGACGACGGTGTTCAGCAATTCCTTAATGAAAACACGGAACGGGAACTCCTTTCTACGATAGACCGCCTTCATGATTTTGTAGATATGATGAGAGATTGATTGAAGATAACCCTTGGAGACCACCACGATGAAAGCCTTTTCTACAACATTCCTGAAGTAGGCCTTTAGCAGACTATTCGATGTGGCGAATTGTCACCAGCCTTCAGAGTAACTCACAGTCATCGTTGTGAAATCATTCGCCCTTCCGACAAGGGCTTCTAAATTCGTATCCCAATCGACTTGGATATTATCGTCAAGATCGTAGATTTCGTAGTCAGAACCGTTCTTACGTATCGTTAATCGACCAAAGCTACCCTTAGTCGCATGTGCGCTCCCAATATCAACCTCAGTTCCTTTTTCCAACTTCCGCTCTGAAACGGTTGGCATGCAATAATTTTTGCATGTCTTTTAATCTATAAATGCTGTTGTCTGAATGAGTGGATTCAGGAATCACATCAACAGGTAGAACACCTAACAATACTTACAAGTTACACAAATCGGCCGTAAATTCGACTTCACGTAACAACCACTTGGTCGGGCTAATTCAACTGTGAGTTCATGCTTTTCACCGCAACTGGGACAATTTTCTTCGTTTTTGGTTGCCTGATAGAATAGCATCGCTCGCTTCTTCCAGGATATGTTCTCTGGTTTACTTCTAGCACAAGTAATCTCTGTTCGAATAGACATCTCTGTCAGCCCGCCTTTTCCTTGATTACAGAATTTACAAAGTACCTGCAGGTTACTGAGACTGTTCGATCCCAAAGCCCACACGGGTTCAATATGATCCACAACCGGTTCTGACAAATCGTGATCCTCCCCGCTAGAATGATATGGCTTAAATTCATCCTTCTCAGAAAGACTCACAATCTCGTTATCAAATGAAACAAAGCAGTTGTTACATTTTCCTCCTTGTCTGCGAAGTAATTTGTCCTTATAACCGGATACGGACCGACGGCTTCTGTTCCAAGAGTCGAATATTTTCTGAACTTCTTGACCAATCTTGCGAGACTTGACGCGCTCATAGCCGAAGTTCTCGTGGAGATAATCCCTCACAGCAATATACAATGGATCCTCAAGATTATGGGAATGAAATAAAGAAACGGGGGCTAAGTGAAGTGCGAGACGGATCTTGAGATTTCGCATTCGGTGTTCAGTGGGACTAAACCCGATCTCAACCTCCTCCTCAACCTCACTGATCAAGTCACGCTTGTGCTCATTACTGTCTAGTTCCAATCGAAAAAATTCCAAAATGAGATCTGGGCTAAGCACCGACCTATCTTCCTCGGAACATCCCAAGTGTATGGAGGTGTCTCGGTTCGAGGCCGTTCGCAGAGTCCAGCTGTGATTTGAAGAATTCACGTCCGTCCGGAGTATCGAGACTAGATGCTTCCCAATCGCGTCGGAAAAACTGCTCGTCAATTCCCTCCAAGGCATCTTCAACGGTATCCTCGATGAGTTCTTCTTCTTCAAGTATATGGCAATCTTCGAGTTTTAAATATACGTTATTTAGGTGACTCATGTGATCGATAATATAATCTTGCAGGACTCTCATCGTCACTCCGTAGAATAATTGCTCCGGTGAATCATCGAAGTCTTCAGTCCCCATAGATTGTTTAACGGCATCTGACCAAAGATCGGAGTAGTGGTTTTTGACAGCACTCCAGAGAGCATAGAACCGCTCCATCCTGTATTCATATTGTTCGTCACTCTGCCATTCGTCTATATCCTTGTATAGGGGCTTGTACTCTCCTCCCATGTGCACGAATTCATCGATCACTCTGTGTAACAGCTTGTATCGGAATACCCCGGTTTCTTCACCCACTGCGCCAGCGTAATCCACAAGGCCGGCAAACGGTGACTTTGGTGAAGTGTCTGCACGATATGCTAATCGGGCCTCTTCGGCATCTACCCCAGCCTTCTCTAGACGTTCAAATAGATTTTCTACCTCTCCGTCAGTAAGCGAAGTAGCCAAGGTAACCAGCAACTGTTCCTTCGTAAGCGGTTTGGCCTTATTATTGACAATATAGAAATGGAAGACCTGTTCATCCTTATCCAAGCCGGGGAGTAGCACTATCGGCAGGTGGATATCTTCCGCGACCTTGCTTGCGCCATGTACACGATGCTGCCCGTCTAGAATCAGGCCTGGTCTAGTCGTACTTCTTACTAGGCTTTCAAGAGCATCTTGGTCGTCTCCAGAGAATCTTGAAAAGTCTTCATCCGCTTTTTTTAGTTCCTTAGCAAGTCTAGCAAGATACGACTGAGAATCCACGTCATCTCGGTCCCCGTCCACGAATTCTTTCTCTTCGTCACTCAGTCTGGATCGCAGCTCAGAGTATTTTTTGGAGATTAACTCCTCAACAGTGCCTGATGAACTATCCTCGATCTCGATATTATAGATTCCGTCCCCTCCAGATGAGATGTCTACTTCATTTTCATCAATGGCGATGAGAATTGCGCCGGGTATAATATTGTTTTTGTCAAGTTCAAAGTAGTCTTTGATATCATCAACTCTGGAATTGTCTAACTGGCGCTGGTAACCTTCCATGTAGTCTTCGCCTTTCCGAGGAACGTCTGCCCACTGGGTGATCTCATAGGCGTCCGCGTTTAGGAGATAGATATCCTGAGCATCAGAATCATCTCGATGGTCTACTTTGAATGCGGAATATTCAAACGTGGTATCCGAATCATCAGCCATGGATTCCTCTTAACTCAGTTAACATATAATACCTTCCCCGGCTTTTTCAGATTAGTTGCCTCTCTCCTACTTAAACAAGATCAACCTCTCCTCCCTCAGTTGAATTCGGGAACGGTGTAAAGAGGTTACCAACCATCGAACCCCTCTGCAGCCTTAACTAAAAATGCATTTATCGTGGAGTCATAGCATACTTCTAAGTTATCGCCCTTCTCGATATCAAGCCTATTGACGACCTCCTTCGGTAAACTTACTGTGGGCGTTCCGTCGTTACTGCCGAGCGTCCGCTGTCCAAGCGGTACCACGTCGGAGTCGCTACCAGTCTTCGCTTCAGCCGCCGCCCGGCTGGGCCGAGTTTTCGTCGCCACATGAATTCATTGCGAGCTGATGGATAAAATACCTACGCGAGTATCTACGCTGCC